>MTKY01048573.1_pt1 | contig 35101 bp, 15 predicted proteins | sample 1042731 | NCBI WGS metagenome assembly MTKY01 (sample SAMN06212206, study PRJNA360538) | anaerobic digester metagenome | biome: Wastewater treatment plant; material: sludge; isolation source: anaerobic digester fed with sludge from wastewater treatment plant | place: Denmark: WWTP Soeholt ...
TTCGCCATGAACTGGTTCTTGAGTTTGTCGACCTCTTGCAGTTTGATGGCGGTTTCCTGCGCTTCCTGGTAGAGCACAGCTGTCTGGAGCGCCACGCTGATGTTGACCGCCGCTGTGCGAACAAAGTCCCGCATCTCCTCATTGAGAGGGGGATGCTGTTCCTGACGCGCCAACAGCATCACCCCGAAGACGGTTCCACGCACACGCAGGGGGACAATGTAGCCATCGAGCAAAGGCTGCGACAGAAACGCCTGCGCGTATTGCACAAACGTGCCGCGTTCACCGGTAAGGTCCACCGAAACCGACGTCATACGCTCGATCACCTGGAACAGCAACGGCGCGTCAAGGCGGGAGAGCGGCGGCGCTTGATCGCTATCGACTACCAGTTTTCCACCGACGTCATGGACCGACACTGGCGTGAGCACGCTACCATCCCAGTTCCACATCAGCACAGGGCGCTCGAGGCGAACCACCAGCACCCGGCCAACGTCGCGCATCAACGAGAAGCGGTCCAGCGAACTGGAAGCCGTACGCAACACTTCGTTGAGGATGTCACGCCGCTCAGCCTGCGCGCGCGTCTCTTCGACCAGGCCAATGTTCTGCAAGGCAACAAAAGTCTGGCGGGAGACGTTTTCATAAAAGCGCAACTCGGTGGTCGAGAACTCCCGCGCTTTGCGGCTGTGGACCATAATCGTGCCGTATTGTACGCCGTAGATGCGCAACTGGAAAGCCGCCATCGCCCGCAATCCCAACTGCCCAAAAAGGATGTGGAAATAATCATCGACGAGTGGGTCTTGCGTCACATCGGGCGTGACAAAGCTCTCGTCGTCCCGCAACAACGTGGCGAGGCGTGGAATTTCAGCGAGGGGATAAGCCTCGAACGGAATCGGCGCGCCGTCGCGACTCCACGACCACACGATGCGCAGATGGGTTGGATTCTGCCGAGGTTCGAGTTGTCCGGCGACAATCCAATCAGGCTCGGGGCGTTGCGAGATACCTTCCACCGCCACTTTGAAGACATCGTTCACTGTAGCGGCGTCGGTGATCTGTTGGGCGATGCGGTACAACATGCGGGTCTCGGCCAGGGAACTTTGTGAGCGGTCGTACAACTCCGAGCTTTCGAGCATGTTCGCCAGTTGCGTCGCCATCAGTTCTAGCGTCGACACCAGTTCGGTGGTGAAGACGAAGCGTTGGTCACTTTCGATGCTGAGCGCGCCGTTGATCTGGCCGCGGCTTTTGAGTGGTAACGCGATGGCCGAGCGCACTTTCGGCAACAATGGATTCTCGAAGTACAGCGAGTCGCGTGTGACATCTTGCGCGATGCGAGGCCGGTCGTTGAGGGTGGCCCAGCCGATCATCGAGGTAGCGTCCACACGCACGCGCTGGCCCATACGCAACAGTTTTTCGCCCATATCGCCGGTCCCCGCTTGCAAGACGGCCCATTCGCCATTTTCGTCGAGCATGAAAATGCTGACATAGTAGAAGCCGAAACGCTCTTTGACAAAATTGACCGATTGCCGGAGCAAGTCCTCGCGCTCCGCCAGACCGGTCGCCAGGTTGGCGAAGTCCACGGCAGCCGTCAATTGCTCGGTGCGCGCCTCGGAAAGGCGCAGCAACTTTTGGTTAGAAAGCACGACCGCAGCCTGATCGGCGATACTGTGATAAAGACGGACATCCTGCTCCGACGGATGGTACGGCTCGGAGAAACGAATCCGCAGCACACCGATCTCGCCTCCGGTGGCGATACCCACAGTGGACAGACGGGCAATCACAATCGCCCGCACGCCCTGCCGCAGATAGAGGGTGCGGATGTTCGATTCCATGTCGGTAGCAGCGGTGAGATCTTCGCAGATGAACAGTTGCTCGCCAGGCGGGAGCAGTTGCAGAGCCGGGAATTCTTCCACCGGGATGCGCTGCCCCACTTCCATCATCTTTACCGCCGCACTGCTGCTCCACGAGCTGACGATTTCCAGCAGGCTGTTTTCTTTGCCGGTCTCAGGATCAGGGGTGAACATGGCGATTTCGGCCCAGGCAAACTCGGAGACGATGGTGTGGCCGACAATCGCCCGCAACACGGTCTCATAGCTGGTCGCCTCAGCCAGGGCGCTGGTGGCTTCGTACAGGGTGCGTGACTCTCCGGCGCTCTCTTGGGCGCGTTGGAGCAGGTTTGCGCGCTCGATGGCGGAGGCGACCTGGGCCGCCACCTGTCCCAGGATCGGCATCAGTTCAGAACGGGAGAAGGCGCCGGTCTGGCGACTTTCCAGGTTCAACGTCCCCAGGATGCGGGTACCCAGTTGCAGGGGTAAGATGGCGCGCGAGAACATCCCCACCGACACCAGACGCCCATCTTCCCAGAAGCGGGGATTGATGCGGATGTCCTCCTGGATGAGCGGAGCACCCTGCTCGGCCACCAGCGCGTAGCCGGTCTCTTCACGCAAGTCGATTGCGCTCCACTCCTCGACATCGACAGCTTCGCTGGCCGGTTGGCCCAGGAAGTGTAGCGCCCGGTTGGTGTCGTATCCCACGATGGATACGGAATCCACCGGAATGAACACCTGCAAGCGATCACGCAATTCGGCTTGCGCGGCGACGATGTTTTCGGTGGCGTTCAGGAAGGTAGCCACTTCTTGCAAGAAGCGCACTTCACGCTCACGGGCGCGGGCTTCACGTAGCGCGTTCTGCGATTGGTCGATCAACAGGCGGTTTTCCAGCGCCAGCGAGAGTTGCTCACGCACAGCCTCGATAACGGCCACGTTGTCGTCGGTCCATTCGCGGGCGCCCTGCGGCTCCTCAAAGCTCAGGAAGCCCACCGGCTCGCTGCGCACGTCAAAAGGTGCCACCAGGAGCGCGCCATCACCACCATCTCCGCCACGAATGATCACCTGCCCACCCCCAAACTCAGGAGAAGCGGCAGACATATCGGCGGTTACAGGAGAAAGCTCATTGAGGTCATAGGCATACCCAAACACGTCCTGTTTGGCGACGTAGCCCTCCCACATATCCAGTGCATATCGCTGTTGCAGGCGCTGCAACTCTTCGAGGCTGGCGCGCGATTCGGCGAAGAGCCGCGCGTTCCCCACCGCGGTCGCCAACTGATCGGCCATGGTTTGGAGGATCGTGATATCTTCCCGCGAGTAGGCGGCCACTTCCGTCGATTGGATGCTGACCGCGCCAACAACGATATTACGGCTCATCAAAGGCAGCGCCAACTCGGAGCGTGTGTCAGGCAAAAGGGGATTGTCGAAACGGTGCATTTCCTTGCCGACATCCAATGCGATACGGGGGCTGGCCTTAGCAACGCACTGGCCGATCATCGAGTTTCCGCCCACCTGCAAGCGGTGACGTTGTGCCAACATCGTCTGCCCGGCCTCGCCGGTTCCGGCATGCAGCACTGCCCATTGGCCCGAATCGTCAACCATAAAGATGCCGACGTAGTAAAAGCCGAACCGTTCACGGATCAGTTCCACGGCTTCAGCCAGCAGGGTCTCCTCGTCCAGCATCGAAGCGGCCTGCCGAGAGATCTCAAAGGCTGTTTCCATCCGCTCGGCGCGGCGCTCACTCTCGTACAAAAGGCTGAACCGATCCAGCCCTGACGCCACTTCATCGATGAGCGTGCGCACGAAAACCTGGACATAGCGCTCCGGCAAACTCTCCACGGGATTCTGACTGGAGAATGTCAAAAATCCCAGCAGACGATTGCGAGCATTGAGCGGGGCCATAATCAAACTCTGGTATCCCTGCTCGAGCAAATTCTGGCGCAGGTTTTCGGGAATATCAGGCTCGGTGGAGAGGTCTTTGAACACAGAGAGCGCACCGGATATCTGCGCGCGCCGCGATTGCTGCGTATCGCTGAAAAACCATCGCATCAGTTCCTGGTCTACGCTGACGCCGCTCTGTTGGCGCGATTCCGAATCACCATTGTGCCGGATGATGCCGAAAACATCCTGGAGCAACGGAGCGCCGTCAGCATCCCAATGGGTAAAATAGCGCAGCGAGACGCCCTCCATCCCGATAAACTCACCGATCTGAGACGCTGCGCGCGCAATCGCTTCGACAGATTGCGCCTCGTTGATCGCCATGCTGACCTCGGTCTGCATCTCACTCTCGGTCAGCGAGGTGTTGAGTTGCTCGAATAGACGCGCGTTTTGGATGGCATTGGCCAACTGGTCGGCCACGGTTTGCAGGATGGTAATATCGATCTCGGAAAAGGTACGGATTTTGCTCGACTGGACCGACATCGCGCCGATCATCTGGTTGCGACTGATAAGCGGCAGGGCAATCTCCGCCGTGGTGTCGGGGAGGAGTGGGTTCACATACCGCACGGCGGTTTCCATACGTTCGGGGAGTTGCGGGCGCGCCTCTGCCACACAGCGGCCAATCATCGAAGCGCCGCCGACGGGAAAGCCATGTTTGTTTCCCAGCATGATGCGACCGGCCTCTCCAGAGCCGGCGCGCAGGGCCACCCGCTGTCCCGTTTCATCGACCAGGAAAATGCCGATGTAATACAAGTCGAAACGTTCGCGGACCAGTTCCACAGCCTGGGGGAGCAGCTCGTTCAGATCGATGATGGATGACGCCGCGCGCGCCACTTCGGCCGCTGTCTGGAATTGGGCAGCGCGACGCTCGTTCTCTGCGCGAGCCGTTTCCTCGGAGAGATAGGCTCGCCGCCGAGTCAGCAACGCTACCGTGGGACGCAACAGCCGCCGCAGGACAAACTGCTCAGTCGTCGATAGAGGGTAAGACTCGCTCCATTGCAATACAATCACACCTTGCAATCGCCCGCCGCTCAGCATCGGCAAAACCATCAACGTTCGAATCCCGCGCGCGACAGTCCATTCACGCAGATCGCCGTCCACCTCAGGCGCTTGCTGAATGTCCAATGCGTAGAAGATTTCGCCAGGGTCTTCCGTCCACAGACGCGTCAGGGGAAGGAAACCGAGCGGCAACGGGCGGTTGAGCAAAGGGTCATCGCCCTGAATACTGCCATCGCGCCAGGAAGCCACGATTTGTGTAGCCGGCGCATTCCCAGGATCAGCAGCATCAACGTCCGCATAAAGCAACCAGGCCGTGAGATGCGCGGGGTCACGCACAGCCAGGATGAACACGTCCAGCATCTCGGTCTCGGTCGTAGTTTCGGAGAGTGCAGATTCGATGACGCTCAACGTCTCCAACTGCTCAGCGTGACGCCGCGCCTGTTCGTAGAGCTGCTCCAGGGAATCGGATTGGCCGTCGTGTGCGCTTGCCGCGGGTTCGCCCGCCACAGGCAAGGCCTGGGCCAGTTCTGCTTTGCTCTTCTCTATATTTTTCATCGTCACCTCAAACAGCCATACCCACCCTCAAAGGATGTACGTCCCAATCCTAGCGACCAACTCTTCAAGCAGAGTCATCGCCAGCTTTCTCATCCTCTGACGCTGGCGGTGGGCGGAATTGGATGATGTTACGCGGCGTACCAAAGGCGCGACCCAATTCGCGCACGGCAGCCTGCAACACGCCCTGAACATCCGGCGCGGCCTGGATGCGCTCCGTGATTTCGCGGATCATGCGCTCGCGGTTGACGCGGGCCTCGATCGTCAGCAGTTGCAGCCGGTTTTGCGCAGCGATGGCCGCCTGCTGCGTCAGGCTTTCGAGACGACGGCGCTCCTGCTCGGAGAAGCGCACCTGCTCCGGGTACATCGCGTGCAGGAAACCGATGCGCTGTCCACTGGCAATCAAGGGCAGGAAGAGGATGCTCTTCGCGCCAAAAACGCGGGAGAACAGCGCACGATTCCGTCGTGTTAAGCGCTCATCGTGATCGGGATCGTCAATGAGTGTCAAACCGGGGTCACGCGCCACCATACGCGCCAGTGGAAATTCATCCAGGTAAAAGCGCTGGCGCAGGGCGTTGGTATCCGTCGTTGTCCAATGGGCGACCACCTCGGAATAATGTGGCTCTTGCCCATCCGTCCACGCGCGGTCGAAGAGCTGCAGGGTGACGTGGTGCGCGCCTTCGCCCAACGCGGTATACGAGCGCACCACGTTGAGGATGCCGTCGTAGGTTTGCGCCAGGTTCAGCTCGGCGCTACCGCGATAGAGGGCCTCGGTCTCGGTACGTGACGCCTGCACTTCCTCGAAGACGCGCTCGCGGGCGATGGTGTTGGAGAGCGTAGCGGCGGCGGTTTGCATCGCCACGATTTCCTCCTCCTGCCACACCGTATCGCCATCGGCGCGGCCTAGCAGGATGATGTTGGGATAAAGAGCCTCCCCACGCACGGTCAGCAGCAGCAAAGTGTTGAACCCAAACATCTGCACCAGTTGACGTTCCGCACCGTGGAGGGCATCAGGCTGGAGCACCAAATAGGGCCGGCCGATCAGTTCATCGGCCCAGACCTGCACCCGTTCAAGTGGGACGAGAGATAGCTGCGTCTCATCAAAACCACCGCCAGAGGCCAGCCAGACAGCCCGTGATTGCCAGTGCGAGGCAGTCTCATCCCCATCCCCGGCGGCAACTGTGGTGGCATCTTCAACCGCGTGATACTCCAGGTAGAACACGCCTGCTGCACCAGAAGCCTCACCCAGCAAGCGTAGCACATCGGAGACGGCGTCGGTGCCGCGCTCGGTCAACAGGGCCGCGGCCTGCGAGACGTTGGCTTGATAGCGAGCCTGCCGGCGCACCACACTCAACGCCGCTTCGGTGCGACCAAATTGCAGCGCGTTCTGGATGGCCGAAGAAACCTGCGTTGCCAGGAACTCCAGCAGGTTCAACTCGCGCTCGCTAAACTGGTTCGCTTCCACCCCGCTGATGAGCACCGCGCCCAACACCTCCTCGCCAACACGCAATGGCACACCCATGCGCGTGAACAACCCGCTACCGGCCAAACGTTGGCTGCTCTCCCGCGCGTCTTCGCGGGTATCCGGGACAATCAGACCCTTGCGCGTCTTCATCACCGTTTCGGTCAAACCGCCAGGACTGGGCTGTCGGTCTTCGGACTCCTGCACGAGATACTCCGATACATCCACCGCACGCCCGACCACAAACGCACCGGTCTCAGCCTCGCGCAGGAAGATGAGAGCGTGCGGCACATCAAAGATACGCCGCGTCCAATCAGCAGCACGATCCAACAGTTGCCCCATGTCACGGATCGGGAGCAAGTCGATGCCGGCTTGCGAGAGCAGCGAGAATTCCTCGGCGCGGCGTTGCGCGTCTTTGTTCAGCCGCGCGTTATCGAGAGCCGCTGCCGCCTGTTGCGCGAACAAGTTAGCCAGACGCGCCTCACGCTCACTAAACGCGGCGATGTCCTTCGATCGGAGGAGTAACACGCCCTGTGGGCCAAAACGGCCAATCAAGGGGACCGCCATCATGGCGCGGAAGCGGGCGCTCTCGTACAACGGGAGGCGGCTTTCCCACATGTTATAGTCTTCTACAAAGAGCGTTTGCTGGGAGGCAATCGCTTTACCGGTCAGGCCGGCGTCGTGTGAGATACGGAAACCGAGCTTATCGGCGAAGTCGCCGTCACGATCCAGCGACAGGATCAACGTATCGGTGTCCGGTTCGTAGCTGAAGAATCCACTGCCATCGGCATGGAGCAGCGCCACACCTTGCTCTACGATAGCCGTCAACACATCCGCCGGTTCAAGCAGTTCGCTCAAAGCCAACGAGATATTGTAGAGGGAGCGCAGTTCTTCGGATCGTTGCTGCGTTTCTTCCGTCAAGGTGAGGTTGTCCAACACCACTTCGATCTGGTTCGCCAGACGCTGGATGAGCGCGCGGGTTTCAGGATCGAGGGGCAAGACGTTGTCCCGGTACTGCAACATCACGATAAAGCCGTGCTGTGTCCCGCTGCTGCCCAGGGGGACATAGAAGACGCGCCCAAAGTCGAAGGGAGCGAATTGTTCCTGCGCCTCTTGCGACAGAGCTATGCCACCCAACAACGGAAGCACCGGCCCCAACTCTGCGCGATTCAGGCCGCGGAGGAAGGTGAAATGTTCATCAGACAGCGTGAGGACTTCTTGCGGAAATGGAAGCTGGTGACCGGCGGAATCGAGGACGGCGTGGGGCTGAATACGCGGCACGTTCGGCACGGGGAAGGTGAAAATTCCCGCGGCCATACCGAGGGCCTGCGCCAGGATGCGGGCAATCTCGGTCAGTACGTCCTCGAAGCTTAGTTCGGGGTTGGATGCCACTTGCAAGACGTTGCTGATGAGTGTCTGCTGGCGCTGGCTCTGCTGTGATTCTTCGAACAGCCGCGCGTTCTCCAGCGCCAGCGCGATCTGCTCGCCCACGCTTTCGACCAGCGATAGTTCTTCGGGGGACCAGGTGCGCTGCGAATCGGCGAGGCCCAGGTAGCCTAGCACACGGTCACCGGCGCGCAGGGCCTCCATTACCACCGGCACCCCTCCATCCATCAATTGCGCGCGGGTAACGCGCCCATCGCGCAAATCAGTCGGCACGGGCAACGGCGGAACGGGGTTCACGTCCACGCGGTCGTACTCGTAAGCCAACGGACGTGACTGCGCGGCGATCCGCGCCCATCCCTGACGGCTGTAGTCGATCTGGATGTCGCGGACTTCGGCCAGCGCTCCTTCCATCATCTCCAAAGCGCGCGCGTTGTTGAGGGCCACGGTCAATTGATCGGCCAACAGCTGTAAGGTGCTGATGTCGTCATCAGTGAACGCTTCTGCGGCGTCGCTCTGCACATCCAGCACGCCGACGACCTCATCTTCGACTGTCAGTGGCAGGGCCATCTCCGAGCGGGTCTCGGGCAAATCGGGGTTGTTGAACCAGGCTGTATCCTCACCGACGTTGAAGACGATACGCGGTTTGCCGGAACCGGCGACAAAGCCGACGATACCGGTCTGTCCCACCTCCAGACGGTGTCCGCGCGCCAACATGCGTTGCCCACCCGCAGAAGAAGCGGCGCGCAGGATAGCCCACACCTTAGCGTCATCGAGGATAAAAATGCCCACGTGGTAGAAACCGAATCTTTCTGAGATGGCGTGAGCCGTAGTTTCCAGGAACATCACCACGTTACGCACCTGCGCGGCCTCTTTGCTCACCAGGCTGACGGTTTCCAGTTGCGCTGTTTTGCGTTCCAACGCGGCGGTGCGCTCTGCAATCCGCTGTTCCAGACCGCCGATCATATCGCGTAGCCGGGCGGCGCCGTCATTAAACGCCTGGGCCAACACACCGATCTCGTCTTCCCGCTCCACCGGGATCGCATACGCCAGATTCCCGGCGCCGATGATGCGCGCGCCTTCAACCAGGCGGCTCAGCGGGCTGAGGATGAGCGCCCGCATCGAAAAGTGCAACAACGAGATAAGGCCCACCGCTGCCAACGCGCCGGCCAGCCACAACGCCGTCATCTGGGGATCGACGATGCTGGCCCGCTCGCCGACCACAATATAGAGTAGACGGCTCGTATCGCCCGGCATGGGCACGGCGCGCGAAATGAGATAAATAGGGCCAAACGCGGGCATTTCACGCAACTCTGGTACGTTCACATCCAACCCGGCCAATTCGATAATTCTCGTCCCTTTTAAGCCTGGGGTGGAATGTTCGATCACCCACCCCGCGCTATCGACCAGCGCCAGAAAGTCGAACTCGCGGTTGTTCACCACAATCTGCTGCAAAAACGGCGCTAATCCCGGCGCATCCTGAATCGTCTCCACGTACGGCGCGACGGTTTGTATCGTTTGCTGTAATTGGATCGTGATCAGGTCTCCTTTACCCCAGTAAACCTGACGATAAGCGTTCCGGTATTGGTTGGCCACGTAGATGAACACCGGGATGAGCAGCACCAAAGGGATACCCGCGATAATCAGGATCATACGCCAGCGCAGGCTCAAGCCCCTAGATGACATTATTGACCTCCTTGTGCCGCCGGCAGGCTGCCGTAAATGCGCGCCGCAATCGGAAACGTGACGGGGATGCGTAAATTCCAATGGCGTGTGGATGCCAGATTGATCGCCAGCAGATTGCGTTCTGGCCCATGGATGGGGATATCCGCCGGCTGCTCGCCTGCGGCAAGGCGCAGTACAACCTCTCCGACCGAAACACCCTCTTCATAGCCATACGAAACCAGGCCGCCCACCGCCCCATTGATGATGGCAATGTTCGTTAAAGCAAAAACCGGCACGGGAGAATTCTCCAGCATCCAGGCGATGACCTCTTTTTCATCGATCAACTGTCCGGCGGCATCGGTGACACCTTGATGGCTCGCCAGCAAGATGAAATCCACCCCACTCGCCTCCTCCAACACCGTTCTTTGCCACTGCGCCCAGGTTGGCGCCATCCGGAACCGCGGTGCAGGCGTGCCATACTCGCTCTGTAGCAAAGCGCCATAAGCCGACAGGGCGCGGGCCTTGCCCGATACGGAGCCATCACCGAGGACCATGTACTGCTGTGCGCCTTCGATTAAAGCGTACGCCAGCGCGACGGTTTGCACCGGGTGCTGCGACTCCAAAATGCCGGTTACGTTAGCGTAGTCCACCCCCTCCAGACTCCGGGCGCTATTGACGCCACAGAAAACAAAGGGCAGTGTGGGATCGAAGTACAACGGAATGATGGTGCGTGTCGCCTCGTCGCCGGAAACAATCACAATGTCAGGCTCGAATTCCATGAGCTTCTCAACAGCCCGGAGTGCTGCCGGCGTGGCCTCATAAATTACCGAGACCTGCCGCACGTCCATGTGAAAGGTTTCCATTTCCAGTGTGCCATCGACGCTCGTATATCCTCCGCGCGCCAATGTCTCCAGGATCCCCGTCCGCACCTGCTGCGACCAAAAATCGTCTTCGGCATAGCTGTTGACCAGGAAAAGGCGCAGTTTGCCACGTACCGGAACAGGCGTTGGCAATGGCGCGGCGGTCGGCGTCGGACTGCACGCGACCAGCAGGCTCAAGGTAATGATCAATCCCCATACACGCAAATGGCGTTTCATACCGGCCTCATTTACTCCTGCGGCTGATCCGCGAGGCGACCTTCACCAGGCGGCAGCAATTGGATGCGGCTGCGCTCGACCTGCAGGGCCAGCCCCAACTCGCGCGCGGCATTGCGCAAGATAGCATCGGTGCTGGTCATCGCGCGCACCCGCCCCACGATATCACTGCGGGCGCGCTCCTGCATAGCGCGCAACCGTGTTTCTTCCAGCAGACGGGCGTTATCCAATGCCAGATCCAACTGTTCCACCACAAAGCGCGCCAACTCGACTTGCTCCTCGGCCCACGGGTCGGATTTCTCGAAGGAGAGCACACCCACATTGCGGTTTTGGATGCGGATCGGCGCCAACAGGAGATACTGCCCGGCGTCAGTGATCTGCGTTGTCACGTCTGTCATCGCTTGGGCAGTTGCGACGTCGGATGCAGCATCAGCCTGCGCCGGGTAGACAAAGCCCGAATCGAACGTGTAGCCGATCTGCATCTGCCGCCGGGACAGCGCCTGCCGCCAAGCGCGCAGCGCATCCTGCTCTTGATAACGTTCCAAACGCGCCAATGCTGTCGTTGTCTCCTCCATGGAGAACGCATTCGCTACGGCGACGGCGATGCCATCGGCCAGGATGCGCAGCACGGTCACGTCTTCCGCGGTAAAAGCTGCGGCAACGCGCGTTTGAATGTCCAACACGCCGATGACCGTCTGCCCGCGCGCAATCAATGGCAGGCTCACCTCCGATTTGGTGTACGGCAGATCGGGGTTATTGAACCAGACGGCATCCTGGCCGACGTTGAACGCCAGCCGGGGCAAGCCCGTCTCGGCAACGAAGCCCACAATACCCTGCCGCCCGACACGCAGCCGGTGCCCCCGCGCCAACATAATTTGCCCGCCCTCCGAAGAAGCCGCACGCAGCACAGCCCATTCCCCATTGGGATCGACGAAGAAGATGCCGACGTGATCATACCCCAGACGTTCGGCAATCAAGTGCACGGCAGTGTCCAACAACTGTTGTATGTCCGAAATGGAGGCAATGGCGTGGTTAAGCTCGGCAATCGTCTTGAATTGTTCGGCACGTCTTGCCAACTCGTCCGTACGCTCGGCAACCCGTCTTTCCAGTGTACGCTGTGTCCCGCGCAGGTCCCGGCTGATCTGCTGTGTACGGACCAGGCTCTGGCGCACGCTATTCATGCTCAGGTAGGTCACGAAACCGGCTGTAGCAACCAGCATCAACAGCCCAAAGGCGCGGATCAGATAGTAAAAGAGTTCAAAAGACAAACTTGACGTCACCCCACCGAAAAGGTTGTTCGCTAACAGAACGAGGGCGGCATAATACAGCAAGACACCGCACGCCATCCGCACCGAACTCACCGGTCGCAAAAACATCCCGGCTAACGTCACCGGCCAAAAGAAGAGCAGCCAGCCAGGGGAATTGACGCCATCGAAGACCAAAACAGCCAACGCGATCCCGATAAAGTTGAGCCACACAAATAGGCGGGATGTCGAGGACACATATCCCCGCTTGGCGCGGTAGAAACTGACGACGGATAAAGGCACAAAAACCAGCGGGAAAGCCGTGCCTAGCCATCCCAGCCAGGGATCGGCGAACATGCCCCGCAATGTGGCAATCACGAAAATCAACACCAATGTCAGCGCCAGCCCAAACGTTAGCACCATCATCACACAGAAAAGGCGTCCCACACGCGCTTCTTCGTCGTCGACAACATCGACGGCCACAAAGCGCTCCCAAGCCGCCGCAATAGCAGCCCTTCGTTCAGTCCTTGATTTCATCATAGTCAATCCCTCATAATGGATGCTCTTGTCCCTATGGCGTTTCTTCCTGCTCGCTCAGCGCCAGATACGCCGTACCGCGCTCGGCAGCCACGGCGCGGCCCAGCTCGCTCAAAGCGCGCTCCAAGACCGCCTCGATTTCCACAGCTTCGCGGATACGCCCCGTGATCTCGCCGGCCATTTGCTCGCGGGCCGCACGGCGGGTGGTCTCATCCAGCAAGCGCAGGTTTTCCAACGTCTGGGCCAACTGGTCGGTCACGGTCGTCACCAGGGCTAACTCATCCTCGCTCCATGGTTCGTCCTGCTCACGCCGCACACCCAGCGCGCCAATCAGTTGTGCGCGCGCACCCGAAGCAATGGGGAGCGCCAATTCCTGCGCGCCAACCGTCACGTCTCTGGAACGCACCGTCTGTGTCATCGGTGGGAGCCAGGCATTTTCATCCACCTCGATCCCAGAGGTAGCATCAGTTCCATCTGCGCGATAACGATAGCCAGCCGGCGCGCGTCTGGCCTGCATCAGATCTTCCCAGGACTGGCGGGTATAGGTCTGTTGCACTTTTTGCGCTTCATCCAGCGCCGTCACCAAACTGGCAACTGTCGTGTTAACGTACTGGCCCAGACTGAGTAATTCCGGCGGCAAGTTTGGTCGTTCGGCCAATGCGCTCAGGTCCAAGGAAGCACTGTAATCTCCAGCAGCGATGCGTTCCAAATAAGTCGCGTATTCCTGGACTACCTCTTGAAGTTGCTGCGCCGTTCTAAGCGCCTGCTGTTGCGCCGTTCGTTCAGCGAGAGCCGCAGCCTCAGCCCGTTGACTCATAACCACCAACGATTCTTCGCGTTTTTGCGCAGCAGAGAAGGAAGCCCGCGTAAAAGTAACGGATTGCTGGTTGACCACCAACATTATAACAGCCGCTACGATGAAGATTGCCACCCAGATCAACCATAACCCGAATTCCGGCATCTGGTAAGGCGTAATGACGCCCAGAGACTCCAGCAGTATAAACGCCACATAGAGCAGGACGTGAGCTACAACGGTAATACGAGCGTAACGTTGCCCTCCAACTTCGGAAGCGACCAGCACGATCAACGGGAAGGTCAAGACTATCGGACCCCTAGCGCCATTTATGAAGTAGAGAGACAGAAAAAGAATCAAGGTCAAACTGAAGGTAAAAAATAACAAGGCCGAGTTAAAATTCCCACGCGCCAACAACCTCGCCACAACAAGCATGGAAAGTATTGCAACTATGTCCAGAGCAATCAACAGGATGGGGAAATCAGGGACGAAGAAAAGGGCGATCAAATACCCTGCTATAAAAACAGAGAACGCCGTGAAAGCAATCCATCCTGAAGCTCGCAAAAGGTGAAAACGGCGCAACCGGTCTTCGACCACTGGGTCAGTGACGCCAAGCACGTCGGCAGATGCAGATCCTACGTTATTCATAAGCCTTCCTCTTCTTTTGAAAATTAACCCCTAGGAATACACGGAAAGTCCTACTTTTGCGCTTGCATTGCGTGCGGTAGCGCCGCCGTCTCCTCAGGAGACGTTAAGAGGTCTTCCGTCCCCAAACGCGCGACCAGTTCGGAAGCGTTCAAAACGCGCCCGATTTCCTGGACGGCGCGCCTGACGGCTTCCTCAATCGAGGGCGCGGCGCGAATGTTATCGACGATCTGGCGCGTGCGCTCTTCACGGGCAGCGCGGCGTTGGGTGGCCTCGAGCAGACGCGCGCTCTCCAATGCCTGCCCCAACTGCTGGGCGACGGATTGGATGAGCGCCAGGTGATCCGCCGAGCTATGCCACTCGCCTTCCGGGTCTTCGACGCCGAGGATGCCGATCACCTGACCGCGCATTTCGATGGGCACGGCCAGCCCCACGCGGTTATCCGCGCTGCCATCAACCGGCTCTTCCGTTCCAGGGTGAGGCTGAGTAGAGGTCGCCAGTGTCACGTCACGCAGAGCACGCCGCATTTCTGGACGCCAGAAATCGGGCGCCAAGTTGACTTCGCCCCGATCGTAGACGAACGTGTTCTGACGCAATTTGCGATGCTCTTGCAGGTAGGTCTCCCAGTCACGGCGCTCGTAGCTGCGGCGCGTCTCAGCCTCCGCTGCCAGAGCGGCGCGCGTGCTGGCCAGCAGACGGGCGCGTTCGATCGCCTGGGCCAACTGGTTCGACACCTGGGTCAGCAGCGACACCCGCGCTGGGGTGAACGCGGCAGCTTGCTTGCTCGCCAGATTCAAGGTCCCGATGATCCGCTCCCCGAAGCGCAACGGCAAAATGAGCCGGGCAACAACGCCCTCTGCGATCAAGTGCATATCCTCAGGAAAAACTGGTTTTTTGCGCATATCGTCCTCGCGCCATGGCCGCTCATGGGTGACCACCCATCCTGGCGCGGAACCTTCCAGCGGCAATCGTGTACCCGGCGGGCTGAAATGTTCGACATCTGTTTCCATCACGACGGCAAAAACGGTCACTTCGTTTTCACCGGGATTGTAGGTTGCCACCGACAGCAAATCTACTGGAGCCAGTTGGTGCAGCGGTGCAACGATGGTGGGCAACGTTCCTAACACGCCTTCGAGGTCCTCACTGCTACCGATCGCCGCTGCGATCTCCACTAACGCCTGCTCATGCCTGGCGCGCATCTCGGTCTGTTCCAGAAGACGGCGGTTTTCGATGTGACCAGTTAAGCGGCGGGTGATGTCACCCAACAAAGTACTCTCACTATCGAGGAAAGCATGATCCTCACGATAAGCGACCAGCACCCGTCCAATCAGTTCATCACCGATGCGCATCCCGGCCACCATCTGACGGGACAGGTCAATCGCATCAATATCACCGTGGAAACGCCCCTCATACTCAATCACTGCCAGGCAAATGTCGGGGTATTGCATAGCCTGCGGTATCCGCTCAGCCGTCCAGCGCAGAAGCTCCGGGGTCGGTGGCGATTCGGCAATTTTGCGACCAATATCGTTCAAACAATCCAATTCGCGCACCTGCTTGCTCAGTAGCGACCGCGCGCGCAGCGCTTCGTCGAAGAGGCGCTGGTTCTCCAACGCCCAGCCAGCCTGTTCGACGATTTCGCCGACCACTGCCATATCGTCAGTGTTCCAGGTTGCAGTTCCCTGACGGGTTAACCCCAAGACGCCGATGGTCTCACCGCCCAACGTAATCGGCAACGCCAGCGCGCGCGCAGCTTCGTCTTCCGCGGCGACCACAGCTTTACCGTGCGTGAGTGCAGCGTCGAGCGTCGCCCGCCACGCCTCCGGCAAGGCTTCCCCGGCAAGGGGCTGTGGGGCAGCGGTGCCGGCGGAGTAGATGTAGCTGGGAACTTCCGCAGCATAACCGGACCATTCCTGTTGAACGTAACGCCGCTGCACCGCCTGCATCTCCTCAAGGTTCTTTTCCAACTGCTGGCGCGACGCTTCGATTTCCGCCCGCGCCCGCTCCTGTTCTTGCAGCATCGCGTGAAGGTCGTCCACCATCATCTCGATGCCAATGCCCAACTCCGAAAGTTCCTCCATCCCTTCGGGGACGTCAACCACAACATCCAGATCGCCCAGGGCGACGGACTGCACCACAGACAGCAGCGCCTGGCTTTGACGTTCAACCAGGCGAGCCTGGTTCTCATCGCGCATCATAGCGCGCAGATCGTCGATCATCATTTGAATCCCAACGGCCAGGTCGGAAAACACGTCGATGCCTTCTGGGACTTCGACCTCCACGTCCAGGTCGCCCATAGCCACGGATTGGATGACGTTGAGCAATTCGCGTCCCTGCGTTTCGACCAACTGCTGATATGCTTGCAATGTCATTTCGGCCATCGAAAATCCTTTTTCTATGTTCCCAGCACGATCATATCGTCGGGTATCGCTGTCACATTACGCCAGGAGCCAGGCGCGAGCCTCAGTTTCGTTATTGAAGAAACGGACATTGTCGCGCCCGGTGAGCTTCAACACAAATTCACCGAGTACAAACCCATAGCGTTGCGCCCCAAAAATAGCCACTTTGCCGACGCGCGGATCGCGGTTGAAGTCAGCGTAGACTTTACGCGCATCGGAACTGGCTTTTCCCCCACGCGTATCGTCCCACAGAATGAGCAATGGTTTCTCCGCCTGTTCCAGGATAGAAGCGAGATCCGCCGCCAACTGCCCGGCGCCGCGGCGATCCGTATCGCCGATGAACGTCAAACGCAAAACGCCATCGCTCTCAAACTGTAATTGATGGGCCATCGTTCCCCCTATTCTTGCAACCAGGCCAACGCCTTTTCTTCAGCATCAAAAAAGCGAATGTTATTGCGCCCGGTGGCTTTAAGGATAAAGCCCACCAGAACGCGCGTGTAACGGTCCAGGGTCACCGTCGCCGCTTTGCCCAAACGCGGGTCCAGGTTAAGGTCAGCAAGGACTTTGCGCGCCTTAGAGACGAGCTTCGCCCCGGACTGAGGGGCAATCGTCAAAGCGCGCAGGGGCGCTTCGGGCGTGACAGCGTCCAGGTAGACGGTGAAATCCCGCACAAAATCATCCACCTCATTGTGTTCCAACGTCCCCCCGGCAAAGTCAATTCGTAAAATCCCGTCGTCTTCCATATGCATTCGGTATGGCATAAAGGCACCTCCCTTTGGTTAGCCTGATGGTTGCAAACCTGCTCAGTCGCTTGGCGATTCGTCGTCTCTGGCAAGTAGACGCTCCTGACTGCCCAGACGGATAACGGCCTCGCGCGCGTCGAACATCTGGCTCAGTTCCTGCAACGTCGTGCGCATAATCGCATCCCGATCGACGCCGCGCCGAATCCTGTCAGTCATTGCGCGGACCCGGCGCTCCCGCTCGACGCGCGCGCGCGTCTGTTCCAGCAAGCGGATATTCTCGAACGTCAATGCGGTCTGGTCGGACAACATCTTCAATATACGTATATCGTGTTCCGTAAAAGCACGTCCAGGTGTCGTAAAGCTGACCACCAATAGCCCCACCACGCCCTGGCGTCCGATCAAGGGTACCGCGGCATTAGCAAAAATTCCAGTAGCTCTAAAAGTGCGTCGCGCATGTTCCTGCAACTCGGGCGAATCGACAGTGGTGGAGGATGCGCGGCGGGATTCAATCGTTTGCCGGGTCAAGGGATAATCTTCCAGCGAGATAACCTCGCCGATCCGCGTGCGTTGAACGTCATCGATAGGATATAACCCCACGCGAGTCAATCGATCTCCATCTACCGTAAATATACTAGCCCGGTCTGCCTTGAGCGCGGTGACGGTAGAGCGCATCAGGGCGACAACCGCTTCATCAGAAGTCAACGTCGCCGTCAAGGCCGTCATCGTCTCCTGGATGAGGGTCATATCCTCCACGACGCTGCGCAGTTGCGCAGACTGCTCTTCCATCTCGGCCAGCAAGCGCTCACGCTCCATCTCAGCCAGTTTGCGCGCCGTGATGTCGGTCGAGATGCCAAACGTACCGATGATGTTGCCCGCCAGGTTCCGCAACGGCATTTTAGAGGTGGACACCCAGGTCACACGGCCATCGGGCCAAACTTCCTTTTCCTCCACATTCAACAACGGTTTCCCGGTCCGGAGGATAAGCTTCTCGTCGGCCAGCGCCTTGTTCGCGTGCTCCGGGGCGAAGTAATCGAAGTCTGTTTTGCCCAACACGACGGACGGATCGGCCACGTTGAGCCAGCGCGCGTTGGCGGTGCTGATGCGTAAAAAACGGCTTTCGAGGTCTTTGAAGTAGACGTGATCGGGCACGTTGTCCAACAGCGCATGCAGGAGGTGCCGCTCCATGGCCAGCGCCTCCTCCATCTCCTTGCGCGCAGTGATGTCGCTCACCTGACGGGTCAGATAGCGCGGTTCGCCCCGCTCACCCGTGGGCGCTTCATCCGCCACAATCGCCAGGTTTTCCAAGGTGGGCACCTCTGCGCCAGAGCGCGTCAATACAGCCAGTTCGCCCTGCCAGTGACCCTGCTCCATCAGGAGCGGCAGGATTTCTTTGCGCAGCCGGGTCTGAAGGCTCTTGGGATAAAAGGAGAAGAGCGACTGCCCCACCAACGCCTGGGGATCGGATGCGCCAACCAACGCACAGAAGGCCGGGTTGGCGTAGGTCAACGCCCCATCCAGGGTGGCGATGGTGATGCCCTGTCCGGAGGAAGCGATGACCTGCCGGAAGGTGTTGGCGGATTCGAGCAGTTGCGTGTTGTGGATGGCGATGGCAATCTGGCCACACAGCCCTTCGAGCAGCAGTTGATCCTCCTGGGTCAGCGCATTCGTGATGTTGCTCTGCACGTCGAGAACACCGAGAATTTGATCGCGCAGTTTGATCGGCACGGCCAACTCGCCGCGCGTACCCGGCAAAAACGTGTTGGGGACCCAGTCGGGGTCGCGTGTGACGTCGGGAACCAGCATCGGGCGACCGGTGGATGCCGCCGTACCGACTACGCCCCGTCCCATCGGCACGGCATGGTCGGCGGCCAGCATACGCGCGCCGACTATCCCATAGCCGACAACAACGCGCATCGTTCTGGCAGATGCATCGTAGCGGAAAATCTGGGCATGGTAATAGCCAAAGCGTTCTTTTACGAGGGTGACGACCCGTTCGAAAAGCTCATCCAGGGCAGCGGCGGCAGCGATTTCCTGCGCGATTTCGGTGCTGGTTTGCACCTGACGTCCACGACGCTCCAGCGAGGTCTGGATGGTCTGTTCCATCTGCACCCGTTCGGTGATGTCGCTGGAAATGCCGAGGACCTGCCGCGCGACGCCGTCCGCGTCCACGATTGGCAGTTTGGTTGTCTGCACCCACCGTCCCTGGCGAAGGATCGGGCTTTCGGGGATGAATTTGTCCTGACGGGACTCCATTACCTCCAAGTCGCCGCGCCGGATGGCCTCGACTTCATCCGGATCGACGTTGAAATCAGTATCGGTTTTGCCGATAAGGTTGTCGAGGGTGGTGCCGTAGGCATCGGCTATCGCCTTGTTGGCCAGGACGAAGCGGCCTTCGCGGTCACGGATGAAGAAGAAGTTGGGGTTTAGGTCGAGAGCCTGGCACAGCAGGGTGTGATGCGATTCGAGCGCCCGCTGTGCGGTGACGTCTCGAGAGAAACCACGGTAGCTACGCGTGCGCCCGCTGGCGTCCAACACCGGACTCCCGGTGACGTTGAGCAGCACCTCACGGCCATCCTTGGCGATGTGACGAACTTCGAGCTGGAACTCCCGCCCTTCGGCCAGCAAAACGCGGGCTTTCGTCGCCGCGGTCTCATCGGCAGACGCATCTGCGGCGGCTGGCAAGAGATCGAAAAACGTCCGCGATAGCATTTCAGCCGGTGTATATCCCAACACATCGAGAATCCGCTCCGAGCAATAGAGGTAGTTCCCGTCAACATCCATTTCCCAGAACACATCCGGGCTGAGGCGCGCCAGGTCATAGAAGTGCATAGCGGCACGAACTTCGTCAGCCTGGGAGAATGACGCCGGCATAGCCCCCGCCGCGTCGGCAGAGGTGGCCGTTAGCGGAGCGGTCACTTCCCGGCGCGGGGAGACAGGTGAACGGACGCCAGAAGCGCGAACGCTGCGCGTGCTGCTGTGGCTTGCATCTTTATGGCTCATCGTGCTCATCTCCTTCAACGAAGGTCCGCTCCCCCTCAACGCTGCTGGCGTCTGGCATTTCCGCTGAGGTGACGGGGCCACCAGCCATATCGTTAACCGGTATGGCAGAGGGGGGCTCGCTGTCCACGGGTAAAGGTTCGTTCGGCGGCAGCTCATCCGGTGGTTCTGCGCCCGGGGTGGCCACGGGGGAGGGTTCTTCGCCCGGTGCCATCATGACTGCCGACTCTTCACCCAACATCAGGCGGACGTAGGTGCGGGGGACGCCCAAGGCTTCTCCGAGGTTGCTCACGGCGGATTTCAGGATGACCTCCATATCGACCGAGCGGCGGATGTCTTCCGTGATCTCACGGGTAATGCGCTCGCGCGCCTCGCGGCGTTGGGTCTCCTGATACAGGCGGGCGCTTTCCAGAGCGGCTCCGAGCTGTTCGGTCAGCGTCTCGACCAGGGCAATTTCATCCTCATCCCAACTGGATTTATTCAACCGCAAAGCGCCGATGCTGACGCCTTCACGGATCTGGATCGGAACGGCTAACGTGGCCCCGACTTCCGCAGCCGCCGGCTGGACGACACTGCGCCCGGTTTGTCGCGCCTGCTGCATAACCACAGGCTTTTCTCCGGAGGCTGGACGGATAATACCAGGCGCGTCGGAGAGGAAGCGCAAGCCGCCTTCGGCGCCTTCAACATGCGTCATCTCCCGCCAGGCTTCACGACTGACTGTACCATAAGCGCGCATTTCCGCAGCCAGCGCGGCCTGGCTCTGGGCAAAGAGCTGCGCGCTCTCAATCGCAATCGCAATTTGATCGGCCAACAAGCGCAGCACTTCAATCATCTGGTCGGTCAAAATATCGCTTTCCGTGCTATGCAAGTCCAACGCGCCGACCAGACGATCCCCGGCAATCAACGGCAACGCCAACTCGGAACGGGTACGGGGGAACAGCGAGTCGGCAAATGAGACGGCATTCGGTCCGGTATCCACTGCGACGCGGAGTTCGCGTTTTGCAGTCACCGTACCCAAGAGTTCATCCGGTGCGCCAAGCGCCACGCGAGAATTTTGCGCCATCATGCGTTGTCCCTCAGGACTATTCGTACCACGCAGAATGGCAAATTCTCCGTATTCATCCATCAAAAAGAGGCCCACGTGATAGAAACCCGTCTGCTCGGCGATCATCTGTGGCATACGGGACGCTAACTCATCCAGATCGCGCAAGGAAGCCGCGGCACGGCCCAATTCGATGGCAGTCAATAACAGCGTCGAGCGGGATAGCAAATCCTGCGTGCGTGCCTCTACACGTTCTTCCAGCGAGCGGCGGATGGCTTCCAGCTCGCGGTTGGCCGCTGCTTGCGCCTGCGCGGAAAGCCGGGCGCGAGTGATCGCATCTTGCATGCTCTTCATCGCATAGCGCAGGAAAACACCCGTCAACAGCACGACGACGCAGATGATTATGACGTCCACCAACCCAAGGCCCGTGCGACCGGGGATCATGCCCTGGGTTTCGGCATAGGCTGTCCACACAATGACGACAAGCGACAGCCACGTATACGCCATAGCGCCACGCGGTCCCAACAACAAACCAGCCAGCACAATCACCAACACAAAGGCGCAACTGGTATAACCACCACTCAATCCCTCTGTAGACAAGATCCAACTGGCGCATACCCCCCAAAGCAAGGTCAGAATGAGGGTTGCCAGTCCAGTGGGGAATCTACGACGGACAAGAGGAAAGGCTGCCAATGTGGCGACGACGATGAACACTGACGCGGAGATGGGGCTTGCATCCGCGAATCGGCGCGGGAAACCATTCAGCGCCACCATAATCGAAATCGTAACAACGGTGACCACCGCAAGCGGCACCAGGATGGCAATCAGGAGCCGCGCACGCCGCGTCTGTTCGTCATCTTCAAATACCGGCAATGTGAAGTAGTTTTTGATCCACTTGAACATCGTATCCCTCTATGCTTACATCCCCACCGTAATCCCCTCCGATGGGGGGGAGACGGAGGTGGACTCTGAAGACGTTTCCTCGATCCATACTTCGGCTTCGGTGAGACCCAGTGAAGTCCGCAGTTGATGGAGCGCCGTTTGCAACACAGTCGTGACGTCCAACGAGCGTCGCATTTCTGCCGTGATCTCACGCGCCAACTGTTCACGAGCGGCGCGACGTTGGGTATCCTCGTAAAGTTGCGCGCCCTCCAACGCCGTGCTCAATTGTTCGGTCAGCGTTTGCAACAGGTCGATTTCATGCTGTTTCCAGGTTGTCCCATCGGGTTTACGTCCGTCAATCACGCCAATGACTTGATCGCGAATCCGGATGGGGATAGCCAAACCGTCGCCTGCGCCGACTGCTTGTCCAGTCTGCAGCGCCGTCTTCATCTGCGGCTCCCAGACAGTGAAGGGCGCGACGCCGCTCTCGTCACTGGCAAAGGCCAGGTTAGGACGCGCGCTAAGCAATTCGCGCCAGGCCTCCCGTACAACCCGGCCATAGGCGCGGCGCTCAGCCGCAACGCTCTCCTCAACCTGGCGCAACAAACGCGCGTTGCTCACAGCCACCGCGACCTGATCGGCCAATGTCTGTAAGATATGCACGTCTTCATCAACAAAAGTGTCTATATCTGCGTTTTGCACGTCCAGCACACCGATAAGTTCATCGCGTGCGCGCAAAGGGAGGGTGATCTCGGAACGCGTTTCGAGCAAGTCTGGACTGCGGTAGAAGTATGTATCAGCGCCGACGTCCTGCGCAATGCGGTATTGTCCATGAGCCGCCACTGCCCCAACCATGCCCTCCGCGCCGACGCGCAGACGGTGGTGGCGTTGCAGCATACGCTGCCCACCTTCGCTGGAAGCTGCCTGCAGGACGGCCCACTGCCTGGTATCATCCAACAAGTAGATGGCTGTATGGTAGAACCCAAACTGCCGGCTGATCACCTCAACAACACTGTGCAGCAGCACTGATAGATCACGTTCTGCCGCGGCAACCTCAGCGGCAATTTGTGTGGCGGCATCCAGGTAGGCGGTGCGACGTTTGAGGTCTAGCGCATCTTTCTCAGCCAGGCTCACGATCTGTAGGCGCTGCCGTTCTGACTCTTCGGCGTAGCTCCGCGCGCGGTTCAACGCCGCGTTCAAACTACGTAAGGCCAGGTTCAACGGCGCAACCACCATCACCAGCCCAATCGTAAACGTCACCCAGTTGGCCAACTGCGGGGCAGGGAAGATATTGGGCAACGGATGGCCCAGTTCAGCCGCAATGTAGACCAGCAATGAGGTGAGGCTGCTCAGAACGGCAACAATGACGGCAGCCCGCCGTCCCAAGACCAGGCCGGCAATCACAGTGCTGCTGAACAGGAAGACGCCGGAAAAACTGCGTTGAGCAGAAAGCTGAAAAATTATCGTTATAGGAAGCCACGTGCCGGCGATGAATACCAAACCTGCCGGTCGCACATGGCCTTGCTGCATCGATATCTTCGCCACAAGCGCAACGACGAAGATAAGCAGAACAGCAATAGCGCTGCCCAGTTTTTCGGCAAAGACGAGCGGAACCGCCAAAGCGCCAAGCGCATCCACCACAAACAAGCTCAGCAACAACGGATTGAGCAACGCTGCTACGCGCGTCTTTTCCTCATCGTCGGGGAAGACAGGAGCCGCGAGAAACTGCTTAATCTTGTCCCACATCTTGGTGTCCTTTCTCATTATGCGACGCGGTATCCTCATCCGGCGCGCCCAAGCGCACGACCAGGCGTTTCAGTTGCAGCGCCTGGCGGATTTCGTCGGCGGCTGTCTTGAGCACGGCCTCCACATCCAACGTCTCGCGGATGCGCCCGGTCACCTCACCCACCATGCGCTCGCGGACCGCGCGGCGTTGGGTATCCTGATACAAGCGCGCGCTTTCCAAAGCCAACGCGGATTGTTCGGCCAGCGCCTGCATCAAGGCAATCTCTTCCTGTGTCCACTGGCCGCCGCCATCGGGCTTGCGTCCGTCAATCACACCGATAACCTGGTCGCGCACTTTGATCGGGATGGCGAGGGCGGTGTTCCGGGCATCAGCGGCCATCTGCCCCTGGGTGAGTGCAGCTTGCATTTGTGGCGTCCAGGTGTCGCCGGCGGGCAGTATGGTTTGCCGATTGCTCACAAAACCGAGGTCAGTCTGGAGGCTGAGCAGGCTGGCCCATGCTTGCGCGGACAGCCCGCCAAAAGCGCGGCGCTCGGCAGCGGCGCTTTCCTCGACCTGCCGGAACAGGCGGGCGTTGTTGATGGCTGTCGCAATTTGGTCCGCCAGGGATTGCAGCGCCACAACGTCTTCTGGGGTGAACGCTTCTGGCTCGGAACTCTGCGCATCCAGCACGCCGATCACCTGCCCACGCGTGCGCAACGGCAACGTGGCTTCCGATCGGGTCAAGGGCAAATCGGGATTGCCGAAGAACACACGATCTTGCCCCGTGTCCAACGCGATGCGCGATTGGCCGCGCCGTGAAACGTAGCCGACCATACCTTCCTGTCCCACGCGCAGACGATGGCCACGCGCCAGCATTTTAAGCCCGCCTTCGCTGGAGGCCGCTTGCAACTCGGCCCATTCCCCCGTAGGATCGATCAGGAACAGGGCGGTGTGGTAAAAGCCAAATTGACGACTGATCGAATTGACGACATTGGTCATCAGCGCGTTGAGTTCCAGTTCGGAAGTCGCCTCACGCGCAATAGCAGACGTCACTTCCAGATAACGGGTGCGGCGAGCCAGCTCGCGCGTGCGTTCTTCCACGGTGACTTCCAGGCCGGCACGTTGTTCTTCCAGCTCAGCGGCGTAGTTATGGGCGCGCTGGAGAGCCTCCTGCAAGCTGCGCGAGGCCAGGTTGAGCAGTCCCGCCGTAGCCATCACAAACAGGCTCAACGGCCACCATTGTTCCATAGGCGTTCTAGCGCCGAGCGCCGAGGGCAACAGGTTAGCAGTCTGGGCCAGCGTAATGCCCAACGTAGCAACCACACTCAGTCCGGCAAAAATGATGCCCCCGCGTCCTCCCAGCAGCAAACCGGCGACAACGACGATGACAACGTAGCTCCAATACGTAGCAGATTGCGTGCCACCCAAAAAGACGCATACGGAGGTCATCAATATCCAGAAACCGATCAGGAACCAGAGGCTGGCAGCGGAGACATGGCCGCGCCGCATCATCCACAGCAAAGCGGCGTTGACGAGTAGGAATGTCCCCACGAGGGGCAAAGACAGTTCCGGATTGGGCAAAAAGAGAAAGAAAAGTCCCGCGGCGATGCAGATAAAGACGAAAATCCACAGGATGGCGTTGAGCAAAGCTGCGATGCGCGTCTTTTCTTCATCCCCGGCAAAGACCGGTGGCGACAGGAACCGCTTCATATTTTCCCACATAGTCACGTCCTTTCTACGCCAGGCTGGATACGTCGTCGGTCTCCGGCGTCGCCAGGCGAATCACCAGGGTGTCCAGATCGAGGGCCTGGCGGATCTCATTCGCCGTCGTTTTAAGCACGGCCTCGATGTCGAGCGACTCGCGGATGCGGCCAGTGGCCTCACCGATCGTGCGCTCGCGAGCGGCGGCGCGCTGGGTTTCCAGATACAGCCGCGCGCTCTCCAACGCCACGTTCAACTGGTCAGTCAGCGCTGCCAGCAAGTCAACCTCTTCGGATGTCCATACGCTGCCATCGGGCTTGCGCCCGTCGATCACGCCGATCACCTGCTCACGCACTTTGATCGGCATCGCTAACGCCGACACATCACCCTGGCCAAACGCAGCTTGCCCGGTATGCAATGCCGTCTCCATTTCCGACCGCCAGACATCCGCACGCTTGACCGTATTTTGTCCGTCACTGACAAATCCCAGCTCGGAACTGAGCCGCAATAAGCTCCGCCATGCATCACTCGACAATTCGCCATAGGCGCGCCGCTCAGCGTCCAGGCTGGCCTGTGCTTGCTGGAACAAGCGGGCATTGCGCACAGCGTTCGCCACTTGATCGGCGACCGTCTGCATCACAGAAATATCTTCCTGCGAAAAATATGCCTCACGCTCACTTTGCACCGTCATCGCCCCGATGACCTGGTTCCCCGCACGGAGCGGTAAAGCTAACTCGGAACGCGTGTCCGGCAAATCAGGATTGCTGAACCGCACTGCCGCTTCACCAACGTCCAGCTGAATATCCGCATGCCCCGTCAGGATACATCGTCCGACCATCGAGCTGCTGCCGATGGGCAACTGGTGACGGCGAGCCAGCATGGCCTGTCCAGCTTCACCTGAACCAGCGCGCAAGACGGCAAATTCGCCGGCCTCGTCGGTCAGGAACAAGCCTACATAGTACAGCTTGAAACGCTCGCGCACCAACTCAACAACCTGGGGCAACAACTGTTCGATACTCAGCACTGCCGTTGTAGCGCTTGACACCTCTGCCGCGGTGAGCAAGCCCTGCGTACGTTCAGCCACACGCTGCTCCAAACCGGCCAACGTCTCGCGCAATTGCGCCGTCATCCGGTTGAAGGCTTGTGCCAAATCGACTACTTCGGTAGGGCCTTCCAACGGGGCTTGAAGGTGCATTTCACCCCCAGAAATTCGCCCGGCTGTGGCGGTTAAGTTCAATAAGGGCATAGCCAGACGCCGTGCAGCATAGGCGGCCACCGAAGCGACAATCGCGGCGATGGCCAACGTCATGATGAACGAAGCCAAGACGCTGCCGACAAAAGGGGCTGTCGCTTCCTGTACCGGCAATTCGGTGACGACGGCCCAATCCGGCACGCCTAAAGCGACATAGGTTGCCACAACGTTGGATCCATCGATACCCCGCAACCAACGTGTCACACCCTTATCAACAGGCGCAGGGTCAGCCATGAATTGCGCTACCAGACTCAATTGCCTGACGTTCTCGCCGCGCAACACGCGCGAGGTATCTTCGATGGCGATCAGGTTGCCTTGCTTATCGACCACGTAAGCCTGACCCGTCTCACCGACCTTGAGCCGACCCACCAGATCCCACATGAACTTGAGGCTCATCTCGGCCAGCAACGCGCCCTGAAAATCGCCAAAAATGTCCCGTACCGGAACGGCCAATATCACCAGAGGCTCGCTTGTTAAATCATCGACGTAAATCGGACTGATATATCGATCACCCTGCTTGAGCTGACTCAACCAATCGCCTTCGACTCGGTCAACGAGATTGCCTGACGCAACCTGCGATAGCCGCGAGGTTTTTATCTGTTCCTGTCCTCGCGTATCCAGGAAAGCCAACTGGCGAAAGGCGGGCTGCAATCCTAACAGACTCGCCAGGTTTTTCTCCTGATCTTGCCGAGAGGCTAGTGCAAAGTCGCCGAGCCTGGCCGTCGTCTCCAAAACATCGAATTTGACCAGGAAAAATTCCGCTACCGTATTGGCGGCTTCCTGAGCAATCGATTGTTGCTCGCTGGTAATCGCCCGATTGCCTTGCTGGATAAATAAGTACAATTGCGGAATGTAGGCGATGATCAAAGCGGCCCCTGTCAAACCCAAGAAAGCGAGAGACAGCGTCCTGGCCAGACTGCGCGTCATCTTGGGCTTTTCTTTCTGCATAGACATTATTTCACCTCTCGACCGCACACATGAGTTCGGATGAGCATATCCAGAACATCAACGCAGCTACCCTTGCGTTCCTTCAGTATCGACCTTTACAGACTCTGGAGCAACCAAGCGCACGACTAGATTCTCCAGACCCAATGTCTGGCAGATTTGCTCGGCGGCGATGCGCAACATCGCCTCCATATCCAACGTCTCGCGGATGCGCCCGGCTACTTGCCCGATCGTCCGCTCGCGGGCCGCACGCCGCTGCGTATCATCCAACAAACGCAGGGTCTCAGCCACCAATCCGACTCGCTCAGCCACGACCTGCACCAGGGCAAGCTGATCCTCGGTCAGTTCGCGCCCGGTATCCTCCAGATGTACGCCCAAGGCGCCAATTGCCGTACCGCGCTGGGTGATCGGCGCGACCAACGCCGTGCCGGTGCCAGGCTTGCGCAGGACTGTCGGTTCGGTACGTTCCAACGCCACCCGAATTTCAGGCAAAACTTTGTCTCCCAGTGGCGCGCGGTCGGGAGGATGCATCTCATAGCTAATTACTGGGGCCACTTGCGCATACTCACTCCACGCGCGCTGCTGGTAACGGCGCTGTGTCACTTCCATCTCGCGCAACGCCTCCTGCGAGCGGTTGAACAGATGCACATTCTCGATGGCGTTGGCGACCTGATCAGCCATTGTCTGCAACACGGCGATGTCCTCGGCGCTGAATGCGGCCCCCTCAGTAGATTGAATCGTCAACGCGCCGATGGCCTCGCCCCGGCTAACGAGTGGCAGCGCCAATTCGGAGCGCGTTTCGGGCAGGAATGGGTTGTCGAAGCGCGCGGCATCCTCACCCACGTCCAACGCGATACGCGCCTGCTTGTTGGCAATGCACCACCCGATCATCGACTCGCCGCCGACCTCGAGTTTGTGCTCGTGCGCCAGCATCTGCTGCCCGGCCTCGCCGGTGCCGGCCCGCAGCACCGCCCATTCACCGGCCTGGTCGACGAGGAACAGCCCAACGTAATACAGGTCGAACCGCTCCCGGACCAGGTTCACAATCTGCTCGATCAATACTTCCGGCTCCAAAATGCTGCTCGTGGCCTGCGAAACCTCCGCCACCGTCTGCAACTGCACCGCCCGCTCCCTCACCTGCTCCCGCAACAGATTGCCTTGCAATGCGCTCGACATTTCTCCGCGTAAGACATCGTAAACATCCCCATCTCGCGGCCCGATCTCGAGCATCGCAAACCCAAACTGGTTTTCCTGGAAGTAGAGCGGGCTGACGACATAACTGTATTGTCTGCCCTGCGGCCACAAGTCCGGTGGCACGAGCTGCCGAGAACGCAAACGCAGCCCATCAGCCCCCAACGCAATCCGTCCATTTTCTGTATAAGCCAGCAGCAAACGCGACCACTCCGGCGCCGGATCAGGATAGGCATAGGGGTGTTGATCTTTGCCAATCAACCCAGAGCGTTGTTCATAAAGTGCGAGATACGCACTGGATATCCCCAATGTCGTCAAGACCTCGGCCAAAGCGTCCGCCAACCCTTTTGTATCGAACGCCGTGATCAAAGATGCCCCGATCTCGCGCAGCGTGCGCGATTGTTGCGCCACGCGCTGGGTCAGACGCACAGCCACCCGCTGCGTTGTCTCCGCAATCAGCAAACGCGCCTGCTGCCACAGATTCTCCGCCTTTGACAGTGCCTCACCGGCAAGCCAGGGTAGAGAGCCGAGTCGCATCGCCGTTACTGCGCTTTGCATAGCGACGACATCGCTCTGAGTGGCATCGTTAACGACGGTGACTTTTCGCCGCAAAACCTCGTCCAGAGCGGTCAAAAAAGTCCCTTGAGGTTCACCTTTCAGCTCAGCAACGAAGGCGTCCAGCAGTTGTTCCGCCGCGGTGGGATCTGGAGTGCCCCCAGGTTCACCCGCCGCCTGAATCATTTTGGCGAGAATCTCCTCCCGTTGTGTAAGCAGGCCAGCCTCGAATTCCTTCCTGCTTACGCTTGTCTGGCTCGCCACTGATTGTCGTTCCATGGCAACCTGTGCCACCAGCAGAGACAGGCAACCACATGACTGGCGCACTACCAACCTGGAGGGCATCGTTACCTCTTCAGAAACTCGCTCTCCGGCCATCAGCGCCAACAGCGTCTCCACCGATTGGTATCCTATCTCATAGAAGGGCGCCGCCACCGATGTCAGCGGAGGCGTTCTCGTTCTACCCTCCACCCTGTCGTCAAATCCCACGACAGCCACATCCCCGGGAACGTAGAAACCCCGTGCCTCCAAAACATCCCAAGCGCCGATGATCATCTCATCGTTGGCCGCAGCCACAGCATCAAAATCCTTTCCAGGAACCAGCCGCCGTTCGTCGAGCATCACCTGCATCTCCGCCCTACCCACGTCCAGGCCCCAGGTAGAGGGCGGCGTAACGAGGTTTGGATCGAAGGGGATACCATACGCCTCAAGCGTCTCGGTATAGGCGCGATATCGTTCTTGGGCATAAAAGTGACTCTCTGGGCCACGGATGAAAGCCACGCGATGGCGCCCATGGACCTGGATAAGGTGCGCGATGGCCTCACGCATCCCGGCGTAGCTGTCCATCAGCAAGCTGGGAATGCCTTCCAGTGTCCTGCCAATGGTCACCGTCGGCACAGGACGATATCGATCGTGAAAAGCCTGAATCTCTTCAGCGGTCATATAATTGCCAATCGACGAGGCCCAGGTGATGATGCCATCCACGTTCTTCGGCGTCACCAGATTGTAGAGCACGTTGGCCTGCGCCTGAAAGCCCGTAGGGTAATTGGGACTCCATCCCGGAAAGCAGAGCAAATTTACGTCGTGCTTTCGGGCCGCGTCAACCACCCCCAGCCACTGATCCAGAGAGCCTCCATGGATAGCGGGGGCGAGATAGCCAATGGTCAAACGTGCACCGCGCGTATTTTTGCTCATAATCTCACCTCATGTGCCGCTGTCTTTTTAGTCTTCGGCATTCTCCGGTTCTCCCTCGTGCTGCTCACGCTTCAAGGTCACAGATTCGATGCCCAACCGCATATAGCCCTGTGTGCCACCCAGCGCCCGGACCAATTCCTCGGTGGCGATGCGCATCAAGGATTCCATGTCCGTCGCACGTTGGAGTGCATCGGTGATTTCGCGGGTCATACGCTCACGCGCCGCACGGCGTTGCGTGTCCTGGTACAGGCGCGCGCTCTCCAACGCCACGCCCAACTGCTCGGTCATCGATTCCACTAAGGCAATTTCCTCATCCGTCCAGGCGCCGCCGGTTGATTTGGAAAAGTCGATGACGCCGATGATCTCGCCACGCACCTTAACCGGCACAGCCAGACGCCGTACGTCCTGTGGATCGTGTGTAGTGCTGCCAGTCCGCAAAGCGACTTTCATCTCCGGCTGCCAGAGGTCGCCAGCCGGAGCTGTGGTGCGCGCATCGCTATAGAATCCCAATGCCTGGCCAGCCTGTAACATGGTAGCCCAGGCTTCGGCGGTCAGCACACCATACGCACGTCGTTCCATTTCCGCTGACTGTTGCACCTGTTCGACCAGGCGCGCGTTGCTGATGGCCATGGCCACTTGATCCGCCAACGCCTGCAACGTCTGCACGCTTTGCGCGACAAACCCCCGCGTGCCGGCGCGTTGCACATCCAATACGCCGATCACCTGATCGCCCATCAACAAAGGCAACGTCAACTCGGAGCTGGTGCCCGGCAGTTCAGCCATTTGCAAATAAGCCGGTTCCTCGCTAACGTCCGCCGCCAGGTGATACACCCCCCGCTGCGCGACATCACCCACCATCCCTTCTGACCCTACCCGCAGGCGGAACCCACGCCCCAGCAATTCCTGCCCGGCGCCGGAAACAGCATACAGTTCGGCCCACTCGCCGGCTTCATCGAGCAGGTAGAGTCCTACGTGGTACATATCGAATTGCTTCCGGATCACATCGACAACGCGGGGCAGCAACACCTGTAGATCGCCCATCGCAGCCGCCGTTTCCTGCGCCACTGCCATTGTGGCCTGCAGGTAATTGGCATTGCGTTCTGAATCACGGGTGCGCTGCTGCACCAGCAGTTGCAATTGTTCACGTTGCGACTCCGATTCGGCGGTCAATCGCCGGGCACGTTCGAGAGCGGATGTCAGACCACGCATGGCCAGAAACAACAACGCCGAGGAAATCCCATAGTTAAGAATATGGTTGATCAGTGCACTCAGCGAATTATTTGCCCCCAGTGCAGGAGGCAAGGCCCCTCTCACCTCGAGGCTGTAGATCACAATGGCGGCCGCTATGCTCAGCGCAGCGACGACGAAACCAGCCCGTCCCCCTAACAACAGCGCCGAAATGATGATCACGATAATCACTGTGGTGAAACCGGCGTTCATCACCCCGCCGATAAAGTATGTCATCCCAATCAAAACCAGCCATAATGTGCTCACGATCATCAGACTGGCCGCGCGCACATGGCCGCGACGCAACACCCAAACCGCCAGCAGCAACGGCGCGACCATGCTCACATAGACCATCCCCATGAGGGCATAGATTCTCATGATCAAGACGACCGCCGCCGAGGCCAGCGTAATCAGGCCAACGAGCGCCAGCAAAATCGTATTAGCCAGACTGGCGGCCCTGTTCTTTTCTTCGTCTTCCCCGAATACTGGCGGTGCGAGAAATTGTCTGATGCGCGTCACCATACTCTCGTTCCTCCTCACCTATACCGCCGGACCTTGTGCGCCCACTTCGTCTGCGACAGGCGCGGTTTCTTCGGGCCGTGCCAGTTGCACGACCACACCTTCCAATTCCAAGGCCTGACGCATCTCGGCCACTGCGGTTCTGAGCACCGTTTCCATATCCAACGACTCGCGCATCCGCGCCGTCACCTGCGCGGACAACCGCTCACGCGCCGCGCGGCGTTGCGTGTCCTGGTACAGACGCGCGCTTTCCAGCGCCACGCCTAGCTGATCGGACAACGTTTGCAACAAACCGATCTCCTCCGGCGCCCAGGCGTTGCCCTCGGCTTTGCGCCCACCGATGACGCCGATGACCTGATCGCGCACGCGGATCGGAATGGACAGCATACTCCCGCTGGGGTCTTGGACCGCCTGCCCCGCGCGCAGCGCGGTGTGCATTTCGGGCCGCCAAAAGCCGCTCGCCGGTATGGTTTGCCTCCGATTGCTCAAAAAGCCTATGGCGGGCGACGACTGCAATTGCTGCTGCCAGGTCTCGCGGGTCAGTTCGCCGTAGACGCGACGCTCTACCTCGAGGCTCTGCTGCACTTGCGAGAACAGACGGGCGTTGTCGATAGCCGTCGCTACCTGGTCAACCATAGTCTGCATCACGGCCACGTCGGCCTCGTCGAAAGCTGCGGCCTGGACGCTTTGCACAGTCACAGCGCCGACCACCTGGTCGCGCACGCGCAACGGCAGGGCCATCTCCGAGTGTGTATCGGGCAGGTCGGGGTTATCGAAGTGTACTGCCGCTTCTCCCACGTCCAACTGAATGTCCGCCTCGCCGCTGGCCACGCAACGGCCGATCATCGAGCGACCGCCTACCTCCAGCTTGTGTCCACGCTCCATCATAATGTGGCCTGGTTCGCCGGTGCCGGCGCGCAGCACCGCCCAACGCCCGGGGCGGTCGTGGGTCCACTCACCGGTCTCGTCAACCAAAAACAGTCCCACATAATACAAGTTGAACCGGTCGCGTATCAGGTTTACCACCTGTGGTAACAGTTTGTCCATCTCGAGCACAGCAATGGTAGCTCGGGACACTTCGGCAGCGGTCAGCAGGTTTTGGGTGCGTTCGGCCACGCGGCTTTCCAGGCTAGAGATCAGATCTCGCAGTTGCTCGGTCATTTTGGCGAAGGCGCTGCCCAGGGCGCCGATCTCATCTTCGGCGGCTACCTGGGGCGTCTGCGTCAGGTCGCCCTCGCTGATCGACTGCGCCATCTGCGCCAGGTCGCCAATGGGGGTGGTAATCTGGCGGGCGGCCAGCACCCCCAGAAAACCGGCCACAACGATAGCCACCAGGATCGAGCTGAGAATGAGAATAATGCTGTTCACCGCCAACGACAATGCCTCCGCAGCCGGTTGTTCAGCAACAATGTAAAACGGTTTTTCGCCAAACGTGACGCGCTCAACGGCTATGGCCGCATTGCCGCCGCTCAAACCGGTGGTAAACGAGTTTTCCTCGGGCAGGTTTACCCTGGTGTGCTGCAACACAATGGATGGGTTGGCGTGGGCGACCACGACGCCTTCTGTATTGACCATGTAGACGCTGCCGCCGCCGATCACGTCGGCGTCCGTCATAATATCCCACACTGCTTTGAAGCGAATCTTGGCGATCAGCACGTAGGCCACATCACCCGTCCGCAAGTTGAGCAGCGGGAGCGAAATTAACATTGTAGGCTCGCCGGTCACTTCGTCGAACACCACGTTACCAAAGTAGGTTTTAGTCGTTTCTTTGGGGTCCAGGAATTCGTCAGCGTCCGCACGGCTGCCCAGTTCTGTGACCAGGCTGGTGCGCGAGAGATAGATCAGTTCGGCGCCGCGGCTGTCTACCAGGACCAGGGCCTCATACTCATCCTGTCGAGCGAACAGAGTGGCAAGCAAGTTGTTTTGCTCCGGCAAAGACAAGGTCGACAGGCCGCGTACGTCGGTCAAGGCGCGCAGCTCTTTTTCACGCGCCTGGATAAAGTTCCTCACCTGTTCGGACACGCGCTTGGCTACCTGGTCTTGAGCATCCAATGCCTGGGTGACTTGTGTGTTAAAAGCCAGCCAGGTTCCAAGCGCCCCCACCAGCAGCAGGGGAACCAATGCCAGCGCGATAAAGTAAACTGTCAAGCGAGTTCGTAAGCTTTTCCTCATATACGTTATTCCTCAGGTCAAAACTGCTTTGCGCGACGCCCTCTCTGTTTCCAGTAACCCGGTTTTCGAGTGTTTTTCGATCTGGAAATCGAGTTTCCAGACCTCTTCGGCGGGCTGTTAGCGCAGGATTGTGTGCGCCTGGGTTAAAATCTCGTCTGAAAATTCAAAACCAATCTCGTTTGCCTGTTTCAAATTGATTGTGAGATACGATTCGGCGGTTTCCACCGGCAAGTCAGCGGGTTTCACGCCTTTTAATACCTGCGCCGCCAATCGAGACGCCTGTTTGCCCTGCAAGTACCAGTCAACTGAAAACGAGAATAAAACATTTGCCGGTCCCTGATCGTAGGCGCCAATTGGGATGCGCCGTTCCAGCGCCAGTTTTTTCACTGAATCCATGTTCGCCAGCGTGGGCGTGGGGACAATGAGGATA
>MTKY01050835.1_pt1 | contig 35009 bp, 32 predicted proteins | sample 1042731 | NCBI WGS metagenome assembly MTKY01 (sample SAMN06212206, study PRJNA360538) | anaerobic digester metagenome | biome: Wastewater treatment plant; material: sludge; isolation source: anaerobic digester fed with sludge from wastewater treatment plant | place: Denmark: WWTP Soeholt ...
GGACAGCCGCTGAACCGCCCGCCGTCGGCCCCGAGACCACCCCGCCCGGCCCGGAGAACGGCGGCAGCCAGCCGGGCGGCATACCGGGCCCCCCGTATGCCGCCCCGCCCCCACCCGCGCCTCTGCGCGGGACGGGACCGTCGGAGGGCTATGCGCCATTTGTCCCCCGCCACGCCGGCGGTGTTGCGGTGCTCGACGGACTGACCCGTGACCACCCTCGGCACGTCGCCATCGCCCACGACGTCATCCGCCGGATCGTCGAGAGGGAAGGTCCCATCTCGGCGGAGCGGCTAGCACTGCTGACGGCGCGGTGTTTCGGGCTCACCCGCCCGCCCCGGTGGCGGATCGAAAACCTGCTGCGCCTCATCCCGGTGGATCTTCTCCGTGACCCGGAGGAAGGGTTCGTCTGGCCCATCGGGCGCGACCCGATGCTTTGGCAGGGCTTCCGCACCTGGGAGGGCACCCTCAAGGAACGTCCCCTTGAGGAGATCCCGCTGCGGGAGATCGGGAACGCGCTGACGGCTATCGCCAGGTCGGCCATGGGCATCGACGTCGAGGAGCTCCTTCGGCAGACCCTCAAGGTCTTCAACGGGACCCGGCTGACCGATGCTCCTCGGCAACGACTGCTGGCTGCGCTCACGGTCGCCCGGGATCGCGGCCAGGTCGACGTGACTGGCACCGTTGTCACGGTCGCCGACGGGTGACCGACAGATGACGACCGGCCTCGCCCCCACGCCAGTAGGCTCGTTCCGGCGCGACCTGCTCATCGTCGTCGGGCTCGCGGCCTCGCCCCTCGTGGCGCTCGGGTGCTCGCGCTTCGCCTACGCCCTCCTCCTGCCCGCCATGCGCTCCGAGCTGGGCTGGTCGTTCACCACCGCGGGCTTGATGAACACCCTCAACGCCGTCGGCTATCTCGTTGGAGCCCTCGGGACCGCTTGGGCCGCAGCCAAACTCGGCCAACGCACCGCCTTCGTCGGGTCGTTGGTCGTCACCGTCCTGGCCCTGGCCGCCACGGCAGCGACCAGTTCCCTCGACGTGCTCCTCGCCGTCCGTTCCGTGCTTGGGGTCGCGGGCGCAGGAGCCTTCGTCCTCGGCGGTGCGATCACCTCGACGATCAGTCGGCGGCATACGGCCCATCAGTCGGCCGTGCTCATCGGGACCTACTTCGCGGGCGGCGGGGTCGGCATCGTCGCGTCCGGACTGCTCGTCCCCGCGGTCCTGGACCGACTCGGTCCGGCAGGCTGGCCGACCGGATGGCTGGTCCTGGCCGTCCTCGCCGCGGCCGGGACCGCCGCCGCCACGATCGCCGCGTATGCCGCCCCCACCGCTCCCCCGGCCGCCCCCGGTTCTCGGCGCTCCTGGGTCGCGGGCCTCGGGCGGTTGGCCAGTGGCTACCTGCTGTTCGGGGCCGGCTACATCGGCTACATGACCTTCATCATCGCCCTGCTCACCCAGGTCGGGTTGTCTCCCAAGGAGATTGCCGCCTTCTGGGTCTTGCTCGGGGTTGCGGGAGCGGTCAGTGGCCAGGTCTGGGCGCGGCTGCTGCGGGGGGCCCGAGGTGGCTCGGCAGCGGCTGTCCTCTTCGTGCTGCTCGCGGTGGCGACCGGCATACCGGCTGCGATCTCAGCCACCCCCGCGCTCTTCGTGTCGGGCGGGCTGTTCGGGTTGTGCTTCCTGTCGCTGGTCGGAGCCGTCACCGCCGCAGGGCGCGACGCAGTCGACCCGGCCGACACCACCGCAGCGCTGGGGATGCTCACGACGGTCTTCGCCTTGGGCCAGGTCGTCGGCCCCTGGCTCACCGGGGCGCTGGCCGACCGCACCGGCGGTCACCAACTCGGTTTGGGCGTCTCGTCCGGGCTGTTGCTCGTCGGGGCGCTGCTCTGCCGCCTGCAGCCGCCGCGGCGCACCTCGGCGTCGTGAGCAACCTGCTGCCGATCAGCCCCCGCCGACCGCCTCGTTCGATCCTTGCGCCGCGGACGTCCGCCCTTGTGACACGAGGTTGACGAAGACGTCCTCGATGGTCGGCTCGACCGCTTCGACCCGTGCATCCGCGAATCCGGCCGCCGCGAGCCGGGAGCGCAGCGCCTGCGCCCCCGCATCGACCCGGCGATCCAGGACGGCATGCAGCGCGGCGCCAGACAGATAGGCCTCGGAAATCCCGTCGGCAGTCTCCAGCCAGCTCAGCGCGAGGTCGGCATCGGTGACGGTGACGTCGTAGACCCGTTGGGTCGACAGGTTGGAGCGGATCTCGTGCGGGCTGCCCTCCGCGACGATCCGGCCCCGGTAGATGAAGGCGAGCCGGTGACAATGGCTGGCCTCCTCCATGTAGTGCGTCGTGACGAACAGGGTCACCCCCCGCCCGGCCATCTCATAGAGCAGGTCCCAGAACTGCCGTCGCGCAACGGGATCCACGCCCGAGGTGGGTTCGTCGAGGAACAGCAGGTCGGGCTCGTGGATGGTCGCCGCGCCGAGCGCCAACCGCTGCCGCCACCCGACCGACAGGTTGCGGGTCAGCTCCCCCTCACGCCCGGCCAGATCGGCCATTTCCAGGATGTAGCGCCGCCGCTGGGCGAACACCGCTGGGTCCAGCGCATAGACCCCCGCATAGAAGCGCAGGTTCTCATCGACGGTGAGGTCCTCGAACAGCGCGAACTTCTGCGACATGTAGCCGATCCGCGGCCGGACCCGATCCGGATGCGCGACGACGTCCTCACCCAGCACGAGCGCCGACCCACTGCGCGGCGCAGACGACCCCGTGAGGATGCGGATCGTCGTCGTCTTCCCCGAGCCGTTCGGGCCCAAGAAGCCGAAGATCTGCCCACGCGGCACATCCAGGTCGATCCCGTCGACTGCGGTGAAGTCGCCGAACGTCTTGGTCAAACCCCGCACCGAGATCGCGGCAGCAGGATCCAGGGGTATGCCGGTCGGCTGGCTCTCGCGGCTCATCTCACCACTCCCTCACTCGGCGATCCGACGTCGGGTGGCGACGATGGCGGCCCCGAAGATGACGACAGCGAAGCCGGCCATGATCCACAGCGGTTGGGCCAACGCCCCGAAGTCACTGCCCTTGACGAACGAGCCACGCAGCACGGTGAGCGCATACCGCAGCGGCACGGCATACGTGAGGGGTTGGATCGCCTCGGGCATCGACTCGATGGGGAAGATGAAGCCGGACAACACCATCGTCGGGATCATGATGAAGACCAGCGCCTGCTGGGCCTGTTGCCGGGTCCGGGAGATGAGCGACACGAGCAGACCCAGCCCTACCGAGATGAGCAGGAAGAGGGCTAGCCCGACGACCACTACCCAGAACGATCCGTTGAACGGAACCTTGAACCACAGCATCCCAACCAGCGCCACGATGCACAGTTGGCCGGTGGCCAGGAGCGCGTAGGGCAGCACCTTGCCGACGAGATACTCCGACGGGCGGATCGGTGTGACGAACATCTGCTCCAGCGTCCCGGACTCGCGCTCCCGCACGACGGCCTGAGACATGATCGACATCAACGAGATCATGAGGATCGCCGCGACGAGCCCCGGGATCATCGTGTTGATCGGATCAAGAGTCGGGTTGAACAACACCTGGGTTCGCGCGTCGATCCCTGGAGCCTGCACCGCCCCGGCGAGCCCGGCCACCCGGTCGGCGTTGAAGCGCGAAATCGCTTGTGCGGCATACCCGCTGCCAACGGTGGCAATCTGCGAGTCGGAACCGTCGACGACGATCCCCACCGGCGCGGTCTGCCCGCGGGCGAGCAGGTCGGCAGTGCCCTGTGGGATGACCAGGGCAACCTTGGCCGTGCCCGTGTCGAGCAACGGCTGCAACTCGGCCTCGGAGGCCGGGTGGACGACCACGGCGAAGTAGCCCGACGCGGTGAAGCTCGCCTCGAGTTGTCGGGAGACGACGCTCTGGTCGAGGTCGACGACTGCCGTCGGCACGTTGCGCACGTCCACGGACACGACGTAGCCGAAGCCGATCAATTGCACGATCGGCATGAGGAAGAGCAACCTCAGCAACAGCGGGTCGCGGCGCAGTTGGAGGAACTCCTTCCACACCAACAAGCGGATCCGGGCCAGGCTCATGTGCGCCTCCCGTGCAACCGGACCGCGATGAGCAGGGCCACTGTCGCGTATGCCGCCAGCGCCGCCACCTGCGGCCACAGCTCGTCGAACCCGGCACCTTTGAGCAACACCCCGCGCGAGATCGTCACCATGTAGCGGGCGGGGAAGATCCGACTGATCCAGTCGAGCACAGGCGGGATCTGGTCGAGCGCAAAGGCGAACCCCGACAGCAGGAACGCTGGCAAGAAGGCGATGAGGAAGGCCGCCATGTTGGCTGTGTCCAGGGACGGCGCGACGGCCGAGACGATGAGGCCAATGCCCAGGCATGAGGCGACGAACAACACCGCCCCGACACCCAGGGCGAGCAGGTCACCGCGCATCGGGACGTGGAACAGCAGCGCGCCGACGGCAGCAATGACGGCCACGTCGAGGAACGCCATGATGACCCAAGGGGTGAGCTTGCCGACCATCAACTCGATCCGGCGCAGCGGGCTGACCATGAGTTGCTCAGCGGTGCCTTGCTCGCGTTCGCGCACCAAGGTCACGGCCGTCTGTTGGGCAGTGACGATCATGATGATGACGACCATGAGCCCCGGGATGAGGAAGATCGACGAGGCCCGGTCCGGGTTGTACCAGGTGCGCAATCGGGGCTCCACGAGCCCGGTTTGGCGCAGGTCCAGCCCCTGAGTCGAGGCCCAGGCGACCGCCAACGACCGCCCGTAGAGCTGGTTGAGGGCAGCGCTGTAGGTCTGGGCCACCTTGGCCGAGTTGGGTTCGCTGCCATCGACGAAGACCCCCACCTGGGCCGCCTCACCGCGGGCCAGCGACCGGGCGAACCCGGCCGGCACGACGACCGCGACCCGAGCCTCGTTGCGGGCGAAAGACTCATCGACGGCAGCAAGCGTGGTCTCGTGAGCGGTCACCTGGAACAGCCCGCTCGCCTCATAGGCCCGCAGGTATGCCGTGCTGTCGGGTGTGCGGTCCAGGTCGACAACGACGGTAGGCAGGTTGCGGACATCGAAGCTGATCGCGTAGGCGAACAACAGCAACTGGATGATCGGCATCACCAACACGACCGCCAGCAGTCGAGGGTCCCGTCCGACGTGGATGAACTCCTTGCGGACCACTGCGCCGATCCGTCCGGCGGCCCCGTTCATCGGTCGGCCTCGGCCAGGACGGCGAAGGCCGTCTCCATGTCCACGTGGGCCGGGCGGACCCGGGCGGACGGCATACCGGCTGCCGCGAGGTGGGCAGCAAGAGCAGTCTGCGCAGCCGCCGCGGGGCCGTGCCAAAGAATGCGGACGACGTCTCCGAAGACGTGGGGCGACCCTGCGTCGGCGAGGCCAACCAGCGCCCCGACGGCCGCGCGCGGGTCGACGCCGACGACTTCGACCAGGGTGCCGGGGACAAGGGCCTTGATCTGCTCCGGGGTGCCGTGGTGGCGGATCCGGCCACCGTCGAGGAAGGCGATGTGGGAGCACCGTTCAGCCTCGTCCATGTAGGGCGTCGCGACGACCACCGTTGTCCCCGAACGATGCAGCCCGGCGAGCACCCGCCAGAACTCACGGCGCGAGACCGGGTCGACGCCGGTGGTGGGCTCGTCGAGCAGGAGCAGCTCGGGCTCGTGCATCAAGGTGGTGGCGAGCATGAGCTTCTGCTTCATGCCCCCAGACAGGTGGCGCGCCTGGCGAGCCCGGAACTCGGCCAGCCCCATCCCCTCCAGCAGCGCCGCCGACCGCTCGCGACGGAGCGCCTTGGGGACCCCGCGGACGGTGGCGAAGAAGTCGAGGTTCTCAGCAACCGACAGGTCTGGATACATCGAAAAGCGTTGCGACATATAGCCGATCCGTCCGGTGACCGCGGCTGGCTCCGCGGTGGTCGAGTGCCCCAGGACCCTCGCCTCGCCGGCATCGGGGAGCAGCACGGTGGCGAGCATCCGGATCAGCGTGGACTTCCCCGCACCGTCCGGCCCGAGCAGCCCGAAGACGGCGCCGTGGGCCACCGTGAGGTCGACGGCATCGACGGCCAGCACCTCGCCGAACCGCCGGGTCAGCCCACGCGTGGCGATGGCGGGCTCGGTGAGCAGGTCCGGCCCGGCGGGCGGGGGGTCGGCTCGCGGCGGCTCTGGTATGCCGTCCGCAGACGTCGAGGCGGAGAAGGCCATGTCAGCGGAGGGTGACGTCGACCGGCATACCGGGCTTGAGCGTGCCGGACGCGTCGGAGATGGTGACCCGGACCTCGTAGACGAGCTTGGCCCGCTGCTCGGCGGTCTGCACCGTGTTGGGGGTGAACTCGGCCTGGGCCGAGACAAAGGTGACCGTGCCCTGGACTGGGCTTCCGGCGGAGTCGAAGCTCACCGTCACCGACTGGCCGACCGACACCGTCCCGATCCGGGTCTCGGGGACATAGACCCGCACGAACAGATCCCGCAGGTCGACGATGGAGGCGAGGATGCGCCCGGGTGCGGCGTTCTGTCCCACGTTGGTGCTGACCGAGACCACCCGCCCGTCCCGCGGAGCGGTCACGGTGGCATATCCCAGCTGGACCTTGGCCAGGGCCACTGCTGCGTTGGCCTGCTCCACCCGCGCCTCGGCGGCCGCGACATCGGCCTTCGTGCCGTCGTCCTTGGCGTTGGTCACGGCCGCCTGAGCGGCCAGCACGCCCTGCTCGGCCTGGGTGACCTGCAACTGCAGTGCGGCGGTGTCCAGCGCGATGATCGGCGCACCGGCCTTCACCTGGTCGCCCTCGGCCACGGACACCGTCGTCACCCGGCCCGCGATTGCTGACGCGATGTCGTATTGCCGGGCCTCGACCTGCCCACTCAGCGCGGCGGAACTGGCCGCGGCTGCGGGGTGCGTGGTGTGCCACCACCACCAGCCACCAGTCGCCAGCAGCGCGAGCACGATGACGATCACGGGGGCGGGCGGGCGCTTGCGGTGGGCGGTTCCTGCCATTCGGGTCACCTTGAGTTCCACGGTCGGTTGGTGCGGCGGATGGGGGTCGAGGGGCTAGCGGCAGCCGAGCAGGGTCACCTGCACGGGCACGCCAGCGGGGAGCGGGTCATGGGCTGTCGTGACATCGACGGGCACAGCTCGGGTGAGGTGCACCTCGTCGGTGACGGTGAAGCTCGGGGGGTAGTCGGCCCGGTCCCCGATGGCCGAAACGGAGGCCGAAACGGAGTCCGGGAGTGCGGCCGGGAGTGCCGCCGCGTCGGCGGTCATCCAGTCGCCGCGGATCATCGCCGGGTCGGCCAGGCAGACCCGCGACACCTGGTCGGGCGCGAGCCAGACCCGGACGCTGGCCGGTCCATCGGCGCGGATGGTGGCGAGCACGGCGCCCGGCGCGAGGAGGTCACCGGCGTCGGCGATGGCCACGACGACGCCGGAAACCGGGGTGGTGACAGTGGCAAGGGCCTGTTGCTGCCGAGCCAGGGTCACCCCGATCGCGGCGGTGTCGACGGCGATCCGCGCAATGGCTTGGGTGTCGACAAGAAGCATCCGGGCGTCGGCGAGGGCGGAGCGTCCGGTGGCGATGTTCGACAGCCCGGAGCGGACCTGGGTCGCCTTGGTCTTCACCTGGGCCAAGCCCGCGTCGATCTTGGCCAACCCGGCGTCCATCGTCGCCAGACCTGAGTCGATCTTGGCCAGCCCGGCGTCCGCCGATGCGATGCCGGACGCGAGTGCGGCCAGTTGGGCGGTGACCTCGGCCCGGGTGGGAGTGCCCGGAGGCAGCGGCACGCTCGGATCTGTCGGGAGCGTTGCCAACAGAGCCTTCAGCCGCTCCTGGGTGGCGAGCAACCCGGCGCGCGTGGAGACCAGCCCAGCCCGATTGGCTTGCAGGGTGGCCCGATTCGCGACGAGTCCGGCGCGGTTAGTGGTCAGGGTGGACTGCGTCGACGTGATCGTCGCCAGGGCATCGGTGAGTTGGCTGCGCTTGTCGGTCAGCTCACGGTGCTTGTCATCGACCTCGGCGATCCGGTCCGCGAGGACGGGGACTGCGGCTGCCGCCGTCGCCTCGCCGGCTTCTGCGGCACGCACCTGCGCCGCCAGTATGCCGTCGTCCAACGTCGCGATCGTCTGCCCGGCGGTGACCCGTGCCCCTTCACGGACTGTGGTGGTCGCGACCCGCCAGACCCCACCGAGGCCGGTGAGACCCAGCACCGGAGAACCTGATCGTGCGCTGCTGGCGCTCGAGGCGGTGGAAGCGCCGGTCGACGCGCCGGTCGGGGCAGCAGGCGGGAAGCCAGCGTTGAGGTCGACGCTGGGCATGGCGATCGTGGGGACCGCGACCACAGTGATCGAGTCTTCGACGGTGCCGACGACCTGAATCCCTGGCGTCGGGGCCGAGCAAGCGCTCAACCCCGCCGTCCCGGCGCCGAGAGCGACCGCGAGCAGGAGGTGGGCGGGACGGCATACGCGGCGACGGGGTCGAGTGCTCATCACAGGTGACCTCCCGCGGAAGGGAGGGTGGCCAGGAAGGCGTCGACGACGAAGCCGAGGGTCGCCATGTCCGGGGGACGTGGGGGTCCGTCTGCGAGGACGCCGTCCAGGACCACGAAACTCACGACCGGGCCGATGAACAGGCGCGCGGTGAGGCCCGGTTGGGGTGGCTCGATGGCCCCACCAGCGGCTGCCGCGCCGAGGATCCCTTCCACGAGCGCGAAGAGTTGTCCGGGGATGACGTCCCGCACGGCGCCTCGGACCTCATCCACCCGGTAGGCGTCGCCGAGGACGACGCGCAGCAGGTTGACGGTGTCTTCGCGCATGAACCGGCTGACCAACGCGGAGGCCAGCGCCATGAGGGTGGCGCGAAGCTGCGCCCGACTGGTGATCGTGGGGAGCGCCCCCACGTCGACCCGCAACTGCCCGAGCTCCTGGTCGAGGAAGTCGCGGAAGAGCAGCGCCTTGCTCGGGAAGTAGCTGTAGAGGGTCTGCTTGCTCACCCCGGCGGCGGCGGTGACCGCGTCCATGGAGGCACCGGCATACCCGCGCTCCAGGAACACCGCACGAGCGGCGGCCGAGATCTGGGCACGTTTGGCCGCCGCCCTCTCGTCCGCCGCGCTGGCCACGGATCAAACTGTACGGTTCAGTCTGATCGATGGCAAGACCCATCGGTGGCAAGACCCACTGTTGGTGAACGGACTCAGATCATCCGGCGGCCGGCGGCCCAGGCAGTGAGCTCGTGGCGGCTGGACAGCTGCAGTTTGCGCAGCACCGACGACACGTGGGTCTCGACGGTCTTGATCGAGATGAACAGTTCCTTGGCGACTTCCTTGTATTGGTATCCCCGCGCGATGAGCCGCATCACCTCGCGTTCGCGGGCCGAGAGCCGGTCGAGCTCCTCGTCGACCTCGGCAATCTCCCCCGCTGACGCCCCGAACGCATCAAGGACGAACCCCGCCAGCCGTGGGCTGAAGACTGCGTCCCCGTCGCCGACCCGCTGGATGGCTCGCATGAGGTCCGAGCCGCTGATCGTCTTGGTGACGTAGCCCCGGGCCCCCGCCCGGATGACGGCGATGACGTCCTCGGCCGCGTCGGACACTGACAGGGCCAAGAACCGCACGGGAGAGCCCGATTCGGTCGTCAGGCCCCGGCAGCCGTGGAGCACGTCGACCCCGCCGTTGCCCATCCCGCCCGGCAGGTGGACGTCGAGCAGGACGACGTCGGGTCTCGTCTCGCGGATCACCTCGATGGCCCGGTCGACATCCGGAGCCTCGCCGACGATGGTCGTGCGGTCGTGGTCGAGCTCGGCCTTGACCCCGGATCGGAACATCGCGTGGTCGTCGACGAGGACAAGCCTCACCGGGGATGGCTCGCTCATGACATGGTCTCCTTCGTCGCGGCAGGTGCCCCGGCGGCTTGCGACCCTCCGGTATGCCGGGTCGTCACCTCCCCGGGATTCTCTCCAGCACTGCCTCCAGGACTTTCATCGGGGTGCTCCATGGGGCTCTCGGTGGCTGCCGGAGGCAGGGTGAGCGAGACCTCGGTGCCGTTGTCTAGCCGGCGGATCCGGGCCGATCCGTCGGCCCGCTTCATCCGACCGATGATCGACTCACGGACTCCGAGCCGGTCCTCACCGATGTCGCTCATGTCGAAGCCGTCGCCGTGGTCGCGGACGAACACCTCGACACCGTCCCGCCCGACCTCCATGAACACCGAGATCGGCGGTCGTCCGTGACGCACCGCGTTGAGCACGGCCTCCCGGGTCGCCTTGACGAGCGCCTCACCGGCTTCTTCCAGGGTGCGATCGCCGGTGACGACGATCTCGACGGGCACGCCGTGCTCGTCCTCGACCTCGTGGACCTCGGCCGCGACGGCGGCGGCCAGGCTGTCGCTCTCCCGCTGCTCCCCGCCATAGAGCCACGCACGAAGTTCGCGTTCCTGGCGTCGAGCCAGCCGCGCAACGGTCGTCGGGTCATCGGCCCGTCGTTGGATGAGCGCCAGGGTCTGCAGCACCGAGTCGTGCAGATGCGCGGCGATATCGGCCCGCTCGGTGGCCCGGACCCGCTCGGCCTGTTCGCGCTGTAGGCCGCGATAGAGCCGCAGGGCGAACGGGGCAGCAATGACGACGGCTCCGGCAAGCACGGCCACCCCCGCGAGCGCGCCGTTGATGATCGTTCGAGGGCTCTGGCCCTGGGTGACGATGACGACGACGCCAACGCTCACCAGCGCAATGCCGGCGACAACCTGCGCAACACCGACCCACCGCGCTCTGGTCCGGCCCCGACGACGGCCGGCCGGATCGTCGAGTTGGTACCACGCGACAAAGGCACCCGCCGCGATGGCGAGCGCGGGCACGGCATACCGGACGTCGGTGAACCACGATCCCGACTGAGTCGTCAGCGAGACGCCACCGGTGACCAGGATGATCCCGCCAAGGACCAGCCAGTGGAAGACGGTGAAGCGTGGCTGCCGCGGAACCGGCGTCAGCCCACCGGCCTCAGTGGGCAACGTTGTCGAGATCGGCAGCACTGCCCAGAGGACGAGATAGATCGCCACCCCGAGGCCGCCGCCCAACACGGTCAACAGGATGGCGGCGGCGCGCACCGCAACCGCGGGAAGACCCACATGCTCAGCCAAGCCTGCGCAGACCCCGCCGACGACAGCATCCCGGGAACGCGCCAGCACGGGGCGTCCGGAAGGGTCCCCGGGGGGCGGCAAGGTGGTCACATCCCCATCTTGGGGCATGGGTATGCCGCCCGCCCCCCTCCCAAGGGCAACGTCAGGGTGAGTTCAGGGTCCACCCTCATGGCCGTTGCTCCCTTAGTCCGGCGAAGATGGCGCAATGAGCAGCACTCCAGCCGGCCCGACCCCGCCCGACGGCGCATCCGCGCCCACCGGCCCGACGGGGCTGGACCTGTTCTTCGACCGGCTGCGTCGCCTGGGTGTGGCCCGGGCGTCGAACGGGAAGATGGCTGGCGGGGTCTGCGCCGGACTGGCCCGGCGGTGGGGCGTCGCCCCGATCGCTGTGCGTGCTGTGGTCGTGCTCCTCATGGCGTTCGGGGGCCTCGGACTGCTCGCCTATCTCGTGGCCCTCGCGTTGCTGCCCGATGAGAACGGCCGGATCTTCACCGAGGAGGCCCTGCGTCGAGGGGACGGCAGCGCGATCTTCCTCCTCGTCGTCATCGGCATCATGTTGGCCGGTGAGCTGTCCGATCGCTGGTGGGTCTGGGCCGCGATCCCCCTGGCCCTGGGGGCGTGGTGGGTCGTGCGCGGGACCGCCGCGGGCAAGACTCCACGACAGCTCGGGTCGGAGGCCAAAGACCGCGCCACCGACGCAGCGTCGACCGTGCGCTCCTGGACCACGACGCCGGGAGCGGCACCGACGCCTCCGCCACCCGCTCCACCAGCCGCTTCGTCGCCGTGGGCCACGCTCCCACAGGACCGTCCGGCGGGCCCCCCGCCCGCGCCCCCGATCGCCGCCAGCACCTGGACCCAGCCGCCCCCCACCGGTCCTCACGGGATGGGGCCCGGCCGCACCTGGGCACCTGCGCCGCAGAGTCCGAGCACTCCCCTCGTGCGGGCCAAGCGGCGCTGCGGCGGATTCCCCTTGTTCGTGACCGCAGTCGGCCTCGGGGCCGCCACGTTCGGCCTGCTGGCTTCGCTCGACACCTTGTCCAGCAACGTCGACCAACCCGCGGCCTTCGCGGCCGTGGCCGGGTGTGCGGTGGCCGCCCTCGTGATGCTCGTCGCGGCGGCGCGCGGGATGCGCGCGCCCCTGACGAACTTCGTGGTGACGACCGCTCTCATCATCAGCGCGATCGCGGCGCTTGTCCCCGCTCCGACCAACCTCCTCGCGGGCGCAGGTGAACGGGTGTGGAAGCCCGCGGCCAGCACGAACGGTGCGAACACGGCATACGCGCTGGGGTTCGGCGAGGCGACCCTCGATCTGGCCGCGATCACGAGCGAAGCCGACGCCTACCCGGTCAAGGTGTCCCTCGGCCTCGGTGAGCTCCTCATCGTCGTGCCCGACGGGGTCACCGCCCAGATCGACCTCACCCTGGGCGGTGGCGAGGTCGCCACTGAACGGCCCTCGGGTGACCGCCGCTCGATCGAGGTCAACTCCGGAACGGGTGTCAAACAGAGCTACCTCATCGGCAGCGGATCGCCGGATGTCGTCATCACCGCCTCGGTGGGCGCCGGCAGCGTCGTCCTGCGCAGCTCCAGCGCCCCGGTCGTCGTGGGAGGAGCGTCATGACCCAGCCCGCAGCCCCGCAGCCGCCCTCGACGCCTCAGGTCATCCCTCCCCCGAAGGGCCCGAACTGGCGGCTGGTCATCCACTCGGTGGTACTGCTCGCCGGTGCTGGCGCCCTGTTGGCCCACCTGGCCCGAATGCGGCTGAGCATGTCGCTGACCGTCGCGTGGCCGACGGTGTTCATCGTCGGAGGCGTGGCCCTCGTCCTCATCGGGCAGCTCGGCCTGCTGCGGCGCCGCCGCACCTCACGCCGAGGCTGATCGAGCCGTCCGTTCGAGCACGTCGCGCCACGTCTCCAGCAGCGGCAAGCCGGGGACCTCGGTCGGCGGCACCCACGCGGCGCTCGCGGTCGTGCCACCGACCTCGTGGACGACGGGAGCCGACGGCTCGTCACAGATGGCCTCCCACAGCACTCCGACGGCGTGGAAGTCCTCCAGTCGGCCGCCCGGAGCCCGACCGATCCAGTGGCGGTCCACAACCGCACATGGCCGGCCGACTCGCACCTGCTGACCGGTCTCCTCCATGACCTCGCGGGCGACGGCCGCCTCCAGAGTCTCGCCTGGTTCGATCCCGCCACCGGGTGGCCCCCAGCGGCCCGGCGCGTTCGTCGCGTCGGAGAACTGGACCAGCAGCACTCCTCGCGGCGATGTCACGACGGCGTATGCCGCGAGCCGCTGCACCCGCACCGGCTCCTCATCGGGTCCCAGCGTCAAGCCGGGGTCGAGCGGGACCAGCCGGGCACCGGGCGGTTGATCCGCATCCACCGGGGGCCGAACCTCGAAGGAAACGACAACCTCCTCACCCGTGGTCGACACCCAAGCGTCGAGCACCGAAATGCCGACGAACCCGTTGTCCCACAGGGCCTGTGCCGGGCTGATGCCGTGCCGAAGGAGCCAGGGGCCGACCGGCGACGCCGTTGTGACGCGGACGCCAGCCACCCAGAGTCGCGTCATCCCGCCAACGCAAGAGCCCGGGCGTATTCGGACTCCGCGGTCTGCACGACGTTGTCCCAGCTCTGGGTCGGCTCGTTCTTGAGGTTGTATGCCGTCATCCGTGACCGCACGCTCGGGTGCACGGCCAGGGTGGTCAGACGTCGGACCAACTCTTCGTCGTCGTCGGCGAGGAACCCGTTGACGTCGTCGGTGACGAACTCCGAGATGCCCGAGCCCACGCGGCCCACGATCGGCAGGCCCGCGACCCGAGCTTCCAACGCCGCGATCCCGAACGACTCAAGGACCGACGGCGAGACGAAGACGTCGCTCGCGGCATACCGCTCCTTGAGGGTGTCGCGCGGCACCCGACCGGGCAGCGCGATCCAGTCCTGGGCACCAAGCCGGGCGATCGCGCGCTCGATCTTGGGGCGCTCCGAGCCTTCGCCGAGGATCTCCAAGCGCACTCCCGCGCGGGGGGCGGCAGCGCGTACCTTGGCCATGAGTTCGACCAACTGCACCGGTCGCTTGCGGGCCTCCAGGCGCATCGCGGACACGAACCGCACGATCCCGTCGCCGAGCAGGGGCCGACCAGCGGTCGGCCGCCACGCTTCGACGTCGATCCCGTTGGGCAGCACCAGGACTGGCGGCCCGTCGACGATCCGGCGCAACGGTGTCGCGGCGATGTCGGACACTGCGTTCATCGCCATCCCCGACTGGGCCCAGCGGCGCACTACTCCGGCCGCACGGACGGCCGACTCGGCCCTGTCCAGGACGCAATGCCAGGTCATCGTTGTCGGCAGCCCCATCCGCGTGGTGAGGAAACCGCAGTCGGAGGCGAAGGGGCTGACGACCCCCATGTGGATGTGCGCGACGTCGAAGCTCTTGAGCTCGTCGCGCAGCCCACGGGTGGCCAACGGGTTGACCAGGAGCTGGCGGGGCAGGCGCACACCGAGCCGGTGGACGGGGATGCCGTTGAGGATCTCGACGTGGCCGTAGGCGACCCCGCCGGGCGTCAGCGTGAAGACCTCGACCTCATGACCGCGCGCAACCAGCCGAGCCGATAGGTCGGCGACCTGCACCTCGATGCCGCCCAAGCGGGGGAGGTAGCAGTCGGTGAGCATCGCGATCCGCACGGCCCTACTCTTTCACGCGCACCGCCAGGGGCCGGAGAATGGGCGTTGCCATGGCGCTCACCTTCCTTGCCTTCCACGCCCACCCTGACGACGAGGCGATCCTCACCGGGGGGACGCTCGCGCGCGTCGCGGCTGCCGGTCACCGGGTCGTCCTCGTCACCGCCACCGACGGCGCGTTGGGGCTCACGAGCCGCCGGTATGCCGCCGCTGGCCTGGCCGGGGTACGCGCCGCCGAGTTGGCCGAGAGTGCGCGTCTGCTCGGCGTCGCGCGGGTGGAGCAGTGGGGGTATGCCGACAGCGGCCTTGGACCGGTGCTGTTCGACGACCCGCCGGGTCAGGTGCGGTTCAGCCGTGCCTCGGTCGACGAAGCCGCCGAGCGCCTCGCGGGGCTCTTGCGTGAGGAATCGGTCGACGTGCTGCTCACCTATGACGCCAACGGTGGTTATGGTCATCCCGACCATGTCCAGGTCCATCGGGTCGGCGTTGTTGCGGCCGAATTGGCGCAGACCCCAAGGGTGTTGGAGGTCGCCGTGTCGCCGCGGGTGGCCCGGGTGATGAAACCTCGGCACCTGTCGTTGGCGCCGGTCCGCCCGGTGACCGTCGTCGTCGACGTCCGCGACCAACTCGACATCAAGGTCGCGGCGATGCGGGCGCACCGCTCGCAGCTGACCGCCGACGGATGGCTCCCCCGCAACATCGACGTCATCACCCGCCTGCCTCGACCGGTGCTGGCTCGGGCGCTGGGGTGGGAGCGGTTCGCCGACCCCACGGGGTCTAGTGAACCGCTGTGTCCTTGAGCTTGCCGGTGCCCCTCGCGCGCAGCCGGGCGATCTGACGGGTGCGGGCCTCATCGGCCAATGAGTCGTCGATCGGCTCGGGCTCGAACGGACGGCCAGTCGCGCGCTCGGCCGCAGCGGCGATGAGCGCGTCAGCCACGGCGGGGTTGGCGGGCAGGATCGGCCCGTGCAGGTAGGACCCGATGACGTTGTGGGTCCTGGCGCCCTCGGTGTGGTCGTGCCCGTTATTGCCGTGACCGACCCGGACCATGCCGAACGGCGCTTGCCCTGAGCCGAGAACCGTTGCGCCCGAATGGTTCTCGAAGCCGACGACCTCGCCCCATTGCGTGTCGAGGACGATGCCGCCGATCATCCGGGTCGACTGGCCGCGAGTGGTGACATCGAGGATGCCCAGACCCGGCAGCTCGACGCCCTCGCTCGTGATGAAGGCATGGCCGAACATCTGGTACATCCCGCAGATCATCACCATCGGGGCGCCATCGGACGCCAGGCCGCGCAGGCGGTCACCGATGGCGGCCAGGTCGTCCTCGACGCGGCTTTGACCGGAGTCCTGCCCCCCGCCGCCCACGAGCAGGTGCGCGTCCGGGGGGAACGGCATACCAGGGTGGTGGTCGTGGACGACGCAGTCGTAGCCGTGCCGACGAATTCGGGCGGCCAGGCACCGCGTGTTGCCCAGGTCGCCGTAAATCGACATCTCGCGCGGGTAGAGGTGGACCAGGACGATCCGGCCCTTGGACGGTGAGGTGGGCGGCATACTCACTCCCCCTCCTGCGCGAAGCCAGCGAGACCGAAGCGCGCGGCGAGGAGCTTGCGCAGCGCCATCATCGCCGTGTAAGTGCAGAAGATCCGGGTCGGCTGCCCCCGGTATGCCGTGAGGAACGCATCGAGGGCGCCAGCGAGGTCGGGCTCGATCTGCTCGACGAGCACCTCGTCGTAGTCCAGGCGCAGCGCCATGTCGTAGGCCCGCACCCCACTGGTCATCGCGACCCCCTGCTCGCGCAGCGAGGCGAACGACACGTCGTAGAGCCACGAGACGTCCTGGCCGTCGGCGTAGTCGTCGTTGATGGCGATCATCGTGGCCACGGGCTCGGAGCCGTAGGTGCCAAGGGCGACGGTGAAACCGGCCGGGTTTTTGACCAGGACCAACTCGAGCGGGTGGCCGAAGACGTCGATGACTTCACCGCGGCCGAAGGGGGCCGTGACCGTGCGCAGGGCCCGTTCGGTGGCGTCGGCGCGGAAGGCATCGCCGAGGACGGCCCGGGCCATCGTCGTGGCAGCCGTGGCGTTGACCATGGCGGCCAGGCCGCGCTGGTGCAGGGACAGCGGTCCGACCGCATCGGTGGCGCCGAACCGGATCGTGAAGTCGCGGGCGTCGACGGGGTGCAACAGCCCGTCGGTTGGAGCCGGGGCGGGCGGGGCGGAATCGGCCTCGAACCGGGCATCGGCCTCGTGCAGGGCGGGCACCCGATCGGCCACGTCCGGGTCGATGCCGAAGTAGCGAAACTCCTTGCCCGGCAAGGTCTCAGCAATCCGGAAGACAAAGGAGTCGTCGCGGTTGAGGACGACGACGCCAGAGGTCTGACCGGCCAGCGTGGCCAGGAGTTTGGCCGTCGTGTCGATCTCGGCGAACCGGTCGAGCTGGTCGCGCGCCACGTTGAGCAGCAGGGCGTGGGTTGGCGTGACGAGCTTGGCGAACTGCAGAGCGTGCCATTCGTCGAGCTCAAGGACCGCGACGTCGGCGGTCAGCTGTCCACGCAGCCCGACCTCCCCGAGCATCGCCGACAACACCCCGCGGGTGAAGTTGCTGCCGGTGGGATTGGTGAAAACCCGCTTCCCGTGTGCGGCGATGATCGCCGCCAACATTTTGGTCGTCGTCGTCTTGCCGTTGGTCCCCGAGACGACCACGATCCCGCCCGACACGCCGGACAGGGTGCGGGCCAGCAGCTGCGGGTCGATCCGCTCGGCGACCAACCCGGGTAGGGCAGATCCACCGCCGCGCAGGCGGGCGGCATACCGGAGTGCCTTCCCGGCAGCGATCGCGGCGGAGGTCCGGAGCACGCCCCCACCCTAACGGGCAACGGCTGGGCCATTGTCGGGCCCGTGTCGGCCTTGCGGGACGAGGCGCGGCTGGCGAGGGCGTGAGGGTGTGCGTTGGTGGGGGTGATCATCCCCTCAGCCGCACTCCGTCAGGCACACACCGGGCGGAAGGCCGGATGAGCGATGAAACTCTGGCGGGATCCGGCCGGTTTCGCCCACGCCTACTCCCACTCGATGGTGCCAGGGGGCTTGCTGGTGATGTCGACGACGACCCGGTTGACCTCCTTGACCTCGTTGGTGATCCGGGTCGAGATCGTGGCGAGGACGTCGTAGGGCACCCGGGTCCAGTCGGCGGTCATCGCGTCCTCCGATGAGACCGGCCGCAGGACGATCGGGTGGCCATAGGTGCGCCCGTCGCCCTGGACCCCGACCGAGCGCACGTCAGCGAGCAAGACGACTGGGCACTGCCAGATCTGGCGATCCAGGCCCGCGGCGGTCAGCTCTTCACGGGCGATCGCGTCGGCCGCCCGCAGGATCGACAGCCGCTCGGTGGTCACCTCGCCGATGATCCGCACCGCCAGCCCGGGACCGGGGAAGGGCTGGCGCCAGACGATCACCTCGGGCACACCGAGCTCCAACCCGACCGCGCGCACCTCGTCCTTGAACAACGCCCGCAGCGGCTCGACCAGGGTGAACTGCAGATCGTCGGGGAGGCCGCCCACGTTGTGGTGCGACTTGATGTTGGCGGCGCCCTCGCCGCCGCCGGATTCGACGACATCGGGATAGAGCGTCCCCTGGACGAGGAAGTCGATCGGGTGGCCGTCCGAGGCCGCCGATCCGACGATGTCGCGCGCCGCCTGCTCGAAGACCCGGATGAACTGCTCGCCGATCGCCTTGCGCTTGGCCTCCGGGTCGCTCACCCCCGCCAATGCGCTCAGGAAGCGCTCGCGGGCGTCGACGACGACCAGCCGCACGCCGGTCGCCGCGACGAACTCCTGCTCGACCTGCTCGGGCTCGCCCTCGCGCAACAGCCCGTGGTTGACGAAGACGCAGGTCAGCTGGTCTCCGACCGCCCGCTGCACGAGCGCCGCCGCCACCGACGAGTCGACCCCACCGGAGAGCGCACACAGGACGCGCCCGCTGCCCACCTGGGCCCGCACCCCCTCGACGAGCGACTCGACCACGTTGGCGGGCGTCCAGTCCGCGGCGATGCCCGCGCCTCGCCACAGGAAGTTCTCCAGGACCCGCTGCCCGTATGCCGTGTGCAGCACCTCCGGGTGCCACTGGACTCCGAACAAGCGGCGGTCGGCGTCTTCGAAGGCCGCAACCGGCGCACCGGGGGTCGAGGCGGTCACCGTCATGCCCAATGGGGCCTCAGTGACGGAATCGCCATGAGACATCCACACCGACTGCTCGACCGGCTGGCCCTCGAAAAGCACCGAACCGACCGGCTGCACCGTTGCCGGCGTGTGCCCGTATTCGCCGGTCCCCGTGTGGGCGACCGTCCCGCCGAGCGCCTGAGCCATCGACTGAAAGCCGTAACACATCCCGAACACCGGCACCCCAGCAGTGAGCAGGGCCGGGTCAAGGGACGGCGCGCCCGCGGCATACACGCTGGACGGGCCACCCGAGAGGATGACCGCAGCGGGGTCCTTGGCGAGCATCGCCGCGACCGACATCGTGTGGGGGACGACCTCGCTGTAGATCTTCGCTTCGCGCACGCGGCGGGCGATGAGCTGCGCGTATTGCGCGCCGAAGTCGACAACGAGCACCGGGCGAGACTGCAGCGTGTCACTCACCCGCAGATGGTATCGAGGCCGTCGGCCTCCCTCGGTGTCCGCGGACGGCCAGTGTCGTCAGTTGGGCGAGGCGAGGTAGGCCCGGCTCAGGATGGCCTCGGTCTCTGCGGTGATCTTGCGCTCGGCGAAGAACGGCGCGAGCGGGACGAACCCGGACAGCAGGTTGACGACGATCCGCAGCATCGGCCAGGCCACCTTGAGGCCGAGGTTGGCGATCGAGGCGGCATACGCCATGTAGATGAAGCCGTGGATGTAGGACCAGTTCTTGGTGAAGAAGTTCTCCTGGTGCATGCCGTATTTCATGACCATCTCGACGACGAGGATGAACAGAGCAATGCCCGCCACGATCGCCATCACCCGGTAGATGCCCAGCGCCTTGCGGATCTGCAGGGGCTTGGCGAAGTTGGTGGGGTAGGTGCTCACGGCAAGACTCCTACGTCGGCGGACTCCCCGGCGCCCTCTGCGGGCACCGGTTGGTGACGACGGTAGTCGTCGCGGACCATCTTCACCCACATCCAGAGCGCAAAGACCGCGAAGACCCACCACTGCAGCGCGTATGCCGCGTTGCGCAGGGTCAGCCCGGATGGCAGGTCGGGGGGTGGCACGCGTTCCATCCCACCGGTGGCTGAGGCTCCCGCTGGGCCGACGACCCCTCCGTCGGGCGTCTCGGACATGGCGAAGAGAAACGCGTTGTAAACCTCGCCACCCCACACGTTGAGCAGCACCCCGACATCGACCGAGCCCATCTGCCCGGGTGGGAACTGGCGCCGACCAGCGGCGGGCGACTCGGTGGGGGCCAAGCTCCCGACGAGCGTGATCTGGGTGGCCGCGGCAGTGGCCACCCCCTCCCCCGCCGCGACCGAGCGGACGAACCCGCGGACGACCGGGATCCGCGCGCCCGTCGCCTCGACGACGAACGGCTGCACCACCCAGAATCCGTCAACGCCAGCGAGCCGACGGTCGACGATGAGCACCTGCCTGGTTGGCTCGAACCGGCCGACGGCACGCACCCGTTGGTTGGAGCCATCTCTCGGGAACGGCGAATGCGGCGCCACCTCCTCGACGAGCTCCAGCACCGGCCGGGCCGCCGCCTCCCGAAGCACGTCCTGGGCGGCATCCTCACGGGCGACGTTCATCTGCCAAAGCCCCAGCCAGACACATCCGGTGCCCAGCCCCAGCACGACGACGAGCCACGCCAGCCAGCGAGGTGACAGCGCAGTCCGAAGCACGCTCTCAGGCTAGGCGATCCAGCCCCGACGCAGCTTCCGGGGTAGGGGTGTGCGGTCCAGCAGGAACGCGGCATACGGTAGGCCCGTGAGCCGCTACTCGGAGGCGTTCGCGCGGAACATCGGCCTTCTCACCCCTGCCCAGCAACACCGACTACAGACCTCGCGGGTCGCCATCGCGGGGTGCGGAGGCGCGGGAGGAGGGTATGCCGCAGCGCTGGCTCGCGCGGGCGTCGGCCGCTTCACTCTCGCCGATCCCGACGCATTCGAGATCGTCAACTTCAATCGTCAGGTCGGCGCAAGCCTGGACACCATCGGGCGGAACAAGGCCGAGGTGACCGGCGAGATCGTTCGCGGCATCGTCCCTGACGTGGACGTCCGCGTCCTGCCGGTCGCGGTGGATCAGACGACGATCGACGCGTTCCTCGACGAGGTCGATGTCGTGTGCGATGCCCTGGACTTCTTCGCCCCCGACGCGCGACGGCTGGTCTTCCGGGAAGCCCGGGCACGCGGCATACCGGTCATCACGGGCGGGCCACTGATGTGGAGCGCAGCGTGGACGGTGTGGTTGCCCGACGGCCCCAGCCTTGAGCAGTTCTGCGGCTTCCAACCCGGCATGAGTCGCGACGAGGTGCTCACCCGGTTCGTCGTGGCCGCGGCGCCCGGTGGCACTCACCTGCGCTACACCGACACCACCACCATCGACTTCGACACCCACGAGGCGCCGTCGCTCGGTCCGGTCTGCACGATGCTGCACGGGATCGTCGCGTCCGAGGTGGTCAACCTGCTCACCGGGGTCCGGCCCGTCCGCGCCATACCGCACTACGCGCAGTTCGACATGCGAACGCTGCGGTTCAAGGCAGGCCGGTCTCGTTGGGGCAACGACGGCCCGATCCAACGGGTCAAGATCGCCTACGTGACCCGGCGATTGGGCCAAGGCGCCCAGGAGCGCGCGAAAACGCGGTGAGCGCTGTCCGCCGCTGCAGGTACCGTGGATCTTTGTGCGCCCCCTCCCCTACGACCACCCTGGAACCCCGGTGCTCACCAGCCCGATGGCGTTCCTCGGCTGGGTAGGTCGGGGCCAGTGGCGCACCCTCGTCGTGGGAGTGGCGTTCGGGATCGTCTGGATGGTCGCGCAGGCACTCATCCCGGCCACCATCTCGCAGGCTATCGACCAGGGCATCATCGCGGGCGACTCGGGCGCGCTCTGGCGCTGGTCCGCCGCCTTGCTCGGCCTGGCCGCGTTGACGGCGCTGGCCGGCGCTGCGCGCCACCAGATGGCCGTCACCAACTGGTTGCGCGCCGCCTTCCGATCGGTGCAGCTCCTGGGCTGGCACGGGGCTGACACCGGCGAGGCGCTTCCCCGGCACACCCCGACCGGTGATGTCGTCGCGGCCGTGGCGTCGGACTCGATGCGGCTGGGCGGGCTCTACGACACCTCGGCGCGGTTCGCCGGAGCGATCGTCTCCTACGTCGTCGTGGCGGTCATCCTGCTGCGGGCGTCGCAACCATTGGGGCTCGTCGTCCTCATCGGCGTGCCCGTGCTCGTCGGCTTACTCTCCTTCATCGTCCGCCCGCTGCAACGTCGGCAGGCTCAGCAGCGCGAGGAGTCCGGCCGCCTTATCGGCCTCGGCGCAGACACCGTGGCCGGGTTGCGGGTCCTGCGTGGGATCGGCGGCGAAGCCACCTTCTTGAACCGGTATGCCGCCCAGAGCCAACAGGTGCGCGAGGTGGGTTTCCGCGTGGCCGGCATGCAGGCCGCCCTCGACTCGGCCCAGGTCTTGTTGCCCGGGGTGTTCGTCGTCCTCGTCACGTGGCTGGGGGCCCGATTCGCCATCGACGGTCGGATCACCCCTGGGCAGCTCGTGGCGTTCTACGGCTATTCGGCGTTCCTCGTCATGCCGCTGCGCACCGCGACCGAGTTTGTCGACCGGGCCACCCGGGCCTTCATCGGCGCCCGGAAGATCATCACTGTGCTTCGCGTGCAGGCCGACCACGCCGACTCCCCCGACACCCCGACGGCGAGTATGCCGCCGCACAGCGCCCTCCTGGTCGACGACCGTTCGGGGCTGGTGGTCCGACCCGGTCAGTTCCTGGCCGTGGTGTCCGCCCGCCCCGAGGAGTCCGCTGCCCTCGCCGACCGGCTCGGGCGGTTCGGGACCGACGTCGCAGGGGTGACGCTGGGCGGCATACCGCTCACTGACCTGCCGCTCGGGAAGCTGCGCGGGCGGATCCTCGTCAGCGAGACCGACCCGCGGCTGTTCACCGGGACGCTGCGCGAGGAGCTCGATCCGTGGAGCACCCACCAGGACGCGCAGATCCTCGATGCCCTAGCCGTGGCCAGCGGCGAGGACGTCTTGGAAGCCTTGGCGGACGGCCTGGACAGCGAGGTCGAGGAGCGCGGCAGGTCGTTCTCGGGCGGGCAGCGCCAGCGGTTGGCGCTCACCCGGGCGCTGCTGGCTGAGGCCCCGACCCTCGTTCTCGTCGAGCCGACCAGCGCCGTCGATGCCCACACCGAGACCCGAATCGCCGCTCGGTTGGCTGAGTTTCGCGCCGGCCAGACCACGGTGGTGATGACCGCCAGCCCGCTCGTGCTTGACCGCGCCGATCGCGTTGTGCTTCTCGACGAGGGCCGAGTCGTCGCCGAGGGGACCCACCATGAGCTCATGCATCGAGGCGACGAAGCCAGCGCGGCATACCGGGCGGTCGTCGTGCGTGGCGCCGACGAGGAGGCGAGGCGCTGATGTCCGTCTCCGCCGGGGTGCCCTCCACCCGACGGACGTTGCCCGTCGCCACGCTCGCGTCGGTCCGCGCCCAGACCAGCGCACTGCTGCGCGAGCACCGGCGGGCCCTGCTGACCGTGGTCGGGCTGCACGCCCTGGCTGCGGCCGCGGGGTTGGCGGCGCCCTACGTCGTCGGACGGCTCGTCGACGAGGTCACCGGGGGCACGGCATACGCGACGGTCGACCGGCTCGCCCTGTGGCTGGCAGCGGCGATCCTCTGCCAGACGATGCTTGGGTGGGCGGCCGGGCGCGCGTCGTTCCGGCTCGGCGAGCGGGTGTTCGCCCAGTTGCGCGAGCAATTCATGACCCGAGTGATGGCGCTGGCGCTGTCGACGGTCGAACGGGCCGGGACCGGCGACCTCGTGTCCCGGACCACCAACGATGTCGAGGCGCTCAGCCACGTCGTGCGGTTCGGGATCCCGTCGATTTTCGTCGCGGTCGTCACGCTGGTGATCACGGTCGGGGCCGCGGCGGCGACCGGGTGGCTCGTCGCACTGCCGGTCGTTGTCGGCGTGCCGATCATGTGGCTGTCGACGCGGCGCTACCTGCGCTACGCGCCGGACGGCTACCTGCGTGAGCGTGCGACGTATGCCGTGATGAACGGGGTCGTCACCGAGACGGTCGACGGGGCGCGGACGGTCAATGCGCTCGGCCTGGCCGCGCGGCGGCGGCAGCGGATGGACGACGCGATCCGGGCCTCGTTCGACGCAGAGGTCTACACCTTGAAACTGCGGCTTCTGTGGTTCCCCCAGGTCGAGTTCGCCTATCTGTTGCCGGTGGCCGCGACCCTCGTGTGGGGCGGGTGGCTGGTAGCGCACGGGAACGCGACCGTGGGCGCGGTGACGACGGTCGCGCTCTACGTGCACCAGTTGGCCAACCCGCTCGACGAACTGCTCATGTGGCTCGACGAGATCCAGGTGGGAGCGACCTCGCTGGCCCGGGTCATTGGGATCGCCGACGTGCCGCCCGATCGGGAGGCCACGGGTCAGTCGCCGGCCGACGCACACCTTGTCGTCGACGACGTGTCCTATGCCTATCGCGCTGGCCGCGACGTGTTGCACGGCGTGTCGTTGGACCTGGCGCCGGGCGAACGGCTGGCCATCGTCGGGCCGTCTGGCGCGGGCAAGTCAACGCTTGGGCGACTCATGGCCGGGATCGACGGACCGCGCACCGGTCGGATCGACGTCGGCGGGGTGCGCTTGGTCGACCTCGACCTCGACCAGTTGCGCGGAGAGGTCGCCCTGGTCACCCAGGAGCACCACGTCTTCGTCGGGACCTTGGCCGACAACCTCCTGCTGGCCCGGCCGGGGGCGGGGCGTGCAGACCTGGTCGACGCGTTGGCGGCCGTCGACGCCCGGGAGTGGGCGCTGGGACTGCCGGACGGGCTGGACACCAAGGTCGGCTCGGGCGGCCACGCCCTGACGACCGCCCAGTCGCAACAGCTCGCGCTGGCCCGGCTGGTGTTGGCCGACCCGCACACCCTCGTGCTCGACGAAGCGACCTCGCTGCTGGACCCCCGGGCCGCTCGCCACCTGGAGCGCTCCCTGGCCGCCGTCGTCACGGGCCGCACCGTCGTCGCGATCGCCCACCGGCTGCACACAGCTCACGATGCCGACCGCGTCGCCGTCGTCGACGGTGGTCGGGTGACCGAGATCGGCTCGCACGATGAGCTCATCGCCGCAGGCGGGGCGTATGCCGCCCTGTGGCGTTCCTGGCGCGACGAATAGGGCGTCGAACTACGCGCGGATGGCGGCCAGGTGCAGGTCGAGTTCGGCCTCGACGTATGCCGCGAGGTCAAGTCGCGCCCCCACGTCCCAGTGTTTGAGCGCCCAACCGTGGGCGGCCAGCTTGAGGTTGTGCGCCACGAGGTCAGCGGGCACCGGCCGGAACACCCCTGACGCGATCCCGGCCTCGACGGCCACCCGGAACGGGTCGATGGTCTCCTGCTCGAGCCGGATGATCTCGGCCTGTCCGGCCGCATCGAGCGTTTGGCTCTCGCGATAGGCCAACAAGGCCCCGGCCCGCTTCTCGTCGATGACCGCGCAGAAGGCGGCAAACCCAGCGGCGAGCTGGGCTTGCGGGTCGTCACCGGCCGCGCTCATCGCCGCCGGAACCTCGGCCCGGAAAGCGTCGAGGATGTCGACGATGACCGCGCGCAGGACCTCCTGCTTGCCGCCGAAGTATTGGTAGATGAGCCCGACGCTCATTCCGGCGTCTTCGGCCACAGCCTGCATCGACATCTCGTGATAGCCAGTCCGGATCATGATCCGGGTCGCCGAGTCGAGGATCTGGCGTCGGCGAGTCTCGACCCGAGCCTCGGCCCGAGCCTCCCGAGATCCAGCCGGTGAGCTCACCCTTGACAGCATACCGATGATTGAACCACCATTCAATGAATGGGTGTTCAATCAATCCGCCCGCAACCCGGCAGACCAGGAGGACCGACGATGACCCAGTTCGAGGACATCACCTACGTCGTGGAGGACTCGGCGGCGATCGTGACGATCAACCGGCCCGAGCGCTACAACGCCTTCCGGGCCCAGACCGTCGAGGAGCTCATCAAGGCCTTCCGGCTGGCCTGGGCCGACCGGAAGGTCCAGTCGGTCATCCTCACCGGCGCCGGCGAGAAGGCGTTCTGCACCGGCGGCGACGTCAAACAGCGCGCCGAGACCGGGGACTATGGGCCCAGCGAGTCGGGCATGTTCGAGATCGGCGCTCTGCACAAGGTGATTCGCGACATTCCCAAGCCGGTCATCGCCGCCGTCAACGGCGTCGCGGTCGGCGGTGGGCACGTCCTGCACGTCCTGTGCGACGTGTCGATCGCCAGCCAGACGGCGCGGTTCGGCCAGGCCGGCCCCAAGGTGGGGTCCTTCGACGCGGGTTTTGGCACGGCATACCTGGCCCGGGTGGTGGGCGAGAAGAAGGCGAGGGAGATCTGGTTCTGGTGCCGGATGTATTCCGCGCAGGAGGCTCTCGCGATGAACCTCGTCAACAAGGTCGTCCCGGCCGAGGACCTGATGACCGAGGCGCGGGCGTGGGCCGCCGAGGTCGCGACCAAGAGCCCAACGGCGATCCGGTTCCTCAAGCAGTCGTTCAACGCCGACACCGACCACCAAGCGGGGCTGTCCAACCTCGCCATGTCGGCGCTCGACCTGTTCACCGCCTCCCCCGAGGGGCTGGAGGGTGCCGCGGCCTTCGCCGAGAAGCGCACCCCCGACTTCAACCAGCACGTCAACTGGCACTGAGGCTGCAGCATGGATTACGGGTTCGACGAGGACCAGGAGGCCTACCGCCAGACGGTCCGCCGGTTCGCCGCCAAGGTGCTCGCGCCGCACTACCAGAGTGACGACAAGACGGCGACCTTCCGCCGCCAGCAGGCTTTGGACATGGCCGCCATGGGCCTCACTGGCCTGCGCATCCCCATCCGATACGGCGGGCAGGAGGCGTCGGCGGTCATCGCCGGCATCGCCACCGAGGAGGTGGGGCGGGCGGACTTCAACGCGACCTACCTCATCATCAACACGGCCCTCATCAGCGACATCATCGTCCGCAACGCCACCCCGCAGCAGCAGGCCGCCTGGCTGCCCGGCATCGCCACCGGGCAGACCGTCCCGTGCATCTGCATCACCGAGCCCGGCCACGGCACCGACGCAGCAAGCCTGGAGTTCAAGGCGATTCGCACCGGCACCGGCTGGACCCTGCACGGCGAGAAGACCTCGATCACCCTCGGAATGGCGTCCGACCGAGCGGTTGTCCTGGCCCGCACCGGGGGCCCGGGGGCCCGTGGGGTGAGCGCGTTCTGGGTCGACCTGCACCATCCGACGGTCACCCGGTCGGCCTTTGACGACCTAGGCAGCCGGGCCATCGGGCGGGCCTCGCTGCACTTCGACGGCACGCCCGTCAAGGACGGCGACCTCATCGGCGCCGAGGGCGGCGGCTTCGTCTCGGTCATGCAGGGGTTCGACTACTCGCGGGCGATCATCGGCCTAGGCTGCATCGGCGCCGCCGAGGCGTCCCTCGACGAGGCGCTCCAGTGGTCGCGGGACCGGGTGGCCTTCGGGCAGCCGATCGGCACCTTCCAGGGTGTCGCATTCCCGCTCGCCGAGTGCGCGACCTACCTCAAGGGCGCTCGGCACATCTGCCTGGAAGCGTTGTGGCGCAAGGACAACGGGCTTGAGCACAGTTCGGAGGCGGCGATGGCGAAGTTCTGGGCCCCCCAAGCTCGCCACCGAGGTCATCCACCAGTGCCTGCTCACCTTCGGTTCACGTCGCTTATTCCTCCGAAGCCCCCATCGGCCAGCGGTTGCGCGACGTCATCGGCCTGGAGATCGGTGACGGCACCGCCCAGGTCTCCAAGCTCGTCATCTCCCGTCATCTGCTCGGCCGCGAATTCGCGCCCTGAGCACCGCTTTTCACTTCGAAAGGACATCCCATGCGACTGCAGGACAAGGTCACCATCGTCACCGGAGCCGGTGCCGGCATCGGCCGCGCCATCGCCACCGTCGCCGCCGCCCAGGGCGCGATCGTCGTTGTCACCGATGTCTTCGGGGAGGCCGCCGCGGACGTCGCCACCGAGCTCGGCGGGCCAGCCACCTCGTATGCCGTGGACGTCACCGACCGCGACTCGGTCGCCGCCATGGTCGCCGCAGTGACCGCACAGCACGGCCGGATCGACGTGCTCGTCAACAACGCCGGCTGGGACAAGGCCGTGCCGTTCGTCGAGAGCGAGCCCGACCTGTGGGAGAAGGTCATCGACATCAACTACGTCGGGGTGCTCAACACCTGCCGTGCGATCTTGCCGGTCATGGCCGCCCAAGGCTCGGGTCGGGTGGTCAACCTCGGCTCTGACGCGGGCCGGGTCGGCTCGTCCGGCGAGGCGGTCTATTCCGGCGCCAAGGGCGCGATCATCGCCTTCTCCAAGACGATCGCCCGCGAGATGGCCCGCCATCAGGTGACGGTCAACGTCGTCTGCCCCGGCCCCACCGACACGGCCCTGTTCGCCTCGATGGGCGGCGACAACCCCAAGCTACGCGAGGGCCTCACCCGGGCAATCCCGTTGCGCCGCTTGGCCGCTCCCGAGGACATCGCGTATGCCGTGGCCTTCTTCGCCTCCGACGAGGCCTCGTTCATCACCGGCCAGACCCTCAGCGTCAGCGGCGGCCTGACGATGAGCTGAGCACACGGCATACCGACCTATCCCCCGGCCCACCCGCAAGGAGAGCGTCATGGACCTGTCCCTCACCGACGAGCAGAAGGTCTTCCAGCGCGTGGCGCGGGAGTTCCTCGACGAGCATGTCGTGCCCTTCCGCGCGGCCTGGGACCGCGCCGAGCAGGTCGACACCGCGCTGGTCCCCAAACTCGCCGAGCTGGGGTTCATGGGCCTGACCATCCCCGAGGAATACGGCGGGATCGGCGGCGACTACGTCACCTACTGCCTGGGCATGGAGGAACTCGGGCGGGCCGACTCGTCGGTGCGCGGCATCGTGTCGGTGTCGATGGGGCTGGTTGGCAAATCGATCCTCGGCTATGGCACCGAGGAGCAGAAGCAGCACTGGCTGCGTCGGATCGCCACGGGCGAGTCGCTCGGCTGCTTCGGGCTCACCGAGTCCGACACGGGCTCGGACGCGGGCAGCCTGGCGACCCGTGCGGTCCGCGACGGCGACGACTACGTCATCGACGGCGAGAAGATGTTCATCACCAACGGGACCTGGGCCGACGTCTGTCTGGTTTTCGCCCGCACCGGCGAACCCGGCCCACGCGGGATCTCTGCCTTGCTCGTCCCAACCGATGCGCCTGGCCTGCAGCGCCGCGAGATCAAGGGCAAGCTCGGCCTGCGGGGTCAGGCGACCGCGGAGCTGTTCTTCGAGGGCGTCCGGGTGCCCGCGTCGGCCCGACTCGGCGAGGAGGGGCAGGGCTTCACCATCGCCATGGCCTCGTTGGACAAGGGTCGCCTTTCGTGCGCGGCCGGCTGCGTCGGCATCATTCAGGGGTGCCTGGAGACGGCCCGCGAGTATGCCGTCCAACGTCACCAGTTCGGTCGACCCCTGGCGTCCTTCCAACTCGTGCAGGACATGATCGCCGACATCTCGGTCGACGCCGACGCGGCCCGAATGCTCACCTGGCGCACGGCAGACCTGCTGGAGCGCGGTGAGGACTTCGGGGTCGCGGCGTCCAAGGCCAAGCTGTTCGCGTCGGAGGCGGCGGTCCGGGCGGCCAACCTGGCCGTCCAGGTGCTGGGTGGCTACGGTTATGTCGATGACTACCCAGCGCAGAAATACCTCCGCGACGCCCGGGTCATGACGCTCTACGAAGGGACCTCGCAGATCCAGAAGCTGCTCATCGGCCGGGCCGAGACCGGCGTGAGCGCCTTCCTCTGACACCTCACGATCGCCGCCGCACCACAGATCCACCGCACCACAGATCCACCGCACCACAGATCCACCGCACCACAGATCCACCCAACCGCTGACAGGAAGCCCCCTCATGGCCGACCGCACGCCGCAGACCCCCCTCGGACTCTTCGGGACCGACGCCCTCATCGACACCGAGGACCGGACGATCCGCGACACCGTCCGGTCCGTGCTCGCCGCGAAGGTCCGACCGCACATCGCCGACTGGTTCGAGTCGGGCACGATCCCGGCTCGCGAGTTGGCGCGGGAGCTCGGCGCCCTCGGCCTGTTGGGGATGCACCTTGACGGCTACGGGTGCGCGGGGACTAGCGCGACGGCATACGGGCTGGCGTGCCTGGAGTTGGAGGCGGTGGATTCTGGCGTGCGGTCGCTGGTGTCCGTGCAGGGGTCGCTCGCGATGTTCGCGATCCACCGGTTCGGCAGCGAGGAGCAGAAGCAGGAGTGGCTGCCGCGGATGGCCACCGGCGAGGCCATCGGCTGCTTCGGCCTCACGGAGCCGGACTTCGGCTCCAACCCGGCAGGCATGCGCACGTATGCCGCCCGCTCCGGTTCCGGCGACGACGCGGACTGGGTGCTCACCGGCACCAAGATGTGGATCACCAACGGGTCAGTCTCCGATGTGGCCGTCGTCTGGGCACAAACGGATGAGGGGATCCGCGGGTTCGTCGTGCCGACCGGGACTCCCGGATTCTCGGCGCCGGCGATCAAGGGCAAGCTCTCGCTGCGGGCGTCGGTCACGTCCGAGCTCGTGCTCGACCAGGTGCGCCTGCCCGCGTCAGCGCTGGTGCCGCTGGCCACAGGCTTGGGCGGGCCGTTGTCCTGCCTCAACGAGGCGCGCTTCGGGATCGTCTTCGGGGCGCTCGGGGCGGCCCGGGACTGTCTGGAGGCGACGCTGGACTACGTCGCGACCCGCGACATCTTCGACAAACCGCTGGCCGGCTATCAGATCACCCAGACCAAGCTCGCCGACATGACGCTCGAGCTCGGCAAGGGGATGCTGCTGGCCCTGCACCTCGGTCGGCTCAAAGACGCCGGGACCCTGCGGCCCGAGCAGGTCAGCCTGGGCAAGCTCAACAACGTCCGGGAGGCGATCGCCATTGCCCGCGAGTGCCGAACCCTGTTGGGCGCCAACGGGATCACCCTGGACTACCCCGTGCTTCGCCACGCCAACAACCTTGAGTCGGTGCTCACCTATGAGGGCACGTCAGAGGTGCACCAGCTGGTCATCGGTCAGGCGCTCACCGGCCAGGCGGCCTTCCGCTGACCGGTGAGCGACCCGCTCAGTCCTCGATGAGGATGACGTGCAGGGTGCGCGGACCGTGGACCCCTTCGACCCGGTCCAGCTCGATGTCGCTGGTCGCGCTCGGCCCGGAGATCCAGGTGAGCGGACGCGGCATACCGGCTGACGCATCCGGCTCGACGGCGGACCGCAGCCGCGCGACCGCCTCGGGGACGTCGTGGACGACCTGCGCTGCGCGCACGACGCACACGTGCAGGTCGGGCACGAGCGAGAGCGCCCGGCGGCCCTGGTCGGGGCCGTGGTCCAGGACGATCGTGCCCGTGCTCGCCACGCCGGCCGCGGCCGCCGTCACCACGGAGGCCACCCCGTCGAGAGTCGCGTTGCTGAGGTGGTCGTCCGAGACGACCCGTATGCCGTCCGGCAGGTCCGCGATCCACTTCGGGTCCAGACCGGACGGGACGACCACCGACGTGACCCTCCGCAGCGCCTCGGCGATGGCCGTCCCCTCCTCCCCGGGCTTGACCCGAACCACGGTCGCCTTGTAGTCCTCGACGTTCTCGACGAACAGCTCGACGGTCTCGGACCGGCTTGCCGACACCAGCTCGACGCGAGGGGCGTCGCCGCGTGCACCAAAGGGCGCAGACACGTCGGTGACTGCCGCTGTGACCCGGCTCATGATCGCGGCCCGGGCCGCGGCATTGCGGACCTCCTCGGGCGAGCGGCCCGAGCCGGTTGGCCCGGCGGTCGGGAGGCTGGTCGTCGTCATCGCTGCTCCTGCGTTGTCGAGGGAGGGGACCCTGCGGTGCCAGCGCCGCCAGAGCCACCACGCGCGTCCCACCAGTCGCGGAACGAGTGGGTCGGCAGGTCGGGCACGTCGCGCGCGCTGGTCCACGGACCGAACGGGCCGGGCATCGTGTGGATCGTCCGGCCGCCGAGCAGTCGGCCACCGAGCTTGGCCGCCTTCTGGGCCTTCTCGAGGCGGCGATAGTCGCCGAACATCCAGGCCATCCCCTTCATGGCCTTGGCCTCGGCCGATTTCCGTCCCGATTCGTCGACGACCCGGGCCCGCAGGTGGACCAGGAGCGAGGGGATGTCGATCCGCATCGGACAGGCCTCGAAGCAGGCGCCGCACAAGCTCGATGCGTAGGGCAGCGACTTGTCGACGGCGCTGGCCGTGCCGCGCAGCTGAGGGTTGAGGACGGCCCCGATCGGGCCTGGGTAAACCGACCCATAGGCGTGGCCACCGGCCCGCTCATAGACCGGGCAGACGTTGAGGCATGCCGAGCACCGGATGCAGCGCAGCGCCTGGCGCCCCAACGGGTCGGCGAGGACGTGCGAACGCCCGTTGTCGATGAGCACGACGTGGACCTCCTGCGGCCCATCGCCGGGGTGCACGCCGGTCCACATCGAGGTGTAGGGGTTCATCCGCTCCCCGGTCGAAGACCGTGGCAGCAGCTGCATGAACGTCCCGAGGTCCTGCCAGGTCGGCAGCACCTTCTCGATCCCGACCACCGAGATGAGCGTCTCAGGGAGGGTGAGGCACATCCGGCCGTTGCCTTCGGACTCGACGACGACAAGCGTGCCCGTGTCGGCGATGGCGAAGTTGGCGCCGGAGACAGCGACCTTGGCCCGCAGGAACTTCTCCCGCAGGTGCAGCCGCGCGGCCTCGGCGAGTCGGCGCGGTTCGTCGGTGAGATCATCGGGCGCCGGTCGACCCACGAGGTGCATCTCCCGACGGAAGATCTCACGGATCTCCGAGCGGTTGCGGTGGATCGCCGGAACGAGGATGTGCGAGGGTCGGTCGTGGCCGAGCTGGACGATGAGCTCGGCCAGGTCGGTCTCCCAGGCCCGGATCCCCGCGGCCTCCAGGGCCTCGTTGAGCTCGATCTCCTGGGTGGCCATCGACTTGACCTTGACGACCTCATCGGTCCCCTTGGCCTTGGCGATGTCGACGACGATCTGGCAGGCCTCTGCGGCGTCGCGGGCCCAGTGCACCTGCGCCCCGTTGCGGACGAGGTTGGTCTCCAGCTGCTCCAGGTATGCCGCGAGATGGGTCATCATCTCGTCCTTGGCCTGGGATCCGGCCAGGCGCAGGTCTTCCCAGTGCGGCAGCTCGCCGACGACCCGAGCCCGCTTGGCCCGGATGACTCCCGTCGCATGGGCGAGGTTGCGCCGCTGCTGGGTGTTGGCCAGGGCCTCCTTGGCGGCCTTGGGGAACTTCGGCATCCCGACGAAGGTGGGGGTCGTCTCTTGCAACGGCCCAGGCGTGGGCCGCGCCGGTCGCGGCGCGGGAACGGTGGTCGTCATGCCGGGTCCTCCTCTGTCGACGCGAGCACTTCGGCCAGGTGCATGACCCGGATTCCGGCTCGCTGCCGGGCCAGCACGCTGCCCATGTTCATCAGGCACATGTTGTCGCCCGCGACGAGCACTTCGGCCCCGGTCTCCCGGACGTGACGCACCTTGTCACTGGCCATGGCGATCGACACGTCGGGGTTCTTCACCGAGAACGTCCCGCCGAACCCACAGCACTCCTCCTGATGCGGCAGGTCGATGAAGGTCAACCCGCGCACCGCCTTGAGCAACTGCTGCGGCCGGTCGCCCACCCCGGCCACCCGAACCGAGTGGCAGGTGGGGTGGAAGGTCACCCGATGCGGGAAGTAGGCCCCGACATCGGTGACCCCGAGGACATCGACAAGGAACTCCGACAGGTCGTAGACCTTGGGAGTCAGCGCATCGACCGCCCGGGTGAGGGCGGCGTCGCCCGCCCCCGCGGCCAGGTCGTGGTGCTGGTGGCGGATCGCCCCGACGCACGACCCGGTCGGGGCCACAACCGCGTCGTATGCCGCGAACGTCTCGACGAAGCCCCGCACGAGGGGGAGGGCCTCGGCGGCATACCCAGTGTTGGTGAAGATCTGACCGCAGCAGGTCTGCTTCCGCGGAAACTCCACCCGGCAACCCAGGCGTTCGAGGATCTTCACCGTGGCGATCGGCGTGCCGGGCCACATCGTGTCGTTGTAGCAGGCGGCGAAGAGGGCGACCTTGAGCCCTGTGGCCGCGGAGGCGGCTGGCGCCGCGGGTGCGGTGCTCATTTGCCGAAGGTGGGCAGGACCCAGGCCAGGACCGTCGACTGGAGGCCGACGAGCAGGCACATGGCGATGATGAGGCCGACGCTCCACAGGATGACCTTGCGGAAGATGTCGGACTCGCGGCCCACCAGACCGACCGCGGTCGCGGCGATGGTGAGGTTCTGCGGGCTGATCATCTTGCCGACCACACCCCCGGAGGTGTTGGCCGCGACAAGCAGGGTCGGGTCGAGCCCGGCGCCCTTGGCGGCGGTCTGCTGCAACGTGGCGAACAGGGCGTTGGCGCTGGTGTCCGAGCCGGTGACGGCGGTCCCGATCCAGCCGAGGATCGGCGAGAAGAACGCGAAGGCCGCGCCGGTGCCGGCGATCCAGGTGCCGACGGTGATCGTCTGGCCGGACAGGTTCATGACGTAGGCGAGCGCGAGCACCGAGGCCACCGTGAGGAAGGCAAAGCGCATCTTGTATGCCGTGTCCTTGAGCTCCTTGCCCCACGCCGCCATCGAGACGCCGTAGACCACGGCGGTGATGAGCGAGCAGATGAGCAGGCTGGTGCCCGGGCCCGAGAGCCAGGGCAGCGTGTAGATCGTCGAGCTGTTCTTGGTTCCGGCTGCGGTGAGGACGTTGCCGTCCAACCCCGGCCAGGGGATCTTGACGTCGGTGGTGGCCAGCCAGGCCTTGACCGGGCCGACGAGCTTGGCGACGGAGAAGACGGCGATGACGATGAGGTAGGGGAACAGGGCCATGGTGATCCGGCCGGCCGTGAGGCCGCGGGCGCGGGTCTCCAGCTCGTTGGCGGACACGGCATACTGCGCCGCGGTG
>MTKY01070698.1_pt1 | contig 34834 bp, 27 predicted proteins | sample 1042731 | NCBI WGS metagenome assembly MTKY01 (sample SAMN06212206, study PRJNA360538) | anaerobic digester metagenome | biome: Wastewater treatment plant; material: sludge; isolation source: anaerobic digester fed with sludge from wastewater treatment plant | place: Denmark: WWTP Soeholt ...
CATCTCGTACTCGAGGATATCCGAGAGGCTGATTATATCGTTGTTCTCGAGCGAGGAGAGTATCTCCGAGAGCATGTCGTTAAGCTCCCTGTTCCGTTCCTCCAGCGTAACTCCTTCGATCTCTATGCCGGAGGTATCGATCCGGAACACGGGCACGCACTGGTAGCAGGCGCGGGTATAGTCGTAGACGAACTCCACGAAGGAATGGAATTTTTTCGACGCCTCCGAGTCCCTGCCCTGCTGGTACAGTTGGACGGTCTCGGCAAGGACCTCCGATTGGGCCGGCGCCTCTTCCCTTATCTTTTCGAGCGAGTGGACGAGCACGTCAGGCGATTCGAGGCTCTGGACCACGAGACGGCGGAGGTTTTCGCTCATGAGCATCATGCGAAGGACCTCCTTTATGGCCGAAAAGACCCCTCCCGCCGTTTTGAACACGGCCAGAAGCGAGTCCTCCGAATCCGCGGAGCGCACCGAGGAGGAAAAATCGTTCAGACGGTCCAGGTATTCCCTTACGTTGGTGTCGCGGCAGCCTGTCTCTTCGGGGGCGGTCCCCAAGAGCGAGAGCGTGGATTCCACGACCTCGCCGAGCCAGCCGGCCCCTCCCTCGAGCGAAGCGGCCGCTTCCCGGTCCACCCGGCCGGCGTCGAGCGCGCTTTCGATGAAGGCCGTCGCGCGGTCGCAGTAGGCGTCGGCCTCCTCCAGGGAGGAGATGACGACGTCGGCGCGGGACCGCACGACGCAGTCGATCGAGAAGACAGCCTCAAGCGGCATGTCCGGAAGGGCCTCCACCGCATAGGGCTCGTCGTTTATTCGGGCCTCGGTAAAAATGAGCTCCCTCTCACGCGCCCATCCGGAGACGGAGGCTATGACATCGGCGATGTTCTTTTCGTTTTCAAGTCGGAAATGTACGGGGAGACTGTTAATCAGAATTTCCACTATTTAACCTCGCTTTATTCCACCTTATTTCTCTTCGCTTCCGCCCTGCATTCCCTTCATCTGGTTCTTCATCCATTCCCCCTGGGACTTGGCGCCGGAGATGGACTGTTCCATGGTGGAGAACTTTTTGCGCAGCTTGTCCTCATATTTTTTCAGGTGCTCCTGGTGGCGCTCTATGCGGCTGTTCGCCATCTGGATATTGGTGTCTTCGAGCTCTATTTTATTGGCGATGATGTTCTTGCCCGAGGAAACGTAAGGCCGAAGGACCGTCTCCACCCGGTAGGCCATGCCGTTGTCGACGCGGTTGTCGCCGTCGGTGTCGGAGCCGAAGAACTCCTCCACCCCTTCGGGGTTGTCCTTTAGCGCGGAGAGGAGCAGTCCATCGTCGATGACGAGCTTGCCCTCCCGGATGCTCTCCCACGCCGCGTTGATGGCGCCCGTGGAGATCCCCATCTGGGTGATGAGCCTTATCGGCTTTTCGGCCCGGCTGGGATAGGCGTTTCCCACGGTTTCCTTAAGCGTGTTTTCCAGGCGCAGTATGGTCATGTCGCCTACGAAGAGCCCGTTTTTGTACTTGTTCGATTTATAGTCACCCGGTTTCTCGCTCTTCTCGGTTTTTATGAGCATTCGGTTAAGCTCGAGATAGTTGTTGTATGCCTCGACAAAGGCTTTTATCTTACCCATTGCCTTGTCAACGCTCGGCTCGACTTTAATCGTCACCGGACGCTCCGATTTGGACCGCAGGTCGAGCGTGAGCCCCTTGACCACGTCCGTAAGCCCCTCGTTTTTATCGCGGCGCACCTCTATTCCGTCCACCTTTATCCTTGCGTCGGTTGCCTTTGCCACCTCGTGCTTGGGATCGAGGAGCCCCTTGCCGTCTAGCGGGGTGAAGAGGGCGGCGTCGGAGAATTCCGAAACGCCTTCGTTTCCGTAAAAAATGATTTTGCTGATGGTCTTGCCGTCGAAGTCCATGCCGGCGGGGATTTCCATCTTCCCCTTGAATTTTTTGTCCACCGGGTACAGCTTCTCGACGCGGGTCTCGCCTTCCTGCGAGACCACCCCGACGCCGAGGACATCGACAAGCTCCTTTTTGGGCTCCTTCTTTTCGAGGGGCCGAATGCGCGACACGTTGTAGCCGTGGAGCTCTATGCCCTTTATTACGGTCTTCTCGTCCGGGCCCACCTCGATCCTGTACGGGAGGCCGTCCTCCTTCTCGCGCTCCGGCGGGGTATGGGCCACGGTGAATTCTAACATGGTGTTCTTCTTCGCCGGGACGGAGACGGGAAGGACGTATTCGCGCCACAGGGCGCCGGTAATGGAAAACTTTTTACCCTCCCTGTCCACATCGATGCTGCCGTCATCGGTCTTCGGCTCGGCGCCGGCGTATGGCACGAAATACTTGCCGTCGAAAACGATAGAAGTCTTCTGTTTCTCCTCGCCCTTCTCGCCCTTTATTAGGCCTATCGCATAGAGGAAATCCTTCCCCTCGGAGAGATTTATCTCGCCCTTTTTGCCCGAGATCTTCGACTCGAGCGTGAGAACATGCATGTTGTCCGTTGTATTGACGTACGAGCTGGATACAATGTCCGACGCGGCCCCGTCTATGGCCTCCTGGAGCGCCTTCAGGGTGCCCCCTTTGAAGCGCACCACCCTGGATGCGCCGTTCACCTCGATCTTGAATTTTCCTTCGGATAACTTGCGATCGTCCGGCAGGGAGTCGGTGCTAAGCCTGTGGGTGGATGCGAGCTCGAGGACCTCAAGGCTTCGCACGCCCTTTTCGGCGTACCTGTTGGCGCTCGCTTCGATTACGGCGGGATTGGAGGACAGCGCCGATTTGTCCGCATAGGACGCCCGGTAGCCGTAAAGGTCCTTTGCGGCCGCGTTGACGGCATTGACCCTGGTCCTAAGCTCGCCCAGGGCCTCTTTGCGCCTGTTGAAGGTGGCCTTTTCGTCCTCCCACTGGCGAATGGGACGGGCCTCCACCTCCACAAGCTTCTTTATGATGTCGTCGGTGTTGAGACCGGAGGCCATGCCTCCGAAGGTGACCGGCATACCCTACCCCTTCCGGACGGCCCGAGGGCCCGGCCCTGTGCGGCCCGTCCGTAAAAGTGAACGCCTGATTCAAGGTACCGAAAATGGCATACCTGTGCAATAAATTATCGGCGCAAAGGCGACATAACATTACACCATTTCGGCCGGTCACCGCCGTCACTACCGCGATTCATCCACAAACATGCCGATAAAATCGTGCATGTGCTTAAGGAGCCGTATGAGCTCCCTGGCCGGAATCTCCCGCACCGTTTCGTTCGTCCGGCTGTCCTGGACCTTCATCACGATCCTGTGGGTGTCGTTGTCCACCGCGAAGGTAATCTTTCTGTCCATGGACTTGGTCGCCGAATTGAGCATGGTGGCCAGGCTTTCGGCGTTTTCCCTGGAGAGCGTGGGGCTTTTCCCCTCGTCCTCCCGCCCGCGAAGCGGGGGGCGTTCGGCCTGGTCCTTCAGCCCGGCGATCCGCGCCTGGCCCGTATTTACCGAAGTGAGCCTGTTGATATCCATCGTATCCTCCTTGACATGGCGGTCCGCCCGATGGGCCGGCCGCCGACTATTTCTTCGCCCCACCTCCCTTTAGGGCGAAAAAGGAAACCTGCTCCGGCCTCCCAACCGGAGCGGGATGAAACAGACCGCACTGCGTAGCCCGTCTCAATTTTAAAATACCCTCATTGGAGCAGCTGCAGTATAAGCTGAGGCTTCTGATTCGCCTGAGCCAGCATCGCAGTACCACTCTTCACGAGGATCTGGTTCTTTGTGAACTCAACCATTTCCGAGGCCATGTCCGCGTCCCGTATACGGGAATCGGCAGCGAGCATGTTTTCGTAATTACGCGAAAGGGCGCTGATGGTATTCTCCATCCTGTTGTAATAGGCCCCCAGATCTGCCCTCTGGCGATTCAGCTTGTCCAAAGCCAAATCGATGTACCCAATCATGGAGTTGGCCAGTCCAACGGTGGAGATGGAGCGTTTTTTCTCCCCTTCCATTAGGTTGAGGGCCCTGGAGCTCATCGTAGCGATGAAAGCCCTCATCCTCTGGCCCTGGTTGGGCCCCACATGGAAGAATATGCTGCCTGACCGGCTGTTGCGCGCGTACATGCCGGTGAGCATCTTCATCCTGTTGAACTCGGAGGATGTGGTAATGCGGTCCACCTCCTCGATCAACTGCGAAACCTCAACCTGGATCTGCGTCCTGTCCGCGTTTGAATAAATCCCGTTGGCCGACTGCACCGCGAGCATCCGGACGCGCTGCAAAATGTCGTTGATCTGCTGGAGTGACCCTTCGGCGACCTGAATAAAAGAAAGCCCGTTCTGGGAATTCTTTTCAGCCTGGAGCAGGCCGTTGATCTGGGTGCGCATCTTTTCAGACACGGCCAGACCCGAAGCGTCGTCGCCAGCCCGGTTGATACGCTCGCCCGACGCAAGCTTCTCAATGGATTTATCCATCCTTTCGGAAACCGCCTGGAGCTGCCTGTTCGCGAATATGGCGCTCATGTTGTGATTGATTCTCATACGACTCCCTCCCTTGTAGTGTTTCGGGACGGCCGCCTCTCGTTTTTCTCGGGACCGTCGCGGATTTATCGGCCCCCGCTTCATGCGGAGACCGGACCCGCCCGAACGGATCAGGGGTTTTCTCCCCGGCAATGAAGCCCGGACTGCCCATGTCCAGACAACACCGGCCGACGGCATACTCCGTCAGCCAGTGATGCCCTCCCAGCATCACCGGCTGACGGAGCAGCCGGGTTTAGGACAGTCTGGGAACGGCGGGAGAACGTACGAGAATCATGGTGAGTTTTCAAAGAACCGGGAAAACGTGATTTTACGATTCGCTTATCCAAGTAACCGTAAAATCGACTGGGGCTGCAGGTTTGCCTGCGCAAGCATCGCAGTGCCTGTATGGACAAGGATGGTGCTCCTGGTAAAGTTCACCATCTCTTCGGCCATATCGGCGTCCCTGATGCGTGATTCCGCCGCCTGGGTGTTCTCGTAGGCGGACATAAGTCCTTTGGCGGTCATTTCAAGCCTGTTGTAATAGGCGCCGAGGTCGGCTCGCTGCTTGGAGAGCTTCTGCAGCGCGGCGTCCATCAGACCTATCGTGTTGTTGGCGCCGCCGGGCGAGGAGAGCGATACTATCACCTTGCCCGTGCCGTCCCTCATCTTGAATGACTGGGCCGTCATCGTACCTATGTAGATGCGCTCGCGCTGATTCGCGTTCGCACCCATGTGGAACCACATGGACGCCTTGGGGTTCACCTTCGAAAATTCTCCGGTGAGCACCTTGAAACGGTTGAACTCCGCCTGCGACGCGATTCTGTCGACCTCGTCGACGAGCGCGGAGACCTCAACCTGGATGAGCTGGCGGTCTTCGTTCGAATAGATGCCGTTGGCCGCCTGGACCGACAGCACCCTGACCCTCTGGATGATCTGGGCGGACTGATCGAGATACCCCTCGGCGGTCTGTACGAACGACATCCCGTCCTCGGTGTTCCGCTCGGCCTGCCTGAGTCCCTGGATCTGGGTCCTCATCTTCTCCGAAACCGCGAGCCCCGAAGCGTCGTCTCCGGCCTTGTTGATACGAAGGCCGGAGGAGAGCTTCTGCATGCTCTTGTCCACGTCCCAATGCGTAAACTTCAGCGTCCTGTTCGCATTGATCGCACCCATGTTGTTGTTGATGATCATTTTACACTCCTTTGTATTTGGTTTTTCCGGCTTCCCTGCCGGGCCACGCCCCGGGCAGTGGGACGCGGCTTTTTCCAGGAATAACCGTCCGGCCTTTCACGAACAACCGGGGTATTCCCGTTCCAGGCTTGTAAATGGGCGTATAAAAGGCTGGAACGCATACAAAGGAGGCCAACGAGCATCGAACAGGCTCATGGGTCGCTAGCCCCAGCGTTTTCAAAGAACGAACGGGAGAGTCGAGACCACTCCCTGCTCGTCTATTCGGCCCCTTCGGCACGACAGTTTAACTTTAGAGGAGTTTGTTAAAGCCGTTTATTGGTGATTATAATAAAATATGGATGTTTTTCATATATTTTGATCCATATGTGATTTTTTTGATAAATTGCGTCGCCCGAAGGCGCGCAAACGTTTGCGCGCCTTCGGGCAAATAATGATTGAAATACCCGCGTCTACCAGTAGCCTCTGAGTCATTGCCGTATAGCGACCATTCAATAAACTGAACGACATGATAGAAGCGCTCGACTCTTCCCTTCCGGGGCTCATCTTCATCTTCTGCGCCAGGATCGCCGATGTATCCATCGGCACGGTGAGAATCATCCTTATTTCCAGGGGCTATCGTTTCCTGGCGCCCCTGCTCGGTTTTTTCGAGGTGATTATCTGGCTTGCGGCCATTGGCGAGGTGATGAAGAGTATAGGAAGCCCGGCGAGCTATGTCGTATACGGCGCCGGTTTCGCGACAGGCAACTACGTGGGAATGATGATAGAATCGAAGATCGCCATAGGCATCCAGGCGGTAAGGATCATCACGACGGAGAAAATGGTGATGCTGCCGCTCGTGCTCCGGCAGGAGGGCTACGGCGCGACCACCCTGAAGGGCTGGGGCGCGAAGGGAGAGGTCAACATCATATTCACGATAGTACCGCGCAAGAAGGTGGCGCAGGTGATGGAGGTCGTGCGCATGTTCGAGCCCAACGCCTTCATTACCGTCGAGGACATCAAGAGCACCTCCCGTGGTTATTTCGCCCGAAAGCGCACCTTTTCCCAAAGCCTTGCCGGGCTTATCGCGAAGAAGAAATAACCGGGGAGCTCTTCCAACTCATCCCCCCAGCCCCCTTCTCTTCGGAGAAAAGAAGGGGGAGTTCAGGCATCAGGCTTACTGTAAACTTTACCCGATATCCGACAGGCAGTAACTGATCCAGTTAAAATTAGCCCGGATGCATCTCTGAAATTTCCTGTGAATCATGCTACGGTCCCCCCTCTTTTTCGTTTAAAGAGAGGGGGGTAGGGGGTGAGTTCGTTTACCAGTCGAAAGTTCAAAGTCGAAAGTTGAAAGCTCTGCAAAAGTAAGCTTTTATGTTTAAGCATTAGAACTTGCTCTGTACATTTAGACAATAACCTCTATTCGGATGCGAACATTAATTTATTTAGCAGCGGCATGGGATGTGCCAAAAATTAGTCAGTTGACATACAAAAAGGCTTTCCTTTAACGTGTACCGACGCAAAATCGTAATATAAAAAGATAATCGCCGCCAGGGCAGCTCCTCGAGCGGAAACCCTAAAAGGCCTTATCGGCGGCACGGCAACACTATAAGGAGAAAGGAGTCATTGCATGAAACGAGCCCTCGTTGTATTTTTAGCCCTCATGGCGGTGATGTACCTGGCGCCTGCGGCGGTTTCGATCGGATTTGCCGCCGGGAACGACACGGCAACCGTAGAGAGCCCCGAAGCCGGCGCGCCGGCTGCCCATAATGGCGCCCCCGAACCCGAAAGCGCCCTGGGGCAGGAGCTCCCGTTGTGGACCGTGCTGCCATTCGCCGGCATATTGCTTTCAATCGCGCTTTTTCCCCTGGCGGCGCCGCATTTCTGGCACCGGCATTTCCCGAAAATCTCCGCCGCGTGGGCGCTCATCTTTGCGCTGCCATTCCTCTTCGTATATAAAGGAGAGGCCCTGCACGAGATTCTTCACATTTACATCGTAGACTACATACCCTTCATCATCCTGCTCTGGGCGCTGTTCGTCATATCGGGCGGCATCTATGTAAAGGGCGCCCTTAAGGGAAGCCCGGCCGTGAACTGCGTAATAATGCTCATCGGCACCATACTGGCCTCCTGGATCGGCACGACAGGCGCATCGATGCTTCTCATCAGGCCGATCATCCGTTCGAACGCCTGGAGAAAAAACAAGGTGCATACGGTCGTGTTTTTCATCTTCCTGGTGAGCAACATCGGAGGCACCCTGACGCCGCTTGGTGACCCGCCGCTGTTTCTCGGCTTTCTCCACGGCGTGCCCTTCTTCTGGACAATGAAGATCCTGCCCGAGATGCTAACGGCGGCCGGGATACTGCTTGCGCTCTACTTCATCATTGACAGCTTCTACTACCGCAGGGAGGACAAGTCCGCCATGACGATGGAAAAGAGCGCCATCTCAATCGAAGGCGGAGTCAACTTCCTTCTGCTTGGAGGCGTTGTCTGCGGAGTGCTTTTCAGCGGCCTCTATCAGACAAAGCTTGGCGAGTTGAATATATTAGGAGTGCATCAGAACACCGCCAATCTCATAAAGGACGCTATTCTCATTTTCATGGGCCTTCTCTCGCTCTGGATCACCAAAAAGGAGATACGAAAGGCAAACGAATTCAGCTGGTTCCCGATTATGGAAGTAGCCTATCTCTTCGCCGGAATATTCATGACCATCATCCCGGCGCTCGCCATTCTCAAGGCCGGAGAACACGGTGCCCTCGCCTTTCTGGTAAAGGCTGTCGAAACACCTGCCCATTACTTCTGGGCGACCGGCACGCTGTCGAGCTTTCTTGACAACGCCCCGACCTACCTGACATTTTTCAACAGCCAGTTGGGGAAATTCTACTCCGGCATGCCCGAGGCGGCTGCCGTCGCAAAACTCATAGTGGACAAAGTACCCTATTTAGCTGCCGTCTCGGCCGGAGCCGTCTTCATGGGGGCCAACACCTATATAGGCAACGCGCCCAACTTTATGGTAAAATCGATCGCGGAGGAATCGGGGATAGCCATGCCGAGCTTTTTCGGCTATATGTTCAAGTATTCAATTCCGATCCTCATTCCGATTTTTATCATTCTCACGCTTATCTTCTTCTAGGGGAAGCGAAGGCTCGCGCGGCGGCCCGTTCATCCGGTCCGCCGCGCCGTTCGTAATGATCAACTGATTAAAGGAGAAGACTCATGGCGAAACAATACAGCGAAGTGGTATTCGAGGGCCATCATGGAAATATCCGCGGGTTCATCGAGGGATTCATCGCGGGAAGCGGAAAGGAGATGTCGTTCTTTTTCAGCGACAGGGCCGGCGTGAAGGCGGAAACCATATCCGACATAATAAAGGAATGGATCTCGCTTAGCAACAAGATACACCACGTCATAATGGAATCCGAGCTCCTGAATTCGATTAAAAAATCCCTGGAAAACCTTGACGAAAGCGACGTCCTTAGCCGGCCTTCCATCAAGTCGGTAAAGGCGATAAAGGCGGCCTCGTTCCGGTTCAAGTTCGCAACCTATGGGAAAAAATACGGCGATGAAATCAAGAATCTCCTCGACAAACTTCCGGGCGGGCTTTCCATGAAGGACTACGCCCCCGTTGAAAAGGTGAACGAGGACGCCAAAGGCGTGGAGCTGTACTCTCCGGCGCACGATTACAGCTTCGAGGGGAGCGGCGTCATTACGGGGCCGGTGGACGAGGCGATAGCCTTCCGCAAGGCACTGGATGATCACCCCCTCGTCGATGTCACGGTAATAGACCTGGAGTTCTGAGGCCCTAGCTCCGCTTCGGCCCTGCGGGGGCCGAAGCGTTTCCTCCTCCCCGCCCGAATGCCGCCCTGAGCTCATCGGCCAGCAGTTCCGCCGGGCGTGAAAGTTTTTTTCCGCTCTGGTAAACGAGAAAGATGTCCCGCCGTATCTCGAACGGCCCCGTGCGCACTATTTTAAGTCCCTGCGGAATCGCGGGGGCGCTAACGGCGAGGCGCGAGACAAAGCCCATGCCGATACCGGCCGCTACGGCCTCGCGGAGCCCCTCCGAGGTCGTGCATTCCAGCACCACCTTGAGGTCCGACGGCGATACGCCGCTGCCGAGAAGCGCCCGCTCGAGCGCCTCCCTGCTCCCGCTCCCCTTCTCCCGCGATACCAGAGGTAACTTCGCCAAATCGGCCGGTGTGAGCGCGTCCGGATATCCCTCTATCGGGGCCACGAGCACCAGCTCGTCCCGGTGGATGCGCTCGAAGTCCAGCAAAGGGTGTCGTACGCTTCTTCCCGAAACGCCTATCTCGGCCGAGCCCTCCTTGATCATCTCGATCACCTCGCGGCTGTCCGAAACATCCAGCCGGTACCGTGCATCGGGATTGGCGCGCACGACCGCGGCTATCGCAGCCGGAAGAAGGTAGGCGGAGGGGATGGTGCTCGCCGCCACGACGCCGACTCCGGCGGCCGAAGCGCCGGCCAGTTCATTCCGCAGGGAGTCGATCGACGCGAGCTGGCGCTCGCAGAATTCCCTGAAAACCTCCCCCCGCGGCGTGAGCCTGAACTCCCTGCTGCTGCGCCGGATGAGCTCCACGCCAAGCGCCTCCTCGAGCGCCGAGACATGGTTGCTTACGGTAGCCTGCCCCAGGCGTAATACGCGCGAGGCGCGGGTAAAGCTTCGGTGCTCGACCACGGAGAGGAAGGAACGAAGCTGTTTGAGGTCGAAATTGATATCCTTCATGACATGGCGGTTTTATCCCCGGAGGGAGGGCAAAAGCAAATACATTTTTTATAAAACGGCTTGCCCCAAATCCCCGAAGATGATAGATAGACGCCGGACGGCCGAGCGCCGCACACTCCGTACAGACAGGAAAAATCGTTCATGAGCATTAAAACCAAGGTGGCGGTGGCCGGCATCATTACAACCACCATTTTGCTCTTCACGTATGTATCGTTTCGCTCCGGCTCGATAGAGGGCGAGTACTTAAAAACGCTCACCGCCCAGACCGACCGTCTGGCCATTGCGTTCTCGGGGTTCGAAAAAGACAGGCCCGCGGCCGGGCGGAACCTAAACCGTTTTCTGGCGGATATGACCCGGGAGAACCCGGACATGGCCCTTCTCGCCGTGGCCGACGGCTCCAACAGGGTGCTTGCCGGGAGCAAAAATGACCGGTACATACGCGATCGCGCGTCCTTCGACGAGTTGACCGCCGCCTTCTCCCGCGGCGAATTAGCCCCGAAAAAGAACGCCGGATATGCGGTCCGCTACCTCGAACAGACCAAGTTCTACTTTTACGTGAAGGAAACACCGTCCGGCAGGCTGCTCATCGCCTTCCCGTACAAGCTCCGCGGGAAGCTCATGGTTAAGCTGCTCCTGGAGATAGCCCTTATCGTTATACTGGCGGTGATTCTTACCACGGCGCTCTACCTTTACCTGGTCCGGCGCGAGCGCCCCGCGCCCGTGCAGGCGGCTTTTCCCGGGGCTATGGATAAGCCGGCAGGGCCGGAGGAGACGACGGCGGCGGACCGGGCCCCGGCCCAAAGCCCCGTGGCCGAGGCCCTGGCGGCGATTTCGACGCGCCACACGGGCGCCAGGATCTCCCTCTACATAGTCAACCCGGCCATGACCGGGCTCGAAAAACACCTCGAATTCACCGACGGGGCCCATGTCCCCATGGACGGGAGCGCCGACTCGATCGACACCACCGACGAAATCGGCGAGGAGCTGGGACATGGCTCCATGCTGGTGTTAAACCGCGGGAAGCGGCTCATCATCCCCATAATGCACAGGGGCGATCTCATTGGCGCCGTCGGCGCCTCGCGCTCCGAGGCCTTCAGCGGCCCCGAGATCTCGGAGTTCAAGAAATACGCCGACGATCTCTCTCGAAAGCTTGTAACCGGCCAGGCCTCCTGATTCGGCGTACCGGCGGGGAACGGGTCCAATTCGCCCCTTTCCGGGCTTAAGACCTCAGATGGCGCTTTTGCCGGCTTTGACAAAGTGAGCCGCCGCGTGCAAAATGCGCGCACGAACGCACTCCAGAGTGTAAAAGTCATTGCCCTTTGACCCGATAATCGTTGTATCAGTGTTGTCGCGCGACCCGTAATACTGAGAGCCTTTGCGAAACCGAGTGGAGGGAAGTGTTCCCCCCGCCCGCGGCCGGGAAAACATCCGCCATTTCGAGTTTAAACGGCTCTGATAGCCATGTAAAAGATATCATAAATAGCATGAATTTTATCGAAATAATTGATACTATGGGTAATCATCACCCACGAGCGATGCCATGGTTGTGAGCGCGCCCCAACGCGATAAAAAATTGTACCTCATAACTGTCGACCCCGCCGGGTGTGCGACGGACGTCCCCTACCCCGAATCCGGCGGGGCCGGGGCGCTCCTTATTTCTTCCCGGCCGGTGAAGGCCTCCGCCTACAACGCGCTGGCGGAGAATCTGGAATCGCGCGGAATAACCGTCATCTCGCACCATATAGAGGATACCGGGCCATACTCCATAGGCCCTGTGCGCGCCGCCGTCCGCGACATAGACGCCTGCCTGTCCATGGGCGGCTGCCTTGTTATCTCATTCGGCCCGAGCCATGCCCTTACGGTCATACTGTGCCATTTTCTGTTTTCCGGACTGCCCATGGAGGAGGCCATTCGCCGGGCGGCAGGGTTTCGCGGCGATCCGCTATTGCTGGAAGAGGATCCACGGTTTCTTCTCGAGTTTCAGGGCTTGCCTGGGCGCGGTTACGGGACCCCGTCGGAGAACGGGCCTTGCATCGACTACACTATAGAGTACAAGCCATGCAGTCTTCCGGTTACGGGTAGACCCGCCGCCATATCCGACGCAATCGAGATGCCGGACCGGAAGGGTGAACCATCAGCAATGACCATGCCCCCCGCAGAATCGGATTCTGTCCGCTCCGGACCGCTTGTCACCGAGCTTCCCGATCCCGACACAATCGAGTTCGAACGCTTCATCGACCAGGAGCGGGAGGAGTATCCAAATGTGGAACGCGAGTCGCCGGTGTACGATGAAGGCTTTATTGCGGACGGGCCGGTCGCCCCACAGAAAGCGGCGGCGCAAGAAATGGAGAAAACCGGGGTAACGCCAGGCGCCGAAGCTCCCCTGGTTTCCGATGAGACCGTCGCTATGGCATCCGAAGAACCGCCCCCCGCGGAAAAATTGGCCCGCCGCCGCCGAAGGGCGGCTCCCGCGGCCGCCGGGAAGTCGGCCTTTTACACCTCTCTGAGATTCAAACTGATATCCATCATTTCGCTCGTCATTACGCTCTCCCTCTCCGGAATGATCCTTTTAGCCACGTATTTTTTCAAGGAAGACAACAAGCTTAGAGTCGAGGAGAACAACCACAAGCTGTCCGAGGTGGTGGCGCTAAAGGCGCAGGGTGACATCGAGACGCTTATAAAGGAGGCCGGCATCATCGCCGAACGGATAGCGGCGGAGCGAATCGGCGCCGGCCGGGAGACAACGGCCCTCGATGAATCGGAGGAAATACTCTTCGCGGGAGTGGCGGAGCGCGGAAAAAAGGCGGGCGAATATATCCGCTCCGCGCGCAATATGGCCCTGCTAAGCCGACTCCAGATAGCCGGCTCGTCGCTTGAGGCGGCGCTTGCGGGCACCGGCCCAACACTGGAGCGCGCCTTAAACGGGGAGATAGTTCTTCAGAACGTTTCACCGGCATTGAACCTTCCCGTGATGGCGCTCGCCATGCCCGTTCCGCCCCGTACCGCCGGAGGCCGGCACGGGGCGCTGGTCTGCCTTATAAGCTCCGAAAACATCACAAAGGCCTTCCAATCACGAGGCGGAATCACCACCGTGTTCATGGTCAACGAATCGGGTGAGCTTATAACCCATCCCGAAACGAGTATCGTAGTGGCCGGAGCCAACTTCATCGAACTGCCCATTATAAAGATGATGATGACCAGCAAAATCGACAACGGGCAGACACGCTACCGCGACGAGAACGGGGTTTTCCACATAGGCTCGTTCAGGAAGATTTCGATCGCCGGGCTCGGCGTCATCGCCACGGTGGAGGAAAAGAAGGCCTTCGAGGAGGTCTACCGGATCCAGCGGCGCAACATATTCATAATGGTCATAGTGCTTACGGTCGTAGTTCTGGTCATCTTTTACTTCGGCAATACCATCACCACCCCGATTATCGACCTCGTCTGGGCGACGAAGAAGATAAAAGAGGGGGAATACCGCGTGGACATTATGCCTACCACCCGCGACGAGATCGGAGAGCTGACCGCCTCGTTCATTGAGATGGGAAGGGGCCTGGAGGAGCGCGAAAAGATCAAGTCGGCCTTCGGCAAGTTCGTCAACAAGGAGATCGCCGAGGCCGCAATGCGCGGCTCGCTCGCACTGGGCGGAGAACGCAAGACGGTGGCGATACTCTTTTCCGATATACGTTCGTTTACCGCGATCTCCGAGAGGCTCCAGCCGGAAGAGGTGGTGGAATTCCTTAACCAGTACATGACGCTAATGGTCGAGTGCGTAAACGTCACGGGGGGCGTTGTTGACAAGTTCATAGGAGACGCCATTATGGCGGCGTGGGGCACCCCCGTTTCAAGGGGCAACGATACCGAGGACGCGGTGAACTGCGCTCTCATGATGCGGACATCGCTCGTGGAATACAACGCGGACCGTGGCGGCCCCGGGAGGCCGGTCATCAACATCGGCCTCGGCATCAACACCGGAACGGTGCTCGCCGGCCAGATAGGCTCCGAGGACCGCATGGAGTACACCATCATAGGCGACTCCGTGAATCTGGCCTCGCGCATAGAGTCTCTCTCCAAGCCCTTCGGCACCGATATCCTGATCAGCGAGGAATCATACGAGCTGGTGAAGGACATATTCGACGTCGTGCCCATGCAGAAAATCAAGGTAAAGGGCAAAGAGGCCCCCCAGCAAATATACGCGGTTCTCGGAAGGTTCGACGACGCCGGGCGTCCGTCCTCCATCGAGGAGCTCCGCGCCCGCACAGGCATCGCCGCGCCGCCCGAATCGGACGCCGGCGCGGCCGCACAGCTTCTTGCGGGAAGCGAAGTGAAATATGAGATCCTTGAATCCTGACAGACTCGTACCGGCCGTCGGCGCCCTCATCATCCTCGTGTTTTCCCTGCTTCTCTACCTCGACATGAGGGGGAGCCGGGGCGGTGCGCGGACCGAGGAGATAGGCACCATCACCTTCAAGCGCCAGACCGCCCAGCGCAAATACGCCGAGCAGGTGGTATGGGACGACCTTGCCCAGAGCGTGCCGGTGTACAACTACGACACCATCCGCACCGCCGACATGTCCGAGGCGGTAGTGCGCCTTAAAGACGGCACCGAGATCGCCCTCAACGAAAACAGCATGGTACTGCTCGTTATGAGCAGTGACGACGCGAGCGTTGAGTTTATGCGCGGTTCGATCGCCGCTAATCGCGACGGCGCCGGCAAAAAACTCAATATCACCGCCGGCGGGGCCGTGGTATCCATGGCGGAAGGCGCGCTCAACCTTTCGCGCGGCCGAGGCGAGGGACTCGACGTCACGCTGAACAAGGGAAGCGCGCTGGTAAAAACGGGAGAGGGAGAACAGCGGGTAACGGGCGATCAGCGTGTGGTCGTGGCGGGCGACGTGCGCGTGTTCGACATTAAAATCCGGCTCGCCTCTCCCGAGCCGAACGAGTATTTCTTCACACCGGACGGAAAGGCGGCCGTGGCGTTCTCGTGGGAGCCGGCGCTTCGAGAAGGACGGGCCTGGCTGGAAACGGCGGCGGACCCGTCGTTTTCGGCGCTCACGCTCACGCGGGCGGTCGCGGGAAACGCCGCGACGTTCACTCTTCCAGAGGGAATAGCCTACTGGAGGGTCCGCACCAGGGACCCGGCGAGCGGAAGGATCGAGCTGAGCGAAGCCAGAAGGCTCGTCGTGCTTAAAAGCGAACCCCTCGCGCAGATCGCTCCGGCCGACGGGGCCGTCATACGGTATACGGTAAAGACCCCCATCATACTTTTCCGCTGGTCCGAGAGCTCCGCCGGCGGCGTGTCCACGCTTTCGGTCTATCGCGACGCGGAACTGACGGACCGGATAAAATCCGTCGGCGTGAACGGCAGCTCCGTCGCGCTCGACGATCTCGCCGCCGGGGCCTATTTCTGGAGGGTGGAGCGCTCCATCACCGCCGGCGGCAAGCGGCATACCGAAACCGGAACGGCGCGCCGCGTTGTCGTCGAGCGGAGCGACACCCCTGTGGCGCCCGAGCTCGTCTATCCAGCCGAGGGAGCGTCGATCAACCGCCTGGCCCTGGAGCGCGAATCGGCCCCCTTCTCATGGAGGAAAAACTCGGAACATCACCTTACCCGCATCGAGATAGCGCGAGACAAAGCCTTCCGCGCGCTCGTCTATTCGGAAAACGCCCGCGGAAACATTCTGCGCCCGGCCAAATCCCTGCGGCCCGCAACCTACTTCTGGCGCGCAACCGGTGTAATAGATGAAAGTTCCTCGACACCGCCCTCGCCCATCCGGGAATTCCGCGTGGTCGAAGGGGGCGACATCGTCCTCGTGGAACCGGCCGAGGGCGCGGTCCTCACGCCGGGAGCCTCGAAAGATACCGTTGCGGTGGATTTTTCGTGGCGCCGCAGTCTAATAGACGGGAGCTACCGTCTGCAACTGGCGCGCGACGCGTCGTTCTCGTCGATGTACCGCGAGCGATCCATCGACGGCCCGGGCGTCACACTGGATGGCCTGGAACCCGGAACCTACGCCTGGCGTGTTCTTCTGGCGGACGAAAGCGGCAACGAGCTGATGCGCAGCGCCTCGCGAACCCTTGCGGTGCGCAGGGCGCTTCCCGCACCGGAGGCGCTTTACCCCGCTGACGGGAAAATCGTGGACATGAGCAAGAGCGACGTGCTCAATTTCCGCTGGCGCCCGGTGCGGGAAGCCACGCTGTATCGCGTAGCCCTGTTCCACGCGAAAAAAGGAATATATCACAACATACTTACCAAGGAGACGCGCGACACCGCGATAGCCATGACGGAACTCGAGAAACTCGATATAGGCGATTTTTACTGGACGGTTCAGGCCGTCGAGGCGCAGGGCGGCCGAACGGTCGTGCGCACGAGCCCCGAGGCGCGATCGCGCTTCAGCATAACCCTCGGCGGGGCGGCCCGGAAGCCGGAGATTAAATCGCCTCGGAAGATATATGTCGAATAAGAGAGCCGCTTTACGGATCGCCTGTACGCTTTTCGGCGCGCTGATGTTAGCGCCGTACGGCGCGCCCTCGCGCGCCGACGAAGCGTCGTCCAAAGGAACATCCACCCTGCAATGGGAGGCCGTTGAAGGCGCTATCCGGTACGAGGTGACGGTCCGCGACGAAAAGGGCGCGCTAGTCCTCAGGAAAACCGTATCCGCCTCCAGGCTGGGCTTCTCGCTCGAACCGGGCAGGTATTCGGTCAATATCACCGCCATCAACAAGTTCAACAAGCCCCACTCGGAGTCTGGATGGGAGGAGTTCGAAATCGCCAAAAAGCCCCCGTTCAGGCAGGTAACCGAAGGCACGCTAATCCGCGTGGCGGCGGGCGCGCACTTCTCCGCGCCCATGTCGCCCTGGAATGAATTCCTCAATCCCGCCATCGGCGCCTCGCTACGCGTCGGCCTGACCGGCACGAGCGGCCTTCGCCGCTACGGAGGGATAGAGGCCGATCTGCGCGCGCTTGGCTACCGCGGCTCCGGCACGGCCTCCTCGCTTTGGCCGCTCACGGCGGGCCTCGGCGCCTACGCGCGCATGCCCCTGGGGGCCTCTACGGCGCTTTTAGTCCGCGGCGGCGGCGGCATGGCCTTTTCGCGCCTTCTCTACGTGGAGGATTCGGGAGAAGAAACGGCCGCCTGGTCGGGGAGGCCCTGGTGGGGGACGGGGCTCGGACTGGAGTATTCCCTGCCCCTGGGGTTTTTCATTGAGAGCGGCGTCGAGTACCGGAACATACTGCTTACGCAAAAGTCCCTTGCGAGCATCGACGCGTTCCTTGCGGGCGGCATGCTCTTCAACTGGGAGGCCGCCGAGACGCGCAAGGGCGCGATTACACAGACCTCGTCGGCGGTGCTGCCCGTGGCCGTGCGCCTTTCGGCCGGGTTTCCGTACGTACGGCTCCTTTCCGATCTCGGATACGTACGGCGCGAGACGTACAACGGGATCGACGCGAGCCTGGCCCTGCAGGGAATGCGCGGCCTTATGCGCTTTGCGGGAATCTCGTTCGACTTCGCATACGCCAGGTTCGATGGGAAGGGTCGCGCCGAGGGAATGACCTCCTACCTGAACGGAGCGAGCCTTCTTCTCACCACCGACTTCGCCTTCCCGGTCAACCTTCTTCTTAAAGCCGGGGGCGGCATCGCGGCGTCTAAGCTCGAGTACAAGGACCCGTTCACGCTCCAGACCGAAAGCACGTGGACCGAGGGCGCCTACTTCGCCGCCGGCGGAGGATTCGAGGCGCGTGTTTACGCCGGTTTATTTGTCGAAACACTGGCGGGTTATTATTATATTTATCATGGCGGCAGGGCGATCGAGGCAGTCAAAGTGAGCCTTAGGGCCGGGGTGCGGCTGTAGAGGGCGCCGTTCGTTGCGTATTTTCATGAGTTTGCAATAATTATTTGCATTGATCCGACAATTACGCGGTATTACCAGGAGTCATGAAACCGATACGACTGTCCCCAAAACGCCTGCTGAATATACTGCCGCTCCTGTTGGCGGCGCTTGTAATATCGTGCGAGGTGCAGGATTTCGGGGAGATCCTCGAAACCGCGGGCGATGAGATCCGCTGGTACTCTGTGATCCAGCACGCGGGCGTTTCACTGCCGCTCGAGATCCCCGCGGATGGATCGTTCACCGAACCGCGAAACGCGAACATGATCACCATCGTCGCCGTGCTCCCCGAGCCCGTCGATCCGGCCTCGATCAGCGCGGCGAATATCGACTTCATCGGCCGCGACAACGCCGACGCGGTCCGTGATCCGGCCTTCTCCGTAAGCATGGACGCGACTCATACCCAGGTGCGCGTTACCGTGTTCGGCCTTACCGATATCGCGCGCTACCGGATACGGCTGAAAAATAACAGCGGCGTCGAGCTCGGCCAGCGCGTCTTCGCGCGGTTGATGGGAGATGTGCTTTCGGGAGATAACTGGGTGGACACGACCGATTACGACAAGGTTGACGCCTTCATTGATGACCCGGATGATTTCGATCCAACCGATGTAATTCATGTAAGGGCCGATATCGATTGCGACTTCCTTCACCTAACGAGCGACCTGATGACGATCCAGAGCGGCTCTCCGGCGGGATATCCCAGGAATCTAACGGCGACCGTCCCGGACTTTCCGTAAGGCACACCGGCAGGAACCATGATGAAACTCATTGCACAATATAAACGCACCTTTCTTCTTCTCGCTCTCGCGACAGCGGTGATGACAGGCTCATGCGGCGGAGAGAGCTACTGGAGCGAGCTTAAAGGCGGATCGTCATCGGGCTCGCTTCCGCCATCCTTCCCCGTCGGGATCTACGTGAGCACGACCGGAAGCGACACTACCGGCGACGGGAGCCCGGGCAGTCCCTACCAGACCATTCAGAACGGGATAACACAGGCTGCGGCGAACGGCCTTCACGCGGTTTTCGTTGCCGCGGGAGTCTACTCCGAGCAGATAACGATCCAGGAGGGCATTGCGCTTTTCGGCGGGTACCGACAGGGCTACTGGACCGACCGCGCCATAACGCCCGCGGCGCGCGCGGAAGGGAGCCCCTACCACACGCGGATAGAATCGGGCGATACCACCGTTTCCGGCGCAACCCCTATCACATCGGCAACGGTAATCGAAGGCTTTTTCATTCGCGGCAAGTCCGCGGTCAGGAACGACGCCCAGTCCAATCCACGGATAGCGAACAATACAATAGTCGGTAATGGCCCGTCGGGCAGCTCCGTCGGCATATACAACTCCAACTCATCCCCCACCATACAATTCAACATCATATCCGGCGGGGAAGATGCGTCAATGGACTCTTACGGAATATGGAATGTCACCGGGGCGAGCCCCGTCATAGTGGGCAACGACATTTACGGATCGACCGACACCTCGATAAACAGCTCGACCGGCATATATAACAGCAACCCGGGGACTAACCCGATAATCGCCGGGAACGTCATTAATGGCGGTCCGAGCGATATGACGTCGTATGCTATCTTTTGTATCGACAACTCGAGCCCGGGAATCGGTTATAACACCATTGCGGGCGGAGCAGCGAAAGACAGTTATGGAGTTCGAAGCGAAGATAACAGTTTCTCTCTAGTGGGCAATGACATACGGGCGGGATACGGCACCGTGATCTCTATCGGCATATACGCGATCAACTCGCCCATTAAAATCATCAACAATACAATCCGGGGAGGCGGCGGTACGGACACGGATTATTCATACGGAATCGACCTCGCTTCCAACTCGGACGCGCACATATTCAACAACACGATCGACGGCGGCACGGCGGACACCGGCTCGTATGGAATCCGCATATTCAACGCCGCCCCGTTGATAAGAAACAACATCATCTTTATATCGGGGACAGCGCCCGAGCGCATAGGGATCACGGAGGGAAACCCCGCAGGATCAAGCCCTTTTATTCTGACCAACAACAACATTTTCTCGTGCGATTCCCTCTATCGCAACGACGACCCTGCTATGGATATCGTCGATTATAACTATCTGAACATTCCCGGCTACACGGTTATCGCGGGAAACCTCACCGAGCACAATATTTCAGTCAGTGTCACACTCAGCGCCGATTTCCGGATACTCTACCCGCCCCTGTCGATACGGCAGGGCGGCGCCGATCTCGCCGGTTTTTTCGATGATGACAAGGACAAAAACCCCCGCACCGTCCCCTGGTCCATCGGCGCATACGAGTACGACTGAGCCCGATAAAACAATTGACCTCACGCGCCCGCATGGCGCATACTGCCCACCCTCCCGCGACCGAGCGCGGGAAATTTCATTTTACCGGAACGCCACGCGATGAACTTTATCGACCGACTCCACGACGCCGACCCCCTGGTACTCGACGGGGCCATGGGAACCGAGCTCTTCCGTCATCTGCCCGATTACCGGGGATGCGTGGAGCTCCTCAACCTGGAGCGGCCCGACGTCATAGAGCGCGTGTACCGGGCCTACGCCTCGTGCGGGGCCGACATTATAGAGACCAACTCCTTCGGCGGCAGCCGCTTGAAGCTCGCCGAGTACGGCCTGGCCGGGCGCTGCCGCGAGATCAACCGCGCGGCGGCACAGCTCGCGCGCTCCGTGGCCGCTCCTATGGGAGTGTTTACGGCCGGCTCCATCGGCCCCTCCGGAAGGCTCGCCGAGCCCCTGGGCGAGACGCGTGTGGACGAGCTCTACGAGTCCTTCGCCGAACAGGCGCGCGGGCTGGCCGAGGGCGGCGTGGACCTCTTCATCATCGAGACCATGAGCGATCTTTTGGAGGCGAAGACGGCCCTTCGTGCCGCGAAAGACGCCGCGGACCTTCCGGTAATAGTTAGCATGACCTTCGAGGAGAACGGAAAGACCATAAGCGGCACCGGCATGCTCGCGGCGCTGGCCACCCTCGCTCAGGCCGGCGCGGACGCAGTCGGCGCGAACTGCAGCATGGGGCCCGACGGGCTCGTCGGGCTGTACCGGGAGCACATCGGCGTTCTGCGCGGAATCGGCGCTCCGCTTAGCGTGTGGGCGAACGCCGGCCTTCCCGAGATACGCGACGGAGTAACAGTCTATTCGCTCTCGCCGGAGCGCTTCGCTGAGCTGTCGGCGGAACTCGCCGGGCTCGGCATAAAAATCATCGGCGGCTGCTGCGGCACCACGCCCGACCATATCTGCGCTCTCAAAACGCGCCTCGCGGGGCTTTCCGGGCCGGTTTCCCGCGGCGCAAAGAGTTTTTCGTATATCACGAGCCGCTTTGCGGCGATCGACACCCGCGCGCATGAGGGGCTTATCGTCATCGGCGAGCGGCTCAATCCCACCGCGCGCAAGAAGTTCGCCGAGGAGCTCAAAACCGGACAGTTCGCCTTTCTCCGCGAGGAGTCGCGCAAGCAGGTGGACGAGGGGGCGCACGCGCTCGACATCAACGTGGGCGTCCCCGGCATCGACGAGCCGGCGGCCATGCGCGAGTGCCTCCGCATACTCTCCTCAACGGTCAAGACGCCGCTTATGATCGACTCCGACAACCCGGAGGTGCTCGAGGCGGCCCTATCGCTCTATCCCGGCTCCGGCATAGTGAACTCCATAAGCGGAAAGGCGAAAAGCCTCGACTCGGTCGCGCTCCTCGTGCGGCGCTACGGCTTCTTCACCGTGGCCCTCTGCATGGACGAGAGCGGCATCCACCGCGAGGCCGACAGGCGCATCGCGATCGGCGAACGCCTTATCGGGGAGCTCGAGCGGCGAGGCATAGCCCCGGAGCGTGTCTTTATCGACCCGCTCATCCTTACCGAAAGCGCCGAGCCCGGCGCCGCGCTCGAGACCCTCAAGGTGATAGAGCACTTCGCGAAGATGGGGATAAAGACGAGCATCGGGCTGAGCAACATCTCCTTCGGCCTGCCGGCGCGCAGGCACATCAACAACGTCTTTCTGCGCCTTGCTCGCGAAAAGGGCCTCTCCGCGGCCATAGTGAACCCCTCGGCGCTGACGGCAGAAGCAGGCTATTCGGCCGAGGAGAGGCACGCACTCGACTTTTTAACAGGCAAGGACCCCGGCGCGGTGCGCTATATAGCCTTTGTGAGCGGAAGAGAGACCGATGCGGAAGCGAAGCCGGCCAAACGGGCCGAACATTCTGGCCCCATCGAAACTATCCATTCCATGGTGGTGGATGGCGACAGCGACGCCATCGCCCCGGCCGTGGAGGCCGCCCTCAAAGAGCATGCCCCGGACCTCATCATGAACGAGGGACTAATTAAAGGGCTGGAGCGCGTCGGCGAGCTCTACTCCACGGGGGAGTACTTTCTTCCGCAGATGATAGCCTCCGCCAATGCCATGAAAAAGGGCTTCGCGCTCCTCAAGCCTTTGCTCTCCACCGCCTCCTCGCGGAAGCTTGGCAGGGTGGTAATCTGCACGGTGCGCGGCGACGTACACGACATAGGCAAGAACATTGTGGCCATGATGCTCGAGAACCACGGATTCGAGGTCACCGACCTGGGCAAGGACGTGCCCTCCGAGGAGGTGGTCGCCGCCGCGAAGAGGCTGGACGCGGACATCGTCTGTCTGAGCTCGCTTCTTACCACGACCATGAGCGAGATGCGCGCCGTCGCGGAGCTGGTCCGCTCCGGGGGGCTGGGCGCGAAGCTCCTTATAGGCGGCGCGGTCGTAAATGAGGAGTACGCGCGCGGCATTGGGGCGCACTACGCCCCGGACGCGGTTTCGGGCGTTGCCAAAGCCAGGGAGCTTATGGGTCGCTGATGACCCGCATGGGACGGCGGCGACTCGAAGCCTTCGGGCATAAAAACGGAGCCCCCACCGGCCCAGACATCACCAGCATCCCTTGACTTTCTATGGAACAATCCCCGTTCGAGTGAACCTTCCCAGGGCGCCTTGGCGGCGCCGGCCCTTCCCTTTTTAGCCCTTTTCGACATATTTTTGTTGACATAACCCCTCCGGGCGCGAATATCGGAAAAAGGCTCGATGGCCCAATTTTCCTTAATAATTCATGTTCTTTTTCATATTCAACTTGAAGCAGGCCGCCTCCCAGGCCGCCGGCGTCATCTTTCATGATAAAGGAGACAGCGTGTGAAACGGCTACGATCATTGATGCTTTTCTTCCTTCCCTTTGTTGTATTTACGTACGGTTCGTTCATAGTGTTTCAGTCCGCCTGCGACAGCGCGATGAACCTGCGGGCCGAGAAACGCCTTCCTTTCAACCACAAATCCCATGTAACCAAGTACGATGCCTCCGACTGCGAGCTCTGCCACGGTTTCTACGAGGGGGGCCGGTTCAAGGGGCTTCCCACAGTCGGCGACTGCAAGATGTGCCACGACGGCGACACGGCCAAGGAGAAGGACTTCTTTAAGGACTTCAAGGACACCGACAAGCCCTGGACCGCGTGGGCCAAGCAGCCCGATCTGGTGTACTTCAGCCACATGGCCGTCATGAAGAACAACAAGACGGCGCGATGCGCCTCGTGCCATGGCGACAAGGCCAATTCGATGACGACGGCGAAAATAAAGGGCAAGATGCCGATGGGCCAGTGCATGGACTGCCACACCTCACTTGGAATCAGCAACGCCTGTGCGGTCTGTCACGATTGAACTAACGGCCGCGCCACGATCAAATATCGAACGAGGAGCAATTTAACCCATGGAAAAGCTTGAAAGACGCGAAGTCATATTGATGGCAGGCGGCGCCGTGGCGGGAGCCGCGGTAGGTACGGTTTTCTCGGGAGCGCCCTTCCTCGGCCTCCAATGGCTGGTGGAGTGGACCCAGGACCAGCATGTGCCCGCCCCGGGCGAAGAATCATACCTGCAGGGCAAGTGCCTGCTCTGCCCGAGCGCCTGCCCCATCTCGGTCCGCATGATAGGGAACCGGGCGGTAAAGGTGGAAACAGCGAATAACGGATGCTACAGGCCGCAGCTCGCCATTCAGATGCTTTATCATCCCGAGCGTTTAAAAAGCCCGCTTAAGCGTGCGGGCAAAAAAGGCTCCGGCAAGTTTGCGCCCGTCAGTTGGGAGGAGGCCATAAAGGATATAGCCGCGAAAATCGACGAGCTGCGCTCGGGCGGCAAGGCCGCCGAGATCGCCGCGATAAACGGCGCGGGCGCCTTCGCCTCGGCCGAGGTGCTTAAGCGCCTCGTCAAATCCGCCGGGAGCCCCAACGTGTACTCCGAGCCCTGCTATTCGAGCCTTTCGGCGGCCGCTTCGGGCCTAACCCAGGGACAGTCCGCCTCGATATATTACGATTTCGTAAACGCCGACTTCATCCTCAGCTTCGGCGCCCGGCTCGTGGAGGGCTGGGGCGGCGATCCGGGCAGGATGAACAGGGCCTTCGTGGACTGGAAGAGACGCGGAGCGCGGTACGTGCAGATCGACACAGTCTGTACACGAAGCGCATCGGTCGCCGACAGGTGGGTGCCGCTGAACGCCGGAACCGAAACGGTCCTGGCCCTCGGAATAGCCAACCAGCTTATAGCCATGGGGCGCCGCTCGGCCGGGGCCAATTTCGCCCAGTGGTCGCAGATCGTGATAAACGACTACACCCCCGAGCGCGTGGCTGAGATTACCGGCGTGGGCGTGGACGCGATAAAGGAGATCGCCGCCGAGTTCGCCAGGGCGCGCAATCCCATTGCGGTGGCCGGCAGAGGGGCCTCGGCCGTTTCCTCGTCCTCCGTGGAGTTCGCCGCCATCCAGGCGCTCAACAGCATGGTGGGAAGCCTCGGCCGCCGGGGAGGCGTGATGCTTGCCGATTACTCCGGCCTCGGCGATGTGGCCCTTAACGCGCAGGCCGCGAAGGGCCTGGACGACTTCATTAAAAACGGCTCGGCCGGGCTTCTCTTCATTAACGATGCCAACCCGGTCCACCGCAGCGTTTACGGAAAGACGCTCGCCGACAAGATGAAAAAGGACGGGATGGTGGTGGCCCTCATGCCTCTGCTTAACGACTCCGCCGCCTACGCCGACTATGTGCTTCCAACCATCTCGTCCATAGAGGGGGAACCGATCGAAGCGCGCTTCAAGTCGATGCACCCCGTGGACGCCCTGCTCTCGATAGCCGGGGCGGTCAAGGGACTCGAAAACGCTCTCCCGTGGAAATCCTTCAAGGACGTATATCCGCTCATCGGCAGGCTTAACCTGAGGGGCGCCGGAAACTTCGCTTTTCCGGTCGGGCTCTTAAAGGACTATCTTGCCGGATTCGCAAAGAAAATCGGCGACAAGAAATATCCGCTCGCGCTGGTCCCCGTCGAGGCGCCCATGGTGGGCGACGGCGACGGGATGGCGCTTCCCTATGTACTGAAGGGCCTCGACGGCCTTACCCTGACCGGCAGCAAGCTGTGGGTGATGATGAACCCGGACACGGCGAAACAGGAGGGCGTTTCGGAAGGCTCGAGGATCGATATCGAGTCTTCGCGGGGCGAGATAGGCAGCGTGAAGGTCCACATCACGAAGACGGTCGCTCCCGGCGCGGTGGCGATTCCGCTTGGATTCGGCCACGAGTTCTATACCAAATACGCCGGGGACAAGGGCGTCAACGCGAAGGAAATAATGTCCGATGATATAGATCCCATATCCGGTGCCGCCGACTGGTGGTTTACCAGGGTAAAAATCAGCTAACGAGGTGATGATCAATGAGCGGTCACGTAGCGCCAAAAAAGAAGGTAAGCGACATGAAGCGGCTGTGGGGCATGGCCATAGATCTCGATAAATGCACCGGATGCGGGGCCTGTCAGGTAGCCTGCAGCCAGGAAAACAATATGCCGATCTTCGACGACGATTCCGATCTTCCCAAGCGTGTGGTATTTCTCGACCTAATGAAGGTTACGAACGACAACGACAGGGACGCGAAGTTCGGCGACGTAAAGGTCGCCTACCTCCCCAAGATGTGCATGCAGTGCGCCGGAAACGATCCCGACGATCCCAAGCCTCCCTGCGTTTCGGTATGCCCGGTCGTGGCGACCGACGTAGGCGACGACGGCGTGGTGAGCCAGATATGGTCCCGTTGCATCGGCTGCAGGTACTGCCAGGCCTCCTGCCCCTACGAGGCGCGCGTCTTCAACTGGTGGAAGCCCCGCTACGAAGGGAGCTTTAAGGAGGGCCTGAACCCCGACGTATCGATCGCTTCGCGCGGCACCGTGGTCAAGTGCACCTTCTGCAGCCACATCTGGAAGCGCGAGCGAGACAGGCTTATCGCTAAAGGCGTCACCGATATAAACGCCGTCCAGTACACGCCCGCCTGCGTAGCGGCCTGTCCTACCGGGGCCATGGTATTCGGCGACCTAAAGGACCCGCAGTCGCCCGTATACGAGGAGAAGCTAAAGCGCGACCCGCGAGCCGTCCGCCTTGTTCACTCCATCGACGCGCTGAGGGACACAAACCCGGCGGAATATGAGCGCCGGACAAAGATAAAAAATTATCCGAACCCCAAGGTGTGGTATCTGACCAGCGACCAGTGGCTCAGGGAAAAACTGAGCGGATTCAAGAAATCCTAAGAGGACCACAAGGAGATCGACCGTGAAGAACGTAATTGAATGGATTAAAAACGAGTGGAACAGCTACTCGAAGAACATGCGGATCGCCCTGGCCGTCCTCTTCGGGCTGGTCGCGCTTTTCGGCATCTTCGCAATCCAGATCCTGTTCTGGGGACTGGGATACACCGACATGAACAATAATTTCGCCATGGGCATCTGGATCATCGGAGACCTGGGGCTTGTGGCGCTTGGGGGCGGGGCCTTCTTTACCGGCTTCTTCCTCTACATTCTCAGGGTGGACAAGCTCGAACCGCTCATCAACTCTACCGTTCTCCTGGGATTTATGTGCTATCTGTTCACCTTCATACTGCTGGTGTTCGACATCGGCCAGCCCCTGAGGGCATGGTTCGGCTATTCCTACCCCAACTGGGGCCCGGGCCTCATGCCGCAGTCGATGCTGACGGAAGTTGTATGGTGTCTGACCTTTTACTTCCTCGTGCTGTGCGTCGAGCTTATCCCCATTCCGCTGAAACACAAGATCGTCGACAAGATACCATTCTTCCATTACTTCGGGCACTACCTCCACAAGCTCATGTGGATCATGGCCGCGGTCGGCACCTTCCTCTCGTTCTTTCACCAGGGCTCCCTGGGAGGCGGCATGTGGGGCGTTCTGTACGCCAAGCCGGGCTGGTTCCGCCCGCATTATTTCTTCCTGGCAATCGTGGCGGCGACCGCCGGGGGCACATCCTTCATGATGCTCATACCGAAGATCGCGGGCAGGATCATGAAGAAGGAGGTCGCCCCGAAGGAGAGCTTCATGACCCTGGCGCGCATATCGGGCGTGATGTTCGTGTTCTATCTCATATTCAGGGGATACGACCTCTACAGCCTGTTCAATACATACGCGCCGCTCGCCGACCGTAGTTACGCGGATATTCTTGGCGGTTATTACGGCTGGTGGGTCGTTATCGGGGAGTTACTCCTCTGCCTCGTCCCTATAGTCATCTTTAACGTCAAGAAACTCCGGGAGCAGGAAAAACTCCACTTCGCGGGTCTTGTTTCCGGGGTCGCCGCTATCTCACTTAGCAAGGTCGAGGCCGTGCTGCATGGTTTCTCGGTGCCGAATTTCTCCTGGAAGGGCTTCACCGCATATAACCCGACGGTACAGGAGTGGTTCATATTCCTCGGCTCGCTGGCCTGCATGACCCTCATCTATATGGCTTTCGCGCGCTTCTTCCCGCTCTTCCCGCATCTTGAAAAGGGCGGCCACGGCGAGGGCGAGGCGACCGCCTGAGCTTCTCTCAGTGAAACGAAAAAACCCCGCTTATAAGCGGGGTTTTTTGTGGGATCGCGGCGACGATGCCATCGTCTCGTACGGGCGACGATGCCATCGTCGCTTTCAGGAAGCATGAGACTCCATATATCTACGATCCTTCCCGGTGCATCCTGAAGGCCTTAAGCGTGTTGGAGAGCAGCATGGCTATGGTCATGGGTCCCACACCCCCGGGCACGGGGGTTATGGCCGATGCGAGCTTTTCGACTTCGTCGAACTTTACGTCGCCCACCAGTTTCGTCTTCGAGGGGTCGTCGGGATGCGCTATGCGGTTCATGCCCACGTCGATGACCACCACACCCTCCTTTACCATTGGGCCGGTTATGGTATTGGGCCTTCCCGCCGCCACCACGAGTATATCGGCCTGGCGCGTATAATACGATATGTCTGGGGCGGCCGTATGGCAGACCGTTACCACGCAGTCGGCGTCCTTTTTCTTCTGGAGCATCATGGCGGCCATGGGCTTTCCGACTATGTTGCTGCGCCCCACCACAACCAGGTGCCTGCCCTTGATGTCCGGCACGGCCCTGTTTATGAGGACCTTGCACCCCTGGGGCGTACAGGGCAGGAAGCCCTTCTCGTCGCCTATTAGGATTTTTCCGACATTCGCCGGATGGAAGGCGTCGACGTCCTTTCCGGGATCGATGCGGTCGATGATGGCGGATTCGTCCATGTGCCCCGGCAGGGGAAGCTGGACCAGTATGCCGTCCACATCGCTACGGGCATTGAGTTCGTCCACTAAGGACACCAGCTCCCGCATGGGTGTGTCCGCCGGAAGCGTGTGCTGAAACGACGCAAAGCCGACCTCTTCGCAGGCCCTGCCCTTGTTCCGGACGTACACGGCCGAAGCCGGGTCATCGCCCACCAGTACCACCGCAAGTCCAGGGACAGCGCCGTACCTCTCCTTGAGGGCGGCCGCCTCGCTTTTTATTTCCTCCCGTATCTCGGAGGCGATCTGTTTTCCGTCAATAATCATTGCCATAAAGTATCTCCTTTCACCTTTGACCCGTCGGAACCGAATGGGGATGCCGCCAGATTCCAAAAATAATAGCGTTCTGTCAATACTTTGTGTTGCATCAGCGAAAGAGGGCGCCGGAGGCGCCGCCGTCTATACGTCGAACACGACGGTCGCGGTCCAGATGCCGCCCTCGCGCCGCACCGAGAACCTGTGCATGGTGACCGCCTTTACGTCCACTACGAAGCGGTGGACCGCCGGATCGATTCTTTCGGCAAGTGCATCGCAGCGCACGATGGCGTCGGCGGCGCCGAGCTCCACCTCAGCCGCGGAGGGGACGACAATGAGTCCTTCGGCATCCTTGTGGTACAGGAGCTCGTCCAGAAACAGATGCAGCAGGGCCTCGATCGATTCGGCCTGGAGTTCGAATCTCATTGGAGGGGCGCCCGAAGAAGGTCCCATGTCTTCCAACATTGCGGCCCACAGCGCGGCGCCGGCCTCGACAAAGAGGGCGCCGGGGCTCCCGGCGCTTATCTTGAAGGCGACATCGGCCCTGGTGATATCGTCAATCCGTTCGAAGGCCACGGCCTATCCCTTGACGTTTCCGACCGGTTTCAATCTCGCGACGGGTACGGAAAGCCCGGCCGCGGAGGCCGCGCCCACCACCGCGTCGATGTCCTTGTACGCGCCTCCGGCCTCCTCCGCAAGGCCGGAAAACGAGGCGGTCCGGACATGTATTCCGCGGCTTCCCAAGCTTTGCTGCAATTCGCGCCCGTTGAACGCCTTCCTGGCCTGCGTACGCGACATGGCCCTTCCGCTTCCATGGATCGTCGAATAAAAAGTACCGGCCGCGGAAGCCGTGCCGGCGCACAGGTACGAGCCCGATTCCATGCTTCCCCCCACGATTACCGGCTGCCCGTGCTGTGTATACCGGCCGGGTATGCCCTTCATGCCGGGGCCGAAGGCGCGTGTCGCTCCCTTGCGATGGACGAGAAGCCTTCGCGTCTTTCCGTCAATTTCGTGATGTTCGAGCTTGGCGGTGTTGTGGCAAACGTCATATATCAGGCGCAATCCGAGCTCGCGCGGGCTTTTTTTAAAATGATCGGCGAAGACTTCGCGCACACTGTGCATAATGAGCTGGCGGTTTAGAAACGCGATGTTGATGGCGCAGTTCATGGCGCCGAAATACGCCCTGCCCTCATCGGAATGAAACGGTGCGCTGGCCAGTTCGCGGTCGGGCAGGTTCAGCCCATAGCGGTGCTGGGCCGAAAGGAAGAGGCGCAGGTAGTCGGTCGCGATCTGGTGCCCCGTCGCCCGGCTCCCGGAGTGTATCATCACCATTATCTGGTCTTCTCGGTCTATGCCGAACGCATGCGCCCTGTTCGCATCAATAATTCCGGAGCTTTCGGCCACCTGAATCTCGAGAAAATGGTTGCCCGAACCGAGTGTGCCGATCTGGTTTTTTCCGCGCTCGCGGGCCCTCTGCGATACAGCGTCGGGGTCCGCCCCTTCCATACGGCCATTCTCCTCGCAGTATTCCAGGTCCTCGGGCTCACCATAGCCGTTCTGGACGGCCCAGAGAGCCCCCTTTGTCATGGCCTCTTCGAGCCTCGAGCCTTTAAGGGCAACCTCCCCGGTCGCCCCCACGCCAGATGGCACCCTGGCGAACAGTCGGTCTACCAGCGCGGGAATCTCCTTCTCTATCTCGGAAAGCGTAAGCGAGGTCGCCATGAGCCGTATGCCGCAGTTGATGTCGAAGCCTATGCCGCCCGGGGATATTACACCGCCGTCCTCCGGGTCTACGGCGGCCACCCCGCCTATCGGAAAACCGTAGCCCGAGTGGCCGTCGGGCATGCAGAGTGCGTATTTTTGTATGCCCGGGAGCATGGCCACGTTTGCGGCCTGTTCGAAAACGGCATCGTCCATCGATTTTAAAAGCGCGTCGCCGCCGTAAATCCGCGCCGGCGCAAGCATCCCTTTCCGGGAGGACGGCGGAATCTCGTGGCAATGGTCGGATATCTTACGCAGGCTTTCCCTTATCTTTCCCATTCGCGCTCCCGCATGGGGCCTTAGCCTTGTTCGGCATTTGGCGGATTTACATCCTGATTTTTAGGTCGGCCCCGCAGCGCGCGCAGCGGCCGCTATCGAGCGCCGTAATTTCGGTCGAATATCCCCTGCGGCTAATAACCGTCGCGCCGCACGACGGGCAGTGGGTGTCGGTGCCGTTTCGGGCCCCTGCGATGTTTCCGCAGTACACGAAGTCGAGCTTACGACGCGCCTCCTCGTATACCTTCATGATAAAGGCTATATCGGTCGCGGGGGCGTCGTAGCGATGGCTTGGATGATATCGCGAGATATGCCAGGGTATGGTCCTGTCGATAGAGGCTATCCAGTCCATTATCTCGCGCATCTCGGCCATGTCATCGTTGATGCCTGTTACGATGAGGGTCGTGAGCTCTATGTGGCAGGCGCCGTGCGCGCGTTTTATAGTGTCGAGCACGGGCTTAAGCCTTCCCTTCTGGTACTTTTTATAGGTCTCGTCCCTGAAGGTCTTGAGGTCGATGTTCATGGCGTCGACGAGCCCCAGAAGCTCCTCGAGCGGATCGGGGTTTACGAACCCATTGGTAACCATGACGTTTTTAAGCCCTGCCGAGCGCGCCTCCTTCGCGCAGTCCATAACGTATTCGAACCATACTATCGGTTCAGAATATGTGTAGGCGACCCCCATGGAGCCTTCGCGAGAGGCGCTTCGAACCACAGCCGACGGCTCGTAATACGAAGTTGAGGCCGCCGTGTTCTGCGAGATGTGCCAGTTCTGGCAATAGGAGCACTTCATGTTGCAGCCGACGGTGCCTATGGAGAGGATAAGGGATCCGGGGTGGAAATGATACAGCGGCTTTTTCTCGATGGGGTCCATGGCGATCGAGCTTACGCGGCCGTAAATGTCGGAGTAGAGAGCGCCGCCCAAGTTCGTTCGTATATCGCAGATGCCGGACCTGCCCTCGGCGATGGAGCAGTTATGCGGACAGAGCAGGCAGTCGACCCTGCCTCCGCGCCCCTTTTTGTAATGACGTGCCTCTGTGCGATTCATGGTCCCCACCTCCGAAGCGCGTTACGCGCGCCGTCTCCGTTGGAAATCGAAAGGCGGCGATACCCTGTCGCCGCCCCGAAACGCTGGAGATGATGGAGCTCAGGCGCTCTCCAGCTTTTGGCCTTCGTTCTTGCGTTCGGGGGCGGACGATGGCTTGACCATCTCGCATTTACCCTCGAACACCACGCCGTCGGCGATCTTGAGCTTGGAGGTCCGTATGTTGCCGTACAGCTTTCCGCTGGACTGTATTTCGAGCCGATCGACGGCCTCGATATTGCCGTGAACGGTCCCATGTATTATGACCGTCCTCGCCTTGATGTTCGCCTTTATCGTGGCCCCCTCGCCGACCACAAGGAAGCCCTCGGAGACGATCTCGCCCTCGAAATACCCGTTGATCTGAAGGGACTTTTGAAAGGAGAGGTCGCCATAGAACTCCGTGTCCTTCGCGAAAACCGTGCCGATCATCCCGTTTTCGTAGACGGGGTTTGTGTTGACCTGGATGATCTTTTTTGTCATGCGCTTCCTTCTTTTATTTTGTCGTCATCACGAAAACCCCGTCCCAGTCCGCCGGCGGCGGGTTTTCCCTGTATTCCTTCGCCCGGTTCAGGTAGAGCGCCGATGGGCCGTCTTTGGGATCGAAGCGAAGGGCCTCCTGGAAGGCTCTAATGGCCTCGTCCCATTTGCGCTGTTTGTACGCGGCAAGGCCCGCGTTGTAATGGTTAAGGACTTCCTGTTTCTCCCTTGTAATCATGAGATCGCCCTCCGGTTGGCCTAAGAGCTTCCGCCTGGCCATAGAATGCGCGCGGCCCGGCAGTATGATCGCGGTTTTAGTAATTTCTTTCAACTAAAAATTTGGAAAGCTGAAGAATTATATCTTTATAGGGAGATGATGGGAAAGCGTCCATGGCCTCAAGAAAGCGTCGATTGTAATCCCGGGCGGCCTCCAGCGCATACTCCACCCCTCCCTCATCGCGGATCCTGCTTCTTACATAGCCCCATCCCTCGGCTGATGGGCTTTTGGAGTATTCCACGAGCCGCGCCCTCTCCGCGGAGTCGGCCTTTTCGAGGAGATGAAGGAACGGCAGGGTCACCTTGCCCTCGAAGAAATCGTTCCCTCCGTCCTTTCCGGTAAGCTCGCTGTCGTCCATTACATCCAGCGCGTCATCGACAATCTGAAAGGCGAAGCCCAGGTTTAGCCCGGCGCCGTAAAGAACATCGCTTTCCTCGCTGGAAAAACCTCCCTTCGCTCCGCCCATTTTCATGCAGGCCGCCATAAAGCGCGCGGTCTTCAGCTCGATGATGGTAAAGTAATGCCGCTTGTCAATGCGGTCGATACCCGAATATTCGAGCTGATACAGCTCCCCCTTTACCATATCGCTGGTCGCCGCCACGAGAACCGGAAACAGGCTGTAGGCGCCTTCGCCCACAGCCACCTTGAGCGCGGTGGTATACATGTAATCCCCCACCAGCACCGCGACGCGGCTTCCCCACCTGCGGGATACGGTCGGCACGCCGCGACGAAGCAGGGACTGGTCGATGATGTCATCGTGGATCAGGCTGGCGCAGTGGACTATCTCGGCCGCCGCGGCAAGGTCGATGGCCTCGTCCGATGGTTCCACACGCATTCCGGCGCTAAGAATGACCAGCGAGGCGCGTATCTTCTTCCCTCCTCCCTCGAAGAGGTACAGGGCGCTCTCGTCGATGAGCGGAACGCCCGTAGACAGCTTCAACCTTATCTGTTCGTCGACCTTTTTGAGGTATGGATCTATGGGATCGAGAATCCGGGCAAGATCGGATTTAAGCCGCTTCTGCATATCGGGAACCGGGACCATTAATCGAAGGCATTCATGCACTCCCGCTGAGATTCGAATATCTCGAATACCTTGTCAAGCATTGTTGTCTGAAAAAGCTTGAGCAGATTCTCGTTCACTATGACGAGTTTGATGTCCCCGTCCTTGTCCCTGATCTTTCTTTTTACCGCGACCAGCACACCAAGGGCGGAGCTGCAGATGTGTTTGACGTTGATCATGTCTATGCAGATGTTGTAGCTTCCGCTTTTAATGCAATCCTTCAGAGCCGTTTCGAGCTCTTCCGAGGCGTCCTGGTCTATCCGCCCATCCAGGACTATCATTTCCGCGTTCTCGTGTGAAATCCGCTTCATGGGTAAAAATCCCCCGTACATTAAAAATGGCGCGATCGTGGCGCCATTCGCGACTACTTATAGTATATCACGGTCAGAGGATTTCAAGTTTTTTTATTCCGGCCCTGGCGACCGTTGCGGAAATTACTCCGGCCGCCCCACCTTCCGTGAGCATCCTGGCACACTCGTTTATGGTGGCGCCGGTTGTGAGTACATCATCTACCAGCAGCACCCGCTTCCCCAGGGCGGCGGCCCGGTTTATCGCCCTATAACGGCCCAGAACGTTCAGAAACCTCTCTCTAATGTGGAGCTTTCTCTGGGTCCTGGAGCGTGGGTTCTCCTTGAGAAGCGGGACAAAAGGGCGGCCGAGCTCCCGGGCCATGTGCCTCGCTATAAGCTCGGACTGGTTGTATCCCCTTTTCCATTTTTTGGCCCTGTTCATAGGGACCGCGGTAACCACATCCACTTCGCAGGCCGCTTTGGTTAT
>MTKY01049073.1_pt1 | contig 34813 bp, 37 predicted proteins | sample 1042731 | NCBI WGS metagenome assembly MTKY01 (sample SAMN06212206, study PRJNA360538) | anaerobic digester metagenome | biome: Wastewater treatment plant; material: sludge; isolation source: anaerobic digester fed with sludge from wastewater treatment plant | place: Denmark: WWTP Soeholt ...
CGACTGCGCGATCGCTTCCGCGTACCCCATCGCAATGGTCGCCGTGTTGGAGTCGCTGCCGTCGACGATCATCTGCACTCCGGCGGGTCGACCGGACCCGAGGCGCTGGGCAAAATCCCGCGGAATGACCAGCGCGACGAGGGCGTCCCCGGTGTCAATCGCACGCTCCAGCTCCCGATAATTTCGGATATGGCCGCGGATCGAGAAATACGGCGATCCGGCGAAGCGGCTGAGAAACTCCCGGCTGGTCTGTGACTCGCTCTGGTCCCAGACCACCGTCGGCACGTCATCCACGTCCAGGGTCAGGGCATACCCGAAGAGCACCAGCAGAAGCATCGGGATGGCGACGGCCATCCCCAGGCTGCGCGGGTCGCGCAGGATGTGCAGGAACTCCTTGCGCGCGACGGCCCGGAGGCGGGCGGGGCTCATCGACGCACCTCCCGCGGCGGCGGCTCCAGGCGATCGCGAGCCTCGATCAGCGATACGAACACATCCTCCAGGGACGGCACAATCGGCTCGACCCGCTCGACCCGATAGCCGCGTTGCTGCAGCCGGGTCCGGATGCTCCCGGCCGCCGCGTTGCCGTCCTGCGCCACCACGTGCAACCCGCGCCCGAACAGGGCCACTTCCTGAACGCCCGGCACACTCTCGATTTCCCCCAGCGCGTCCTGCGGCCGGTCGCAGAGCACCTCCAGAACGTCCTGGCGCATTCGTTGCGTTTTCAGCGCGTCCGGCGTCCCGGCCGCGATCAGTTCGCCCCGGTAAATCAGGCCGAGACGGTCGCAGTATTCCGCTTCATCCATGTAATGCGTGGTGACGAACACCGTGACGCCCTTGCCGGCCAGGTCGTAGATCAGGTCCCAGAAACGCCGCCGACTCATCGGGTCCACGCCGGAGGTCGGCTCGTCCAGAAAAAGCAGCGGCGGCTCATGCAGAATCGCGCAGCCCAGCGCCAGGCGCTGTTTCCAGCCGCCGGACAGCGCCGCCGTGCGCGAGTGACGGTGCTCGCGCAGACCGGCCATTTCAATGACCCATTCCTTGCGGTGGCGCTTCCGGGACGCGGGAACCCGGTAGATACCGCTGTAAAAATCAATGTTCTCCTCGACGGTGAGATCCTCGTAGAGCGAGAATTTCTGGCTCATGTAGCCGATGTGGGCCTTGATCTGCTCGGCCTCCCGGCGAACGTCGAAGCCGGCGACCGTCCCGCGGCCGCCGCTGGGCGCCAGCAGCCCGCAGAGCATGCGGATCGTGGTGGATTTCCCGGCGCCGTTGGGACCGAGAAACCCGAATATCTCGCCCCGCTCGACCTCGAAACTCACGCCGTTGACGGCGATGAAGCTGCCGAAGCGTTTCTCCAGGTTCTGGACGACCACGGCCTTCTCCGGATCAGTCGTGCGCACGGGGCCCGCCCTCTCTTTCGCCGGACAGAACCGAGATGAACACGTCTTCCAGCGTGGGTTCCACCGGTGCAATTCCCGCGTATTCCAGGTCCGCATCCGCAAGAAGCCGCTCAATCCGCGCGGTCGTCTCCGGCGGTGTCTGCGTCACGATGTGCACGCGATCTCCAAAGAGACCCACCGACGCGGTCGCCAGCCGTTCCCGCAGCAACGCCGTGACGCGCCGGGCCCGGGCGGACCGCACCTCCAGGATCGTCCCGCGCGACAGGCGCTTGATCTCGCCGGGCGTCCCGACCGCCATCAGCCGCCCTTCGTGAATGAGGGCCAGCCGGTTGCAGCGTTCCGCCTCGTCCAGATAGGCCGTCGAGACGAAGATCGTGACGTTCTCGCGCAAGAGCTGATACAACACCCGCCAGAAGTCGCGGCGCGACACGGGATCGACGCCGTTCGTCGGCTCGTCCAGAAAGAGCACCTTGGGCGTGTGGATCAGGGCGCAGGCCAGGCCGAGCTTCTGCTTCATGCCGCCTGACAGATGGCCCGCCCGCCGCTTCCCAAACGGCGTAAGATTGCTGAACGCCAGCAGGCGGTCGATTCGGTCCGCCCGGCCCTTTCGCGGAACGCCATAGATGTCCGCGTAAAAATGAATGTTCTCCAGGACCGTCAGGTCGGGATACAGGCCGAACCGCTGGCTCATGTAGCCGATGATCTCCTTGACGGCCTCGGCCTCGCGCACCACGTGGTGTCCGCCGACCCAGGCATCGCCCGAAGTGGGATCCATGATGGACGTAAGCAGCCGCATGGTGGTCGTCTTGCCGGCCCCGTCCGGACCGACGAGCCCGAAGATTTCGCCCGGCGCCACGCGCAGCGTGAGGCCGTCCACCGCGGTCAGCCGGTCGAACGATTTCGTCAGGCGGTCTGTGCGGATCGCGTCCATGGCGCACCTTACGCATCGGGATTCAGCCGAATCTCCGCGTCCGCCGGCATCCCCGGCTTGAGCTCCATGTTCACGTTGCGGATGTCGATCTTGATCCGGTAGACGAGCTTCACACGCTCCCGGGTCGTCTGAACGTTCTTCGGCGTAAACTCCGCCTCGGCCGACACGAACGACACGCGGCCTTCGTACGCCTTGCCGGGGTACGTGTCGGTGAAGACGCGCGCCGGCTGGCCGACCTTCACGCGGCCCAGGTCGGTCTCGTTCACGTATGCCCGCAGCCAGACGTTCTCCAGGTCGCCGACAGTGACGACGGGCGTGCCGGGCGCCACGTATTCGCCCGGCTCCACGTTCTCCGACAGCACGACGCCGGACAGCGGCGATGCCAGCGTGGCATAGCCCAATCGCGTCTCCGCCAGCGCCAGCGAGGCCCGGGCCTGCTCGACTCGCGCGCGGGCCTGCTCGATGGTCTCCCGCCGCGGCCCTTCCTTGACCAGGTTGTACCGTTCCCGGGCTTCCGCCACCGCGGCCCGGGCCTGCTCGATGTCCTCGCGCCGCGGCCCCTCGCGGATCAGCAGCAGTTGCTCGGCCGCCTCCTGAAGCCGCGCGGCGGCACTCTCGTAGCGGGCTTTGGCGCTGTCGTACTCCTGGTTGGCCGCCAGATGGCGCTCATGCAGATCTCGCAGACGGTTGAAGTTCGTTTCCGCGTCGGCCAGCTCCGCCCGCGTCCGAGAGACGATCGCCTCGGCGACCGCGATCTCCTGCGGCCGCGAGCCCGTCTCCAGCTTCGCCAGGAACGCCTGGGCCTTCTCCAGCGCCGCCGCCGCCCCGGCGATTTCCGCCGGCCGCGACCCGGCCTCCAGCTCCGCCAGCGCCGACTCCATCACTCGCAGCTCCCCCTGGCGGATGGCGACCTCGCTGAGCAGGTCGGACCGATCGAGCAGGGCAACCGTTGCGCCTCGGGCGACAATCTGGCCTTCCGAAACCCGCCGATCGTCCACGCGACCGGCAATCTTGAAGCTCACTTCGGCGTCGGTGATCTCGATGTTGCCGCAGACCCGCAGAACGTCCGGCTCGTGCTGAGCCCGGGTGCTGACGTACCAGTACGCGGCCGCGGCAATGACGATTCCGACCGGAACGATCACGAATCTCGGTTCGCCTTTCATGGGGTCACCTGCCTGCGTGAACGGTTGTTGTTCTTCTGGACAGACGAAAAACCCTCCCGACCGGTCCGCCGGCACAGCGCGGTTCTCCCGGTGACGCCATTCGACGCGCCGCGCGACGAGTGGACCTGAACGCTGTTCATGTCCGACCCTCCCCACCGCCGCCAATCGTTTCGGCGAAAACCCGCCACGACTGCTTGGCCTGTCTGGTCACATCGAACGCGCCGTCGCTGACCTGCCACAGAATCGCTGCCGGTTGGACCAACCCCAGCATCATCACGGCCACCACGGCGGCGTCCACGTCCGATCGGATTCGACCGGCCTTCTGCCCCTCGCGAATGAGCCCGGCCACGCGCTGGAGATAATCGCTCACGATCCGATATACCTTGGCCCGTCGCTCCGGGTGCCCCACGCACATCTCCTCGGAGAAGACCACGCGCGGAATGCCCTGGTTCTCCCGGATGAGGCGGATGTGCCGCATGAGCAGCCGCCGCAGTTGCTCCAGCGGGTCGGCCACTTCGGCGTGGACGGCCTCCACGTTGGCGCAGAGCCGGTCGTGGATCAGGTCCAGCACGCTGCCGACGAGTTGTTCCTTGTTCTCAAAGTGCCGGTAAATCGCCGAAGGCACCAGGCCGACCTGCCGGGCGACCCGCGCCACACTGAGGGCCTTGAGGCCGTGACTTCCGATGAGGCTCAGCGCTGCTTGGGCAATCTGGTCCTGCCGAATCTCGGTTTCGAGTTTCTCCGCACACATTCGGGCACCATTGTGAATAAGTATTCACATTATTAGCCGGAAGCACACGGCTGTCAAACGAACACTTGAAAACGCCGGTGGGATTGGTTATAACCTTCGGAATTACAGTGTATTATGTGTTAAAGAATTATACATAGATACCATAAGAAACGCGGCTGCGCCAGTGAGAAGAACAGGTGTCCGTACGTTCACAACACACCCAGCGACGCGGCAACACCAGCGCCTGTATCGGACCGCCGACAGGGGGTGACTGCGGTGGGCCCGAACCGGGCGCAGGCACGGTCCGACGGCGCACGGACTGAATCGGCGCCGGCCGGCTCCCGAACGATCTGTTCACCTCGCCGCGCGCGGAACCGAGTTATTTCGGGCATTTCTTGAGGGTCATGAACCAGTCCAGCACCCGGGTGTCTTCCGCGGGTTTGTCCACGCGCTCCTTGGCGGTGCCGCAGGAACCCGGCGGAGGGACAATGACCTCATCCCCCGGCTGCCAGTTGGCCGGCGTGGCCACCTTGTGCTGGTCGGACATCTGCATGGCCACCAGCAGTCGCTTGATCTCCTCCATGTTTCGCCCGTTGCTGAGCGGGTAGTAGAGAATGGCCCGGACCACCGCGTCGGGGTCGATGATGAAAACGGCCCGCACCGCCTGCGTGGTACTTGCGGCGGGTTGAAGCATGCCGAACGCACGGGACACGTCCATGGTCAGGTCGCTGATGACCGGGAAGGTCACCTCGATCTGTTTCATTCCCTTGTATTCAATTCGCTCCCGAATGGTCCGCAGCCATGCAATGTGGCTGTAGGTGCTGTCAATGGACAACCCCAGCAGCCGGCAGTTGAGTTTTTCAAAATCATCCTGCATCGCGGCGAACGTCATGAACTCCGTCGTGCAGACCGGTGTGAAGTCGGCCGGGTGAGAGAAAAAGATCACCCATTTGCCCTTGTAGTCGTCGGGAAAGCGGATGAGGCCCTGGGTTGTCTCCGCGGTGAAGGACGGCGCCTTCTCTCCAATAAGCGGCAGTCGATTCTCGCACGTCACAGTTGGTCTCCTTGGTGATTGGTCATGGGAAATCCAGCCGCGTGCCCGCCGTGCAGTGGAAGCAGCGATCCGGCAACGCCTGGTAGAGTGCGGCCATGGCACGCAGCCCGGTGCAATGAGCCAGGCCGATTCTTTCCACGTCGGCGGCCGCCAGGGTGCGGGCCGTGAGTTCCAGCCGCCGGTCGGTCGCGGACAGCAGGTGCATTCCGCCCAGTACGGCGTGGATGGGAGCTCCTCCGGTCAGGGTCTGGATGTGCGTCAGGGTGTTCACGACCCCGCTGTGGGCGCAGCCCAGCAGCACCACCAGTCCCTGGTCCGTCTCGAGATACATCGCCTGGTCGTCCGGAAGGGAATCGGTCTGGCTGCACGCCCTGTCGCGATAGAACGCCCCGCCGACATCTTCCCAATCATTCTGCCGGGGCACTTCGCCGGTCAGCCAGACCCCGTCGCCCAGGTCCACGGGGCCGCGGTGGGTCAACACCAGATCCGCCACCTGCGGCCGCAGCCACTCCGCGGATTCGATCGGAGAACGAACCGTCTGAATCCGCCCGTTCGGCCGCTGGATGAAGCGGTCTTGAAAAGCAGCGGCGTGGGCATACACCGTGGCGCTTGCAAACTGCGGCAGGGCGCGGGCAAGGCCGCCCGTGTGATCGTAGTGGCCGTGGCTCAAGGCCACGATCGCGGCGGCCGACAGTTCGACGTTCAAAGCGGCGGCGTTATGCACCAGGGCCGGCCCCTGTCCCGTGTCGAACAGAATGCGCCGTCCGTTCCGTTCGACCCAGAAGGCCAGACCGTGTTCGCCGATCAGGTCTCTCTGGCCGGCGCTGTTTTCGACCAGCACGGTTATTCGCGTGGAGGGACGGGGCATAGGCCGTTATCCTGGCTGACCAGCGCGGGCCGATGGACGAACAGGCCATTGGCCGTCGCCCGAACGCGGTCGTTCTGCACCAGCTCCGCCCGGAGTTGCAGAGCGGATGACGCCGATCGCACGAGTCGGGCCCGCACCCGCACCGGCGCGTCCACCGCGACCAGATGGCGGAACTTGATCTCCATGGTGGCCGTCACGCCCACATAACCGTGGGCGAACAGACAATTCGTCATGGCCGCGTCGAGCAGAAGCGAGATGATGCCTCCGTGCATCAGGCGAGCGTAGCCCTGCAGGGAATCGTCGCCGTTCAGCGTCGCTTCGACCCAGCCGCCCTCCGCCTGCCGGAACGTCAGACGCAAGCCTCGCGGGTTGTCCGCACCGCAGACCACGCAACGCGTGTGGCCGGGGCCTCGCGCGGCGGGTCGGGCTTGCGGCACGGGTTCAGTGGTCACAGACATTGTCGCCGGCTTCCAGGGTTCCGGCCAGGTAGGCGCTGGCAATCTCGTCCGGGGTTCCCCCCGCGGCGCCGACCACAACCTTCACGCCATTCTGCGCAAAAAGCTGCAAGGCCCGCTGGCCCATTCCTCCGGCGATGATCACGTTCACCCCCTGGCCGTGCAGCCAGCGGGGCAACGCGCCCGGCTCGTGCGCGGGCGGGACGAGGTACTCGCGCGTCAGAATCGTCTGCGCGGCCGGATCCACCTCGAGAATGGCAAACTGCTCGCAGTGCCCGAAGTGCATGCAGAGCTGCCCGCCCGCGACCGGTATGGCGATCTTCATGGCTTCTCCTGTTGCTTTCTCCCTTTGTCTGTGCCGTCGTCTCGACGGAACCCGCGCCGTCAGGACCAGTGCCCCTCCACATCCGCCGCGGCCACCGGAGGCAGCCGCCCCGCCTTGAAATCCTCCACGGCCTGTTGCACCGTGCCGGCCTGGACGGTGTGGACCTGGATGCTCCCGGCCTTCAACGTGGCGAACGCCTTGGGGCCCACATGCCCCGTAATCAGCGCCACCGCGCCCAGTTCGATGACCTTTCGCCCCGCCTGAATCCCCGCCCCCTGCGGCGCGTTCAGGTTGATAACGTTGTCCACGGCTGAATGCTCGCCCGTCTCTGTGTCCACCACGATCAGATAGGCGGCTCGCCCGAACCGCGGATCGATCGGGGAATCCAGGTCCGGTCCCTGGGCTGTCACGATTACGCGCATGACTCCTCCATGCTCAAAGTCCGAGCGGCACGTGTCACAGGAGGCTCCAGACGGACGAACAGGCAACACCGGCTACGGCGCGGCGCAGGGGTTGTGCATCTCGTCCACGTCTTCCTCATCCTCCAGGGGGACGGCCGGGGTCGGAGTCGTGTATTGCACCTCGCGGTTGTCCGGCACCATGCTGTACGGAACACCGATGTTGACGCCATACTCCGACTTCACCCACTCGTCGAAGCTCGCAACCCAGTCGACCTCGTGGCTGTCCAGCAGGTCTTCGTACGGCTTCCACCAGTCCTTCTTCATCCCACCCAGGTAGGCGTGAGACACCACCATGATGCGCTTGGGATGCTTGTCCAGCGTCTCCGCCAGTATCTGCCCGAATTCCGGTCCGGTTGCTCCGCGCGCCCACAGGGAATAATCACACAGGCTGCCGCGGCCCATGTCTTCAAACGTCACGTTGCTGACCGAGATAATTCTGCACCTGTACTCGTCCGTCTTGTAGATCAGGGCCTCCACATCGCCGATTCCCCGGGCCAGCACGTACTGCACACCCAACGCGTCCGCCGCCTTCAGCGTGTTCTCGTCATAGGCGAAGTAGCCGCTGCTGAACACGCGCATGGGCTTGCCCGTAACACCCTCCACCAGGGTCTTGGCGGCCTGCATGCTCTCGAGCTGCTCTTCATACGGCACGTCCCACAGCGGGCCTCCGGTATGCAGCCCCATGATTTCGTGCCCGCGATCGGCCAGCCAGCGGACGTCCTCGGGATAGTCTTCCAGCACCGACATTCGAACATTGATGAGCGCTTTGAGTCCGCGCTGATCCAGCTCATGCGCCCAGTTGCGCAGCCCCTGGATGTCCTCGTGGAACTCGATAAGCTGCATGAAGGCCTGCGGTTTCTGAAGCACGGGAGACGGCGTGTCCGTTGTCGGTCCGTCGGGCGTCCCGCCGGTCGGCGGGGGGGTCGCATTGCAGCCAAAGAGCACGACGGCGGCCAAGGCCAGCAACACGATCGATATGCCGTTTTTTGCCTGCATCATGGTCGGTTCCTCCTTCTGACTGTGTGCGGTCTTGCCCAGCCGCCCGGCAGGCGACTGGAAAACCCGCCCACGCAACGATGTATCCGAAACGCAAACACGAGGCCTGCGAACCTGCAGGCACTTCCGGGAATCCAAGTACGGCCATTTACGACGTCCGCCCGTCCTGCGGCGCAAGCAGCCTTTCCATCGCCTCCTTGACCTCTGCGTCAAATCCGGAAAAAGCCCGGCCTTTGAAGAAGAAGATGGGCAGGTATTGGAAGCTGGTGGATACGCCCTCGCTGGTGGCGAACACGGCCGCGAGCTGCTCCAGCAGGTCCGCCTCATCCTCCGCGGTCGTCAGGTGCTCCTCTATAACAAGAGTGGAATACCTTGCCTGTGCGTCCTCCATCCACCTCAACGCAGCCATGCACATCGGACCGCTGTTGTTGTGGAAAACCAGCATCGTGTCCGCCGTGGAGTCGGGCACGCAGATGTCCTCAGAGCACTCCAGCCCCGCGCCGCAGATTCCATCCGTCAGGCAGGCGCCTCCCAATTCTCCGGCGGCGAAATCCGACGGGGTCTGCCCGCCGCCGCGGCCAAGCCGCGCCTGACAAACAGGACAATTGGCTGGATCAAGCGTACATCCGGCCATGAGAAACACCAGCACTCCCATCAGACGAACAACACGAGACATAAAAACGATCCTCACTCTTCCGGTGCAAGTCAAAAACCGTGGCCATGAACAGCCTGCTTTACTCACATAACGCTGGGCAAACGGCGTTCCAGGGCCGCCCAATGCGGCAATTATCGGTCGTAACAATATTGTTGAAAGAAGGTTAAGGCGTTATCCCGGTGCCGCCAGACGTTCGATGCCGTGCGACATGGTCTTCAATACCGTTGCATTTTGCCACATCATCGTCGCCGGCTCCGACCATCCATCGCGGGGGCCTCGATGCCCAGGGCCTTGAGCTTGCGGTACAGCGTGCTCGGATTGATTCCCAAATCGGCGGCGGCCTGCTTGCGGTTGCCCTCGTGCCGCCGCAGCGCCTCGGCGATCAGCAGCCGTTCCATCGATTCCAGCGTGGTGGGGCCCTCGTCGGTTCGCGGAGAGCGACCGGCCGTCGGGCGCAGCTCCGGCGGCAGGTGATGCAGCTCGATCAGCCCGCCCCGGCACAGGACGAACGCCTGCTCGATGATGTTCTCCAGCTCGCGGACGTTGCCGGGATAGTCATACTCCATCAGTCGAGCGAGCACGCCCCCGGACACGCCGGCAATGCTCTTGCCCTGCATGCCGTTGAATTTCCTCACGAGCCGGTCAATGAGCAGTGGAATGTCTTCACGACGCTGCCGCAGACCCGGCAGCTTCAGATGCACCACACGGACGCGGTAATACAGGTCTTCGCGAAAAGCCCCCGCCCCGACCATGGCGGCCAGATCCTTGTTCGTCGCCGCCACCACCCGAACGTTCACCTTCAACGATTCGACGGACCCCAGCGGCTCGATACACCGCTCCTGCAGCACCCGCAGCAACCGCGCCTGCATGGCCGGCGAGATGTCCCCGATTTCGTCGAGAAAGACCGTGCCGCCGTCGGCCAGGGCAAACCGTCCGGGCTTGTCCCGCCGGGCGTCGGTGAATGCTCCGGCCTTGTGCCCGAACAGTTCGGATTCCAGCAGGGTATCCGGCAGCGCGGCGCAGTTGATGGCCACAAAACGCTTTTTCCGCCGGCGCGAAAGGTTGTGGATCGCCCGGGCAAACAGCTCCTTGCCCGTGCCGCTGGCGCCTTCGATCAGCACCGTGCTGTCGCTTTCGGCCACCTGCGGCAGAATCTGAAACAGGCTCATCATGGCTGGACTGCGCCCGACGATGTCCTCGAAGGTATAGCGTGATTCGAGCTCCTTCTGAAGCTGCTCCACCTCGCTGAGATCCTGGAATGTCTCGACCCCGCCGATAATCGATCCGTCCGCCGCCTGGAGGAGGGCCGTCGAAATGCGGATCGGAATCCGGCGCCCGTCATGACTGACAATGTGCGCCGTCGCGTTCACGACGGGCTTGCCGGTACTGAGCGTCTGCCGCAGCGCGCAGGCACTCTCACAGATGCTTGCCCGGAATACCTCGCAGCAGGGACGTCCCAAGGCGTCGTCCCGGGACACCCCCGTGATCCGTTCCGCCGCCTGGTTGAAGGTCGTGACGCGCCAGTCCAGATCGACGGTGAACACACCCTCGTTGATCGAATCCAGGATCACGTCCTGCGACTGGCGGCCGGAAGTTGCGAACACAATTCACCTCGTTGCGCCAGATCCTAGAGGGGAACTCGGCAAATTGCAACGGTACAGCGTGGCGTAAACTTGCACATTGCAACAATTACCTGGAGGCGGTCTGCATAGGTCAAGGCATGTAACATAAATAAATATAAATGGTTACACTCGAAGGCGACAGAAAACACGAACTGGCACGCAATCTGTGACAAGTCGTTTTGATGAAGATTGCGATTCCTCAGTGGCAGGGCCGGGTTTCGCCCGTTCTCGATGCGGCGGCCAGCCTGCTCGTCGTCGAGGCGGCGGAGGGTCAGCCGATCAGCCGCCGCGAGGTTCACCTGGCGGCGGTCGATCCGATCCAGCGCGCTCGGGAAATCGGGCGGGAGGGAGCGGACGTGCTGATCTGCGGGGCGCTCTCCTGGCCACTGGAGGCCGCGTTGTCCTCCACCGGCATTCGCGTGGTTCCGCATATCTGCGGAAATGTGGACGCGGTGTTGGCCGCTTTTCTGGACGGTTCGCTGGGACACAAGGCGTACGTGATGCCCGGGTGTTGTGGACGGCGCCGGCGCGGGCAGAACGGCCCACGTCGTGGTCGCGGTCGCCGGGGGAAGTCGCAGGAGATGGGGTGACACTCCCGCCAGCCGGCGGGCTTAGTGGTGTGTGTGGAAACCGAACGCGCGGCACGCCGCGCAGAAAGAGTAAGGAGGTAGCAGACAATGCCAGCAGGTGATCGAACCGGACCGATGGGCTTGGGTCCGATGACCGGCCGAGGTGCCGGGTATTGCGCCGGGTATGCGATGCCGGGCTACATGAATCCGATGCCCGGCTACGGTTGGGGCATGGGGCGGGGTATGGGCTTCGGGCGAGGCCGGGGGGGCGGTCGCGGGTGGCGTCACTGGTACCACGCGACCGGATTGCCGTTCTGGGCGCGGACGGCGGCGCCTTTGGCCACGGATGCGCCCGCAGACGCCGAGGCGCGCGCGCTGCGCGCCCAGGCCGCACAGATGGAGAGAACGCTGGAAGAAATCCGGCGGCGGCTCGCGGAACTGGAGTCTACCCAGACCAAGGGGGCGTAACTTGGCCGGACGAGAATGTCGCGGACGGCGAAGTCGCGGGCTGAACGACGGGCGAGGACGAAGGAAAGGATGCGGTTCCGGCGGGCGCTGGGTCCGGAACCCCGGCGGGACGCCCAACAGCGCCCCCCGAACCGCCATCCCGGATGCGTTCAATCAGCCGCTCCCGCCCGCAGCGCCCCAACCCAGGGCACTACCTCCGTTTCGAGCGCAGGCCGGGAAGCTTCAAGGCCAATGGGATACAATCCGTACCGGTGGCGAGGGCGCACGGCCGAATGCCGTTCGTCGCGTGGCAGTGGTTGACCACGGAACCTGTCAACTCTGCGGCGTCTGTGAGGAGGCGTGCCCCCGGGACGCCATCCGGATGACGACGGCGATCAGCGTGGACCACTCCCGATGCACGGGCTGCGGCGTTTGTGTCGGATTGTGCCCGGTCGGTGCCATGCATCTGGAGAATGTTGGAGTGTGAGGGTCGAAATGAGCGTACCGCCTGATGAATGCCGCGACCGCCTCCGGTTTCGCCTGAACGACGCCAGCGGCGTTCTTCGCTTCGTGGAATTCGAGATTCTGGGCACGCCGACCTGCCGGGATCTGGAGACGACGCTTCGCAGCTATCTGGTCGGTCGTCCGCTGGCCGAGGTGGATCTGGACTATCTGCGAACCCTGCATTGCGCGGGCCGTGGCGATTGTGTTCACGCCGTGATCCGGGAAGTGCAGAAACACCAGGCGCTATTTCTCCATGACCGGAGAAAGAGACCTGCGTGATGTTGAAAGACGTCCCCGGAGAACTCAAGAGACACGCGCCTTTCACGGCCTTCGGCACGCTCACCGGCCTGGGCATCATGGGTGTGATCGTCTGGACCGGCGTCTCGAAATCCACATCCGCCCGACTGTTCTGGACCCTGCACCCGCTGCACGTTCTGCTCAGCGCCCTGGTGACGACGGCCATGTACGAGCGGCACGGACCCCGCTCGAACTGGAGTCGATTTCTCGTCGGGTATTTCGGCTCCATCGGTATCGCCACTCTGAGCGATTCGGTGATGCCGTTTGTGGGCGAATGGATGATGAACCTGCCGAATCGCGGAGTCCACATCGGCTTCATCGAGAAATGGTGGCTCGTGAACCCGCTGGCCGTTGTGGGAATTCTCGTGGGCGCTCGCTGGCCGCACACGCGAACGCCGCATGCCGCGCACGTGCTTCTGAGCACCTGGGCGTCGCTGTTTCACATGACGATGGCGGGCGCCATCGCAGACTTGGGCTCGATGCTGCTGGCCGGGGTGTTCCTGTTCCTGGCCGTCTGGGTTCCCTGCTGTACCAGCGACATCGTGTTTCCCCTGCTTTTTGTTCGTCGAACCAACGTACCGGCGGCGGATGCCGCGCGAGGTCACGCATCATGAAAATCGCCGTCGCCAGCGGCAAGGGCGGAACGGGCAAGACCACAGTGGCCACGAACCTGGCCTGGGTCGCCGCGGAGACCGGACGGACCGTGGCCTACGTGGACTGCGACGTGGAAGAGCCGAACGGCCACCTGTTTCTGACGCCCGAGTGGTGCGCCGAGCAGGTGATCACGCGTCCGGTGCCGCAGGTGGACGAGGCCCGGTGCTCCCACTGCGGCAAGTGCGGCGAAATCTGCCAGTTCAGCGCGATCGTTCCACTGGACAACACCGTTCTTGTGTTCCCCGAATTGTGTCACAGCTGCGGCGGATGCAGGCTGGTCTGCCCGACCGGCGCCATTCGAGAGGTTCCGCGCGAGATCGGCGTGCTGCGCACCGGACATGCAGCGCAGATCCGGTTCACGGACGGGCTGTTGAACGTGGGTGAGGCAATGAGCCCTCCGTTGATCCGGCAAGTCAAGGCGGCAGCCCCGCAGGCCGACCTGATTCTCATCGACGCACCGCCCGGCACATCGTGCCCGGTGGTCGAAGCGGTGCGGGGCGTGGATTTCGTGCTGCTGGTGACGGAACCCACGCCGTTCGGACTCAACGATTTGAAACTGGCTGCGGAAATGACCCGCGCCATGAGCCTGCCGATGGGCCTGGTCATCAACCGGGCGGGCTCAGGCACCCCGGAGACCCGGCAATACGCCCGCGCCCAGCGGCTGGCGGTGCTCGCCGAGATTCCGGATGACCGGCGAGTGGCCGAAGCGTATTCGCGGGGCGAACTGGCCGCCGGGGTGCTCCCGGCGTACCGTCGCGTATTTCAGAAGCTGCTGACTCGACTGGAGAGGGCAGGCGACTCATCGCGCATCACTCCGTCGGCGGCAGGGAGTGAGCCGTCATGAATGAGCTGGTGGTGATCAGCGGCAAAGGGGGGACTGGCAAAACCTCTATCACGGCCTGTCTGGCCGTGCTTGCGGAACGGTGCGTCGTCGCCGACTGCGACGTGGATGCGGCGGACCTGCACCTGGTGCTGGAGCCGCGGATCCAGCATCGAGAGGAGTTTCGCAGCGGCCACGAGGCCATCATCCGCCAGGCGGACTGCATTTCGTGCGGCGCCTGCGTGGCGTACTGTCGCTACGATGCGGTGAGACAGTGCTTCGTCGGGCATGATGCGGCTGTGACGCGCGGCCCCCACGCCGCGTGCCGAAACTGCGATCTCTGTCAGCGGGCGTGCTCCCTGCGGACCAACGAGATTCTGCGGGAAATGTGGCAGGCTTCCGGGCACGAGGGCCAGCCCGTGTTCGTCGTGGATCCGCTGGCGTGTGAAGGCTGTGGAGTCTGTGTCCACTTCTGTCCCGTCCGGGCCATCGATTTCGTGGAGCGCACGTGCGGCGAATGGTTCATCTCGGATACGCGCTGCGGGCCGATGGTACACGCCCGGCTCGGCACCGCCGCGGAGAACTCCGGCAAGCTGGTCAGCCTGATCCGAAAAAATGCCCGTCGACTCGCCGGAGAGCACGGAATCGACCGCATTCTCATCGATGGTTCGCCGGGCATCGGCTGCCCGGTGATCGCAAGCATCACCGGCGCCGCCCTGGTCCTGATTGTGACGGAGCCGACGCCCAGCGGCCTGCACGATCTGACGCGGGTAGGTGACCTGACGGGGCATTTTGACATCCCCACCCTCGTGTGCATCAATAAGTGGGACATCAACCCCGACGTGTCCCGGGCGATCGAGACCCACGCCGCCGCGGCGGGCATGCGTGTGGTCGGCCGGGTTCGCTATGATCCGGCCGTAACGCAAGCCCAGATTCAAGGCAAAGCGGTGGTGGAGCACGCGACAACCGGCTGCGTGGAGGATATGCGAGCGCTGTGGGCCGAGATTCAGCCGCTCTGGACCGCGCCCGCCCGGGCCGACCACGCCCACTCCCGATCGGCCCACCCTTCCCTGGCTGGCGGGTCGGACCGAGTCTGACACGCTACCGTCCGAGCCTGGCGCGCGGAGGTCAACGGGAGCATCTGTGCATGCGGCCCAGCAGGGGCAGCGCGACGACCAGAAGCAGCAGGCCCGGGGCCGCTCCGGTCCCGCATAGAATCGGCCAGATGTTCAATCCGGCATTGTCGTCGATGGGGTTCCTGTCGCACAACGGATCGTCGTCGATGGACCCGCACGGGTCACAGCCCGTGTTGCCGATCTCCTCAGGAAGCAGCCTGCTGTCCGATGGCTCTCCGGTGCGCTCATCGACTTTCACTACGGTGCCGCGATCGGTCATCCAGAATACGGCCGGGTAGCCGTCCGCATCGTCGGCGAACAGGATTTGGCCGGCGGCAAAACCGTTGTAGAACACGTTGTTGTCTTCATCGACGAACAGCCGGTTGAGCCGCCTGTCACGGCCTGTGATCAGGATCACTTCTCCGGTCTGGGCGACGACCGTGAGATTCGCGTTGGAGGTGTTGACCACTCCGCAGATGTCGCCCGTCTGGGGATCCTCAAAACGCTCCCACGGTTTGCCGAACTGCGCCCACGCCGTGGTCGGCAGCGCGAACCACGCCATTGTCGCCACCAGTCCGGAACACATGCCACGCACATTCTTGATGTTCACTCCGCACTCCCTTCGCCGCTTCGACCGGCCCTCGCGTTCATCTGGTTGATCCCGCGTCGGGCCGACGGAGAATAGCGCTCCACCGCGTTCCCGTCAACCGCGGCCGGAAACCGCTCGGAATGGATCGACGCGCCCGGGACGAATTCCTCCGCCGGGCCGATCTCGGCATTCCGGGCGCATCGCGAATACCGTCGACACGAAACCGCAGACGACGGGGACGTGTCCCACCGGCGCTCCATCCACGTTGCCACTCACGGTCGACTTCGGCAGGCCTGACGGAGCGCCACGCAACCGGTTCTGATCGAAGAGACGGGTTCTTCCGCTTGCCGGGGCAGCCCCTTCCCGCGACAATCTGTTGCTGATACACGCACGCAAACCGGACGTTCAGCGGGGGTAGCAAGCATGTTGAAAAGAATCGTGAGACACCGGCGGGTCTGGTTCGTGTGCCTGCTGGCCGGGCTGCCGATCGGTTGCGGAGGCGGGGGCGGCGGACGAAAGGACCGCATCGTCGTCACCCGGATCCCGGACTTCTACAAGGGCGACCTGACCCGGCTGGCCGTCGTGCCGTTCGGCAACCGGACCGGAGTGCGCGGCGCGGCCGAGCGGATCGGCGACCGAATCTCCGCCGAGCTGACCAACAACGCAACCTACGAGGTCTACACCCGTTCCCACTTGTGCGACATTCTGGCGGAGCACGACGCCATCGCCGCCGGCATCATCGACGCGGATCTGGCCCGGACGATCGGGCGGGTCAAGGCCGTTCAAGCCCTGATCTGCGGCGTGCTTAACCGCTACGATGCCGACACCCGTCACGAAATCCGATCCATCCCGGTCCCCACCTGGGGTCAGGACGCTTACGGCAACGCGGTGATCACCGGCTGGCAGCAGATTCCGTATGACTGGTATCGCCATGAGGTGACCGTCGACTGCCAGGTGGTGGTGCTCGACGCGGTGACGGGGCGGCAGATCGCCGCGGTCAGCCAACCCGTCAGCCTCTCGGCCGAAGGCACTCCACCCAAGCACAGCGCCGCACAACTGCTCCAGGCGGCCGAGGCTCAACTGATCCGACACGTGCTGGAGTCCGTGGCCGTCACCCGCAAGGAGATCAAGGTTCCCAAGGACGCCGTGCGGATCGCCTGTGATTTTTACGACCAGGAATGGGACTGGCAGGACCGATTCACGCCGGACATGGACAGCGTGCATGTAGTGGTTCGTCTGCCTGCCGAGGCCGATCGCAACAATTTCCGCATCACCATTGTGCCGAAGGGAGGCCGCGAGGTGCTGGCCGAGACGGACTTCACCTGGAACAAAGAGCACGAACGGGAGAGCTACCGATTCTCCGTGCAAGAGCTTCTTGACAGAAACGGCTATGGGGACTATCAGGCCAAGCTGTACTCCGGGCCGAGTCCCGTCGCCTGGCGCAATTTTCGGATTGTCGAACCCAAGCGATAGGCCGCCCGACGGAACACGACTGTGCCTTCAACCGGCTCTACTACAACCGGCGCCCATGTAGTCATCGTCGGAGCCGGGGCCGCCGGCCTGACGACCGCTATTTTCGTCGCGCGGCGCCGACCCGAAACGACCCTCGCCGTATTGGACGGAGCCCGCCGGCCGGGGGCAAAGATCCTGGTCTCCGGGGGCGGCCGGTGCAACGTCACCAACGTCCGCGTCACGCCGGCCGACTTCTGCGGCGGCAACCCGAACACCATCCGCCGCGTGCTGCAGGCATTTCCCGTCGACCAGACCGTTTCGTTCTTTCGTGAAATCGGCGTCTCTTTGCATGAGGAGGAAAACGGCAAGCTCTTCCCCGACTCCAACGACGCCCGCACGGTGCTGGACGCTCTCCTGGCCGAAGCTCGCGCCCGCGGCGTTCGCATCGTGCCTTCCGCCCGCGTGACCGACATCGTCCGCGACGAAGCCGGCTTCTGTCTTCGCGTGGGGGATGCCGTCTGGACCGCCCCCCGGGTCGTGCTGGCCACCGGCGGCCTGTCTCTGCCCCGAACCGGCAGCGACGGAAGCGGATATGCGCTCGCCCGCAGCCTTGGACACTCGATCGTGCCCACCACGCCCGCGCTGGATCCGCTGGTGCTTGAGGGTGACTTCCATACTCCGCTGGCCGGCATCGCTCATGACGTGGAGCTGGCCGTTGCCGCGGAGGGGTCAAAGCCGCTCCGCCACGCCGGGGCCCTGCTCTGGACGCATTTCGGCGTCAGCGGCTCGGTGGTGCTGGACGTATCCCGTCACTGGCATCGCGCCACGCTTGAAAACCGCCGGGTAACACTCACGGCCAATCTGCTCCCCGGCCACGACTTCGCCTCGGTGGAACGGCTGCTCCTGGACCTGGCCAAGAACCAGCCTCGGTCGTTTCTGCACAATGCGCTGGCGTCATTAGTCCCCGCTCGGCTGGCGGCGGCCATCGTCGCCCGCCTCCATCTGAACGGCCAGGTTCCCATGGCTCACTTGGCCAAGCCGGACCGGCGACGCCTGACGCATGCCCTCCACGACTGGCCCCTGCCTGTCATTGCCGGGCGCGGCTACGAGCACGCCGAAGTCACCGCCGGCGGAGTTCCGCTCGACGAAGTGGATCCCGTCACGCTTGCCTCCCGTCCCTGTCCGGGGCTGTACCTGGTCGGCGAACTGCTCGACGTGGACGGGCGCCTCGGCGGCTTCAACTTCCAGTGGGCCTGGTCCAGCGCCCACGTGGCGGCCAGCGCGATGTAGAGTCCCGCGCGCCCGTGTTCCGCGCGGCGGATGTCTCCACGTGCGTTACTCCCGTGCCGTTGTCGGGGCGTTCGGCTTGGCCGGCGGTTCGCACGATCCCGCAATGCCGTGTGGGGGACCGGCTGGAGGATCGGTTCGAATACCACTTTGTCGTGGATGAGGCCACGGCGATTCGTGCGTCGCGCCGCTCAATCGAGCCGCGCTTCTCATGCGGAACATGGGCTATGCTGCGGGTCACGATCTTGCGGGCGCGGCGGTGGCGCTCGACAGGCTCGGCACAGACCGGTCAATCTTCATCCGGGACGGCTTGTTGCTTCAAGCGATCCCGGCCGCAGATTTCGCCATGCTTGACCCGGGTGGCGGGGCGGCTCTATAGTCGCCAGGGGTTCCGGGCCAATCAGGAGCATTCGACAGGAATCGGGCATGAGCGAAAAAACGCTGGACATCGTATTCACCGCGCCGCATCCGGACGACCTGGAAATCGGCATGGGCGGGGCGATTGCCAAGCTGGTCAAACTGGGCTACCGCGTGGGAATGGTTCATATGACCAACGGCGAGCCGACGCCGCGCGGCTCGCCGGAAACACGGGTGAAAGAGGCGGCTGCCGCGGCCGAAATTCTGGGTGCCACGGCCTGGGAGATTTTGGACCTGCCCAATCGCGAGCTGATGGACGGGCCCGCTGCGCGCTATGCGTTGGCCACTGTCTTGCGCAAGTACCGGCCGAAAATTCTGGTGGGCATGGCCGGGCGCACGCCGGCCGGCTCGCCGGATCACTATCAGGCCCAGCTCATCACGGAGGCGGCACGCTTCTACTCCCAGCTCACGAAATGGAACGACCGATTCGCCGGCACGGAGCCGCACCGGGTGGATCACCTGGTCTATCGGCCGGTGCCCGGCTCCGCCGAGGTCACCCACTGGCCGGGCTGTTTTGTGGTGGATATCACCGACGTGATCGAGCAGAAGATCGCGGCGATTTCGTGCTATCAATCACAGTTTGAGGGAGCCCGCCTGGACGGGCTGTTGCACTACGTGCGTGCGATCAGCGGTTCGGAGGGGGCCCGGTGCGGATTTCGGTATGGAGAGATGTACTCGCTTCCGCGTCCGCCGGGCGTTTCCGACATGGTCGCGTTGCTGGGCGACTGGCGTGTTCCGGCGCCGTTTGCGGAAAACGACCGCTCGGCATCGGATGCGGTACGATAAGGGCACGCACTGGACGCGGGATGCCCCGGCGTGGATACTGAGGGCGTCCGGAACGCCGGATTGCCTGCGGGCGGGCGCCCGCACGTGGGCGAGACACTTCATGCGGGGAGGTGCCTGATGGAAGTCTTCGTCGACGATCGCCCCTACCAGGCCGCGTTGGATGACCAGGAGCCGCTGTCCGCCCTGGTCAACGAGGTGCGTGACCGGGTCTGCGATGCGGGTCGCATCGTGGTGCATATCCGCTGTGACGGAACGGACATCACCGGAGCAGGCTTTGAAGAACGAATGACGCAGCCTTTCGGGACGTACCGGAGGGTGGACCTGTTCACGGGCAGCCCCAAAGACCTCGTCGAGGATGCCCTGGATCAGGCGGACGACCTGCTGCGCCAGAGCCAAGAGGATCGCGTGCGAATCGTGGACGCCCTGGCGGCCGGGCGCACGTCGGATGCCATCGATCTGCTGGCCCGCTGCATGCACGCCTGGCACCAGGTTCATCAGGGCATCGCCAACGCCGTGTCCATCCTGGATCTGGACGTGAACAGCATCCAGATTGACGGAAAACCGGCGGCCGGCCTGCTCGAAACGACTCGCGATCGACTTCTGCAGGTGCGGGACGCCATCGAGGGCCGCGATTTCGTGCTTCTGTCCGACACGCTGCAGTATGAGTTTGAGGAAGTGATCCACACTTGGAAGGGCGTGGTCGCCGCCCTGCGTCAGCGGCTGTAGTCGCGACGCCAACCCGCGAATGCGTGCCGATCGCGGATTGCCGTTCGCACGCATGCCGACCCGCGTGCCGCGCGGAGCGTGTCGGCAGTTTTTGGGTGTGCCACGGAGACGTGCCGCGGTGCGCACGGCGCACGCCGGCCCCGAACCGGCACATGATCGAAAACCCTTGTCCTTTCAAAGACGCATCCGAGCATGGCCACACCGACGTTCGAGCTGGTGACCAGGTACGTTCCACGTAACCGCGACTGTCTCCTGCTGCCCTATCTGAGTCAGACGAAGACGGCGTTTCCCGCCCGACTGCTGCCTCGGGAGATCACGGCCGTCGTCCGTCCCGCCCGGGACCGCGGCGCCACGCGGACAGCGTTCCGTGGCCTGGCGGGCCGAGCGGAGTTGCTGATCCATACGGCCCGACTTGATGCCGAGCATTCGACGCCCCGGCTGGAACTCAAGAAAGCGGTGGCCGCCGCGCTGGCCACGGCCCGGAAGGAAGAGTGCCGGCGTCTCGTGGTGATCGTGGAGAGCCGGCTCGCGGAACTGATCTCGGCCGCCCAGGAAGGCGCGCTGCTGGGTGGGTACTCGTTCGACACCTACCTGAGCAAGAAAACGCCGCCGATGCCGGTGTTGCTGGTATCCGATCTCCGCCAGGCAGCGGGGGTTCGTCGACAACTCGGCCGACGAGCCGTTATTCACGAGTGTGTGAACTTCGCCCGTGACGTCCTGAACGAGCCGCCGAACGTGATCCAACCGACCAGCCTGGCGCAGGCCTTCGCGACGCTGGGCCGGCGCTGCGGGCTGAAAGTGACCGTCTGGGACGAAAAGAGGCTGGCGCGGGAGAAGTGCGGCGGTGTGCTGGGCGTCGGCCAGGGCGCCCGGGTGAAGCCTCGCCTGGTCATCGGCGAATATGCTCCGCGGGGTGCCCGTCGGCATCTGTGCCTGGTGGGCAAGGGGATCACGTTTGACACGGGCGGCTATTGCCTCAAGCCCGCAGACGGACAGGTCGGAATGAAATACGACATGGGCGGGGCGGCGATGGTTTTTCCGGCCGCCTGCGCCATCGCCCGGCTGAAGCTGCCGATTCGGGTAACAGCCATCACGCCGCTGGCGGAGAACGCGGTTTCCGGGGAGGCCTTCTATACCACCTCGATTCTCACCACCCGGTCCGGGCGCACGGTGGAGGTGCACAACACGGACGCAGAAGGGCGACTGATTCTGGCGGACGCCCTGGCGCTGGCGGCGGAGCGCAAGCCCGACTGGATCATCGACGCCGCCACGCTGACCGGGGCCTGTGTGATCGCGCTGGGCAACGACATCGCCGGCGTGTACGGCACGGACGCGAACTTCACGCAATCGTTGATCCGGGCCGGCACCGATGAGGACGAATGGTACTGGGAGCTGCCGCTGCATATGCCCTACGCCGAGCAGCTCAAGACAACCATCGCCGACTGCAAGAACGTGACCGCCCGGTGGGGGGGCTCCATTACCGCAGCGCTGTTTCTCAAGCAGTGGGTCCCTGACGGGTTGAAGTGGATTCACTGCGACATCGCGGGCCCGGGCATCAAGGAAGAGCCGCTGGCGCACCTGGGCACGGGCGCCAACGGCTTCGGCGTCAAAACGCTGGTCACGCTGGCCGAGCGGCTGGGAGGGAGATAGCGGCGGCGCCGCGCGGACGGCCCTCGACGGCGGGCGCGCGCTCGGTAAATTGCATCCGGCGGCGGACTGGGTCCTGTGAATGGGCCGTCCGAATCGGCGCTCGCAATTGCCTGGGAACGCCTGCCTTATGCGCGCGGCCTCATTGCGGCGCAACACTTCATTCAGCGCAGGCGTTTGGGGCCGGCCGCCTTCACGTCGTCCGTGCAGCCGGTGGCGAAGAGCTTGAAATTCTCGATGAACCGGGCTGCCAGCGCGTCATACTTCTTCCAGTATTCGTCCTTGCTGCCCCAGCCTTCGGACGGGTCCAGCACGTTCTGCGGCACGTTCGGACAGCTTGTGGGCACCTCGAACCCGAACAGCTTGTCCTTCCGGAACTTCACCTCGTGCAGTTGCCCGTCGAGGGCGGCGGCCAGCAGGGATCGCGTGTGATGGATGCTGAACCGCTTGCCCACGCCGAACGGCCCGCCCGTCCAGCCGGTGTTGACGAGCCAGCACTGGGCGCCGTGCTGGATGAGTTTCTTTTTCAGCAGGTTGGCGTACACGTACGGATGATGCACCATGAACGGACCGCCGAAGCAGGTGCTGAAGGTGATCTGCGGTTCGATGCCCAGGCCGATCTCCGTGCCCGCGATCTTCGAGGTGTATCCGCTGATGAAGTGATACATCGCCTCGCTCGGAGTGAGCCGGGCGATGGGCGGCATCACGCCGGAGGCGTCGCACGTCAGGAAGATGACGTTTTTCGGATGCCGGCGGACCATGCGATCCGGGACCACGTTGGGGACGAAGCTCAGCGGGTATGACGCCCGCGTGTTCTCCGTGACCTTGTCGTCGTCCAGGTCGATCCGCCGGGACGCCACGTCGTACGGCACGTTTTCCAGAATCGTACCGAATCGCGACGTGCAGCCGTAGATCTGCGGCTCGTGCTCGGGCGAAAGCCGGATGACCTTTGCGTAGCAGCCGCCCTCGAAGTTGAAGACGCCGGTGTCGCTCCAGCCGTGCTCGTCGTCGCCGATCAGGTGTCGACTGGGATCGGCCGACAGGGTGGTCTTGCCCGTACCGCTGAGGCCGAAGAACAGCGCCACGTCGCCGTTGCGGCCCACATTGGCCGAGCAGTGCATGGAGAGTACGCCGTCGTTGGGCAGCAGGTAGTTCAGGACGGTGAAGACCGTCTTCTTGATTTCACCGCCGTAGGCGGACCCGCCGATGAGGGCCATGCGTTCGGCGAAGTTGATGACGATCGTGGTTTCGCTGCGTCCGCTGTCGATGCGGGGATCGCAGATGAAGCCCGGACAGGCGATCACGGTGAATTCCGGCACGTGCTGCCGCAGCTCGTCGCGGTTGTCCGTGGTCAGAAACATGTTCCGGGCGAACAGACTCTGCCAGGCCGTGTCGGTGATGATTCGCACGGGAAGACGATGCTCGGGCGCCGCCCCCGCGTAACAATCCTGCACGAACAGCTCCTCGCCCTGAAGGTACGCCTGCAGCCGAGCCAGCAGCGTGGAGAACTTCTCCGGGCTGAAGGGCCGGTTGTACTGGCCCCACCAGATCTTGTCGGCCGACGTGTCCTCCTGAACGATGAACTTGTCGGACGCGGCGCGGGCGGTGTGCTTGCCGGTGAAGACGGCCAGGGCCCCGCCGTGCGTCAGGTGCGCCTCGCCACGGAAGATCGCCTCCTCGTACAGGGCCTCCGTGGGCAGGTTCCAGAAAACGCGGTCCAGCCCGAGCAACCCGTGGTTTCGCAGCTTGAAATCCGATGCGCGATCGTCCGCGTGACGGCGGGCAGGCGTGTCAAAATCCAGATACTTTCCCATGTCCGGTTCCTCACAAACGGCCTGGCCGATGCAGACCGGCGGTCGGCAAGGCTCGCTCGTTTCTACGTCCAGTCACGCACCAGTTTGCGATCGCCGAGGTACAGTTCGTTCGGACTGTTGGGGTCCAGCGCCCATTTGATCCGCTCGATGCCTTCGGTGATGTCCTTGATCGTCCCACACGTGGAAAGCCGCAGATGTCCGTCCAGCCCGAACTCTTTGCCCGGTACCGTGACCACGCGGACCTTGTCCAGCAGGAACTGCGCCAGCTTCGTCGAATCCTTCTGATAGGCGGAGAAATCCGGGAAGCAGTAGAACGCGCCGTCCGGCGGCGAAATCTTCACGCCCTCGAACGCCCGCAGAGCCTCCACCATGACATTGCGGTTGTTCTCCAGCGTCATCCGCAGCGACTCCACGCCGGACTGCACGCCGTTCATGGCGGCGATCGCCGCGTGCTGGAGCATCACCGACGGTCCGGAGGTCTGATGGCTCTGGATGTTGCACATCGCCTCGAGGAGCCGTTTGTTTCCGACCGCCCACCCGATGCGGAACCCCGTCATGGCGTACGCCTTCGAGACGCCGTTGATCAGCACCAGACGGGAGTTCTCGCTGAGGTCCTTGGCATACTGGTAGCAATTCAGCGGCTTGCGCCCGTCGAAAATCAGCCGATGGTAGATGTCGTCCACGATCAGCCACAGCCCGCGCTTCTCGCAGAACTCCACTACCTCCGCCATGAACGGCTCGGAATACATGGCGCCGGACGGGTTGTTCGGGCAGTTGATGATGACGGCCCTGGTGTACGATCCGACCTTCTCTTCGATGTCCCGCAGCCGGGGATAGAACGTCCCGTCCTCCGGCAGCACCGGCACGGGATGCCCGCCGCAGAGCTTGACCATCTCCGGGTAACTCACCCAGTACGGCGCCGGGAAGATCACTTCTTCCTGCGGGTTCAGAATGGCCTGCAGGCAGACCATAATGGCCTGTTTCGCCCCGCTGGAGGCCATCACGTTCTCGGGCTCCACGCGCCGGCCGTACCACTCCTCCGTGTAGCGGATGATGGCCCGTTTCATGTCGCGTGTGCCGTCGGCCGGGGCATAGCGGACTTCGCCGGAGTTCAACAGGGCGGCGCCCGCCACCAGGGCGTCGATGGGGGCCTTGCTTTTGGGTTCACCACCGCCGAGATGAATGACCGGCTCGCCCTTCTCGCGAAGAAAGGCGGCGGTCTGATTCAACCGCAGCGTCGCGGACTCACTGATGGAGCGCGCTATCTGACTGATGCTCATGACCACTTCCTCCGGCGGGCGCACAGTCTTTGCGCACGCCGCGCCCACACCCGGCGCGATCGTATTCGCCGCCGGCAAACGTAGTGCCTTTGCGACCGTGGCCTGGCTGCCACGGCGTCGACCCAATCCGCTACTGGTTTACATCATGGGCGGTTTTTTGCAAGTCCGGAAAGATTTTTGCACAGATCCTGGCCCGCATGAAAGCGGAAGGCACCCATTGGTCGACCTGCATGAAGCCACTCGCCGGGCCGGACAAACGGGACTGTCCCCGGGGTGCCGCCCGAGCATCGTCGGGGCCCACCGTTACGCCAGGGGTTCCTTGCGGAACACGAACTGGTCGTTACGAATCGCAACCAATTGAACGGCTCGAGTTGCCGCAAACTCATCGACGGCCTTCTTTACGCCGCCTTTCCACCACCCACCCTCCGTGTAGTCATCGCCCGCGATGAACCCGCCGGGCCGGGTTTTGGCCAGCGCCAACTCCAAATCCGCTTTCACGTATTCATACAGGTGGTTCCCGTCGATGTAGACCCAGTCAAAGTACTCATCGGGAAACTCACCCATCGCGGCGGCCGAGCATGCACGATGGATCGTCACTTGGCCACGACGGATTTCCCGCTCGAATCGGGCGCACACATGCAGGTAACGCGCATCCATCTCCGCCTGGCCGTTCGCTTTGCCGCCGTACCAGGCCTCCTTGTACGTTGCCGATGCCTCATGCTTCCACGGGTCGATCAGGTGAAGCTCCCTCGGGCGGACAACCTCCAGCATGCTTTTTGAGAAGTCGCCCTTGTGGACGCCGATCTCCACCCCAACCGACTTTCGGGGCAGCATGTCCAACAGGAACCCCCGCGAATCCGCATGCCTGGGAATCAACCCAAGACTGCGTGCGATTCTGCGGGCGCCGGGCACCCTTCTGATGATCGCTCTAAGCATGTCAGACTCCAGGTGTCGAATCGAGGGCTTGCGGCGCGCCTGGAGAAGCCGCCCGGACGCCGCTGCCGCTCCGGGCTCCGACGCGATCGGCCTGCTGGCCACAGAAACCTAAAGTACTCTCCTCATCCGCTCCAGCGCCTCGTCGAGGCGACGCTCCGGCACGGTCAGACCCATCCGGAACCACCCCTCGCCGCCCGCGCCGAATCCGACACCCGGGATGACCGTGATGGCCGCCTGTTCGAGCATCCGGTTGGCGAAGGTCAACGAGTCTACGCCGCCCGGGCAGCGGGCCCAGATGTAGAACGCGCCGCGGGGGGGATTGAACCTCACTCCCAGTGCTGTCAGGCCGGTCACGAGCAGATCCCGGCGACGTCGATATAACTCGTTCATGGCGCGAGTGGACTTGCCGTCCGCCTCGGACAAGGCCTCGCTGCCGGCCCACTGGATGGCCTTAAAGGGGCCGGAGTCCACGTTGCTTTTGACAAGCGCAAGATGCCGGAGGGCCTCGGCGTTGCCAACGGCGAAACCGATCCGCCAGCCGGTCATGTTGTACGATTTGGAAAGCGAGTGCAGCTCGATGGCGCACTCCCGGGCGTCGGGCACCTGAAGAATGCTGGGGGCCGGCTCGTCAAACCAGGTGTCAATGTAGGCCGCATCATGCACCAGCAGAATGTCATGCTTCCGGGCGAACGCCACCGCCTCCCGGAAAAAGGCGGGTGTGGCCACGGCACCCGTCGGGTTGTTCGGGTAGTTCAGGTAGAGGATCCGCGCCGAATCCGCCACCGCGGGCGGAATGTCCTCCAAGCGCGGCAGCCACCCGGTCTCTTCGCTCATGACCATGGGCCACGGTACGCCGCCGGCCAGAATCGTCCCGGAAGCATAGGCCGGATAGCCCGGATCGGGCACCAGCACGTGCTCGCCCGGATTGACGAAAGCCAGCGGCAGGTGCGCAATGGCGTCCTTGGACCCGATTAACGGAACCAATTCCTTCACGGGATCCAGTTGGACCCCGAACCGCCGGGCCATGGAATCCACCGCAGCCTGCCGAAATTCCCGCACACCAGCACCAAGAGCGTAGGTGTGGTTCCGCGGATCACGAATCGCCCGGCCCATCGCCTCCACCACGAAGTCGGGCGTCGGCTGATCCGGGTCTCCCACACCCAGGTCGATCACATCGATCCCCGCGCTGATCGCCTCCCTCTTTTTTCGATCAATCTCGAAGGCAAGGTAGGGGGGAATCCGGTTAAGACGGTCGGCATGGCGCATAAGAACTGCTCCCAGGTAAAAGGATTACTCTGCGTCCGCTGCGGATAGAAAGCTGCGAACCAGACTTGTGTAGCAATTGACGTACCACGACGCGGACACCAGCCGACATAACAGATATACTTCAAAAAAGACGTTAAAATTTCATATCTGGCGAAACGGTTCGGCGTCGGCATCGCTGAGATCCACTTGAAGCCCGGGGATTGCCGCGACCAGCCGATCCGCCAGAGGTCGCAGGGCCGGTCGCTCGCTCGTCCAGTGGTTCAGGGCGATGGCACAGGCCCCGTGCCGCTGAATGGCCAGGGCATCGTGATGGCGAATCTCTCCCGTCACAACCACGTCGCCCGGGCGCAAACCGGCCCGAAAGATACTCCCGCCCGCGGCCCCGACCAGGCAGATGGCCCGCCCGACGACGGCGTCCGAGTTGCCCACCATCTGGACCGTGTTGGCCGCCAGCGCCCGCTTGAGCCGGTCTGCCAACGCACCCAGTTGGATCGGCGGTTCCAGCCGGCCCTGCCGGCCCAGGCTCGCCGTACAGGGGCGCTTCAGCGGATAGATGTCAATGGCCGGCTCTTCGTACGGGTGAGCGGCACGAATGGCTCGCAGCACGTCGGCCATGCGGGACTCGGGAATCACGGACTCGAGTCGCAGCTCCGCCACGGTCTCGAAGTGGCCGGCCTTGCCAACTGCGGGGTTCGACTCGTCGGAACCCAGAAAGGTCCCCTGCCCCGCCACGCGGAAACTGCACCGGCTGTACTGGCCGATGCGCCCGGCTCCGGCGGCAAACATGGCCTCCGCCACCCGGTCTACCTCGGCCGCCGGCACGAAGACCACCACTTTGCACTCGGGCGGACCGGGTGACTCAGTCCATTCCAGAGGCATCGGATCCCGGACTTCGCAGAGGCGGGCCAGCACGTCGTTCGTGCCTCCCTCGGCGGCGTCCAGGGCGGTGTGAGGCGAGTAGATGGCGATGCCCTGCGCAATGCACCGGAAGACAATTGCGTCCGTGCCGCGGCTTGCGGCATTCAATCGGCTGATCGGCTTGAACAGCGGCGGGTGATAGGCCACGACGAGGTCCGCTCGTTTTCGCACGGCCTCGTCGACGACGGCCGGCGTCAGGTCGATGCACATCAGAGCCCGTCGAACGGACGCGGCCGGATTGCCCGCCAGAAGGCCGACGTTGTCCCACGGCTGTGCCAGGGCCGGGTGGGCCAGCCGCTCTAACGCCGCGCATACGTCCGCCACGGTCACGCTGGCTTGTGAGGCATACGGATCAGGCATGTTCGCTGCACTCCCTGGCCACGCACTGGCGATAGGCGGCCAGCAACTGTCTGGCCAACGGGCCGGGCCGCCCGTCGGCGATGTCCTTGCGTTCCACGCGAATGACCGGCATGACCCGCATAACGGAGTTGGTCAGAAACACCTCGTCCGCATCCAGCAGGTCGTCGATGCCCAGAACGCGTTCTTCCGCTGGAATAGAGGCCCGGCGACACAGTTCGAGCACCAGTGCCCGGGCGATGCCGGGCAGCACGGGCGTGTCCAGTCCGGGCGTCATGAGCGTGCCGCTCCGCACGACGAACACGTTGGTGATGGCGCCCTCGGCCAGCCGGTTCTCCGTGGTGAACCAGAGGGCTTCGGCACAGCGCTGCGCCCGGGCCGCTCGCAGCGCCAGCAGCCGCGGCAGGTAGTTGGTGGTTTTGTGACCCGCCAGCGGATCCGACGGAGAAACGCGATGGTGTGAGATCAAAACGGTCACGCCGCTGCGGTAGAGTTCGTCCGGGTAGTCCGCCGCGCCGCCGGCCGTTGCGCAGATGGTGGGGTCGGGCTCGCCCGACGCGTCGCGCACGGAGCCCGCGCTGACGGTCAGGCGCGCGCGTCCGCTCGTCACGCCGTTGAGGCGGAGGAGTTCCACAAACTGCTCCGCGGAGGGCAGTCGGCTGCGTTCGAGAGGAAACAGCAGTTGTTCGGCCGAGCGGATGAGCCGCTGCACGTGCTGTTCAAGCCGGAAAAGGCGGCCCTGCTCCGCCCGCATGGTCTCAAACAGGCCGGCGCCGTGCAGGAACGCTCCGTCGTCCACGGAGATCCAAGCCTCCCGGCGGGGGACGAACCGACCGTTCAGCAGGACGATGTCTTCCACTTCTGCCGACTCCACGCGATTCTATGGGGTGCCGCGCGTCGCTGCGTCGTGGCCGAGCGCGCGGATCATGCCGGTCGCCTTGGCCAGAGTCTCTTCGTATTCCGCCCGCGGCTGACTGTCGGCGACGATGCCGCCGCCGGCGTAGAGATGCACGGCCGGTCCATGCATCACCATCGTCCGAATGGCCACGTTCAGCGACAGCGAACCGTCCAGGCCGATGCACCCGACGGCACCACAATACCCGTCCCGCGGCGTGGGCTCCAGTTCGTCGATGATCTGCATGGCACGGATCTTCGGGGCGCCGGTGATGGAGCCGCCGGGGAACGCGGCCCCAAGCAGGTCCACCCGGGTCCGGTCGTCGGCCAGCGGGAGCCGGCGCCGACCGTTGCGCACGTGCCAATCCACGCCACCGACGTACCGGGTGTGCGGGTGATGGTCACGGATGACCGCGGTGTCGTACAGCGCGAACCTCACGAACGGCTGCAAATGCCCGCGGCGGCGTCCGTGTCTGCCTCCAGCGTGAGGACCGGCTCGCAGCCGAGGATTGTGTATTGTCGTGCGGGAGTGTCGGTCGTGGACCGTTGGAGGGCAGAACCTCCGGGCGCGTCATGGAACGCGACCGTCGCCCATTCCAGGGGCGTGTCGCACGGCGCCTGGGCGACCGCGCCGCGAATTCCGGTGTCGCCGGAGTGGGCCCGCATGGCCGCCCCAGTATACTCCGAGACGCCCGCAGGTGCGAAAAGAGCCGCTGCGTTGACAACCGCCATAGGCGGGACTAAGAATGACAACCGTACGAACGGAGCACAACCACGCGTCAGGCTTTTCGATTCGTCAAGGATGGTGTGCCATGTCTGCTCGGCGAATAATGACGATTGCAGGGTTGCTGGGAATGGGCGGATGGTGTTGGGCGCAGCCGGCCGAACCGGCGGCGGAACCCGCTTCGCCCGCGGTCGCCTTCGTGCCATATGTCGGCGAGGTGACCGGAGACAGCGTATACGTCCGCAGCGGACCCAGCACCAATTACTACACGGTAGGCAAAGTGAATGCGGGTCAGCGAGTGACCGTGCTGGACGAAAAAGAAAGCTGGGTCGGCATCGCTCCGCCGGCGGGCTGTTTCAGCCTGATTGATGTCCGGTATGTCGATCGCGACCGCGACCCGACGGTCGGCATCGTCAACGGAGAGCGGGTGAATGTCCGGGCGGGCGCGGACGGCGTGCGCGATCCGTACGCCGTGCAGATGCAGTTGGAGCGAGGCGCACACGTGCGCATCCTGGGTGATTTTCCGAACGGATTCCTGCGCATCGAGCCGCCCCAAGGCGCGAAGCTCTGGGTATTCGGACAGTACGTGCAGCGGGTGGAAGGGGCCGACGTGCCCGTAGCGTCGACCGCGGACACACCGGCGGATGCTCCCGTTCCCACGACGCAGCCCGCCGGCGAAACGGCGACGACATCGGCCGATACGACGCGGATCACGGTCCCCGCCGCGCCGCCCGGCGCCAAGACGGACAAAGGCGATCGGGCCGTTCTGGAAGCCCTGGAAGCCGCGGTGAAGGCCGAGATGACCCGGCCGCTGTTTGAGCGGAATGTCCGCCCTCTGGCGGAAAAGTTCCAGGCCCTGGCCAACCAGACCAAAGACGAGTACACGGCGCACTATGCCAGAACCAGAGTGGCGCAGTTGCAGGACCTGGCGGACACGATTGAATCCGTCAAGAAAGCCTACGACGTACACGGCGGAATCGCCGGAGAGCGCGAGCAGTTCGCCCGCGAGCGGGAACGGATCAAGACGGTGCGCATCCGCGAGCCGGAGGGCTTCGCGGCCGAGGGAGAGCTGCGGGAAAGCGCGGTGTACGCCTCTCCCACGGGGCCGCGGCGGTACCGGTTGCTCGATCCGGGCAAAGACGTCACGCGCACGCTGGCCTACGTGGAGATCCCGCCAGACAGCTCGATCGACGTGACGAAATATCTCGGTCGGCGGGTGGGTGTGCGGGCGCGGACGAAGCAATTGAAGGTGGACAGCGTAGACCCGGTCCCGATCATCGTGGCGGACGAACTGGTGCTCCTGGAGGAGGCTCCGCCGAAGGTGGAATAGAATGCGGCCGGCCCGGCGATCCCGGTGCGATCGCCACAAGGCAAGCTGGCCGGGCGGCGGGCGAGGCGATACGGTTTCCTGTGGCGGGCGTTTGCGGCGCGTGGAGACAACAGGTTTATGAGCGACAGGTGGAATCGATTCGTGCGGGCGGCGGCCTGCGTGACGGGGGCCGGCGTGCTTCTCCAGACGGTCGGATGCGACCCGAACGGCCTGCTGACCCAGTGGACGCTCAGCGTCGCCGGCAAATTCCTCACGAGCTACTTCTACGACCTCTTGAACGTCCAGCCGCCGTTCGTGTTCTGACGGTCTCCGCCGTCTTGCACGGCGGGAGGGCGGCCGCCGTGTCAGGGCGGAACGACTCCGCCGCGGCGCCCCATCCGTCCGGCAAGCAGTGGTCATGGCAACACCGGTTGAAACCGCAACGATCATCGGCGACGGGGCGATGGGCACCGTGTGCGGACTGATCCTCGCCGGCCGCGAGGTCCGCGTGCGACTCTGGGGCCCGTTCGAGGAACACATCCGACAGATCGCGGCGGACCGCGAGAACCGCCGGTTCCTGCCCGGCCACCGGCTCCCGGACAATCTGATCCCCACGACCGACAAACGCGAGGCGCTGACGGACACCGAGCTGATCGTCTCGGCGATTCCATGTCAGTACACGCGCGGCGTGTGGGAGGGGCTCCGAAGTTGCTATCCGCGGGGCGTACCGGTCTGTTCCGTGACCAAGGGGCTGGAGATCGACCGGCTGATGTGGCCGACGCAGATCATCCGCGACGTACTGGGCGACGCACCGGTGGTAGCGCTGTCGGGCCCGAGCATCGCCCCGGAGGTGGCCCGCGGCCTGCCGGCCACGGTCGTCGCGGCGTCAGACGACCTGAACCTCGCGGAGCTGGTGCAACACTCGTTCTCCACGGAAACGTTCCGCGTTTACACGAACAACGACCGCCTCGGCGTGGAACTGGCCGGCGCCACGAAAAACGTGATCGCACTGGCCGCCGGCATCATCGACGGCATCGGGGCGGGCGACAATGCCAAGGCCGCCCTGCTCACCCGCGGGCTGGTGGAGATCACGCGGTTGGGGACGGCCATGGGCGCTCAGCCCGGCACGTTCAAAGGATTGGCCGGCATTGGCGACCTGGTGACCACCTGCATTTCCCCCATCGGCCGCAACCGCACCGCCGGCGAGAAGATCGGCCGCGGCATGGGCATGCGGGAGGTGATTGACTCCACGCCGTCCGTCATCGAGGGCATCCCCACCACGGAGGCCGTTCTGGAACTGGCCATGCGGCACAACATCGAGATGCCCATCACGCACGCGGTGCATTCCGTACTGCACGGCCACCGCTCCCCGCGTGAAGCCATCCACGACCTGATGACCCGACAACTCAAGCCGGAATGAGCCGGAAAAAGCACCCGATCGGCCGCGTGTTCAAGGCGATTCCGCGCCCGGGGAGGGCGGGAATGCACGGCTTTGAGATCGACGATACCTTCCCATGCTTCGCCGAAGGCAAGTGGTTGCACAACAGGACGAGCGCTCGAACCCCCACACCGGGTCCGCGGTTCAGAGACAGTGATACAACGCGCGGCCGAACCGGCCCGATCGCCGGACCGGGCGGGCCACCGCGCGCCACCCGCCTCCCGACACCCGCTAATCGGCGGCGTCGGGGGCCCCGCTGAACGACTGCAAGGCAAGATAACTCAGGCCGAATCGCTTGATATTGTCGAGCTGCTTGTCGAACTCGTCGAAGTGCGACTCCTCGTCGTTGACCAGTCGCTCGAAAATCTGTTTCGTGCCGTTGTCGGCATTGGCAGCGCACTTCAGCGCGAAATCGTTGTAGACGGCAATCGCGCCCTGTTCCATTTCGCAGGCCCGGGCCACGATCGCCTCCGCTTCGGTCACGATCTCCACCGGCCCGGCCGTGACCATCTCCACATCGCCCTTGAGGAATAGAATACGCTCCGCCAGCGTCTCGACATGCCCCATCTCCATGATGGCGATCCGCTTGAACAGCGCTGCCAGCGGGCCGAACCCCTGGTCATCCAGGTGAAAATGCCAGTACATGTACTGATGCACCGCCTGCAACTCGTCAGCCACCGCCCGGTTCAGAAGCTCAATACTCTTGCCTTTGTCCATGAGCCGTATTCCTTCCAGTGGAAAGTCCCTGGTTCCCCGGTCCGCCACGCCGTCCGGAATCCGTCATCCTGCACAATTCCCCGCTCAACGCAACCCGGACCTCAGACCCGGCCGCGATGTCGGCTACGAACCGGACGCCTCGGGCCCCATCGCTTCGCCGCCGACCAGGGTGTCGGCCATCGACTCTGCCGCCTCCGGCGTCTCCTCGAACCGCACGCACACGGCCGCGGCCACCAGCAGAACCGCCAGAACATATAGCGATTCGCGGAACGTGCCGCTCCAGTCGAACACCATGCCCGCCAGTGCCGGAGTCGCCGCCGCGAACATGTTCGACGAGAACAGGTATCCGTACACCCGACCCACGTGCGGCGCGCCCCACCGCCGGCCCGCCGACGACGCATATAACACCAGCACTCCGCCGTAGTTGAAACCCGCTACCGCCGCCAGGACGGACAATCCCACCGCAGACGACAACAGCCACGGGTGAAAAGCCAGCAGCGCCGCCTGGCCCAGGAGGTTGGCCCGGATGGCCGTCCGGGCCGGCATGACGTCGAAGATCAACCCCCACGAAATCCGGCCGATCGCGTTCGCCACGGCAAACACGGCCACCGCCAGCGCGCCGGCCTTGCCGCCGAGGCTCATGTTGAGCTGGCTGAGGTTCGCGTTCACGGTGAGGCCCGCCGCCAGCCCGGAGACCATGGCCGCGTACAACACCCAGAACGCCCGCTCGCGCAGGAACCGGGCCGGAGGGGAAGATCGACGGGCCGGGTCGTCCGCGCCTGGCGGATACCGAAGCAGCCACGCCGCCGGCAGGCACACCAGGAAAAACGCCAGCCCCAGCCACCGCATGGTGGCAAACGGCGTCCACCCCGACCCGCTCATCAGATGCTCGCTCACCTGCGAAATGAGAGCGGCCCCGCCGCCGAAGCCGGCCACCGCCACGCCGGTCACCAGCCCTTTGCGTTCGGGGAACCAGCGCATGCCCACGGCAATCGGAACCAGATACGCCAGCCCGACCCCCAGGCCGCCCAGCACGCCCATCCCCGCCACCGTGAATAGGAAATGGATTCGACCGAGCCCGGCCAGAAACCACCCCGCGGCGAACACCAGCGCGCCGAGCGTGGCCATACGCGTGGGGCCCAATCGCTCGAGCAGGCGACCCGCCACGATCGTCGTGGCCGGAAACACCA
>MTKY01055476.1_pt1 | contig 34514 bp, 34 predicted proteins | sample 1042731 | NCBI WGS metagenome assembly MTKY01 (sample SAMN06212206, study PRJNA360538) | anaerobic digester metagenome | biome: Wastewater treatment plant; material: sludge; isolation source: anaerobic digester fed with sludge from wastewater treatment plant | place: Denmark: WWTP Soeholt ...
CAACCGGCAGGCCTGACGGCCTGCGCAGCGCTCCCCGTCGCCGGTGGCGCCGGACCCGGCCACTCGTTGCAGGCTCGTGGCGTTCGTACGGGGGCAACTGGCAACGGCGGGCATCATAACCGCGCCCCGGGGGAGCGTCCATCGTCAAAATTTGGCGGGCGGTTTCCCGCATGGGAAGCATATGGCTATAATCCGCCGCGTTTCACGCGCCATATTGCTTCGCGGCAATCGTGCGGTTCAATGTCCCAGCCGAGAGGTTTGCCCAAGTGTCGATCAAGCGCGAATTGTGGATTACGGCTGCCGGTGTGATGGCGGTAATGGCGGCAATGGCTTCCATTGCAGCAACCGATCTCGAGCAGGAACTCATCGACCGGATCAAGCCGGTCGGCGAGGTGTGCATCCAGGGCAAGAGCGATTGCGCGGCTCCGGTCGCGGCCGTTGCCAGCGGCCCTCGCTCGGGCGAGCAGGTATACGGCGCCGCGTGTGTGGCCTGTCATGATTCCGGCCTGGCCGGTGCCCCGAAAATCGCGGTGGCGGCCGATTGGGCGCCACGTATCGCGCAGGGCGAGGAAACCCTGGTCAGCCACGCGCTCAGTGGCATTCGTGGCATGCCGCCCAAAGGCACGTGCATGAACTGTTCCGACGAGGAAATCAAGCTCGCGGTTGAATACATGGTGTCCAGGAGCCAATAGCCACGGATGCTGGTTCGACCGGCGAACCCTGGTCAAAAAACACACGATCGATGTGGCGCAACAGCCGCGAGAGCCTGCATCGGTCGTGTTTTAAGCCGGGAAATTTCACGCACGATTAGAAAAATGTGCCGTTGTCGCCTATAACCAGCTATCGGGTTTGCGACATCATCAATTTGGCTTTGCCTATCGGGGCGGGCCGCGCACGGCAGCAGAACGCGACGGCAAATGGATTCAGGTGCTATCGGCGACAAGGCAATCCGCGTTCTCCTGATAGATCAGGACCCCGCCGAGTACGCGCTGATCGGACAACTCCTGAGTGCGGTTGGACCGAATGCCTACGAACTCACGTGGTGCCGGCAATCCGGTCATGCCCTCGAGGCAATCGCCGCCGATCTGCATGACGTGATACTGCTCGACTACCAGAGCGACCGCGTCAAGGGCAGCGGCCTGCTCGCCAAGGCCGTACAGCACAACTGTACCCGCCCGATCATCGTGATGACCGACGAGATGGATCGCAACGTCGATCGCGAGGCGATTCGCAGCGGCGCGTCCGATTATCTGATCAAGGGGCGTATCGACTCGCTGGTGCTCGAGCGCGCGATCCGCTACGCAATCGATCGCAAGGAGGCCGAGCTGAAACTTGCCCGCCTCGCGCACTATGATCCGCTCACCAACGTGCCAAATCGCATCCTGTTCCGGGATCGGTTGCAGCGCGCGGTCGAGCGTGCACGGCGTGGCAACCAGGCCGTGGCGCTGTTTTTCATGGATCTCGACGGATTCAAACAGGTCAACGACACCCTTGGCCACGACGCCGGTGACGAATTGATCCGCTGCGTCGCGGAACGACTCAGCGCGTGCATGCGCAAGAGCGACAGCGTGGCGCGTATCGGGGGCGATGAATTCACGGTGATACTCGAAGACATCGAGACCACCGCGGATATCGTCAACGTGGCCCGCAAGGCCATCGATGTCGTCTCGCGTCCGGTCACGGTGGGCGGACAGCAGATCACGGTCGGCTGCAGCATCGGCATCGCGGTCTATCCCGAAGGCGGTCAGGATGTCGACTCGCTGCTCAAGCATGCCGACATGGCCATGTACCAGGCCAAGGGTTTGCGCGGCAGCGCCTATCGTTTCTACACCGAAAAGCTGAATGTCGAAGCGATGAACCAGATGTACCTCGAGGCGGATCTGCGCCGGGGTCTGCGCCGTGGCGAGTTCGAACTGTATTACCAGCCGCGCATATCGCTCGACGATGCGCGCGTCGCCGGTGTCGAAGCCCTGCTGCGCTGGAATCATCCGGTGCGCGGGCTGGTGATGCCGGCGGACTTCATACCGCTCGCCGAGGAAGTCGGACTGATCGTGCCGCTCGGATACTGGGTGATACACCAGGCCTGCCAGGACATGCGCGCCATGGATGCGCGTGGCATGGAGCCGATCCACGTGGCGGTGAACCTCTCGTTCCGGCAATTTCTCGACGTGAAGTTCGTCGAGACGGTCGGCAATATCATCGACAGCGCGGTGATCGATCCGCACCGTCTCGAATTCGAGCTGACCGAAACTGCCATCATGTCGCATTTCGAGGAGACGGAGCGCAGCATGCAGACCATCCGCGCGATGGGACCGACCTTCTCGCTCGATGATTTCGGCACCGGCTATTCCTCGTTTGCGCACATCCAGCGTCTGCCGATCGGCGCGCTGAAGATCGACCGCAGTTTCGTGCAGAACGTCACCAGCATGCAGGGCGATGCAACCATCGTGAAGGCGATGATCTCGCTCGCACATAACCTCGGCCTCGCGGTGATCGCCGAGGGTGCGGAAACCGTCGAGCAGGTGGGTTTCCTGCGCGATCACGCCTGCGACCAGGTCCAGGGCTTTTTCTACTCCAGGCCGGTGAAATTCGCCGAGCTGCTGGAATTCGTGCGGCGCGATCTGTCTCTTACCGCCTGAGCCAGCACGACAGCAAACTGATTTCCCGCTCCAGCCGCCACCGGACGCGTAGTCCGCGACCTCCTCGAGCGTACTCGCCCTTTTACCTTTGCTCCATGCTCTGGTTTGCGCTCGCAGCTCTGTGGCGTAACATGAAAACGAAACCGGACGGGAGCAAAGGAAATGAAGCACAGGGCGTTGATCGTTGCGACAGGTACCGTGGCATTGATGCTGGCGATATCCGGTCATGCTGACTGGAAGAACCAGCTGGATGCCGTGGTGGGCAACGTCGGCAACACGGGTGCCGGCAGCCAGCTTTCCGGACTCAGCAGCGTCGAGATGGATGGTGGCTTGAAGGAAGCGCTGGCCGTTGGCACCGAGCGCGCGATCAAGGAGCTCGGCAGGAAGGGCGGCTATCTCGACGATGCAAGTGTGCGCATACCGCTGCCGGGGTCGCTCGAGAAGGCAGAAAAGCTGCTGCGCATGATGGGCCAGGGTGATGCAGTCGACGAGTTTCTGGTGACGGTGAATCGCGCCGCGGAGAAGGCCGTGCCGCTGGCATCGGATATCGTCGGTGATGCGGTGCGTGACATGAGTATCGTGGATGCGAAGAAGATCCTGACGGGTCCGGATGACGCGGCCACGCAGTACTTTCGCGCCAAGACCGGCGCTGACCTGACGCAGGCGATGATGCCGATCGTGAAGCGCGCCACCGATGCTGCCGGCGTGACGAGCGCCTACAAGCGCCTGCTCAAAAAGGCTGGACCCGCCAGTGGACTGGTTGGCGATTCGCTGGATATTGACAGCTACGTGACCGAGAAAGCCCTCGACGGGTTGTTTCTGAAGGTGGCCGAAGAGGAAAAGGCGATTCGCACGAACCCGCTTGAACGCAGCAGCGATCTGTTGCAGAAGGTGTTCGGATCGGTGGCGCGCTGACGCGTCGATTGCGGAGGTCGTGACGATCTGCATTCCGGCCACCGCCGCTTTTCAGTCGCGCGTTTCCCCGATCCGATACGCCAGCGCTTCGGCAATATGCGCCGACGCGATCGCGTCGCAGGCATCCAGGTCCGCAATGCTGCGCGCCACGCGGAGCACGCGGTGATAAGCACGCGCCGACAATCCCCAGCGCTCGATGGCGGCCACCAGGAACGCGCGATCCTCGTCGCCCAGGCAGACCACGCGTTCCAGCTCCCGGCCCCGCAGTTCGCTGTTGCTGCAACCCTGGCGCGACAGTTGCCGCTCGCGCGCGGCGATCACCCGTTCGCGGATGCTGTGACTGGGTTCCTCGGGATGCGTGTCGGTGCGCTCGAACAGCGCCGCGCCGGGACGCGAGACCTCGACCAGCATATCGAAGCGATCGAGCAACGGACCGGACAGCCGTTCGCGGTAGCGACCCACCTGGTCCGGGGTGCAACGGCAATCGCGAAAGCCCGATCCGAGGTAGCCGCACGGGCAGGGATTCATCGCCGCGAGCAACTGGAAGCGCGCCGGAAAGCACACCCTGCGCAGCGCGCGCGCCACCATGATCTCGCCCGACTCGAGCGGTTCGCGCAGCAGGTCGAGGAGGCGCCGCGGCCATTCCGGCAACTCGTCCAGGAACAGCACGCCCTGGTGGGCGAGCGTGATCTCGCCCGGGCGCGGATGGCTGCCACCACCGACCAGTGCCGCGCCGGAGGCACTGTGGTGCGGCATCCTGAACGGGCGCTGATAACCCTCTGGAGCAAAATCCCCGAGGCCCGCCACGGAACGGATCGAGGCCACTTCGAGCCATTCCGCTGTCTCCATCGGCGGCAGGATGCCGGGCATGCGGGTGGCCAGCATGGTTTTGCCCGTACCCGGCGGGCCACTCATCAGCAGGTGCAGTTTTCCCGCGGCCGCAATCGCCAATGCGCGCTTGGCGCGAGCCTGCCCGCGTACATCGGCCATATCGGCGTCCGGCGCTGCGTGCACAGGGCTGTCGGGTGCCTGGGTGTCGGTCAGCGCCGCGCCGCTGAGATGCGCGCACACCTGCAGCAGATGTTGCGCGGGAATCACGCAGGCACCGGGAATCCGCGCTGCCTCGGCGGCATTCGCCCCGGGCACGATCAGTGCCTTGCCGTTCGCATGGCAGGCGATGGCCGCGGGCAGTGCGCCGGTGACGCTGCGGATTTCTCCGCTCAGCGCCAGTTCGCCGAGAAACTCGAATCCCTCGAGACTGCGTGGATCGATCTGCCCCGATGCGCCGAGAATCCCGAGTGCGATCGCGAGATCGTAACGCCCGCCTTCCTTCGGCAGATCGGCGGGTGCGAGATTGATCGTCACGCGTGACGCGGGAACCTTGAACTGGGTGTTGAGCAGCGCGCTGCGCACCCGGTCCTTGCTTTCACGCACCGCGGTTTCGGGCAGCCCGACGATCGCCATGCGTGGCAGGCCGCCCGAAATGTGGATCTCGGCGCGTACCGGCGGGGCGGAAATTCCGATCTGGGCGCGGGTGTCGACGGTTGCAAATGACATGATCCTTCCCTGGATACATGGTTGACGAACGCGGGCCTATTCCGTGGCCCGCTCCAGTTCCGCCAGTTGCTGCTGCAACCGGCCAACTTCCGCTTCGAGTTCCGCCAGCTGTGCCCGGGTGCGCTCCAGGGTTTCGAGTTGTGCGTCGAACTGTTCGCGGGTTACGAGATCGAGCCGTGCAAACGCGGTCTGCACGATGGTGTTGAGGCTTTTCTGCATGTCCTCGCGCGCGCCCGCGTCGCTGATGAAGCGGCCGAGCTGATCGCCGAGGTTGCGCAACAGGTTGTCGTTGATCATCGGGATTCCGGGCAAACGTTTGCCGCAGGGATTCTAAACCATGCCGCGCACAAATGGTGTGGCCGAGGATGCGAGGACTGGCCGCGGCGCGATGCACAAACGCGGTGCGGGTGCGTTGAATCGGTGCAAAAGACTCCGGTTGATTTCCTCATCGCGCGCCATTTTCGTCCTGGAAATATCCTAATTCATTGGTTTAAAAGGTTTTTATCAAGCTGGCACGTGCGCTGCAAGAGGCATATCGAGTTTCGCACTGCAGCATGCAGTTGAAACATGGTCAAACCTTACTGTTACGGAGACAGTCGATGAAAACCAAGTTGTTCGTGAATACGTTTGTCCTGGCCGCGGTTGGTGCAGGCCTCAGCCTGCCGGTTGTCGCCGGGGACGAACTCGCCATCAGCGGAAATGTGAGCCTTGCCTCGGAGTATGTGTTCCGCGGGCAGTCGCAGACCCAGGAGAACGCGGCTGTCCAGGGCGGACTGGATCTCGAATACTGCGGCTTCTATGTCGGGGCCTGGGGTTCCAACGTCGATTTCAACAGCGATGCCACCGCCGAAATCGACTACTACGGCGGCTATGTATTTGGTCTCACCGAGGATCTGAGCCTCGATATCGGCTATATCCGCTACTCCTACGCCGGTGAGTCCGACCTCGACTACGACGAAGTCAAGGCGGCTCTCGGCTGGAAGGACCTCACCGTCGGCGTGAACTATTCCTGGAACTATCTCGGGGAAGATCCCTTCGGTGACGGTGACGTGGATTTCTTCTACTACTTCGCCGATTACAGCTTTGCCCTGCCGGCGGACTTTGCGCTGGGGTTGCACGTGGCACTGAACCAGGCCGATGGCGACGTGAACAACATTGCATTCGAGAGCCGCGGGGAAAACGAATACACGGAGTGGAACGCATCGCTGGGCAAATCGTTTCTCGGTGCCGATTTCGCGCTGACCTACTGGGGTACGAGCATCGACGGCAGCAACGAACTCGGAGACGAGCGACTGGTGTTCTCGGTATCGAAAAGCATGTAACACATCTGCCCTGGCGCGCCAGGGCTCAAGGAGAAACCGCAATGAAAATGATCACCGCCATCATAAAACCCTTCAAGCTCGATGATGTACGCGAGGCGCTTTCGGAGATCGGGGTGCAGGGCATCACGGTCACCGAGGTCAAGGGCTTCGGGCGCCAGAAAGGCCATACCGAACTCTACCGCGGCGCCGAATACGTCGTCGATTTCCTGCCCAAGGTGAAAATAGAGGTCGTGGTGGCCGACGGCATCGTCGACAACATCATCGAGACCATCACCCGATCCGCGCGCACCGGCAAGATCGGCGACGGCAAGATCTTCGTCGTCGCCGTCGACCAGGCCGTACGGATCCGCACCGGGGAAACCGGCGAGGAGGCTGTATGAGCGCGCTACTTGCTGTTCACGAACCACGGGGAGCTTCCATGAAGACCACGATTGCCCGGGCGCTCGGCGCCTCGTTACTGCTTTTGCCCGCGCTTGCGTTGGCCGACGACGCGCCGGTACTGAATTCCGGCGACACCGCCTGGATGCTGACCGCGACCGCGCTGGTCCTGTTCATGGCCATTCCGGGGCTGGCCCTGTTCTATGCCGGCATGGTGCGCTCGAAGAACGTGCTCTCGGTCCTGATGCAATGCTTTGCGATTACCGCGATGGTCTCGGTGTTGTGGACCATCTACGGCTACAGCATGAGTTTTGACACCACCGGGATGGAGGCGGGCGTCACCAACCTCAACTCCTTCATTGGCGGGCTGTCCAGGGCCTTTCTTGCCGGGATGACCAAGGATGCGCTGGTTCTGGCGGTTCCCGAGTCGGTGTTCATGACCTTCCAGATGACGTTCGCGATCATCACGCCGGCGCTGATCGTCGGTGCCTTTGCCGAGCGCATGAAGTTCTCGGCGATGATGGTGTTCATGGCGCTGTGGGTGACGGTCTGTTACTTCCCGATGGCACATATGGTGTGGAGCGGCGACGGTGGACTGTTGTGGGACTGGGGCGTGCTCGACTTCGCCGGCGGCACCGTGGTGCACATCAATGCCGGTATCGCGGGCCTGGTGGCTTGCCTGGTGCTTGGCAAGCGCAAGGGCTTCCCCGGAACCGCGATGCCCCCGCACAACCTCGGTTACACCGTGATCGGCGCCTCGATGCTGTGGGTCGGCTGGTTCGGTTTCAACGCGGGTTCCGCGGTTGCCGCCGACGGCAACGCCGGCATGGCCATGGCGGTAACGCAGATCGCCACCGCCGCCGCTGCTCTGGGTTGGATGCTGGCCGAGTGGTTCAGGCACGGCAAGCCCTCGGTGCTCGGCATCGCCTCGGGCGCCATCGCCGGCTTGGTCGCGATCACGCCGGCTTCGGGCACCGCCGGTCCCGGTGGCGCGCTGGTGATCGGCTTTGCCAGCGGACTGATCTGCTTCCTGGCCGCGACCCGCCTCAAGCGTGCGCTTGGTTACGATGACTCGCTCGACGTGTTCGGTGTGCATGGTGTCGGCGGTATCGTCGGTGCGATTCTCACCGGTGTGTTCGCCGCCCCCGCCCTGGGTGGCTTTGGCGAAGTCGAGAACATCGCGCTGCAGGTCTGGATCCAGACCAAGGGCGTGCTGTTCACGCTGGTCTATAGCGGTGTGCTGAGCTACCTGTTGCTGAAGCTCGTCGACCTGGTGATCGGCCTGCGGGTCAACGAGGAAGATGAAACCATGGGCCTCGACATCGCGCTGCACGATGAGCGTGGCTACAACCTCTGATCTGCCGGTGTAGTGTGGGCGGTACGCTGCGTATCCCGGTATAATGCGCGCCCACGTACACCCCCCGTTCGCAGGAGAGCCTCGCGCATGAAACTCATCACCGCCATCATCAAACCCTTCAAGCTCGATGACGTGCGCTCGGCTCTCTCCGATATCGGCGTGCAGGGTGTGACGGTGAGCGAAGTGAAGGGCTTCGGGCGTCAGAAAGGACACACCGAACTGTATCGCGGAGCCGAGTACGTGGTGGATTTTCTGCCCAAGGTGAAGCTCGAGATTGCCGTTGATGACAGCCAGACGGACGCGGTGATCGAGGCCATACGCGCGTCGGCGAATACCGGCAAGATCGGCGATGGCAAGATTTTCGTGGCTCCGCTCGAGCAGGTGATCCGCATCCGCACCGGCGAGGCTGGCCCGGACGCGATCTGATCAGGCTGGCCTCGAGCCGGGCACCCTCGGTTTAGGGTATAAAAAGCGCGCATCAAATAAACAAAAAGTTTTTGACTCGCACAAACACTCGACTATAAGTATCCGGGTGAAAGCCGGGCAATTACGCGCGGGTGTGATGAATGGCGGGCGCCGCTGACGGGAAGGAAAGCCATGTCCCCAGAAGATGATGAAGACAACGAGAACGAAAACGAAAGCGTTGATTCGGACACGATCGAGGTCGAGGCGCCGCCGCCGCGTGACGAACCCCTGGAAACCCGTTCGCTGGAAGCGCGCTGCAAGCTGCGTGATCAGATGCAGTCGGATATCGAGGCGTTCCTGCGCTCGGGCGGTCGGATCGAGCAGGTAGCGCCGAATGTGAGCGCGCAGGATGCCGCGAAAACCGCGGTGGAAAGCAGCTAGCTGCACTCCAGTTCGTTGATCAGGGCAGCCAGCTCGCTGAAGGCCCTGAAAACGGCCCTCGGCGCTTCTCCGCCGGGCCATGCGCGATCATCGGGATTGAACCAGACCGTGGTGATGCCGAGGCGCTGTGCGCCGAGCATGTCGTGCTCGTGATGGTCCCCGATGTGGATGCAGTGCTCCGCGCTGGTCTGCGCGGCAGCGAGCGCCGCGTTGAAGTGCTGTGCCTGCGGTTTGCTTGCCGCCAGCGCCTCGGCATTGAAAGCAAAATTGAAATACTTGCCCAACGACAGCCGGAACACATCGGCATTGCCATTGGTCAGCACCCCGAGCACGTAGCTGCGTGATAGCTGCTCGAGACACTGCGCGACATCCGCAAAGGGTTCGATATCGTGCCGCGCCTCGATGAAGATCGCGAAAGCCTCTGCGGCGAGTTGCGTGGCCTGTTGCGGGGCGTAGCCGCAATCGAGCAGCGCAAGCCGCATCGACTCGCGCCGCAGCTCGCTCACGTGGTGGTGCAACTCGGGGCGTTCACGCAGCAGGCGCAGACGCAGGTTCATCAGTTCCGCCCGGTTGAAGCGCTGCGGCACCTCGGGGCAATGGCGCATCAGCCATTCGCTCACGCGCTGCTCGGCGCGCACCAGAACCGGGCGCACATCCCAGAGCGTGTCATCGAGATCGAAGGTAATCAGCCGGAAGCGCCGGTTCATCGTGCTGCGTTCGCGGCGCAACGGGGCGGATTGTCAGGGCGCATCGATCGACGCCGCCGCGCTAGTCGTCAGCGCCGCCGCGCCGCCGCGTGGCGCGTGGATGGGCGGCGTCGTAGACCTTGGCCAGGTGCTGGAAATCGAGATGGGTGTAGATCTGGGTGGTCGAGAGGTTGGCGTGCCCGAGCATCTCCTGCACCGCGCGCAGATCGCCGCTCGATTCGAGCAGGTGGCTCGCAAACGAATGGCGCAACATATGGGGATGCAGGCGCTGGCTGAGACCGCGTGCGCGCCCCTGCTGCTCGAGCCGCTTCTGTACCGCGCGCACGCTGATGCGCGTGCCGCGCCGGCTGATGAAAACCGCCGCGTGATGGGCCGCGCGTGCACACAAGCCGCGCGCCTGAAGCCAGCGCCGCAGGGCCTGTGCGGCCTGGGCGCCGAGCGGAATGGTGCGGGTACGGTTGCCCTTGCCGGTGACCGTGACGAGGGCGCCGTCGAGATCGAGCTCGGGGAGATCGAGCCGGCACAATTCCGAGAGCCGTAATCCCGAGCTGTAGAAAAGCTCCATGATGGCGCCGTCACGCAGTGACTCCCAGCTTTGGGGTTCGGCATCGAGCAGGCGCGCGGTCTGGTCCACATCGAGCGTGGCGGGCAGCTTGCGAGGCCCTTTTGGCGCCGCCACACCCAGCGCCGGATTGACCCGCAGCGTTCCATTGCTGACCAGGTGGTTGAACAGGCCGCGACAGGCCGAGAGAAAGCGTTGCAGACTGCGGCTGCCCAGTCCGCGCCGGTGCAGCGCCGCAACCGACTGCCGAATCGCCGCCGCATCGATCCCCTGCGCAGTGTCGATGCCGGCCTGCGCAAGGCAGGTCGATAGCAATGCTAGATCGCGACGATAGGCCGCCAGCGTGTGCCTCGAGGCGCGGCGGGTGGCTTCGAGATAGCCGAGGTAGTCGTCGATACCCGCTTGCAGTGCCGATTCGAGCGCCAATTCAGGTGTGCTCTGCAAAGCGCGGCAACAATCGCTGCAGTGCATCGCCGATGAATTCCAGGAACAGCGTGCCCATCTCGCCATGAAAGCGGCGGGCATCGCTGCTGCCGGCTGCCAGCAGCGCAAGCGGAGTGCCGGTACCCACCGGCACCACCACCGCCGAATGCACCGTCTCGGCAGCGGCGGCAAACAGCAGCGCACGTTCCTGCGGGCGCAATGGTCCGACGATGGGCTTGCCCGGTCGAAACATGCTCTTCAGTGTGCTCTCGGCATCGTCACGCGTGATGCGCTCGCCGCCCTCGCTCCAGCGCGAGTCGTGGTCCGACACCAGCAGCAGCCGGCAATGTTCCACGCCGAACTCGCGTCGTATCGATTGCACCAGGCTCTGGCTGAGTTGTTCGAGCGTGCCGGCTTCCAGCAGCGCGAGAATCAGCTGGCGGGTCTTGGTGAACAGCTCGTCGTTGTCGCGGGCGTGATCGAGCAGCCGGCTCAGGCGCTGGCGCGACTCGATGTTGCGCTCGCGCAGCAGGCTGACTTGTCGCTCTACCAGCGATACCGCAGTGCCCGCGCGGTGCGGCAACTCGAGTTCGCAGAGGATGTTCTCGTGATGCAGGAAAAAATCCGGGTGACGCCCGAGATAGGCGAGTACCTCCTCGGTCGCAAGTTCCGTTGCGCTGTCGCGCATGCGCAAGCTCGTGGCGTGTTCTTCTTTCATAGTGCAATCTGCCCTTCGAATACCGTGGTTGCGGGACCGCTCATCAACAGCGGCTCGCCTTCGCCGCGCCATTCGATCTGAAGGTAGCCGCCAGGAAGATAGACGCGCACCCGCTCGTCGAGCAGGCCGCGCAGCCGTCCGGCCACGACCGCGGCACAGGCACCGCTGCCACAGGCCATGGTCTCGCCGGCACCGCGTTCGAACACGCGCAGACGGACTTCCGTGCGATTGACCACCTGCATGAAGCCGACATTGGCGCCTTCCGGGAAACGCGGATGCCACTCCAGGCGCGGGCCAAGCTCGGCCACGGGGGCCAGGTCAACGTTCTCTACCAGCAGTACCGCGTGCGGATTACCCATCGAAACGGCACTGATCTCGAGGCACTCACCATCAGCCTCGAGAGTATAGCTGCTGGCCTGGAGCTCGGCCTTGAATGGTATTTCTTGCGGCTGCAGGCGTGGCACACCCATGCCGACGCTGACCACGATGCCCTTGCCCAGCCGGAGATCAAGCGGCCCCCCGATCGTGCCCACCCGCAGCCGATTTCTGGCGCTGAGACGTTTATCGCGGATGTACAGTGCCACGCAGCGCGCGCCGTTGCCGCATTGCCCCACCTCGGTGCCGTCCTGGTTGAAGATCCGGTAGCGGAAATCCATCTCCGGATCGGTGGGCGGCTCGATCACCAGCACCTGGTCACAGCCGATCCCGAGACGACGATCGGCCAGGCGGCGGATCAGCTGGGCATCGATGCGCAGCGTTTGCGTGATCAGGTCGAACACGACGAAATCGTTGCCCAGCCCGTGCATCTTGGTGAAGCGCAGCAGCATCGTCAGGCGTCCGGTGGCAGCAGGTTCTCGCCCCGCACCAGGTCGGCAAAGCTCTCGCGCGCCCTGACCAGATAGGCGGTGCCACGATCGACCATCACCTCGGCAGGGCGTGCCCGGGAGTTGTAATTGGAGCTCATCACGAAAGAGTAGGCGCCCGCGCCGCTCACCGCCAACAGGTCGCCGGCGGTCAGCGCCAGCAGCCGCTCCTTGCCGAGAAAATCGCTCGATTCGCAGACCGGTCCAACCACGTCGTAGAGTGCCGGTTCGGCGCGTGCGTTGCGCCGGACGGATTCTATGCCCATCCATGCGCCGTAAAGGGATGGCCGGATCAGGTCGTTCATCCCGGCATCGACCAGTGCGAAGCGGCGCTCGCCGTTGCGCTTGAGATACTCCACGCGCGTCAGCAGGATGCCGGCGCGCGCGACGATCACGCGCCCGGGCTCGGTTATCAGGCTCAGGCGGCGCGGACCCAGGCGTGACAGCAGCGCCGCGGCATACGCCTGCGGTGACGGTGGTTGCTCGTCGCGATAACACACACCGAGGCCACCACCGACATCCACGTGCTCGAGCACGATGCCGCGTTCGCGAAGCTGGTCGACCAGTGCCAGCACCCGATCCAGTGCATCGACAAACGGGGTGAGCGAGGTCAGCTGTGATCCGATATGGCAATCGATGCCGCGCACGCGGATATTGGGCAGGGTGGCGGCGTGCGCATACAGTGCGCCGGCGGCACCGATCTCGACGCCGAACTTGTTGTCGCGCAGACCGGTGGAAATATAGGGATGGCTTTCGGCATCCACATCCGGGTTTACCCGGATCGAAACCGCTGCCTCGGCGCCGCGTTGTGCCGCGATCGTCTGCAGGCGTTCGAGTTCGGCCTCCGACTCGACGTTGAAGCACAATATGCCCGCATCGAGCGCGGTCACGATATCGGCCGCGGACTTTGCCACGCCGGAGAACACGATGCGTTGCGGATCGGCACTCACGCTCAGCACGCGCGCCAGTTCGCCCCCGGAAACGATATCGAAGCCGGCGCCCCGACGGGCCAGCAGATCCAGCACCGCGAGGTTCGAATTGGCTTTTACCGCATAACAGATCAGGTGTGCCGGGTGGATGGCGAGCGCCTGCGCGAACGCGTCGTACTGCGTCTCGATGACCGCACGCGAGTAGACGTATGTCGGAGTGCCAAAACGCGCGGCAATACTCTCGAGTGAAACCTGCTCGGCAACGAGCAGGTCATCCTGGTAGCAGAAAGCGTCCATCGTGATCCCGATACTGGTTGCTGGACTCAGGGGGTGCCTGCTGGTGCAGGTGGTGGATCGGGCGGCAGGAAAAGCGGACCTTTCTGGCCGCAGCCGGAGAGCATGACGAGAATGCAGGCGAACAGGAACAGGCGCACGAGGGTAACCCCAGCTGAGTGAGCGCGGATTATAGCTCGCTTGCGCCGGCCTGCGGGATTCAGGTCGGCGCGTCGCGCAGCGCCAGCTCGATGCGCTGCTCGAGCAGCTGTTTGTGCTGCAGGTAGTGGACCGTTTGCAGGGTCTGCCGGGTGTTGCCGGCGAGTGCACTCAGATCGATATCGGTGAGATAGATCGGGTAGTGTGCGCCGGCGCTGCGCCGGGCACGCACATGCGCTGCCAGTTGCCCGGGAAAGGCGTCACCGAGCTCGCGTTGCGAAAACGCGATCCCGTTGCAATATACCGTGTAAAGCAACTCGTCCCCCTCCCCCTTCTCGCCAATGGCCTGCAGGTCCAGAAATGGAACGGCACGCTTGTCCGCGGGTAGTGTCAGGTGCTGTACCTCACGCTCGCCACGGTTGCCGGTTCGCGACAGACGGTAGAACCGCGGACCGGCGCCGCCTCCGGGGCCCGCCGAGGGCGGCAGCGCGGCACCGTTCTGGCGGTAGCGAACCGCGGCCAGAAACTGGTCGAGGGCACACAGTGCCGGCCCCTCGTGCGCATCGTCATGGCGGGCGTGAAAGAAAGATCCCTGTTCGTCGATGACCGTGATCTCCAGTGCCGCGTCGTCGCTACCGCAAAATACCGTGACGCGCCCGGCACCGATGTGGCGGCAGATGGTGGGCAGTGCCGAGTCCCGAAGGGCGTAACGATCGATGGTCAGCGGGCTCCAGGTGGCGCACGCCTGGCCGAGCAGCGCATACAGCTGCTTCAGGTCAGCGGCACTTTGCGCACTCACCACGCCGTCGTGCAGCTGCATCAGGTGCAGACGGCTGCCGATCGCGAGCACGTAGCGCGCATCGTGCAAGCCGGCGCCGCCGAAGCTGCGTCCGAGGTCCTCGAACAGCTGCTCGACCCGGGCGGCGATCGCGGTGGAGCGACTGGCGCAGTAGCAGCGGATCGCGAGATGCGGGCGTGCATTGCCGGCCGCTATCAGCTGCAGATAGTCACGCAGGCAGCGGATCAGGCCGTCCTCGCGTACGTAGCGAGTCGCCACGATTTCTCCCCAGCTGTTGCACTGCACGGTTTCGATATTCAGCACCAGGTTTTCCCGCAGCGCGCTGAAATCCAGGGAATCGGTACGGTTGGTCACGCGCTGCAGGCCCTGCTCGCGCATGTGACGCAGCGGATCGGCCGCAACATTCACGAAGGCGAGCAATTCGAGGGGCTGCGCGGGGCTGGCAAAGGCTTCGTCGTCGAGCCGCTCGGGGCTGGTGCTGGCATCCACCAGTTCGCGCAGGTCCGCCAGCATGCGGCGCAGTTCGGATTGACGCAGCCCGTCGAAAGCCTCGCGTGTGGCGAGCCGTGAATGCTTTCCGATCACGCCGTTGAGCACGCACCAGGCCAGCAGTTCGGTGAGGCAGGCGCTTTGCCTGAGCGCGCTTGCGGTTGGTGCGGCGCGCGGCGCGACGATCCCGGGGAGCGCGATCCAGGGCGAATCGGCGGCTTCCTGCGCAGGTGCCGCACGGGTGCATATGCTGAGCTCGCGCTCCGCGACGTTGCGGGCGCGACCCGGATTGACGGCTTCGATCTTGCCGGCCTTGCGTTCGTATGCCGCGTACAGCTTGCGACCGAGAATGCTGAATTCGTGCGCATCGATCGATGCTCCCGCCTCGCTCTGGCCGGCGAATTCCGCCAGGAAGCGGTAGCTGTAGGTCAATTCCCTTACCAGCTCGTTGCGCTCCGCACCGACTTCATGGATGTTCCAGTCCGGGCGCGAATCGAGCTTTGCGAGCTTGTGCGCGTCCCATCCCCACTCCTCGGTGAGCCGCGTCATCAGGTTGCGTTGCCAGGTGTCGATGTCCTGCGATGCAGGGCGGGACAGTTTCGTGCCAGCCTTGTAATAGAGGCAGCGGCGTACGATCTCGAGGCGCTCCGGTTCCTCGCGCCGCAGCAAATGGCGTTCCAGGCGCCGGTAGACCATCATGTAGGGATCGAGCTCGTCGATATCGACCACGCCCTGGTGGACCGCGCGCTTGTAATCGGTGCTGAGACTTTCGGTGCGCGGGAATTGCGCCGCATAGACCTCGAACAGCAACAGTTTCAGCACCGATTTGAACGGCGAGTCGATCGCCTTGTAGAGCTGCCAGATTCCCGCCCCGACAAACTCTCCCTGCGGAATCGAGGAGATACCGCCAAAGTCCACCAGCTCGGCGCTCTTGACGTAACGCTTCTTGGTGAGCTGGCGGCAGAATTGCGCGTAATGCGCTTCGGCGGCCGGGGGCACCAGCCACCAGGCCGGCAAGCGACCGGCCAGCAGGATACCGGTGCGGTAGAACTCGTCGAGCAGCAGATAGTGCTGTGCCGAGCCGCAGTTCTCTCCGGTCAGCGGCTCGCGTTGCCCGCGTTTGAATTTCTCGCCATTCATCAGGAACAGGTGCGCCTCGAATCCGCCCTCGCGCGCCCAGTGCTGCAAGCGTTCCGCCTTCTTCTGCAGCAGAGCGAGCTGTTTACCGTCGAGCTGCTCCGGATAGCAGATCCACACGTCGAGGTCGCTGCCGTCGGAGTGTCCGAGCGTGCCCGAACTGCCCATCAGGTACACGCCGTGCACCTGCGCCTCGCTGGCTGCCGGGCGCTGGTAGCCGAAGCTGAGCGCGACGCGTCGTGCCAGCGACAGGACCTGCGCCGGCGGCGTATAACCGCTGATCCCGCAGGGTGTTTGCTGCGAGACATAGCCTGGCAGGGCCGGGTGGTTGGCATGCAGCAACAGCGGTAACAGGTCGATGAAATGCCGCTGGCGTTGCGTGAGCATCGCGCGTACGCGCGCGAGCCGCGCTGCGCTGATTGCGCGAAAACGCGTCAGCGCGAGCCGCAACTGCTTGCGGTCGATGCCTTCCTCGGGAATCGAAGGGGATGCGGCTTTGCTCGGCATGCCGCTTAGTATAGAGGAGTGCCGGCGCGCTACCCGGGTGGAGCCGTTCGTGCCTCGAGCCGCGCGCGTGCGGCGAGCGCCGCCTGTGCGACCTGCCGCGGCGCGGTGCCGCCGAGATGATCGCGGGCGGCTACCGAACCCTCCAGGGTCAGCACCTCGAATACGTCGGCATCGATCTGCGCGCTGAAGCCGCGCAGCTGTTCCAGGGACATGTCCGCGAGATCGGTGCCGCTGGCGACGCCGGCGGCGACCGCGCGACCGACCACTTCGTGGGCATCGCGAAACGCCATGCCGCGGCGTACCAGGTAATCCGCCAGATCCGTCGCGGTGGCAAAACCGCGCCGCGCCGCCTCGCGCATGACCGCCGCGTTGACGCTGAGTGCCGGCATCATGTCGGCGAACGCGTGCACGCAATCGCGCACCGTATCGACGGTATCGAACAGCGGTTCCTTGTCCTCCTGGTTGTCCTTGTTGTAGGCGAGCGGCTGCGATTTCATCAGCATCAGCAGGCCCATCAGGTGCCCGGTCACGCGCCCGCTCTTGCCGCGCACCAGTTCGGGCACATCGGGATTCTTTTTCTGCGGCATGATGGACGAGCCGGTGCAGAAGCGATCCGGCAGGTTCACGAAGCCGAACTGCGCCGAGGTCCACAGCACCAGTTCCTCGCTGAAACGCGACAGGTGGGTCATCAGCAGGGCCGCGAAAGCGCAGAACTCGATCGCAAAATCGCGATCCGCCACCGCGTCGAGGCTGTTGGCGCTGGGCGCATCGAAACCGAGCAGCGCGCTGGTGTAGGCGCGGTCGATCGGGTAACTGGTACCGGCCAGCGCCGCGGCGCCCAGCGGGCAACTGTTCACGCGACGCCGGCAATCGAGCAGGCGGCCGTGATCGCGTTCCAGCATCTCGTTCCAGGCCAGCATGTGGTGGCCGAAAGTCACCGGCTGCGCGGTCTGCAGATGGGTGAAGCCGGGCATGATGGTGGCGGCCTCGCGCGTGGCAATATCGACCAGCGCGTGTTGCAGGCGGGTGAGTTCGGTCGCGATCCGATCGATCTCGGCGCGCAGGAACAGGCGCATGTCGGTGGCGACCTGGTCGTTGCGCGAGCGACCGGTATGGAGCTTCTTGCCGGCGATGCCGATACGGTCCGTGAGCCGCGCCTCGATATTCATGTGCACGTCTTCGAGCGCCACGCTCCACTCGAACCGTCCTTCACCGATCTCGGTGCCGAGTGTCTCGAGTCCACTCCTGATCGCGGCGTGCTCGGCTTCGCTCAGCAGTCCCGCGCGTTGCAGCATCGAGGCATGTGCGAGCGAGCCGCGGATATCGTGTGGCGCCAGGCGGTGATCGAACCCGACCGAAGCGGTGAAGCGCTCCACGAACGCATCGATACTTTCGCTGAAACGCCCGCCCCAGGGCTTGGCAACAGGTTCTTTGTCCATGGTTTCCTTGGTGCAGCTGTGAACCGGCGCGCGATTATAGCAGCGCGCCGGAGGGCGTCGGACCCGTCGCCGCCGTTTGCGGACTAAACTAGCGCTTGGGTTCCCGATCGAGACGCGGCATGCGCAGCATCGAATTGCCATCGACACCGGTCACCGGAGCACACCGGTGAATGGCGCGCGGTCCGCGGCGCCGGGTTTCCTGATCCCGGACCTGTGTTCGCCGCAGGCGGTGTTGTTCCTGTTGCTGAACAGCGCCCTGCTGGCGCTGACGCTGGTGCTGTTCGCGACCGGGTTGTCCAGCTTCAGCTGGATGGAGCTGGGGCGCGTCGCGCTGTTCATTCTCTGGAACATGCTGCTGTGCGCGGCGTTGCTGTGTCAGCTGCGTCTGCGTATCGCGCGCTGGCCGGTGGCGACCGGCGCCTGTCTCAGCTTTGCCATCGTGCTCGGTGTGTGTGCGCTTACCAGCATCGCGGCGCAATGGTTCCTGCAACAGCTTGGTGCGGGGCGCGTGGATTACACGCGTTGCGGGCGCGATATGCTGATCGCGGCATTGCTCGGTGGTGCCGCGCTGCGCCATTTCCACCTGCGCGGCGAGTTGATGAAGCGCGAGAGCTCCGAGCTCAGTGCCCGCATCCAGTCGCTGCAGGCGCGGATTCGCCCGCATTTCCTGTTCAACAGCATGAATATCATCGCCAGCCTGATACCGCTGGCGCCGGAGCTGGCCGAGCGTGCGGTCGAGGATCTCGCGGAGCTGTTCCGCGCCAGCCTGCGCGAAGGTGATACAACGGTCGCGCTGGCACTTGAGCTGGATCTCTGCGAGCGTTACCTGCGGCTGGAGCAACTGCGACTCGGCGAGCGGCTGCAGTTGCAGCGCCATATCGGCGAGATGCCCGAGCAGGTGCGCTTGCCGCCGCTGTGCGTGCAGCCGCTGCTCGAGAACGCGGTATATCACGGTATCCAGCCCCTGCCCGAGGGCGGCTGCGTGAGCCTCGATGTTGCCGTGCGTGGACGGGTGTTGTGCATCGATGTGCTGAATCCGCTACCCGGGCCGGTGCACGTGAATGGTCGTGGCAGCGGGATCGCGCTCGAGAATATCCGCGACCGGCTGGGCGCCATCTACGGAGGCCGGGCAAGTCTCGAGCTGCACAGCGAGGGGGGTACGTTTCGCGCGAGCCTGCGCATTCCGCTCGAGGCGAAGGCATGAAACTGCTGCTGGTCGATGACGAACCGCTCGCCCGGGCGCGGCTGCGGCGCCTGCTGGAGGAGCGCAGCGACTGCACCGAGTTGCGTGAAGCCGCCAATGGTGCCGCGGCGATCGAGGCCAATGCCGAGTTTGAGCCCGATGTGATATTGCTCGATATCCGTATGCCGGGCATGGATGGTATCGAGGCCGCACGGCACCTGACGCAGGGCGAGCACCCGCCCGCGATCATATTCTGCACCGCGTTCGAGGAGTACGCGGTGGCAGCTTTCGAGAGCCGAGCGGTCGGTTACCTGCTGAAACCGGTGCTGCGTGACAAACTCGACGCGGCACTCGATGCGGCGCGCGCAACCACCCGCTACCAGATGAACGCGCTGGCGCGCGAGACCCGCGAACAGCGGCGCTTCCTCAGCGCGCGCTCCGCTGCCGGGACCCATCTGTTGCCGGTTGCCGATGTCCGGGTGTTGCTGGCCGACCAGAAATACGTCACCGCGCTGTATCCCGGTGGCAGCCTGTTGCTCGACGAGAGCCTGCGCGAGCTCGAGCTGGAGTTCGAGGGCCAGTTTCTGCGGGTACACCGCAAGGCGCTGGTTGCAATCCATCATATCAGTGGGCTGAGCCGCCATGCGGGCACCGAGCGGGTGCAACTCGATGGCCTGGACCTGCGAGTGCAGGTCAGCCGGCGTCATCTGAGCGCAGTGCGCACGGTGGTCGCGGGACTCTAGGCCCCGGACGACCAGATCCGACGGGCTCCGGGTGGTTGCCGCCGCCGCGCGCGGCGGCGCGCATGGCTTATCATGGCACTCCAGCCGTTGATATCGAGCCGAGCATGAGCGCCAGGATTCTCCGCATCGCAACCCGCAAGAGCCAGCTTGCCCTGTGGCAGGCGGAGCACGTCCGCGCCCGCCTGGAGGCGGCGCATCCGGGCATTGGCGTGGAGCTGGTGCCGCTCTCCACGCAGGGTGACCGCATCCTCGATGTACCGCTGGCAAAAATCGGTGGCAAGGGCCTGTTCGTCAAGGAGCTCGAAACCGCGCTGCTCGAGGGCCGCGCGGACCTGGCGGTGCACTCGATGAAGGATGTACCGATGGATTTTCCGCCGCAGCTCGGTCTCGGCGCGATACTCGGGCGCGAAGATCCTCACGATGCTTTCGTGTCGAATCGTTTTGCCGCGCTCGAGGCGCTGCCCGTGGGGGCGCGGGTCGGCACCTCGAGTCTGCGCCGGCAATGCCAGTTGCGCGCGCTGCGGCCGGATCTGCGGATTCTCGATCTGCGTGGCAATGTCAACACCCGTCTGGCACGGCTCGATGACGGACACTACGATGCCATCGTGCTCGCGGCGGCGGGTCTGCTGCGGCTCGGGATGCGCGCGCGCATCCGTGCCCTGCTGTCCGAAGTGCAATCGCTGCCGGCGGTGGGGCAGGGTGCGATCGGCATCGAGATCCGCTCCGACGATGCCGAACTGCGCGCGCTGCTGACCCCGTTGCACGATGAGGATTCGGCTGTGTGCGTGCGTGCCGAGCGCGCGCTCAATCACCGTCTCCAGGGTGGGTGCCAGGTTCCGATCGCCGGTTTCGCCGAGATCGATTCGCTGGCTGCAACGCTGCGCCTGCGTGCGCTGGTGGGCAAGATCGATGGCAGCGAGATCGTGCGCGGCGAGATTTCCGGCGCGCGCGCCGATGCCGAAACGCTGGGGGCGACGCTTGCCGATGAGTTGCTGGGCCGTGGCGCGGCGCGCATTCTCGGTGAACTGGCGCAGGCGCACTGAGGCATGGCGCGGTCCCTGGAGGGTGTGAGCGTGCTGGTCACGCGACCCGCGCCACAGGGCGAGAGCCTGGTCGCGGCGATTCGCGAAGCCGGTGGCGCAGCACTGGCGCTCCCGTTGCTGGAGATCCGGGAGCTCGAGCGGGACGCGTCCGCGGATGCGGTATTCGATCGGCTGGATGGTTTCGATATCGCGATTTTCATCAGTGCCAACGCGGTGCGTGTGGCGCTGGGGCGCTGGCGCGCGCGGGGAGGCGCATGGCCGGCGCAGCTGATGTGCCTGGCGATCGGCAGCGCCACCGAACAGGCGCTGGCGCGCGAGGGCATTGCAGCGACGAGTGCTGCGGCGGCGATGAACAGCGAGGAATTGCTGGCGCTGGATGTGCTCGCGAAGGTCGATGGCCGGCGGATCGTCATCTTCAAGGGTGCCGGTGGTCGCGATCTGCTCGCCGCGAGCCTGCGTGCACGCGGCGCCCACGTCAGCGGGTGTGCGCTCTATCGGCGCGTGGCACCCGCCACGCCAACCGCCGAGTTGGCGCGGCAATTGGCACGCAGCGGCGTCGATACCGTGTTGATCAGCAGCGGCGAGGGCTTCACCAACCTGCTCGGCTTGCTCGGTCGGGATCTGGCTGGCACGATGGCAGGCAGGATCACCCTGGTGGTTCCCGGTGAACGGGTGGCGCAGCTGGCCCGTACCAGCGGATTCATGCGTCTCGAGATCGCGGCCAATGCCACCGACGAGGCGATGCTCGCCGCGCTCCGCGGCCTGGCCGCGCGCAAACGTGCAGAATCGGAACACACATGAAGCAGCAGAACAGCGAAAACACCGTGGAAGTCCTTTCCGTGGAGACCAATGCCCCGCAGCCGGCGGCCGGACGCAGACTGCTGTGGCTGGCGTTGCTGCTGCTTGCGCTGCTGATGGCCGCAGGTGGTGCTTATCTGTGGACCACGATCGATGGCTTGCGTCTCGAACTGGCGGCGCTCGCAACGCATAGCGCGGCACCGGCCGGTGGCGTGGCCGATGTGCGGGTGCCGGCGATGCTGCGGTCGCTGCAAAATGTGGATCAGGAACTCGCGGCGTTGAATGCGCGCCTGACGCAACTCGATGCGCAACAGCACGCCGCGCAGGCCTCGCTCGATGTGATCGGCAGCGCCGACAAGCGTGACTGGGCACTCGCCGAGGTCGAGTACCTGCTGCGCCTTGCCAACCAGAGCCTGCTGATGGGGCGCGAAGTGCGGGGGGCGCTCGCGCTGCTGGATGCCGCGGACGAGATATTGCGCAAGCAGGATGATCCCGCTTTGCACGAAGTGCGCGCGGCATTGGCGCGCGATCGTGCCAGCCTCGAGGCGGTGGCCGGATTCGATGTCGAGGGGCTTTACCTGCGACTTTCCGCGCTGGGCGCGCAATTGCCGATGCTGGTGGTTGAAGAGCGTTCGCTGGCGCAAGCGCGCGAAGCATCGCCCGTGGCACCCGCAAGTGATGCCGATCCGCGCTGGTGGACACGGGTGCGATTGCTGCTCGATCGCTACATCGTGGTGCGTCAGCGCCAACCGGTGAAGCCACTGATGCCCCTGGCCGAGGAGCAGTACCTGCGGGTCAACCAGCGTTTGGCACTGGAGCAGGCCAAGCTCGCGCTGCTGGCTACCGAGCCCGCGGTGTATCGTGGTGCGCTGCAGGAGGCGGCTGCATTGACGCGCGCGTACTTCAGTGCCGAGGTTGCGGCCAACCAGGCCTTTCTCGGCGAACTGACCCGGCTTGCGGAGGTGGATATCGCGCCCGTGTTGCCCGATATCTCCGGCTCGTTGCGGGCGTTGCGCGAACGCAACACCGCGGACGAGGGCTGATCGATGCGCCGGTTGTTTGTGGCGGTGCTGGTCATCCTTGCGGCGGCCGCGAGCCTGGCCTACCTGGTGCGCCTCGACGCGGGCTATGTGCTGGTCCAGTTCCACGGGCTGAGCGTCGAGACCACGATCTGGGTTGCGCTGCTGGCTCTGCTGCTGCTGCTGTTCGGTTTTTATTATCTGGGGCGATTGCTGGTGGTCTGCGCGGACCTGCTGGCGCGTGTGCTCGGGCGGCGCAAGCCCGGTCGGCTTGGAGGCATGCTGGGTTCCTGGCATGCGCGACGCCGGGGGATCACGACCCGCGGAACGGTGGCATTCATGGAAGGGCGCTGGCGTGTGGCACTGCGCCTGCTGGCGCGCGGTGCGCGCAGCAGCGATACCCCGTTGCTGAATCATCTGCTGGCGGCGCGCGCCAGCGAGGAGCTCGGTGATCGCGAACTGGCGCAAGGCTTCTATCAGCTGGCGGCGGAAGCGCCCGGTGCCGGGCTGGCGGTCAGACTGGCGCGGGCGCGGGCCGAGATGCGCGGCGGGCGCTTGAGCGAAGCGCTGGCATTGCTGGATGTGGACGATGCCGATCACGCCGATGCCCCGGCACTGCTGCGTCTGCAACTGGAAGTGCTGGAACGGCTGGGAGACTGGCAGCGGATCGCGGCCCTGCTGCCCGAGGCGCGCCGCTACGGACTGCGCGCAGAGACTGCCCTGGCAGCGCTCGAGGAGCGTAGCTGGCTGGCGCGGCTCGAGCACGCGGGCGCGAGCTCGGGGTCCCTGCAAACAGCATGGAAAGCGCTACCCTCGCCGGCTCGACAGCATCCGGCATTGCTGACTGCCTATGCCGCCGGCTTGGCGCGCGCGGGGTTCGGCGACGATGCCGCGAAACTGTTGTCCGCCGCGCTGCGGCGCGAATGGAATGCGCAACTGGTGCGGGCATATGCGCTGCTGCAAACCGGCGATGCGCGCGCCCGGCTGAAGTTTGCCGAATCCTTGCTTGCCGGGCATGGGCGCGAGCCGCAGCTGCTGCTCGCCCTCGGGCGACTCGCGCTCGGCAATCGCCTGTGGGGCAAGGCCCGCGAGTATCTCGAGAGCAGCCTGGCCAACGGCGCCGGCAGCGAAGCCTGCGCGGAACTGGCGCGGCTTTACCAGCACCTGGGAGAGCACGAACGCGCCAGCGCAATGCTGCAGCGTGCGGTGAAACTGTCGGTAGGAGAGCTGCCGACGCTGCCGATGCCGGAGAGTCGTAACCAGCTCGCGGCGCCGGTATTCAATCGGCTGGAATAAAAGGCACGACGCCTGCTCAATCGATACCGAGCTGTGACCAGAGCTGATCGACACGGCTCCTGATGGCCGGGTCCATCGTGATCGGTGTGCCCCATTGGCGGGTGGTTTCACCGGGGAGCTTGTTGGTCGCGTCGAACCCGATCTTGCCGCCGAGGCCCGAGACCGGCGAGGCGAAATCCAGGTAATCGATTGGCGTGTTCTCGAGTATCAGGCTGTCGCGCGCGGGGTCCATGCGCGTGGTCATCGCCCAGATCACGTCCTTCCAGTCACGGGCGTTCACATCGTCATCGGTGACGATCAGGAACTTGGTGTACATGAACTGGCGCAGGAACGACCAGGCCGCCATCATCACCCGCTTGGCATGACCCGGATACTGCTTTTTCATGGTAATCACCGCCAGGCGGTAGGAGCAGCCTTCCGGTGGCAGGTAGAAATCCACGATTTCCGGAAACTGACGTTGCAGCAACGGCACGAACACCTCGTTCAGGGCCGCGCCGAGCACTGCGGGCTCATCGGGCGGGCGCCCGGTATAGGTGCTGTGGTAGATCGGATTGTCGCGGAACATCATGCGTTCGACGGTAAAGACCGGGAAACGCTCCACTTCGTTGTAGTACCCGGTGTGATCGCCGAACGGGCCCTCGTCGGCAAGGTCATCGGGGTAGATATGCCCCTCCAGCACGATCTCCGCGCTGGCTGGCACCTGCAACGTGCCCACTGTTGACTTGACCAGCAGGGTCTTGCCGCCGCGCAGCAGCCCGGCAAATGCGTATTCGGACAGGGTGTCGGGAACTGGCGTTACCGCCGCCAGGGTGGTTGCCGGATCAGCGCCGAGCGCGACCGCGACCGGAAACGGTTGCCCGGGATGCGCCCGCTGCCACTCCTGGAAGTCGAGCGCACCACCGCGATGCGACAGCCAGCGCATGATCAGGCGGTTCCTGCCCAGCACCTGCATGCGGTAGATGCCGAGGTTCTGGCGTTCCTTGTGCGGACCGCGGGTGATCACCAGGGGCCAGGTCATCAATGGCGCGGCATCTCCGGGCCAGCAGGTCTGCACCGGCAGCATGCCGAGATCGACATCATCGCGCTCGAGAATGTTCTGCTGGCAGTCGCCGCGCGCCACGAGCTTTGGCGCCATATCCAGCACCTGGCGGAACACCGGCAGCTTGTTCCACGCCTCGCGCATGCTGCGCGGCGGGTCGGGTTGACGCAGGAAGGCCAGCAGTTCGCCGATTTCGCGCAGGCTCGAGGCGTCCTTGCCGCCCATGCCGAGCGCGACCCGGTGTTCGGTGCCGTAGAGATTGGCGAGCAGGGGCAGGTCCGAGCCGCGTGGCTTTTCGAACAGCAGTGCCGGTCCGGCACGGCGCAGCGTGCGGTCGCAGATTTCGGTGACTTCGAGGCGGGGGTCAACCGCGACCGCGACGCGCTTGAGTTCGCCCATGCGCTCGAGCGCCGCGATGAACTCGCGCAGGTCACGGTAGCTCATTGCAATGCGAGCGGTTACTTGCGCTTCATCGAGTTGAAGAACTCTTCGTTGGTCTTCGATTCCTTGAGCTTGTCGACCAGGAATTCGGTGGCGTCGATGTCTTCCATCGAATGCAGCAGCTTGCGCAGGATCCACATCCGGTTGAGTTCCTCGTCGCTGGTCAGCAACTCCTCGCGGCGGGTTCCGGAACGGCGGATATTGATGGCCGGGAACACGCGCTTTTCGGCGATACGCCGGTCGAGGTGCAGTTCCATGTTGCCGGTGCCCTTGAATTCCTCGTAGATCACCTCGTCCATTTTCGAACCGGTATCGATCAGCGCGGTGGCGATGATGGTGAGGCTGCCGCCTTCCTCGATATTGCGTGCGGTACCGAAGAAGCGCTTGGGCCGCTCCAGGGCATGCGCATCGACGCCGCCGGTCAGCACCTTGCCCGACGAGGGCACGATGGTGTTGAACGCCCGTGCCAGGCGAGTGATGGAGTCGAGCAGGATCACCACGTCCTTCTGGTGCTCGACCAGACGCTTGGCCTTTTCTATCACCATGTCGGCCACCTGTACGTGACGCGACGGAGGCTCGTCAAAGGTGCTGGCCACGACTTCAGCGCGCACCGAGCGCTCCATGTCGGTGACCTCTTCCGGGCGCTCGTCGATCAGCAGCACGATCAGGTGGCATTCGGGATTGTTGCGCACGATCGATTGCGCGATGTTCTGCAGGATCAGGGTCTTGCCGGCCTTGGGTGGCGAGACGATCAGCCCGCGCTGGCCTTTGCCGATCGGGGACACCAGGTCCATGATCCGCCCCGAGAGATCCTGGCTGCTGCCGTTGCCCTGCTCGAGCTTGAGGCGCTCCTCCGGAAACAACGGCGTGAGGTTCTCGAACAGCACCTTCTGGCGAGCCGAATCGGAACCCGAGAAATTGATGTCACTGACCTTGAGCAGCGCGAAGTAGCGCTCGCCGTCCTTCGGTGGCCGGATCTTGCCGGAAATCGTGTCACCGGTGCGCAGGTTGAAGCGCCGGATCTGGCTTGGCGAGACGTAGATGTCATCGGGGCCGGCGAGATAGCTGCTGTCGGCGGAGCGCAGGAATCCGAATCCGTCCGAGAGTATCTCGAGCACGCCGTCGCCCGATATGTCCTCGCCGCTTTTGGCGTGACGCTTGAGCAACGAGAAGATGATGTCCTGCTTGCGCGAGCGGGCAACGTTTTCGATGCCCATGGCCTCGGCCATCTCGACAAGTTCATTGATCGGCTTTTCTTTGAGTTCGGTAAGGTTCATGGTGGTGTGGTGTGTTGTCTTGGAAAAAGTGGATGGGCAATATTCAGCACTGTCCGGGAACCGGAATATCGGAGTACGAGCGAGTCACGCCGGAGGGCGCGGATCCAGACGCGGAGGAAAGGGGGTCAACGAAAACAGGGCTGGATTATCGGGTCGAATGCGTTGGAACGGAGAGAAATGTAGCATGTGCCGTCCGGGCAGTCCAGCTTCAGCTTGATCGGTGTTGATACGAGCGTAGCCACCTCCAGCAAGTTGGATCCGGCTGCGCAGTAATACCAGTCATAAAGTGGGGGGGGGAACGATATGCGTTACCTTGCGCTCGCAACGGACTATGACGGCACGCTGGCTTCAAATGACAGAGTGTCAGAGCCGGCGGTGCGCGCCCTTGAGCGCCTGAGGGTATCCGGCAGGCGGGCCATCCTGGTCACGGGTCGTCGGCTCGACGACCTGCTTGCGCTCTGTTCCTGCGTGCAACTGTTCGATCTCATCGTCGCCGAGAACGGCGCAGTCGTCTATGCTCCGGACAGCCGCGAAGAGACGCGGCTTGGCAACCCACCTTCCGCAATGCTGATACAGGGCCTGCGGGCGCGCGGGGTCGCGCCACTCGAGATCGGACAGGTCCTGGTGGCGACGCACGCACCGCACCGCGCGGCCGTTCAGGACGTGATCTGGGAACTCGGCCTCGAGGTCCAGGTGATCGGTAATCGCGGCGCGGTGATGGTGCTCCCGGCTGGCGTCAACAAGGCGACCGGCCTCGAGCACGCGCTGTGCGAGCTGGGCCTTTCGCGCCACGAGGTGGTGGGCATCGGCGACGCGGAAAACGATCATTCGTTTCTGGAGCGCTGTGAGTGCGCCGTGGCGGTGGCCAACGCGGCACCGTCCATCAAGCAGATCGCCGCCCTGGTAACGGCGGCCGAAAATGGCAATGGTGTCATCGAACTGATCGACGAGTTGATCAGCGACGATTTGCGCCGACTGGAAGGCTCACTTTCGCAAAACCTGATTTCGCTCGGGAAACGCACAGACGGGACCACCGTACAACTCTCGCCCTACGGCCACAACATGCTCGTTGCCGGTCCTTCCGGCTGCGGCAAGTCCACGCTCGCCGCCGGCATCATCGAACGGCTCATCGAGAAGGATTACCAGGTCTGCATTGTCGATCCGGAAGGCGATTACGGAACCTTGCGCGATGTCGTGGCTCTCGGCAACCAGTGGCGCTCCCCGAGCGTCGCCGAGGTATTGGCGATCCTCGAGGACCCCAAGATCAACCTGAGCGTCAATCTCCTCGGCATCTCGCTGGATGAGCGGCCGAATTTTTTCGCCCAACTTGCACCGAACCTGCAGGCCATGCGTGCCCGGACCGGGCGGCCACACTGGCTGGTCGTGGACGAAGCGCACCATCTGTTGCCCGACACCTGGGGGCACGCCGCGTCCGTGCTGCCTCAACGACTCCACGAAACCATTCTGGTCACCGTGCATCCCGACCACGTGGCCCCGGAAATCCTCGCGCCGATTGACGTTGTTGTGGCCATCGGGCATTCGCCCGAAAAGACCCTCGAGGAATTCGCCGGGGCGGCGGGGCGGTCGATTGCCTGGCCCGTGGATCTGGTCTACCAGGCAGATCGCGTTGTCGTATGGCTCAACAAAGGCGGGCACGCACCATTCGCGATGCAGGCACAACCCGGGCGGGCCCAGCGTATCCGCCACCACCGCAAGTATGCGGAAGGCAATCTGCGTTGGCACAGTTTCTATTTCCGCGGCCCGGACAACCATCACAACCTGAAGGCCCAGAACCTCGTCGTCTTCTGCCAGATCGCCCAGGGTATCGATGAGTCGACCTGGATGTACCATCTCCGTCGTGGCGACTACTCGCGCTGGTTCCGCCACGCGATCAAGGACGATCATCTCGCCGACGAGACGGAACGCGTCGAATGTCGCGCTGACCTCGAGCCCTGGCAGACGCGGCAGATGATTGAAGAATTGGTGAATGCCCGCTACACGCTGCCGGAATAACCTGCGTGGGCATGGCGATATTGCGCGCTAGCGGTGGAACTCGCCGGTCCGCTCGGGTTGGTAGACGACTTCCACAAGACGCACCTTCATCATGCCGCCCCCCGGTCGGGGCCACTCGATATGTTCACCCGCGGACAGCCCCAACAGCGCGCTACCAACGGGCGCGAGTATCGAGATACGTTCGGCGCTGCCATCCATGTCCTTCGGGTATACCAGTGTCAGGCAAAACTCTTCCCCCGACTCCAGGGCAAAGCGCACCTTGCTGTTCATCGTCACCACATCGGGCGGCACGCTCTGCGGCGCAACGACCTCGGCGCGATCGAGTTCCATCTGCAGTTCGGTCTTGCCCGGGAAAGTGGCCGCCGGCAACGTATCAAGAAGCGTCTGCAGACGATCCAGATCCTGTGATGTCAAGATAATTCCTGGTCGTTCGTTCATCAAATTTTCTCGCTGATCAGTTGATTCCAGACGACTCGATCCGGTCAGTCGGACCAAAGCCCCCGCCGACAAGTGCAGCCGCACCCGGACCTCTCATGCCCGTTCAGGCAATCGCGGCGTCGATGAACGAGGCCAGCTGGCTCTTGCTGACGGCACCTACCTTGGTGGCTTCGGTATTCCCGTTCATGAAGATCATCAGCGTCGGGATGCCGCGCACGCTGTAGCGATTGGGTGTCTCGTTGTTGGCATCGACGTCCAGCTTGCACACTTTCAGACGCCCGGCATACTCGCGCGCGATCTCCTCGAGCACCGGGGCAATCATCTTGCAGGGCCCGCACCATTCGGCCCAGTAATCCACGAGAACCGGGAGTGTCGACTTCAACACCTGCTCCTCGAAGCTGGCATCGGTGACGTGGACAATGGAATCGCTCATCGGAAATCTCCGCAGTCAATACAGGTGGGTTTCAAGTGCGCCCGCATAATAGCATCCGCGTGCAAGCTGCTTGCAACATGGAGGCGAACGGCTCCGGTTTCAAGCGCGCGGGGTTTATAGTGCGTGCCATGAGCAGCGTATCGCAGCAGCATGAATCACGCGCCCGCGTTGCCGTGCGAGCGCCCGGGACAGGTGCGGGCCCGGCATTCTGGAGCTTTGCTCTCGAGTGCTACGACCGACCAGGAGTGCAATCACAGTGTCTCGAGTTGCAGGACCGGTACGCGGCCGAGGTGCTGGTGCTGCTGTTCCTGTGCTGGCGCGCCAGTTGCGGTGATGTCTTGGACATGACGCGCCTGCGCGCGTTGTGCGAACGCTCCGCACCGCTGGCACGTCAGCTCATCGGTCCGTTGCGTGCCGCCCGCCGCGCGCTGAAATCCGCCGCGCAGACAAGCGGCTCGGTCGAGCTCGCGCAGGCCGCGGCGCGGCTGCAGGCCGCCGAGTTGCGGGCCGAATGTCTGCAGGCGTGCTGGCTTGCGCAAGCCGGGCTGTTGCCGGTGTGCGTCAGCCGGAGCGGCGAGCGCGCCACGCAGGCGGGCACCTCGATTGCCGACTACCTGCGTTTGCTGGGAGTCGAATCCGCGGTGGCGCAACGCCGCGCCGATTCGCTGGCCGCGGCCGTGTCCGGATCCTGAGCGGCGATCCGGGCGCTCGTGTATCATGCCGCGTTTCTTCACCCGCGCGATCCATACAGAGGATTTCCCCATGAGCCGTTCTTTCTCGTTGCCCGTGCTTTTCAGCCTTTCGCTGTTTGCCCTGGGGGCTTGCAGCGATGCCAAGCCACCTGAGACCGCTGCCAAGCCGGCAACCCTCGAAACGGACCAGCAGCGCATGGGCTACGGGCTTGGAGTGTCGGTTGGCCGCCAGTTCCGCGGTGACGGCCTGCAGGTCGATGCCGATGCGCTGGTGCGCGGGGTGCGCGAGGGCTTCAGCAGCGACACGCTCAGCATGACGGAGGAAGAGATCGGTGCCGCGATGCAGCAGCTTCAGGAAGGGCATGCCGAGCGGATGAAAGCCGAGCAGGAAGATATTGCCACGCGCAACAAGGCCGAAGCCGACGCATTCCTGGCCAAGAACGGCGCCGAAGAAGGCGTGGTGACCACGGCAAGCGGTCTGCAGTACAAGATCATCACGGCGGCCGACGGTGCCAAGCCGAGCGCAGAGGATACCGTCAAGGTGCATTATCGCGGGACGCTGCTCGATGGCACCGAATTCGACAGCTCCTACAAGCGCGGCGAACCGGTGACATTCCCGGTAGGTGGCGTGATTCCGGGGTGGGTCGAGGCGCTGCAACTGATGCCGGTCGGCTCGAAGTGGAACCTCTACATTCCCGCGGACCTGGCTTATGGCCCCGGCGGCGCAGGCGGTCAGATCGGGCCGAATGCGATGCTCACGTTCGAAGTGGAGCTGCTCGCTATCGAGCCGCCGCAAGCGAAAGACGGTGAATGAAACCGTCGGCGGAAACGCCCAGCAAAAGGCGGTCGTCGGTCGTGAAGCCAACCGTCAGCACGTAGGCGCCCGAACGTTTCCAGTCGGCGCGCCGCGGCAACTCCCACGCTTCGACCTGGCGCTGCGTGGGTAGTTGCCACAACTGCACCCGGTGATCGGTGGTTCCCGTCAGCAACCGGGTTCCGTCAGGGGAAAAGGCCGCCGCGGTGAAGGTCTCGCCACGGACGGTGCGCCAGCGCGAGACCGGCAATGAGCCGATCTCGAGGCCGGTAGAGGTGTCCCAGAGCGCTGCGCGATCGTATTTGCTGACGCTCAGCGCACGCGCGCCGTCGCCCGACAAAGTCACCAGCCTAACGTCACCCGCGTGCTCCCAGCGCTGCAGTTCGCGGCCACTGGCAATATCCCACAAGCGCGCCGTGTCATCCTCGGAACCGGTTAGCGCGAGCGTTGCGTCGCGATTCAGCGCGACGCTGCGCACCCGTCCCTGGTGCGGAAACACGCGCAGGATTCCGCCCTTCAGCGCATCGAACAGCACCGCGCTATCATCGGAAAGCCCGAGCAGCGCATGCTGGCCCTGTGGCCCCAGCGCCATGCTCAGCACCTGGCTCGGTGCGCTGAAGAAGGTGATTGCGGCGCCGCTGGCGGTATTCCATACCACCAGCGAATCGTTCTCCGCGGTAATCGCGTAACCGGCATCGGGGGAGATCGCCGCGGCGGTGAGCGGTGAGTATTCGCCGGACCGGTGATTCCAGTTGAAGCGACGCTCATTGGTGCCGATATCCCACAGGCTGCCGCCGTGGGTCAGCGAGCCCACCACCGCGAGGTTACCGTCCAGGGACAGCGCGGCGCTGAAGGCGCCCTTGTCAGCTACCTCGAGGCTCGATGAAGGCATGCGGCCAGCATCGCATCCGCCGAGTGCGAACAACAGGACCAGGCAGGCAAGCAGCCGGGGAATATCGATTCGCACTGGCCGGGACCGTAGCGCATGCAGCATGGCAAATCTCCGCGTGCGCCCGCCGTCGCGGGCCCGGGCTATCAGGCGACGGCGCGCGATCCGAGGTGCAGGAGACGGACCAACTCGTCTTCCCAGTCGAAGCGCGAGGCCAGCACCTGGCCAAGTTCGGAAAGATCCGCAGCGAAATTGGTGCATCCGGCGCGGCGCAGGTAGCGGTCGTTGAAGTCGAGCGCCACCGCCGTGGTCGGAACGATTTGTTGGTACAGTGCGGCGGCTTCGTGGCTGCCACGGGCACCGCGGCGCGCCCCCTCGTCGAGCAACTCGCAATAGACTTCGAAATGCCCGGCCGAAACATAATCGACCAGTATTTCGCAAAAGCGATCGATTTTCGGCTGGGCGCTGGTGCGCGGCGGCGTTTCTGTCGCGGCGCTGCTCAGCGAGCAGAACAGGCTCAGTAACTGCTGGCGTTCGGCGAGCCAGCGGCGCAGCAGTGAATCCACGTTTTGCCATTGTTGGGCAGCATTGAGTTTGCCGTTTTTCATTATGCTTGACTCCAATCCCCTGAACAGCAGTATTGACCAAAAATATATAGTCTTTCTCAATCAGGAGGTTAGCAAGATATTTCTCATAATTCACTTTAATGTGAAGAGATAAGCGGCAATTTTTCGCATTTGAACGGGAACCCGTTGTCGGTTGAATTGGCCGAGAGCATCCGGACTTTTTCAGATAATCGTGTTGAAGATTCGGTATATGGCGCCTGGACAGGGAGTAAGTGTTCGCTCACCTAGACTTGGTGCGCGGCTGAAGCAGGGTCCAGGCCGATAGCGCCAGCAGGCCGCCAAATGCGAGCAGGGTCCATCCGGGAATCGAAACGCCCATGAAGCTCCAGTCCACGATGGCGCAATTGCCGTTGCCGCGCAACAGGATCTCCAGCGCTTCCATGATCGGGAAGGTATCGAGAATGTAATCGATGCTGGGACCGCAAGCCGGCGCCTGGTCGGGGGGCAGGCTTTGCAGCCACACATGGCGCGCGGAAAACGCGCCGCCCGCCACGCACAACAGTGCCATGACCGCCGCGTAGATCCGGGTCCCGAGGCGCGCCGGGTCATGCAGCGTCGCGACCAGGCCGGCAAGCCCCACCGCCACGATAAAGACGCGCTGCGTCATGCACAGCGGGCAGGGTTCGAGCCCGAGTGCGAATTGCAGCCAGTACCCGCATGCCATCATGGCGGTGCAAACCGCAAACACACCCAGGAACAGCATTCGGGAAGTGAACCAGGAGGGCAACATCGGGGTTCCGTCGCAGCGCAGGGAAGCGCCACGCTATTTGATGAGCGGCGGCGGGTCAATGCACCCGGCGCGCCCGGCGCGAAAAATCACCCGCCTCGTGTATCCTGTAGGCAACTTCCCTGCGGAACCCCGGATCATGTCGATGTCTCGTATTGCCTGGCTGCTGTGTATCTTGCTGTTGCCGGCGCTGGCGAGCGCGTCGGCCGACAAGAAGCCCGAGGAAAGCAGCCGTGGCTTTGGCTATATCGAAATGAGCCCGGCATTCATCGTCAACGTTGGCGATGGCAAGCGGATGGCCTTTCTGAAGACGGATGTCTCGCTGCGGGTCGATACGGCGGCGGCAGACGCCGTCCGGCAGCACATGCCGGCGCTGCGCCATCAGCTGATCATGATGCTGAGCGGTCAAAGCATCGAGAACCTGCAATCCACGGAGGCGCGCGAAACGCTGCGCACCGCGGCACTGACGGAGGTGCAGAAGATCATCCAGGACGAGGCAGGAGTTTCCGGCGTAACCGACCTGCTGTTCACTTCGTTCATCGTCCAGCGCTGAGAACCATGCGCCGTGCCATCGTGATGGCTTCGGGATAAAACACCAGGAAGGCCTGCTCCAGCTCGTCGAGGCGCCCGCCCGCCCGCGCACTGGCCGCACGCATCGCGACGGGCTGCCCGAGGCGCGTGCCAATGCGCTCCAGCACGCCGTCGATCAGTGACGAATCCCCGTAGCGATTGAGCAGATCGTGCTCGATCATGCGGCCAAGCTGATGTGTTGCGGAAGCGGGAAATTGAGCCAGGTTGCGCCGCAGGATCGCGTAGATCGAGCTGCTGAAATGCGCCAGTTCGCGCTCGTGAAACCGCCTCCAGTGGCGCACCAGCAGATGATCGAAGTACATGTCGAGCACGATGCCGGCCAGCCGCCGCTCCCGGCCGGGAAACAGGCTTCGCAGCTGGCGCAGCAACGGGTGCCCGTCCATGAACGCATCGACCCGCCGGTGCAGTCGCACACCCAGCTCGAGCGGCTGGC
>MTKY01051170.1_pt1 | contig 34347 bp, 33 predicted proteins | sample 1042731 | NCBI WGS metagenome assembly MTKY01 (sample SAMN06212206, study PRJNA360538) | anaerobic digester metagenome | biome: Wastewater treatment plant; material: sludge; isolation source: anaerobic digester fed with sludge from wastewater treatment plant | place: Denmark: WWTP Soeholt ...
CCGAGCTGACGCGGGGGCGCGCCTGCTGGCCCTGGTCGCCGAAGTGGTCCGCCAACGTGACGATCCTGACTCCGTGCTTCGCGCCACGCTCAGGTCGCTGAGCGACGCTGCGGGATAGGGTGGACGGGACGGCTAGGTGTGGCTGCGCAGCGCGGCGCGCCTCGACTTGGCCGACCCGAAACCCCCGCTCCCTCATGTCCTGGAGGCACCGAAGTGGCCAGCATCGAAGCAGTAGGCGCCCGCGAGATTCTCGACTCGCGTGGCAACCCGACCGTCGAGGTCGAGGTGCTCCTCGACGACGGCACCGTGGCCCGGGCGGCCGTCCCCTCGGGCGCGTCCACGGGTGCCTTCGAGGCCTATGAGAAGCGTGACGGTGACAAGAAGCGCTACCTCGGCAAGGGTGTCGAGAAGGCCGTCGACGCGGTCCTGGACGAGATCAACCCCAAGATCATGGGCTTCGACGCCAGCGAGCAGCGGCTCATCGACGCCGAGATGCTCACGATGGACGGCTCCAAGAACAAGGAGAACCTCGGAGCCAACGCCATCCTCGGCGTCTCGCTCGCGGTCGCTCGGGCCGCGGCTGACTCGGCCAACCTGCCGTTGTTCCGCTATGTCGGCGGTCCCAACGCGCACATCTTGCCGGTCCCGATGATGAACATCCTCAACGGTGGCTCGCACGCGGACACCAACGTCGACATCCAGGAGTTCATGATCGCCCCGATCGGTGCGCCGTCCTTCAAGGAGGCGCTGCGCTGGGGTGCCGAGGTCTACCACATGCTCAAGAAGGTGCTCCACGACCGCGGCCTGTCCACCGGCCTCGGCGACGAGGGTGGCTTCGCGCCCAACCTCGAGAGCAACCGGGCCGCCCTCGACGTCATCATGGAGGCCATCGAAAAGGCCGGTTACACCCCGGGCAAAGACATCGCCCTGGCCCTGGACGTCGCCGCCACCGAGTTCTACAAGGACGGCGCCTACCAGTTCGAGGGTGCCGCCAAGTCGGCCGCCGAGATGACCGCCTACTACGCCGAGCTCGTCGCGGCATACCCCCTGGTGTCGATCGAAGACCCGATGAGCGAAGAGGACTGGGACGGCTGGAAGGCCATCACCGACGCCCTCGGCGCCAAGGTCCAACTCGTCGGCGACGACCTGTTCGTCACCAACCCCGAGCGGCTGCAGCGCGGCATCGACACGGCCACCGCCAACGCCCTGCTCGTCAAGGTCAACCAGATCGGCTCGCTCACCGAGACCCTCGACGCGGTCGATTTGGCCCACCGCAACGGCTACCGCTGCATGATGAGCCACCGCTCCGGCGAGACCGAGGACACGACGATCGCCGACCTGGCCGTTGCCACCAACTGCGGTCAGATCAAGACCGGCGCCCCGGCCCGGTCCGAGCGGGTCGCCAAGTACAACCAGCTGCTGCGCATCGAGGAGGAGCTCGACGACGCCGCCGTGTATCCCGGCGCCGGCGCCTTCCCGCGTTTCGCTGCCAAGGCCTGACGCCCTGACCCGTCAGACTGGGGCGATGGGGACGACCCGGGCATGACGACTTCCTCCCGACGCGCCAGCGTGCGCCCCGGGATGACGGCCAAGACCGGCCGTCGTCCCGGGGCCAGCCGTCCTGCCCCCGCCCCACGCACCCGCGACGTGGCGCCTGACGACGAGCGACGTCGGCCGGTGTGGTTGCGCTGGGCCGTCCTGGGCGCTATCGCCGTCGTCCTCCTCGTCGCTCTCGTGCCGACCGCCCGCTCGTTGGCGCGCCAACGTGCCGAGATCGATGCCTTGCAGGTCAAGGTGGCCGCACAGCAAGTGCAGGTTGCGGCGCTGCAGGCCGAACAGGAGCGATGGACCGACCCCGCCTATGTCGAACAGCAGGCCCGCGAACGGCTCAAGTTCGTCAAGGTTGGTGACCGCTCCTACACCGTCATCGACCCGCAGGAGGCGCCTCGGCCTGCCGTGTCGGGGGCGGCAGTCGCGGCGCCCAAGGCGGACGGGGATGCTCCCTGGTATGGCCAGGTCTGGCAGTCGGTCCAGCTGGCCGACCGTCCCACGGCAGGGATGGTGCCGGTTCCGGCCCCGACGACGGCCCCGTGACCGACGACGCTGATCTGGGCGCTGTTCTCGGTGCCGACCCCGGAGCGGACCCTGGTGCTGAAACCGGTGTCGACCTGGAGTCCGGCATCGAGTCCGGCATAGGGTCCGGCATCGAGTCCGACCTTCGGGCTATCGAGCGCCAACTGGGTCGGGTGCCCCGAGGAATGGCCGGCGTCGCGCACCGTTGCCCGTGCGGTCAGCCCGACGTGGTGCGCACGGCCCCCCGTCTCCCGGACGGGACGCCGTTCCCGACGACCTACTACGCCACCTGTCCGCGGCTCACGGCTGCCGTCAGCACCCTCGAAACCCTGGGCGTGATGCGGGACATGCAGGCTCGGCTGGCGACCGACCCCGACCTGGCCGCCGCCTACCGTCGGGCGCACACGGCATACCTCGCCGACCGAGCCGCCCTGGGCGACGGCGACGTGCCCGAGATCGATGGCATCTCTGCCGGTGGCATGCCCGAGCGAGTGAAATGCCTCCACGTGCTCGTCGCCCATGCGCTTGCCGCAGGCCCCGGGATCAATCCGTTGGGCGACGAAGCGCTCGCCATGCTGCCGACGTGGTGGGCGACCGGACCGTGCGCCGGACCACCGGCTGACTCGCCCTCCGTGCCAGGTGGGATAATCGGGGCATGATCACGAGGGTTGGGTCAATCGACTGCGGCACCAACTCGATTCGGCTGCTGATCGCTGATATCGACCCCCGGTCGGGTCGACTCACCGACGTCGTGCGCCGGATGGAGATCGTCCGGCTGGGCCACGGGGTCGACAAGACCGGGGTGTTGGCGCCCGACGCGTTGGCCCGCACGCTGGCGATGACGCGCGAATACGCCCAGCAGTGCCGCGAGTATGCCGTGCACGACATCCGCTTCGTCGCCACCTCCGCATCCCGGGATGCCTCCAACGCTGACGAGTTCGTCACTGGTGTGCGCGAGGCGTTCGGCGACCTCGACGTCGCGCCCGAGGTGATCAGCGGTGTCGAGGAGGCCCGGTTGTCTTTCCTCGGCGCAACCGGCGACCTCGTCGCGGCGGGCATGGAGGGTCCGTTCCTCGTCGTCGACATCGGCGGCGGGTCGACCGAGTTCGTCCGTGGCACGAGCACGGTCCAGGCGGCCACATCGGTTGACATGGGCTGTGTCCGGATGACCGAGCGCCACCTGCGCACGGACCCTCCGACCCCTGACGAGATCGCCACCGCCATCCGCGACATCGACGCCGTCATCGACCGAGCGATCCAAACCGTGGACCTGGGGCCGGTGCGCACCCTCGTCGGCCTAGCCGGAAGCGTCACGACGATCACCGCGCACCTGCTGGGGCTGGCGGCATACGACCCGGCGGCGATCCACCTGTCGACGGCGACGCCCGCGCAGGTCCAGGCGGCCTGTGCCGAGTTGCTCGCCATGCCGCGGCAGGAGCGGGCGGCCCAGGGCTATATGCACCCGGGGCGCGTCGACGTCATCGGTGCCGGCGCCCTTGTTTGGTCGCGGGTCGTGGCTCGGGTGGCCCGCCACACCGGGCTTGGCGACGAGCTTCCCGTGGTCACCTCCGAGCACGACATCCTCGACGGCATCGCGCTGTCCCTCGTCGGTCGCTGACCCGTGTTCCCCTCGCCCGTGCCCCCGGGCGCCGGTTGGCCCGGGGACCCGGCGACGCGGCATACCCCTCGGGCACGGGGGCGCGAGCAGGTGGTGACGTTGGCGGCGGCGGCCCGCACGGTTGACGCGCTGGACGCGCGGATCTCGGTATGCCGTGCCTGCCCGAGGCTGGTCGCCTGGCGGGAGCAGGTGGCTCGGGACAAGCGCGCGGCATACGCGGACCAGGCCTATTGGGGGCGGCCGGCGCCGGGCTTCGGTGACCCGGCCCCGCGGTTCCTCGTCGTGGGGCTGGCGCCGGCTGCGCACGGGGCCAACCGCACCGGACGGGTCTTCACCGGTGACCGCAGCGGCGACTGGCTGTATGCCGCCCTCCACCGGGCCGGATATGCCAGCCAACCCTCGAGCACCCACGCGGGCGACGGGATGGCACTGGAGGGGGTGCGGATTGTGGCGGCGGTGCGCTGCGCCCCGCCCGCCAATCAGCCCTCGGTCGATGAGCGGGCGACGTGCGCACCCTGGCTGGACCGCGATCTGACGCTGGCCGCGCCGACCCTCGATGCGATCTTGGCTTTGGGCGGATTGGCTTGGGACGCAACACTGTCGGCGGCGCGGCGGGTCGGGTGGCAGGTGCCGGCCCGCAAGCCGCGCTTCGGTCATGGTGAGGTGGTCCGGCTGGGGCGTCCCGATGGGCGGGGGGTGCGCCTGGTCGGGAGCTATCACGTGAGCCAGCAGAACACCTTCACCGGCCGACTCACTGAGCCGATGCTCGACGCGGCGTTGGCCCTGTTGACCGACGACGGTGACGGCGACCGGCCGGTGCGGCTGGCCGGTGGGCCGGTACGGTAGGCCGGTGAGCAACCCATCCACGCCCGTCCTGGCGGTGACCGTCCTCGGGGACGACCGGCCGGGGATCGTTGCCGACGTCACCGCAGCCCTGGCCGGACTGGGCGGCAACCTCGAAGACTCGACGATGACCTTGCTGCGGGGTCATTTCGCCATGGTCGTCCTCGTGCGCACACCCGCCCCGGTGGGTGCGGTCGAGGCCGCGTTGGCGCCCGTCAGCGCAGGCGGGACGCTCACCGTCGATGTCCGCGAGCTGCGCGAGTCCGGTATGCCGGCCGCCCCCGGTCTGGCCTGGACGCTGCGGGTGCATGGTGCCGACCGTCCCGGGATCGTCGCCTCGATCACCGAGGTGCTCGCCGCCCACGGTGGCAACATCGTCGACCTGGGCACCCGGCTCGGCTCGGACCTCTATGTCCTCATGGCCGAGGTCGAACTGCCTGACGGAGTGGACCCGGACGCGGTGACCGCGGATCTGCGAGCCGCGGCCGCTGCTGTCGGGGTGACAGTGGCGTTCGAGCCGGTGGACGACGAGGTGCTGTGAGCCCGTTCGTCATGCCCTCGCTGCCCGAGGGCCGAGTCCTGGATGTCGTTCGTTCGCCGGCGCCGGTTCTGGCCACGCCCGGCGAGACGGTGGATCCCGCGGCTGCGGAGGTCGTCCAGCTGGCCGCCGACCTGCTGGCCACCCAAGCGGTGTCGCCCGGCTGTGTCGGCTTGGCGGCACAACAGGTCGGGGTGGCCTGGCGGGTGTTCTCCGTCGACGTGACGGGCCACCCGAAAACCCGGGTCTGCCACGGCCAGTTCGTCCTGTGCAACGCGACCGTCGAGTCGGCCAGCCGCAAGGAGAAGGGCCGCGAAGGCTGCATGTCGGTTCCCGACTTCACCGGTGACGTGGCGCGGGCCCGGCGGTTGGTCGTTCGGGGCCAGTTGCCGGTCACGGGGGAGTGGGTGACGATCGAAACGGACGCCTTCGAGGCCGTCTGCCTGCAGCACGAGATCGACCACACCGACGGGTTGGTGTTCCTTGACCGGGTCGCCGGCCCAGCCGCAGTCCACCCGAGGCGCACCTACCTCTAGCCACCGCCCACCCGAGGCGCACCTACCTTTAGCCACCGCCCACCCCTCACTCCCCAGCTGGCCACGACAGCCCGCCTACCCCTGATCGCTCGGCCGTCCCGGATTTCCCCACACCCGCCGGTGTTGTATGCCGCCCAACCCCCTGACGTCCCGGATTTCCCCACACTCGCCGGTGATTTCGGGCGATCTGGGCCAGTGCGGGCCCGATGTCATCGGCGAGTGTGAGGTTTTCGAGCGAGACCGGGGCTTCTAGAGTTGGCCCTGCCCTCGTAGCCCAATCGGCAGAGGCGGGCGACTTAAAATCGCCTCAGTGCGAGTTCGAGTCTCGTCGGGGGCACCCGATTCGTGACCGTCCGGTGACCCTCGCAGGCACGGGAACACCACGTGCCCCCCGTACGCTGTATCGACCAGACGGACCCGCAGGGCCCGACCACCATGGAGGACAGATGGCCGGCAACAACCCGGTTTTCGGCAGGATTCAGAAGCAGCTGCAGGACGAGCAGGGGTATGCCGGTTTCGGCCAGCAGCGCACCCAGCAGCAGGGTTCCCCGCAGCAGCCTGGCTACTACCCGCCCACGCCGATGAGCCCCGAGCAACTCGACGCGATGTACCAACGTCCGAGCGCCGGACCGCTGGACACCGGCCGGGTCACCTTCGACGACGTCATCATGAAGACCCTCACCCTGTTCGCCATCGTGCTCGGCTCGGCCGGGGTGGCGTGGGTGCTCACCGCGACGGCCCCGCGTCTCACCTTGCCGATCTGGCTGGGCGGGATGTTCGGCGGGCTGGTCATCGGCCTGGTCATCGGCTTCATGAAGAAGGTGTCCGTCCCGCTCATCTTGCTCTACTCGGTGCTTGAGGGCGGGTTCCTCGGTGCCTTCAGCCGCTACATCGAGTCGATTCCGAGCTACCGCGGCATCGTTCCCACTGCGGTCGTTGCGACCCTGTGCACGTTTGCTGGGATGTTCCTCGGCTACCGGGCCGGGTTCATCAAGGTCACCTCCAAGTCGCGGCGGATCTTCGGGATGGCCGCCCTCGGCTACTTCCTCTTCAGCCTGGTCAACGTCCTCGGCCTGTTCATGGGCTGGACCTCGGGCTGGGGCTTCGGTGGCAGCTCGATGATCGGGATCGGCCTGTCGGTGCTCGGAGTCGGCCTCGCGTCCTACTCCCTCGCCATCGACTTTGACTCCGTCGAGCAGGGTGTGCGGATGGGCGCCCCGCAGAAATATTCGTGGCTGTTCGCCCACGGGCTCATCGTTAGCCTGGTCTGGCTCTACATCGAGATCGTCCGGCTTCTCGCGCGACTGCGCGACTGACCGGCATGTTCCCGGACCCGGTCCGGGTCGAGCTCGAGCGCCTGGACGGGCGGTGGCGTCAGCTGCCGCTCGACCAGGCGCTTCGTGCGCTCCCGGGCGTCCACGCGTTCGTCCAGCACCTTGCCGACGAGGTCGCCGCAGCATCCGGTATGCCGTCCGCCCCAGTCCCCGACCTTGGTCCGGCCGTCATCGTGGACCAGGTGCGGGTCATGGTGTTCGACATGCTGAAAGCCGGTCGGCCCGAAGGTCTGGCCGACCGGCTTGCAGCGTTACGGCGTCAGCTCAGCTGAGGCGCTCGTAGATGATCGCCATGCCCTGACCGCCTCCGACGCACATCGTCTCCAGGCCGAAGGTGGCATCGCGGGCCTGCAGGCCGTGCAGCAGGGTCGTCGTGATCCGGGCGCCGGTGGAGCCGAACGGGTGGCCCAGGGCGATCGCGCCGCCGTGGACGTTGAGTTTGTCGAAGTCCATGCCCAGGTCGTCGGCCGACGCGAGCACCTGGACGGCGAACGCCTCGTTGATCTCATAGAGGTCGATGTCGTTGATGCTCATCCCGGCCAAGCGCAACGCCTTGCGGGACGCCTCAACCGGGCCCAAGCCCATGATCTCCGGCGACAGACCCGTGGCGGCGGTCGAGACGACCCGGGCCAGCGGGGTGAGGCCGAGATCCTTGGCCTTGCGGTCGCTCATGACGACGACCGCAGCGGCGCCGTCGTTGAGCGGGCAGCAGTTGCCGGCCGTGATCGTGCCGGTCTCGCGGAACACCGGCTTGAGCCCAGACACGCCCTCGAGGGTGACGCCCGGGCGCGGCCCGTCGTCGGTGCTGTGGACGGTGCCGTCGGGCAGGGTGACGGGCGTGATGTCGTCGGCGAAGAAGCCGCTGGCGATGGCCGCCTCGGCCCGGTTCTGCGACGCGACGCCCCACTCGTCCTGCCGCGCCCGAGTGATGCCGCGGGTGGTCGCGACGTTCTCCGCGGTCTGCCCCATCGGCAGATAAACGTCGGGGATCATCCCGATCAGTCGGGGGTCGGTCCACACCTCGTTGGTCTTGGCCATCTCCTCACTCCGGGCCATCGCCGGGTGGAAGAGCGGGTTCTGGTCGGTCGGGTCCGAGCCGCCCGCGCCGGCGAACTTGCCGTATTGCGACACGCACTCGACCCCACCGGAGAGGAAGACATCACCCTCGCCGGCCTTGATCGCGTGGAAGGCCATCCGAGTCGTCTGCACCGACGAAGCGCAGAACCGGTTGACCGTCGCGCCCGGCAGGTGGTCAAAACCGGCCAGGACGGCGATGACCCGGGCGAGGTTGGCGCCCTGCTTGCCCGACGGCTCGGCGCAGCCCCAGTAGAGGTCCTCGATGTCGGCCGGGTCCAGCGCCGGGATCTTGGCCAGTGCCGCGGCGATCATCTGCGCGGACAGGTCGTCGGGACGCAGGTCCTTGAGCGAGCCCTTGAACGCCCGCCCGATGGGGCTGCGGGCAGTGGAGACGATGACGGCGTCGGTCACGGGTTTCCTCCTCGTCGAGGGTGCGCGGCCGCCGGTGAGCGGGCGCTTAGTTCACGGCCGATCGTATGCCGTGCGCCCCGCAGGTGCCTACCTCCCGTTCGGTGACCTTCGCCTCCTAGACCGAGAGCGGGAGGTGAGTGGGCGGCATACGGGGCGGCTGGTCGCGACCGGAGAGAATGGTGCGGTGCCCCGCGTCCTGCTCCGTCACTACCGCATCACCCGCCAACCCTGGGTCGAGGTGACGTCCGACGCCGTGCAGGTGTGTCTGCCGGCCTACTTCGGCAAGGACACGGTGTGGAGCATCCCCAAGGGGCAGGTACGGGTGCTCGACGATCGCGTGGCCGCTCCGGCGGCTCCCGGTTCTGACCAACCGTGGGCGACCACGCGCCCGGTGCACATCCCGTATGCCGCCACGACCAGCCAGAACACGTCCCCCAACCTCGTCCTCGTGTTCGACCGGCCGGTGCGGGTGCCTCCGGTGCGGTTCATTGCGGGCCTGGACCCCGCGTTCTCGTGGCGTAAGTCGCGCAGCCCCGAGGGCCTCTGGCTGGATGGCGTCATGCTGCGGGCCATGGATGGCTTTGCGGCACCCAGCGTGCTCGGGTCGGCGGGTGTCGCGGCCGTGCCGGATCTCGGAGAGTTCCTGCGGACCCATCGAGAGTTGGTCGGAGATCCCCATGAAGTGGAGCGAATGGTCACGGCGGAGTCGCGGGCGGGGAAATGGTCCTCGGCCTTGAGCTGGCTGGGGCTTGCGGGGGTCATCGCCGGTCGGGTGTGGGCGCTGGAATGGTTGCTGTACCTCGGCCTTGTGCTCTTCGTCGCATCAGTCGCCGTCCCGCTCTGGCGCGGATGGCGCACCAAGAGTCGGTGAGCGGACGGCATACCGATGACTGCGCGACTGGGCCACCCGCGCGCCGGGGGTCTGTGATGATGTCCGGATGAGATACGCCGAACACATCAGCGACCTCGTCGGCAACACGCCCTTGGTGCGCCTCACAAAGGTCACCGACGGCATCGCCGCGACCGTCCTCGCCAAGGTCGAATATTTCAACCCCGGCGGGTCGGTGAAGGACCGCATCGCGCTACGGATGATCGAAGCGGCGGAGGCGTCGGGGGAGTTGCGTCCTGGCGGCACGATCGTCGAGCCGACCAGCGGCAACACCGGGGTGGGGCTGGCGTTGGTCGCCCAGCGCAAGGGCTATCGATGTGTTTTCGTCTGCCCGGACAAGGTGAGCGAAGACAAGCGCAACGTCCTGGCGGCATACGGCGCGGAGGTCGTGGTGTGCCCGACGGCGGTCGCACCTGAGCACCCCGACTCCTACTACAACGTGTCCGACCGGCTGGTCCGGGAGATCGACGGGGCGTGGAAGCCCAACCAATATGCCAACCCGCAAGGCCCGGCCAGCCACTACGCGAGCACCGGCCCGGAGATCTGGGCCGACACCGACGGGCGGGTCACCCACTTCGTCGCCGGGGTCGGCACCGGCGGGACGATCTCAGGCACGGGGCACTACCTCAAGGACCAGGCCGCCGCGGCCGGGCGCGCGGACCAGGTGCGGGTGATCGGCGCCGACCCGGAGGGGTCGGTCTACTCCGGCGGCACCGGGCGTCCCTACCTCGTCGAGGGCGTCGGCGAGGACTTCTGGCCCACGGCATACGACCCGACGGTCGTCGACGAGGTCGTGGCGGTGTCCGACGCGGACTCGTTCGCGATGACCCGGCGGCTGGCCCGCGAGGAGGGCCTGCTGGTCGGCGGCTCGTGCGGGATGGCCGTCGTGGCAGCGCTGCGGATCGCCCGCGACCTGCCGGCCGATGCGGTGGTCGTCGCGCTGTTGCCCGACGGCGGGCGCGGCTACCTGTCCAAGGTGTTTGCCGACCAGTGGATGAGCTCTTACGGGTTCCTGCGCGAGAACGGCGAGCGCACTGTCGGCGAGGTGCTGCGCGCCAAGTCGGGTGCGATCCCGGCGCTCGTGCACACCCACCCCACCGAGACGATTCGCGAGGCGATCGACATCCTGCGTGAATACGGCGTGTCTCAGATGCCGGTCGTCAAGGCCGAGCCGCCGGTCATGTCCGGGGAGGTGGCCGGTTCGGTGAGCGAGCGGGCGCTGCTGGAGGCGCTGTATGCCGGCCACGCGCACCTCAGCGACTCGGTCGAGCGGCACATGCAGCCGGGCCTGCCGCTCGTCGGCGCCGGCGAGCCGGTCGGGGTCGCGCGGGCCGAACTTGAGCACGCCGACGCGGTTCTCGTCGTCGAGGACGGCAAGCCCGTGGGCGTGCTCACCCGCGCCGACCTGCTCGGGTTCCTCGTCGGCTGAGCCATGGCAGTCGACAACGGCGTAACCGTGATCGGCGCCCTGGTCTTCGTGGGGTTGCTCGCCCTTGGCGCGGTCGTCGCCCTCGTCATGGACGGGGTCCTGCTCGTACGTCACCTCGTCAGGGGTCGCTGACGACGCACCTTGTATGCCGCGTGCTCGCCTGCGCCGTCAACCCTCGCCGCACCCTCGCCGACCAGGTCGGACGCGGCCAGGTCCGCCGATCTGTGGAGTGCTAGCCACCGTGGAGGGTGGCTAGCACTCCACAAACACTGCGTGGCGCTCCGGGTGGTTGGTCGGCGCCCCGAAAACGTCGGCGGGTGTGAGGACTTCGGGCCGATTGGGGCTGGTTTGGCGCGACATCATCGGCGGGTGTGAGGAATTCGGGCTGACGCCTGGCTCCTTGGCGCTTGCTTCGCTGCGCGCCTTCGTCGCTCAGGATTGACCGGTGCGGCGCAGGACGTCCTGGAACCAGTCGACGCTCGTGTCAAAGGCCTTGTGCCCGGCAATCCGCGGGAACTCGATGGCGCGCAGCTCGTCACCGCGCTCCTCGTCATGGCCGACAACCCCGGGGATTCCGGCCATCGCGGCCTCGACGGCCTTGTCGCACATCGCGCCGATGAGCTCGAGATCCTGGGCGTTGGCCTTCGCCGAGCGGCTGAAATAGCCCGACTTCTGGACCATCGTCTTCTCGGCGCCCAGCTTCTCGGCGAACTGCTTGGCGAAATACTGCCCCGGGTTGATCATGTCGAGCTTGACGTGGCCGAACGGGTCGCGCGGCACCTCCTGGCCGGCCGCCTCCATCGCGGCGACGATGTCCGAGACGCCCGCGCCCTCGGACAGGAAGAGGTTGACGCAGCCCACCTCGTCCATGACCTTGGTCAGCCGGGCGGCCTCCGCGTCCAGGTCGATGTGGATCTCGGGGACATAGACCCCGTGGATCGCCCAGCGCTCGGCCGACAACCCGAAGCTCGGCACCCACTCCTGCGCGCCGTGCCAGGCCTGGTAGTTGCTCGCGGCCTTGCCGGTGAGCCAGCCGCACCCTCGGCCCATGACCTCGTGGATGATGAGCATCCGCGGGTTGGAGCCGTGTTCGGCCAAGACGTTCTGCGCGAAGATCGACGCCTGCTCGGCCGCCGTGTAGGCGCCCAGCGACTGCCGGATCGGCACGACGTCGTTGTCGATGGTCTTGGGCAGCCCGACCACCGTCAGTTCGTACCCGGCCTCGTGCAGGTAGGCCGCGAGGTCGGCTGCGGTCGTGTTGGTGTCGTCCCCGCCGATCGTGTGCAGGACATCGACGCCATCGGCCTTGAGCCGTTCGGCTGCGACATGCAGCGGGTTCTCACCCTCCTTGACCAGGCCGCGCTTGACGAGGTCCTTGGCGTTGGTCAGCTTGACCCGGCTGTTGCCGATCGGGCTGCCGCCGAAGTGGTGCAGCAGGTGGGCCTTGGCCCGGGTCTCATCGTCGACAACGAGGTAGTTGCCGGCCAGCACCCCGTGGTAGCCGTGCAGGTAGCCGATGATCTCCGCGTCGGGCAGCAACCTGGTGTAGCGCTCGATCAGCCCACCGACGGCCGAGGACAGGCAGGGGGCGTAACCCCCGGCGGTGAGCAGCGCGATACGGCGGATCTCGCGGGACATGAGTCGGCACCTTCCAGGCGGGGAACGTTCGCGTCCAACCCTATTCCCGTATGCCGTGTGCGCACCTGTCGCGTGCGGCATACCGGCTCGCGTTCACTCGCCGTTCACCGACGCCTGGCTCAACGGTTGGAGATGACTAACACGCCAAACAATCCTCCACAGACACCGGCCAAGGTGATGATCCCGATGGCTATCCCAGCCAGCAGGCCCGCGCCGGCGGTCCGGAGCGACTTGACCGCCAGGACCACAATGCTCAGGACCAGGCACAGGATTGCCAGACCCCATCCAGATATGGGGTTCTTGCCTGAGGAGGTGAACGCGAAGAAGGCCACGACGAAGCCGAACACGAACCCAAGGACGAAGCCGAGGACCTTAAGACCGCCAGAGGTCGACGGCTGCGGGTCGGGCTCGTGCGGGTTCGGGAGTGGGTCAAGTGGGGGTTGGGTCATGGCTGTCAGCCTCCGAACGCTTGGATGAGACCGAGGCAAGCGCCCGCAAGGACGATGGCCCCGAGGGCGATCGTCCCGAGGACGACGGCCAGGACGATGGCGATGGTCTTCCCGGTGCTGCGGGGTGTTGGACCCGCGCCCGGATACGGCAGCGGTGGGGCGGCATACGCGCCGGGAGGCGGACTGCCCTGGAAGGGGCCGGGCGGGATCGGCGGAGGCGGTGCCTGGGCCGGTGGGAACTGTGCTGGTGGGAACTGTGCTGGTGGGAACTGTGCTGGTGGGAACTGTGCCGAGGGCAGCTGGGGTTCGGGCGGCTGGCCGGTGTCCGGTGGTGGTTGGGTCATCCGAGCCTCCCGAGTCGGGACAGGAGCATCCAGATGCCGACGCCAGCCGCGACGGCAAGCACCGCGAGATAGGTCAGCACGAGGCGGGTGTCGCGCAGCAGGCAGCGGCTGCGGGTCAGCCCGGCTCGGCGGGCCTTCCAATAGCCGGTGAACCCCAGCCCGGCGAAGAACAACAGCGCGAACGGGCCCAACGCCCAACCAAGCAAGGCGACCGTCGCGAAGATGCACAACCGCAGCGGGTCGAAGGGCGTGTTCTCTGCCGCTGCCGCGGGGAACGGCGCGCCCGGTATGCCGTGTGGCACGGGTGGACTGGTCATCGTGACACCTCCGAGGGTGCTCGGGTGAGGGACCCGGCCGCGGTGCTCAGCCGGGTTCGGGACAAGGGCGCCCAGGCCTGGACCGCGCAGAAGGGGGCACATTGGTGGGCGTTGTCGGCCGGGTTGAGGGTGCCGACGTGGACGCAGCACTGGGTGAGGCGTTCCTCGATCATGGTGTTGATGTCCATGAACGGCTTGACCGTGATCCGCACGACGCGCTCGGCGAGCATCGTCCGCAGGCGGTGGGCCTGGCCGGGCAGCCGCGAGGCGGCCAGGGTGGTGAGGGTGCCGATGCCGATGTCGCAGGTCGTGCAGATGTCCTTCCAGATCCGGCCGATGTCCGGGTGGGAGACCGAGGACTGTTCGCTGAGCAGGCCGAGCAGGCTGTCCTTGACGGTGGCCCGCAACTTAGCGGGCAGCTCTTGGTCGGCGAACCGGTTGGCCAGGTCGTCGGGGGCGAGGTCGAGATAGCCCTTGAGGTTGTCGGGGCCGATGAGCGAGACGAGTGATCGCCACTGGCCGGAGTCGTCGCGCAGGAAGTAGCCGACCGACGCGCAGTGTGGGTGCGAGCACGGCAGGGCGGTGAGGTCGCGCCAGGTGACCAGCTCGTCGGTCTGGGCGGCCAGGCGCCCGAGCACCCCGGTGTGGGTGAGTCGGTCCAGCGGGTCGATCCCGGCGCTGCGCCCGGAGCCGAACACCGGCTGGATCGTCACGCCACCGACGAACGGGGTGTCCAGCGCCAGTCGGATGATCGGCCCGATCTGGTCGTCGTTGACCCCCAGCGCGGCGGTGAGGGTGAGGGTGGTGAAGACCCCGGCACTCGTGAGTCGTTGCAGCGCAGCGTGTTTGAACCTCAGCAGGTCGGCACCGCGGTGGTGGATCGACCCGGTCGGAGTGAGCCCGTCGAACTGCAGGTAGACCTCGACCCGCTCGCGGTGGCGCACCAGCGCGGCGAGCAACGCGTCGTCCTGGGCCAGGCGGATCCCGTTGGTGTTGACGAGGATCCGGATGATCGGGCGGGCGACGAGCTCGTCGAGCAGCTGCTCGAAGTCCGGGTGCAGGGTGGGTTCGCCGCCCGACAGCATGAGGACATCCAGGCGTCCCCGTTCCTTGGCCAAGCGATCGTCGACGGACGCGAGGACGTCCTGCAGACGGGCCGTCGTCGCGCGGGCCGGGGCCGATTCGGCGAAACAGGTGGGGCAGCGCAGGTTGCACGTGTCGGTGATGTCGGCCAGCAGGATGCAGGTGTGCTGGGTCTGCATGTGCGGCATACCGTCGAGGTAGGCCGCTGGGACCGGCGCGAAGTTGCCCATCCGGTCGGCCAGGTGCTCCTTGGTCGTGGCCGTCCACTGCTCGAGGTAGGTGAGGATCTCGGCCGACTCGTCATAGAGGGTTCGGACGAATCCGTGCTCTGGACACCCTCGTTCGAGCCAGACCTGGCCGTCGCGGACCGCCAGCCACCCCGAGAGGCGACGCACGTCGGCCAACGGTTGATCCGGCCGCTCCTCATGGCAGTGCGGGCAGAACGCGTTGACGTAGCGGTGAATTCGGAAGTCTCGCAACGGCATACCGGGGCCGACGGCCGGTCGCGCACTCACCGCAGGCTCCCAGCGAGGTCGGGTGCGGTGGCCGTATGCCGTGGCGCCAGGGCGTAGGCGCCGCGTCGCCACTGCCACGCGACCCGGGCCAGCAGGACGGGGACAGTGGCCAGGAGGAACAGTTGCGAGCGGTCCAGCCCAGCCCACGCGACCTCGTCGCCGCGGGTGAACTCGACGAGGAAGCGGAACACCCCGTATGCCGCGAGGTAGACGACGAGGGTCTCTCCGGGCGCCTGCAGCCGGTGCCGCAAGACCTGCCACAGCACGACAAAGGAGAGGGCGTGGAAGGCGATCTCGTAGGCGAACGAGGGGTGGAGGGGCACTCCGGCCACGCCGGACAGCCTCGTGGCGGTGGCCTCATCGAGGACCGGGCCGAAGCGCAGCGGGTTGGGTGAGCCCGGCAGTTCAGTGAACATGCATCCGAACCGGCCGATCGCCATGCCGATGGCCACGGCGGGCGCGAACAGGTCGCCGGTTCGGGCCCGGTAGCCGGTCAGGCGCTTGGTGACGTGCACGCCGAGCCAGGCCCCGAAGAGGCCGCCGAGGACGGACCGGTTGCCATAGACCCATTGTTCGGCCAGCGAAGGGTTCGCGCGGAGGTCGATGTGTTGAAGGATCGGACCCAAGCGCATGAAGATCGCCCCACCGACCAGGGCCCCAGTGACGACGTAGAGCAGTCGGTGGTCGTTGGCCCGACGACGGCGGGCTTCAATGATGAAGACGGCGATGGCGACCAGGACCCCGAGTCCGACGAAGGTGTCGTGCGTCGGCAGTGCCAAGGCGATGCCGAACAAGTCCCCCAGGGTCGGATCCACGACCTCACCGTATCCCGGGGACGACCCGGGCGGCGGGGTTCAGAGCTCGCGGAACATCACGTGCAGGCCCACCGGGCCGTGGCTGCGGCTGCGGAACGCGCCGGGCACGGTGCCGATGATCCGGAATCCCATCGACTGCCAGAGGACGACGGCGCTCATGTTCGTCTCGACGACAGCGTTGAACTGCATCCCGGAATACCCCTGCTCGGTGGCCCAGCGCAGCACCTCGGTCGCGAGGGCGCGACCGACGCCCTTGCCTTGCGCATCGGGCGACACCATGAACGAGGCGGTGGCGATGTGATCGCCGCGGCCCGGCCGGTTGGGGCCGGCCTTGGCGGTGCCGAGGAGGGTGCCGTCGGCGGCATACGCAACGAGGCAGCGCGCGGGCGCCGGCTCCATCCACAGCGCGGCTATCTGTGCGTCGGTGAGGTCTTCGGGGAAGGCGTAGGTGTCGCCATCGGCCACGATCTCGCGGAAGACAGGGGCGATGGCGGCCAGGTCGTCGGGTCGTGCGTCGCGGATCTCCACGAGCGAAGTATGCCGTGGGGTCGCGCTCTCGCGGAGGGGCTTCGGCGTCGGCCGATAGATTTCGGGCATGGCCGACTCGTCACACGCCGCCGACCTCCTCCTGGACGCGACCGAACAGCGGGTCCTCGGGTCGCTGATGGAGAAGCAGGTCACCGTCCCGTCGACCTACCCGATGTCGCTCAACTCTCTGCGACTCGCGTGCAACCAGGCGACCAGCCGAGACCCGATCACCGAGTTCGATGAGGCCACAGTCCAGGAGTGCCTGCGCGGGTTGCGGCTGCGCGAGTTGGTGCGAGTGGTTCACGGCGACCGGGTGCTGAAGTATCACCAACTCCTGGCCGACCGCCTGGCGCTCGCCGACGATGAGCGGGCCCTCATCACGGTGCTGTTGTTGCGCGGGGCTCAGTCACCCGGCGAGCTCAAGACCCGGACCGATCGGCTGCATGCGTTCGCCGACCGCGCCGAGGTGGAATCCTGCCTGGCGCGGTTGGCTTCCCTCGACCCGCCGCTCGTCGCGGTGCTGCCCAAGGCCCCCGGCCAGCACGATGCGCGCTGGATCCACCTGCTCGGTCCGGTTGCCCTGCCGGTCGCCGTCGCAGCCGTCGTCGAGGCGGCACCCGCCGTCGACCGCGAGGTCGTCATCGCCGAGGGCGCGGATGCCCGCGATGCGAAGGTGGTCGCCGCCTACGACGCTGTGGCGACGGCATACGCGCTGGAGTTCGGGACCGAGCTGGAGCGGAAACCGTTCGACGCGTGGTTGCTTGGCCGGGTGGCCACCCTCGCCGGGATCGATCCGGTGGCCGACGCCGGGTGCGGGCCGGGCCACGTGACGCGGTTCCTCGCCGACGCGGGGGCTCAGGTGACCGGGTTCGACCTCTCGCCCGGGATGGTTGCCGAGGCCCGCCTGGGCTTCCCGGACCTCACCTTCGAGGTCGGCGACCTCCGCCGTCTCATGCGTCCCCGGTTGGCCCCCGCGTGGGGAGCCATCGTCAGCTGGTATGCCGTGACCCACCTCGCCGAGTCGGAGTTGCCTTCTGCGGTGGCCGGATTGGCGCGCGTGCTGCGGCCGGGTGGTTGGTTGGCGCTGGCGGCGCACGTGGGGGAAACGGTGCATCACGTGGAGAGTTTCCTCGGGGAGGGCGTCGAGCTGGATTTCGTCCTGCACGACCCGGCCGCAGTGCGAGCTGCTGTTTCTGGGGCCGGTCTGGAGATCGTCGAGTGGTATCTACGCGGGCCGCTCGCCGACGCTGAGGCTCAGACCGATCGGCTCTACGTCCTCGCCCGAGTAGGTGACGGCCCTGGGCCCTTGCGATAAAACGCCGCCGGGGATCGCCCTGCGTGTAGCGTTGAGCACCTCGGGCGTCGCAGAATCGGGCTGCGGCGGCAAGCTAGGTCTGGGTTGGTGTGATGCAGGAGCGAACGGCGCTGGATTCAAGCAGGTCGGACCCGGCGGGACTGGACGTCGGCGTTGCGCCGCGTCGATCGGTGAGGCGACGCACTGTCGCCGCTGGCCTGGCCTGGTCGGTCCCCGTCGTTCTTGTCGGCACCCCGGCTCGGGCCATTGCCGCTTCGTCGTGTCCGACCCTGAGTTACGTTCTCGATGCGTCGAATCCGAGCTACGACGAGATTCGGATCACTAACGCGGGATCTACCCCTCTTGCTGCGGGCACGACGATCACCTGGGTCGTCTACAACCGACGTGCAGCAACGTCGACGTTGGCGATCCAATCGACAACGGGTGTGACGGCCGCGCCCATGTTTGTGGGCATCGCCTCAGGCGGCACGGGCACCATCACCTTCACCTTGTCTGCGCCTCTTGCTGCGGGGCAAACGTTGAGCTGGCGCTACACGATCACCGGCTGGAACTACGCCAGTCGGGTCACCATCAACGAGTGCCCCGGCGCGACCGCTTGTCTGTCGAGCAGAACCTTCACGCCCGGAACGGACTGCCCTCCGGCAGGGCTCGTTGCCGGGCGGGCAGCTGCGCCAACGGTCTTCCCGGACCCGGCGGTCATCCCTCCGAAGTAGCATGCGTGAGCGGGCTTTCCGCCCGTCGCGGCTCCGGATCGGCGGGGGTCGTCGCGGACACCTGGCCGGTGCCGCCGTCGATGGTCAGCTCGTCGCCGTCCTTGATGAGCGCCATGGCGTCCGGCACACCGAGCACGGCCGGGAGGCCGTATTCGCGAGCGACGACCCCAGCGTGGGAGAGCAGTCCGCCGAACTCGGTGACCAAGCCCGCTACAACCCCGAACAACGGCGTCCACGCGGGAGACGTGGCTGGCGCGACGAGGATGTCACCGGGTCGCACCGCCGCGAAGTCTTCGGGCCCGCGGACCAGCCGGGCCCGGCCGGTGGCCGTGCCGCGGCTGGCCGCGATCCCCTTCATCCCGCCATCCCCCACGGTGACGGGCGCAGGATTCCCCCCGAGGTGCACCGGCGCGGGGGAGCGCCGGTGCAGGTCAAGTTCCGCGCGCCGCTTCTCGACCACGCGCAACGTGTCGGCCTGGGCGTGGGCGTGGGCGGTGGCGGTGGCGGTGGCGTTGGCGTTAGCGAGGGCGGGAGGCTCGCTGTGCTCCGCGTCCGCGAGTCGGGCAGCCAACGCGTCGACCTCGATGTTCTCCAACAAGAACACGTCCGACGCGGCCAGGAGCCACCCCTGGTCGGCGAATCGGCGGCCCAACTCCAGCAGGATCGCGCGCATCGCCGGGACGCCGAGGACGAGGTAGAACTGCTGGTTCTCGCGCAGCCGGAAGTAGGTCTGCGCCAACGACAACACCCGGTCGAATACCATCCGCTTGGCCAGCGGCAACCGTGCCCTGGCCTGGGCGGTCGCCAGCTCTCGGTCAGCGCGGCGCTTGGTCTCGCCAATCGCGGGGTCGGGGCTCCCGGCCGCGACAAGTGCAATGAGTTCCCGGACCTGACTCGGGTCCTCACGCCAGGTCGGGTGGCTGAACTCGTAGCGCGGCGAACGATGCCCATAACGGCCCAGGAAGTCGCCCAACCCTGCTTCGAACTCGGCGCTCGACGGGTCGAGCTGAGCCAGCTGCCACAGTGCCCGGTTGGTTTCCACAGTGAGGTTGCCGGTCAAGCCGGACAGCAGAGCTAGGACGAAGGATTGGTCCTCGTCGCCGAGCCAGCGACGGGTGATCCCGCCGAGCAGCTGCAGGGTGAGGTCGGCAGCGACGATCGCCCGGGCGTGGTTGTCCAGCATGGGGATGAGGGCCCCGGCCGCGGTATGCCGTGCTGCCAGCAGGTCCGCGGTCGAGCGCTCTTCCCAGCGGGTCGAGGCTCCGGTGGTGATCCGCTCCACATAGTCAGGAAGGCGCCGCTCCCAGTCCCGGTGCGTGCCGAGCACGAGGCGGACCAGTCCCAGGGCCGCCGTGGCCATCGCCGGGTTCGGCCGGGGCCGGGCTGCTGCGCCCGCGCCTCGGGCTGAGCCCACAGCGTCGACCTCTGCGCCCATCTCGCCTTCTGCGCCCCCCTCGCCCTCGTCCGCCGCTGCCACCGGTGGTCGCAACGGCAGCGACTGCATGCCCTGCTGGAACGCGGTGACATTGACATAAGCCCGGCCGTGGATGAGCCGGATCATCGGCACGTCGGTCGGCAACTCCCCGCCGAGCGAGCGCATCGTTGTGGCCAGCGATGCGAAGAAGGTCGAGCTGACGGCCGACCAGGTGAGCGGGGTGATCGGGTCGGGATATCGCTCGATGAGCATCTGCCGCGACCACTCCATCCCCATCAGGTCCGGCGGCAACGAAGTGATGGCACGCGCCTGGGTCACGAGGATGCGCCCCTCATGGCTCACCCACTCGACATCGGACGGCCGTCCGGTGTGAGCCTGGATGGCTCGGGCGATCTCGACGAGCGTGCTCACCTGCTCGGTCGACAGGACCGGTTCGCGGCCCAGGTCCTGCGGGACAGGGACGAGGGACACGCCCTGCTCGTCCCGCACGGTCATGACCTGCTTGTCCGCGACCTGCTCACGCACCCACGTTCCGGTGGCGGCGTCGACGACGAGGTGATCGGGGATCACCTGTCCTCCGACGAGGGCTTCGCCAAGGCCCCAGGTGGCATCGATGACGATGTGGTCGCGCCGCCCGCTGACCGGGTCGGCCGTGAATAGCACCCCCGCCGAGTCTGCGGGGACGAGCACTTGGACGACGACGGCCAAGGCCACTTCAGCCGGGTCGATCCCTTCACGGCGCCGATAGGCGATCGCTGGTCCGCTCCACAGCGAGGCCCAGCACCGGCGGATGGCCTCGCCCAGCGCCGCCATGCCGACGACGTTGAGGAAAGTCTCCTGCTGTCCCGCGAACGACGCATCCTCGAGGTCCTCGGCAGTCGCCGACGAGCGCACTGCGACGGCTGCTGGGGCCCCAGGAAGGCCGAGCGCGGCATACGCGGACTCGATGTCGGCGGCGAGCGCGGGCGAGATGACTGCGGACTCGAACAGGCCCGCGATGGTCGCCGCCGCCGCCTCAAGTGATGCCGGATCCTCCACCCGCGCGGTCTCGTGCGCGGCGAGGATGGCGGCCTGTATGCCGTTCGCACTCACCACCTCGCGGTAGGCGTCGGTGGTGATGACGAAGCCGGGCGGGACCGGCATACCGGCGGCGATGAGGTCACCGAGGCCGGCGCCCTTGCCGCCCGCGATAGCGACGTCGGCGGGGCCGAAACGATCCAGGGGGGCGACGTGGGTCATGAGAAGGGGCCTTCCGGGCGAGGGCGGTCAAGGGTGACGAGGGTGATGGCGCCGAGCGTGACAAGCAGGCCGGTGCCGATGAGGACGGCGCTGGGTCCGACGGTGCCGGCGAGCAGTGACGTGAGGGCGGTGGCCAGGAGTTGGGCGACACCGGTCGCGGTCTGATTGACCCCCATGACCCGGCCGCGCAGGTCGGCGGGGACGCTCTGCAGGGTGGTCTGGGTGCTCACCTGGACGGTGAGGATGCCGACCCCCATGACCGCCGAGAGGAGCATGGCCGGCGGGACGATCGTGACCAGGGGGAGGATGGTCAACGATCCGCCAGCGAGTAGGAGGCCGATCAGGCCGAGTCGGCTGCGGTCGCTGTTGCCGCGGGAGCGGCCGACGAGGACGACGGCCGCGAGCATGCCGACCCCCATCGCGGACATCATCCCGCCGTAGCCGCTCGTGCCGAGGCCGAGGGTGTCTTTGGCGACGACGACGCCGAGGACGCCCATGACCGCGATGATGAGGAAGGCCCCGATGGTGCTGGCCAAGGCAACGAGCAGGTGCCGGTGGCCTCGGATGTAGGACCACCCGGCGCGGGCCTCGCCGGCCAGGCCCTGCGGGCCGGGGGGCGCGGAACGTCGTGACGGCAAACGCAGTAGCGCGACCGCGACGGCCGGGACGAGGAAGGTGAGGCTGTCGAGGTAGAAGGCCGCATCCAGACCAAAACTCTCGCCGACCCACCCGCCGACCGCCGGTCCGATCGCGATGGCGCCTACGAAGGCCGCGCCGAACAGCGAGTTCGCCGACATGAGTGCGGCGGGAGGGACCAGGTCGGGGATCGTCGCGGCCCGGGCCGGGATGAAGAGCTGGTTGACGATCGACATCGCGAGGTAGGCGACGAAGAGAACCGGCAGGCTGTGGGTCAAGGGGATGAGCAGGACGAGCAACCCTTGGGCAAGGTTCGATCCGACCATGACCCACTTGCGGTTCCACCGGTCGACCAGCGCGCCGGCCAGACTGCCCAGGGCCACCGCGGGGACGGCCTTGAGCAACATGAGGATGCCGACGGCGGAGGCGGATCGGGTTTGTTCATAGACCAGGGCGACGAGCGCGACGACGACGAGCCGGTCGCCGATGAGCGAGATCAGCTCGCTGAACAGCAAGGTGCGGAACGTCGTTGAGCGCAACGCCGGGGTGCTCGGCGGCCGAGTTCGAGGCGGGGCTGAGGGCATGGCGAAGCCTTCCGGGTGGCGTCAGTGGGCACGGTGGCGCGCGGCAGCGCGGCCGGTGGGTGGGCGGCATACCGGATCGGGGTATGCCGCGTGCGCGCCTCCCGCTGTCGGCTGGGAGGCGGTATCTCGTTGCGAGAGAGCGGTTTAGGGGTCTGGCAGGGAAGCGACGTGAGCGATGATGGCGTCGCCGGCGGTGCTCAGGTGGATCCGGGCGATGTCGAGGGTGGTCACCGGGCTGCCGTCACGGACCATGGCGGCCAGGCCCTGGGTGAAGATCCACATGAGGGCGTTGACCTGAGTGAGCCGCTCGATGGACACAGTGGCCAGACGCGGGTCGGCCCGCAGCGCCGCGATGATCGGCGGTGGGGGAGGGCCGGCGATTTGGTGTCGCATCCAGGCCGCCGCCAGGTCGAACAGGTGCGGCTCCTCCTTGGCCAGGCGCACCGTGCGCAACCCGAGGGAGAGCATGGGTGGCGCTCCCGGCTCCGGTTGGGCGAGGTAGGTCTGGATGAAGGCGCGGACCCGCTCATCGACCCGCTCCCGCAGGGCGTCCATCGAGCCCCATGAGGAGTAGACCGGCTGAGTCGAGACGCCGAGTGCGTCGGCAACGCCTCGGGCGGTGAGCGCGGAGAGGCCGTTAGCGCGGACCAGGTTGACGGCGGCCTGCTCGATGTCTTCCGCGGCGACCCGGGTGGGACGTGCCATGGCTCCTCCTTTCGTTGACACCCTAGTTATATAACTAGTGTTGTTCAACTGTCAAGAGGGTCACGCCTGGGCAATCCCGACCGGGCAGGTCATCCCGTTCGGGCCGTGGTTGCAGTAGCCGGCGGGGTTCTTGTGCAGATACCCCTGGTGGTAGTCCTCGGCGAGGTAGAACTCTCCAGCCTCGACCGCCGCCCGGATCTCGGTCGTGATCTCGCCGAACCCGTTGTCCCGCAACACTTCCTGGAAGGCGTCCCGGGTCGCCAGGGCCGCGGCCTCCTGCTCCGGGGTGGTCCAATAGATCGCCGACCGGTATGCCGTCCCCACGTCGTTGCCCTGCCGCATCCCCTGCGTCGGGTCGTGGTTCTCCCAGAAGACTTTGAGCAGCGCCGAGCTTGAGGTCGCCGCGGGGTCATAGACGACCCGAACCGTCTCGGCGTGCCCGGTGAGGCCGGTGCAGGTCTCCTCATAGGTCGGGTGCTCGGTGTAGCCGCCCATGTAGCCCGCCGCGGTCACGACGACCCCCGGCAGCCGCCAGAAGATCCGCTCGACCCCCCAGAAGCAGCCCATCGCCAGATGAAGGACCTCCGACCCGTCCGGCCACGGCCCCTCTAGCGGCGTCCCGAGGACGACGTGGGTGGGGGAGACGGCATACGGGCGGGTATGCCGCCCCGGGAGCGCCTCCTCGCGGGTCACGAACGAGGTCCGGCGGCCGAAAAGGAAACCCATGCCCGGCAGTATCGCCGATCCCGCACGAGCGGGACGCCGGAGTCCTGGTCCTGCGTGCCCTGCGCGACCAGTTCGAGGAGTCCAGCCGGCGTGGCCATGTGCTCATTGACGTGGGGTGAACCTGTGCTCGACGAGCGCCTGTCGGTGTTGAGTGCTTGGCTGTCTACCGACAGGGGAGGCAGCATGTCGGAAACATGGTCGCCTGCGGTCCGAGCCGCATGGGGCAAGACCGACCGCGAGGCCGGCGAAATCCTCAGGGTGCACCGGCACCTTGAGGATGCTGCTGCTGTGGCTGGGCAGTTGTGGGACCACTGGCTACCCGAGTCGGTCAAGCTCTCTATCAGCGCCTCGCTTCCCGACGGACTCGCCGACGGGAGAAGGCTCTATACGTTCTTGGCCGGGGTTCACGACATCGGGAAGGTAACCCCCGCCTTCGCAATCAAGGTCGAGCGCGTGCCGGGCTTGGGGTGGGTTAGGGACGAGATGGAGCACGTTGGTCTGCCGTTCCCGATCGCACGTCACGGCGATCGTCTCCCCCCGCACTGCCGCCTGGGTCAGGTGGTCCTGGAACGCTGGCTCATGGAGCATCAGACAGCATCGGGCATTCGACCGACGCGGCTGGCCGCGGCGCGATTGGCGGGTCCCGTTGGAGCGCATCACGGCCTGCCCCCCAGCGCGATGGAACTGAGCCACAGCGAGGCCCGACCGCACGAGATCACCCACAAGGGGGAGTGGCGAGCTGCTCAAGACGAGTTGCTTGAGGGAATGGCCCGGCGAGCGGGCGCCTTGGACCGATTGCCGGTCTGGCTTGAGACACCCTTGTCGGTAACGGCGCAGATCGCGCTCGCCGGAGCGGTCGTGGTCGCCGATTGGCTGGCCAGCGATCAGAGCCGCTTCCCGTTTGACGACTCGTACACCTCCGCGGAGCGTGCTGCCGCGACGCTTGTCGGCTGGGACCTCCCGCCCCCATGGCGACCCCAGTCGCCTTCGCCTGACCCAAGTCAGTTCATGGCGCGTTTTCCCCACCTCGAAGGTCGCGGAATACGTCCCGTGCAACGAGCGGCGGTCGAGGCGGCACGAGCGATGACGGCACCCGGTCTGCTGCTCATCGAAGCCGGACCGGGCGAGGGCAAGACGGAAGCGGCCATGTTGGCTGCAGAACACCTTGCGGCGCGGTTCGGACTCGGCGGCATCGTCTTCGCGTTGCCGACCCAGGCCACGTCCGACGGCATCTTCCCGCGGCTGCGCGACTGGGTGAACACTCTCGGCATCCCGCTGACCAGCATCTTCCTCGCCCATGGCAAGGCAGCGCTCAACGATGACTATCGGGCGCTCTCCCGTGCCGGGCGTATCGCCGGTGTGGGTGACCCCGAGGCCGCCACCGATCAGGTCGCCGTGGTCACGTCATGGCTGCGAGGGAGGCGCCGCGGCATGCTGGCCAACTTCGTGGCAGGCACGATCGACCAGGTCCTCTTCGCCGCCCTCCGAGCGCGCTTCGTGTCGTTGCGTCACCTGGCATTGGTCGGCAAGGTCGTGATCATCGACGAGGTGCACGCCGCGGACACGTTCATGCAGGTCTATCTCCGCCGATGTCTGAACTGGCTGGCGGCGCACGGCACGCCGGTTATCCTCCTGTCGGCAACTCTCCCTCCGCAGATGCGCCGCGAGCTGGTCCAGGCATACTCAGGTCCTGGCGTCAAGATCCCCGAGTCCGCGGCCTACCCCCGGCTGACCATCGCCGTGGACGACGTGAGCGTGATCGATGTTCCCGCCGACCCTCGACGCGAACGCAACCTCACCGTGCGCCTGGCACCGGAATGGAGCGACGAGGTATGCCGGGCAGTCGAGGACGGTGCCTGTGTCGCCGTGGTGCACAACACGGTGACCAGAGCGCAGGACAGCTACGCGAGCTTGGTCGCCGTCCTGGGTGCCGAGCGCGTGATGTTGGTACACAGTCGTTTTCTGGCTGTCGCGCGAATGGCCCGCGAACGGCGACTTCGCGAGTTGCTCGGTCCTGCGGGGCCGGACGGGTGTACGCTCGCTCGCCCACGCGGCTTCGTCGTCGTCGGGACCCAAGTGCTTGAGCAGAGTCTCGACATCGATGTCGACCTTATGGTGACCGACCTGGCTCCGGTGGACCTGGTCCTGCAGCGGGCGGGCCGACTCCATCGGCACCATCGCGCTCCTGCACAACGGCCGGCGTCCGTCGCTCGCCCAACGCTGCTCATCACCGGCGTAGATGTCCACGACCGCCAGCCCCCGGACCTCGACCCCGGGGCGGCGGCCGTCTACGGACGGTCCGCGCTACTGCGCGCTATGGCCGTCCTGCAGCCCTGTGCCGACGGCGTACCCGTCGTATTCCCGACGCAGGTGCCGCGGCTTGTGCAGGCAGGCTACGACGACCTTGCGCCACCGCCCGGCTGGGAGGAGGCGTGGCAGGAGGCAGAGGCTGAGGCGCGAGCCACCGTGGTCCGTCTCGAAGAGGCAGCACGAGCGTTTCTCTTGCCTGAGCCCAACTCGCAATCGACGCTTGTCGGTTTGGTCACCCAGGGCTCGAATGAGCCCGAAGACGATAGTTCGGCTACCTCGCGCGCCCGCGTGCGCGATACCGACGAGACCATTGAGGTCATCGTCGTCATTGAGCGCGACGGGCAGATCCGGCCGATGCCCGAGGCGGGCCTACCGGACGACACCATCCTTCCGACTGAGTTGGGCCCACCTCCCGATGAAGTCGCCCGCCGCTTGGCTGCGTGCACTCTGAGGCTACCCGGCGCCATGACTCGGATCTGGGGTGACAGCAGGGGGTATGCCGCGATCGACCGGGTCATCGCCGACCTGGAACGCCAGGGCGCCCACCTCAGTGGCTGGGGACAATCGCCATGGCTCAAAGGTGAGTTGGTGCTCACCCTCGACGACCACAACGAGGCCACGGTCGACGGATGGCGCCTCACTTACGACGCTGATCGCGGGTTGCGGCACACCAAGGAGCGTGAATCATGACCGGCACCTTCAACCTGCTTGACGAGCCTTGGTTGCTCGTCACCGACCTCGACTCAAGGTCGGCGGAGGTTTCGATCCAGGAAGCCTTCGCGCGGGCGCACCAGCTCGCGGGGGTGCGCGGCGACTTGCCGAGCCAAGAAGTGGCGCTGCTTCGGCTGTTGGTGAGCATCCTCTATCGTGCGTTGCGAGTCGAAGGCCCACTTGAGCAGCGGATGGCCGCATGGGGGCGCTGGTGGGTCGATGGCACCCTGCCGGTTGCTGACGTCAGCGGCTACCTTGAGGCCCACCGGGACCGGTTCGATCTGCTCGATCCGCGCGCCCCGTTCATGCAGGTTGCGGGCCTGAGGGCGGGCAAGACGAGCGGCTTGTCCAAGCTGGTCGCTGACGTCCCCGATGGCGAGCAGTTCTTCACGACGCGGGCCGGTCAAGCTCTCGACTCGATCGGACTGGCCGAAGCAGCGCGTTGGCTCGTCCACGTCCACGCCTTCGATCCGTCGGGCATCAAGAGCGGGGCTGTGGGAGACCCGCGGGTCAAGGGCGGCAAGGGTTACCCGATTGGCACAGGTTGGGGCGGCCAGTGCGGCGTGCTCATCCCCCAAGGTCGGACCCTGAAAGAGACCCTTCTTCTTTGCCTTGCGCTGCAGCTGGAATCCGCCGGCGCAGGGTGGGGGCGGGACCAGCCGGTGTGGGAGCGGGAGCCCCACAGCGCCGCCCCGGACCGCGGCCACGAGGAGCCGTCGGGGACGGCCGACCTGCTCACGTGGCAGGCTCGCCGCGTACTGCTCGTGACCGCAGGGGAGCGGGTTGTCGACGCACTGATCTGCAACGGCGACGCGATCCATCCCCGCAACCGGCATCAACTCGAGCCACATACAGCGTGGCGGCGCAGCCCCCACCAGGAGAAGCTGCACGGGGGCACCGTGTACATGCCGCGCGGTCACAACCCGGAGCGGGCCCTTTGGCGTGGACTGCCCGGCCTGCTTCCACAAGGCGTCGAGCAGAGGCCCGCCGGGTCGACGGCGGCTGCCTCGCTGCCGCCCAACGTGTTGGAGTGGCTAGGACTGCTCGTCCGCGACGGTGCTCTTGAGGCGGCATACCCCGTGCATCTGCACGCCGTCGGTGTCAGCTACGGGAGTCAGAACAGCACCATCGGGTCGATGGTCGACGACCGCCTGCGGCTTCCGGCGGCGATCTTCGCACACCGCGAGCTCGCGACGCTCGCTGCTGACATGGTGGTCGCGTCCGAGGGCGCCGTCGCGGCGCTGCGGGGGCTGGCGGCCAACCTCGCCCAGGCGGCGGGGGAGTGGGAGACGGAGGGGCCACGCGAACGCGCAGGCGAGGCGGGGTATGCCGCTCTCGACCAGCGGTTCCGCCGTTGGGTCGCCGCGCTCCTGCCTGACAGCGACCCCGAAGCCTGCCTTGTCGAATGGCATACGCACGCACTTCGGACCATAAATGCAATCGGTGCCGATCTTGTTCGAGCCGCGGGCCAGCCTGCTTGGGTCGGTCGAGTCGTCACCACTGGCGCCGGTGTCAAACACCATGTTGACGCGTCGCTGGCCACGGCGTGGTTCCGAGCAGCACTCGGTTCGTCGCTTCCGCAGGCCGCCACGCCGCCGACCCGACGTCCGACCGAGACCGATACACACCAATCGACCAACCACAGCGTGTCGGCTGAGGCGCGCACCGAGGAGTGACATGGCGCACCAAGGACTTGCGAGGCACTCACAAGCATCGCTGGCGGCAGCTCATGTGGGACGCATCATCCATCGGTGGCAGCCCCTTTGCCTGCCGGGCGAAGGGCGCGAAAGAGCCACGTCCGAGGCTTTGGCTGTTCTCGCCACGCTGCGTCATGCCCCTGTGGGCGATCCGTCATCCGATGTCCGCGTGTGGCAGGTGACCCTTGACGGCATACCTGAGGAGTTGCTGTCCGATCGCGCTGGTGCAGGGACGACGCGAGGCGAACGCGCGATCCACGCTGCACTGGTCTTGTGGGCGAAACACCAACAATCAAAGCGAACCCCCATGCATGTCGCGGGGAGGTCGCTAGGCCTGGCTACGCGTGACTTGTCGCGGGCGATTCAGCCGGGTGACGAACTCAGCCCCCCGGTGTTGAGGCGATTCCACAGCGTTGCGACGGCGACAGGTGAGCAGCAGCAACTTCACCACTTGCGCAGCCTTGTCAGCCTCTTCCGCGCCCACGACGTTCCCCTCGACTACGCCCGGCTGGCGGCTGACCTCTTCCTACTTGACACCACCAAACCGAACGACGTCCGGCTGAGTTGGGGTCGAGACCTGCACCGACGCAAGCGCCAAGACAGCGAGGACGCTGACCTCACCCCTCCACCCCAGAACGCTCGTTAGGAGATCTCAAATGACCCGTCTCTTCGTTGACATTCATGTCCTGCAGACCGTGCCTCCAAGCAACCTCAACAGGGATGACACCGGCTCGCCTAAGTCGGCGTTCTATGGGGGTGTTAGGCGCGCACGCGTGAGCAGCCAGGCATGGAAGAGGTCCACGCGCGCGGCTTTCGCGCAGCGTCTGGACAAGATCGACCTCGGCGTGCGCACCAAACGATCCGTCGAGCTCATCGCCGACCTGCTTGAAGCCGACCACGGACTGGCCCGAGAGGACGCCCTGGCCAGGGCGACTGCGGCCCTTAAGGTCGTCGACATCAAGCCCAAAGTCGGCCGAGCGCAGAAGGGTGCGACCGAGCCGCCCGTCGTGCAAACGGATTACCTGATTTTCTTCTCGCGTCGCCAGCTTGAGCGAGTCGCCGGTGTGGCAGCAATCAGCGCCAATCCCTCGAAGAAGGACGTCACCGAGGCACTTGATCGCGAGCACGGCATTGAAGTCGCCTTGTTCGGGCGGATGGTGGCCGACAACAAGGAACTCAGCGTGGATGCCTCGGTCCAGGTCGCTCATGCGATCAGCACTCACGCCGTCGTGGACGAGAGTGACTACTTCACAGCTGTCGACGACGTCACTCAGGCTGAAGGCGAAGAGACCGGGGCGGGGATGCTTGGAACCGTTGAGTTCAACTCGGCGACTTTCTATCGCTACGCGACCGTCAACGTCGAGGGCCTGCACTCCAACCTGGGAGATGCCACGGCAACAGCACGGGCCGCCGCGGCCTTCGTCGGGGACTTCGTAAGTTCGATGCCCACGGGCAAACAGAACACCTTCGCGAACCGCACGACGGCCGACGCGGTGGTGGTCATGCTTCGCACCGACCAGCCGGTCAATCTCGTTGGGGCATTCGAGCAGGCAGTTGTCGGCGGGAGGGGCGAGGGGCGGGTTGCCGAGTCTGCCGCGAGGCTGGCCGATCAAGCTCGGGCGGTCCGCGCCTTCGTCGCTGAGCCTGCGCACTCTTTTGTGGTCGTCGCCGGCTCGTCCTGCGAGCCGCTGACTAGCGTGGGCGAGAGCATGTCCATGGCCGTATTGTGCGCGCGGGTGGAGTCAGCTGTGAGCGCCCACCTGGACACGAGCCAGCCATGAGCACGCTGCTCTTGCGCCTCGCGGGTCCCCTCCAGTCGTGGGGGGACAGCAGCCGCTTCACCCGGCGGGAGACCCGGGCCGAGCCGACCAAGAGCGGCGTGTTGGGCCTGCTGGCAGCAGCGCAAGGACGTCGTCGCACTGACCCGATCCTGGACCTGGCTGAGTTGCGATTCGGGGTGCGGATCGACCAACCGGGCCGGCTGACTCGCGACTTCCAAACGGCTATCCGTTGGCGCGACGGCAAGTCCATGCCGCTGTCGTATCGCTACTACCTGGCCGACGCAGTGTTCACCGCGGGTGTGGAGGGAGATGACTCGCTGCTGCGCGCGCTCGACGCCGCGATCCAGTACCCCGTGTTTCCGCTGTACCTTGGGCGTCGGGCGTGTCCTGCGGAAGGTCGGGTGTCGTTGGGCGTCGTCGGGACGGACCTCCTGTCCAGCCTCCGTGAGGTCATCTGGCAAGCGTCGACGTGGTATCGCCGTTCGGCCGGGTCCCAGATAGCGCTGGATGTCTTTGTTGACGGCGATATCGATGCCTCGAAGTCGGGAGAGCGGGACACGGTTCGTGATGTCCCTGTCTCGTTCTCCCCAACTCGGCGGGATTACGCCTGGCGAGAGGTTCTTCGGGCCGCTCCGGTGTTGGTGGACAATCCCGACGGTCACGACGGGATGGACTTCTTGGCCGCGCTCGGAGGGGTCTAGGTGTTCCTTACCCGTATGCGCTTGAACCCGACCAGGGCGACCACCAAGCGCATGGTCGTGTCCCCTCAAGTTACGCACGCTCTTGTCCTGGGCAGTATCCCTCCCGCTCCGTTGTCGACACCGGGGCGCAGCTTGTGGAGGCTGGATCACGAAGGCCCCCAGATCGAGCTCTTGCTTGCGAGTCCAGTTCGTCCAGACCTCACTGGGATCGTGGAGCAGGCAGGTTGGCCGAGCGCGGCAGGCTGGGAGACCAGAGACTACGAGCCATTCCTTGCACGTCTTGAGAGCGGCCAGATCTGGCGTTTCCGGCTGAGGGCTAACCCCGTACGTGTCATCTCTCAAGGAGAAGGAGTGCGGGGGAGGGTCAGCCCGCACCGCACTGTGAGCCACCAGTTGTCCTGGTTGTTTGAGCGGGCCGAGCGTCTTGGCGTGGTGTTTCCACACGGCGCGTTCGAGACCCCAGCGGTCATCGTCCGTGGCAGAGATGTGTCAACTTTCCGACGCGAGTCAGGTGACGGTGTACGCAAGCGATTCGACCGAGTCGCCCTGACGACAGCGACTTTCGAGGGGATCCTGCGCGTCAACGAGCCGGATCTCCTGCGCACGGCGCTGCGCAGCGGTGTCGGTCGAGGGAAAGGCTATGGCTGCGGGCTGCTGACTTTGGCGCCACCGCGATGAAACCGATCCCAGGCATGCCGCCCGCCGAGATCGGGCAACTCGTGCGGGTGGAAGACCGGGTCAGCTTCGTCTACGTCGAACGTTGCACTGTCCACCGGCAGGACAATGCGATCACGTTTGGTGACGAGCGCGGAGTAGTCCACATCCCGGCAGCATCGGTCGCCACCCTGCTGCTGGGTCCGGGGACCCGGGTGAGCCACGCGGCGATGGCGTTGGTCGCCGATTCGGGCGCCACTGTGGTGTGGATCGGCGAGAGCGGGGTGCGCTACTACGCGCATGGCGCAGGTCTGGCATCCGGGAGTGGGCTTCTCGTCCGACAAGCTGCTTTGGTGAGCAACCAGAGCTCACGCCTCGGGGTAGCGCGTGAGATGTATGCAATGCGCTTCCCGGGCGAGGACGTGAGCACGCTTGCGATGCAGCAGCTGCGCGGACGAGAGGGAGCGCGCGTGCGTCGGGCCTATCGCGCGGCAGCGGAAGACTATGGCGTCGAATGGAAGCGGCGCGACTACGAGGCCGCCGATTTCTCGGCAGGCGATCCGGTGAACCGGGCACTGTCCGCCGCGGCGGCCTGCCTTTACGGTCTGGTGCATGCCGTCGTCGTCTCGCTCGGCTGTTCCCCAGGGCTGGGATTCATCCATACAGGCCACTCACGATCCTTTGTCTTCGACGTGGCCGATTTGTATCGGGTCGAGGTCGCCGTGCCCGTTGCCTTCGAGGTTGCTGCGCGGGCCAAGGAGATCGAGGACCTCGGTGCTGAGACTCGTCGTCGCATGCGTGACTTCTTCTTCGGTGGGCAACTCGCCGCGAGGTGCGCTCAGGACATCAAGCATCTGCTTGGCGATTCGTCTGGCTCCGACCTCGCCACAGACGAGGCGCGCATCCTGCTGTGGGACGGCGCCGGTCGTGTCGTCGAGGGCGCGCGGGGCTGGGGCAGCGACGGCGACGGCGACGCCGAAGTTCCCGAAGCGGACCCAGGGTGGTAGTCCTCGTGCTCACCGCGTGTCCTGCTGGGCTGCGCGGCCATGTCACGCGATGGCTCCTTGAGATCAGTGCTGGGGTATTCGTCGGCCACGTCAGCGCCCGAGTCCGCGATGAGTTGTGGCTGCAAGTGCTCGACTATGTGAAGGATGGCAAGGCGCTGCTGATCTACACGGCCCGCAATGAGCAGCGGCTGGCGTTTCGTGTCCACCGCCACGACTGGGACGTGGTCGATCTTGACGGGCTTGAACTGATCCGGCGCCCTGTCGAGCAGCGTCCGCCGGAGCGTCGCGTTGGCTGGAGCAAGGCCTCGCGCTATCGGAGTGCGGCCCGGTCAAACCGATCAAAAGGGGTCGCACGCGACTAAGTTGGTGCAGGTCAGTAAGCGTCCGCCCCGCGCGAGCGGGGATGAGCCCGTGGTCGGGCGCCCGTTCGACTGGCGCTCGCCGTCCGCCCCGCGCGAGCGGGGATGAGCCCCACGTGACCGTCTTCTCACGCAGGTTCGGGAGGTCCGCCCCGCGCGAGCGGGGATGAGCCCCGAGCTGGGAGAACATGTCGCCGAAGCCCGATGTCCGCCCCGCGCGAGCGGGGATGAGCCCCGACCGGGCCGGGGTGCGCGGACCGACTTGCGGTCCGCCCCGCGCGAGCGGGGATGAGCCCACGGCGAACTCGTCGGCTGGGTCGCCGTTGCGGTCCGCCCCGCGCGAGCGGGGATGAGCCGTTCCTTGCCGAGTGCGGGTTCCGGCCCGAGCAGTCCGCCCCGCGCGAGCGGGGATGAGCCTCCAGGATGGACCGCTCCAGATATTGAGGGTTTAGTCCGCCCCGCGCGAGCGGGGATGAGCCCCGGTCGTGGACATGTGTTCGGCCTCAGGGTGGGTCCGCCCCGCGCGAGCGGGGATGAGCCCATCACCGACGTGCTCACCCTCGCCGGTCCCGTGTCCGCCCCGCGCGAGCGGGGATGAGCCCACGACCCGCGTCGGACGGGCCATCGGGAGCATGTCCGCCCCGCGCGAGCGGGGATGAGCCCGTGAGTTGCCGGGGGTCGTTGCGGACGAGGTTGTCCGCCCCGCGCGAGCGGGGATGAGCCGCAGCAGGGCGATGTAGGTCCGCATGTCTGCGAGTCCGCCCCGCGCGAGCGGGGATGAGCCGTGTGTGACGGTCACGGCCCCGGTTGCGGTGGCGTCCGCCCCGCGCGAGCGGGGATGAGCCTTCTGGCCACCGCATCCACCCGGACCATCCGAAGTCCGCCCCGCGCGAGCGGGGATGAGCCCGGGGACGACGAGCCCGTGGTGGTTGCCGCCCGCGGTCCGCCCCGCGCGAGCGGGGATGAGCCGCGTCTCGGGGCGACGGGTGGCGAGGAGTCTCACGTCCGCCCCGCGCGAGCGGGGATGAGCCTCATCCCGATCGTGCAGGCCAACGGTGGAGTAGGTCCGCCCCGCGCGAGCGGGGATGAGCCTAGGCCCACGTCGAGACGGCCGTCTCGGACCGAGTCCGCCCCGCGCGAGCGGGGATGAGCCCCTCTGGCACGGCGCGATCCGATCCGGCAAGACGTCCGCCCCGCGCGAGCGGGGATGAGCCCAGGGCGAACGCCTTGGCGTAGAGCGCTTGGTCGTCCGCCCCGCGCGAGCGGGGATGAGCCCCCCGATCTTCGGGCGGCCATCGAAGCGCGCGCGTCCGCCCCGCGCGAGCGGGGATGAGCCC
>MTKY01054491.1_pt1 | contig 34249 bp, 24 predicted proteins | sample 1042731 | NCBI WGS metagenome assembly MTKY01 (sample SAMN06212206, study PRJNA360538) | anaerobic digester metagenome | biome: Wastewater treatment plant; material: sludge; isolation source: anaerobic digester fed with sludge from wastewater treatment plant | place: Denmark: WWTP Soeholt ...
CCGCGTTGGACGAGCGCGCTCACCTCTTCGGTGCGGAACCACGCCGAGCCGCGCACGTCGTCGATGGGCCGCGCGGCCTGCGCCGCCAGCCGGGCGGCTTCCGCGATGCGCCCGGCGTCGAGCGGCGCGCCCTTCAGGGCGGTCTCGGCTTCCGACGCGCGGATGATCGTCGGCGCGACGCTGCCCAGAGCAATCCTCGCGCAGATGACGTTTTGACGTTCATCCAGCTTCACCACAATGGCGACGTTCGTTACGGCAATCGCCAGAACGCGGCGCAGCCCCAGCTTAAGGTACACCCCGCGCTGGTTAGCGGTCAACGGGGCAAACAACAGATCGACGACCATCTCATCCGGCTCCATCACTGTGCGGCGGACGCCGGTATAATAATCAGCGATGGATATCGTCCGGTCGCCGCGAACGCTGCGCAAGAGCAGCCGCGCCCGCAACGCCTGCAAAGCCGTGATCGTATCGTTGGCGGGAGAGGCGGTGACGAGGTTCCCCACGATGGTGCCGCGATTGCGAAGCGCGGGCGCGCCCACCCCCCAACAGGCCTGCGCCAGGGGCAGCGCCTGTTCCTGGAGCAAAGGCGACGCAGCGGCCTGCGCGTGCGTCACCATCGGCCCGATGTGGATAAGGCCGTCGTGGCCCAGGCGAATCTCGTCCAAACCGGCCACGCGGGTCACGTCGATGAGCGCGGCCGGCGTGCGCGCCTTGTTTTGCATTTCGACAATCAGGTCCGTGCCGCCGGCCATAATCCGCGCCTTCTCTTTATGCTCGCGCAGCAGCTGGACGGCATCATCCAGATTCGTTACAGTGTAGTAAACGTCCCAAAGAGCCATAGGCAACCTCGAGTTTTAAATGGTAAATGGTGAATGGCGAATGAAAGAATCAACGAATCAGCGAATCAGCGAATCAGCGAATCAGCGAATCAGCGAGTCAGCGAGTCAGCGAGTCAACGAATCAGCGAATCAGCGAGTCAGCGAATCAGCGAATCAGCGAGTCAGCGAATCAGCGAATCAGCGAATCAGCGAGTCAGCGAGTCAGCGAGTCAACGAATCAGCGAATCAGCGAATCAGCGAATCAACGAATTCGGCTTTGCCATTCGCTGATTCTCCATTCGCTCATTCTCCATTCGCTGATTCTCCATTCGCTCATTCTCGTCTTTTGATTTCTCGCACGATGTAGAGCGGACGGTCGCGGATTTCGTCGTAGATGCGGCCAACGTATTCGCCCAGAATGCCGATCCCGAGCAACTGCACGCCGCCCATAAAGAGCACCAGGCTGGCGGTAAGGCCTTGTCCGGCCAGGGGCGCCGCGCCGCCCAGCCGGATGACGAGCAGGATGAGGGCCAGCAAGATACCCAGTCCCACGGCGGCCATGCCGAACCACTGCGTCAGCTTGAGCGGGAAGACCGAAAAGCCGGTGATCGCGTCCAGAGCCAGGCGGAACATCTTCCTGAACGGGTATTTCGTCTCCCCGGCGGTGCGCGCGTGGCGTTTGTACGGCACGCCGATTTGCCGGAAGCCGATCCACGAGACCATTGCCCGCACAAAGCGGTGGCGCTCGCGCATCCGTTTGAGGGCTTCGAGCGCGTTGCGGTCCAGCAGACGGAAGTCCCCGGCCTCCATCGGGATGACGACGTCCGTGAGCGCCTGGATGATGCGGTAGAACAGCCGCGCGGTGAAGAGCTTGAACCACGTCTCGCCCTCGCGTTCGGCGCGCACGGCGTAGACGACTTCGTACCCCTCGCGCCATTTGGCGATCAAATCGGGGATGACCTCCGGCGGGTCCTGCAAGTCGGAGTCGATGATGACGACGGCGTCTCCGCGCGCGTAATCCATCCCGGCGGTGATAGCGACCTGGTGGCCGAAGTTCCGCGCAAAGTGGAGGATGACGACGTGCTCCGGGTCCTGCTCGTGGATCGCGTCCATCAACTGCGGGGACCTGTCGCGGCAGCCGTCGTTGATGAGGACCAATTCCCAGGGTTCGCCCAGGCCCTCCATCACATCGCGGACGCGCTGGTAAAACGTCTCGACGAGTTGTTCTTCATTGTAAACCGGTGCGACAACGGAAAATCGTGGATTCATACACACCTCACGCATCAATTATGGTCTGCGCGGGCGCGGTCGGAAACCGGCCCGAGCAAAGATTCACCTAACAAAAAGCGTCAAACGCCAAGCTGTATCTGTTGACGTTTGACGCTTGACTGATTTAAGTATACACATTCCTGCGTGGCGTGCAACCAACACAGGTTATCTTAGCAATCCCACCCGCGCGTTGAACTCCTCGATCAAGGCGTCCATCGCGCCAATCTGCGTCTGGAAGCTCGTCCAGTAATCGTCCTGGTACCACTGGCGCTGGATTTCCTCGTAGGTCTTGCCTTGCTGCTCGACCCAGGTGTAATATTTGAGGTTGTGGACGCGCTTGCGGTCGGGATAGGTCAGTTCCATCATGTTGTCGGTGGATTCGCCGAGTATGTAGCGCTCGAAGTCAGCGGCGGCATCGAGTTCGGTATAGTCGCCGTGCGTCTCGCGCAGTTCACGGATGCGGCTCTGGTACAGCTCCATCGAGTCTGTCCACAGGGTGATAATGATGTCTTTGGACGTCAGTTCGTACCATTTCGCCGTCTTGATTGCGCTGAGCATGTTCGCCACGCTGGAAATGCCCATCAAATCCAGTTGTTCCACCACGTCCGCCGGAACGCCGCGTTTCCTGAGATACGCTTGCCCTACCGGTTCGTTGAACAGGCGGATCAGGTCAATCGTCGCCTGGTCGTCGATGGCGGTGACGACGTCGGTGTTCTTGAGGTTGTGGATCCACGGCACGTGCTTGTCGCCGATGCCCTCGATGCGGTGCGCGCCGAAGCCGTTGTGCAGCAGCGTGGGGCATTGCAGCGCTTCGCTGGCGACAATCCTGCTGGTGGGATAGAGCTGTTTGAGATAGTCGCCGCACGCAATCGTGCCGCCGGAGCCGGTGTTGGAGACGACGGCAGCGTAACGGTCGCCGGGGCGCATCTCGAGGTCAAGCACCTCTTTCATCGCGCCCCCCGTAATCTCATAGTGCCAGAGGTAGTTGCCGAACTCGTCGAACTGGTTGAAGATGGAGATGCTGTCGCCGCGCTCGCGGGTCAGCTCGTGGCACTTGTCGAAGATTTCCTTCACGTTGGATTCGCCGCCTGGCGTGGCAATCACCTCGCCGGAGACGGCCTCTAGCCACTCGAAGCGCTCGCGGCTCATCTCCTCCGGCAGGATGGCGATGGAGTCGCAGGCCAGCAGGGCGGAGTCGTAAGCGCCGCCCCGGCAGTAGTTGCCGGTGGAGGGCCAGACGGCCTTCTGCCTCGTCGGGTCGAACTGGCCCGTGACCAGGCGCGGAACGAGGCAGCCGAAAGCCGCGCCGACCTTGTGCGCGCCCGTGGGGAACCACTTGCCCACCAAGGCGATGATGCGCGCTTCTACTCCGGTCAGTTCGGGGGGCAGTTCGATGTAGTTCACGCCGCCAAAGCCGCCGCCATGCGCCGTCGGCTCGTTCTTCCACGTGATACGGAACAGGTTGCGCGGCGTGATGTCCCACAGGCCGATGTGCGCCAGTTCCGCCTTGATGGAATCCGGGATCAGCGCCGGATTCTTCTGCTGCGCGAACGTCGGAATGATGATGTTGCGCTCGCGGGCGCGTTCGACCGCGTGTTCCAGACCTTCAGGATGAATGGTTAAATCTATCATTGTTCTTTCCTCCAAAATTTCTAGTTAAACTCAGGGTTTGTCCAGGTTGCCGTTTTCTGCATATTCACGTTCGATGACTTTAACCTGATAACGCAGCCAGGCCATAGGAACCGGCTCGTAGCGGCGACACAGGATGACTGAACATGGTACATGTTCGGCAACCCAATCGTCGACCGTCCCAAAGAGCCGTGTATCCAGAGTCCACTCTTCGGACGCGCCCATCACGATCAGGTCATACGGTTGAGACCTGGCTTCTTCCAAAATACCATCTTCCAGTGAAGTACCTTGCACGACCTTCAGTTGAAAGTTCTCTGGTACTGTGTCGACGGCTTCCTCCACGATTTCGGTCAGCAGCGCGGTTTGATCTTCCAGTTCTTCTGCCTTTTCGTCTTCGTGCGCTGTATTTCCATTCGCCGAGGGGAGCAGCCGCAGCACTGTCACCTGCGCCACGTCCGTCATCGAAATTTCGTTGGCCATGCGAATGGCCATGCGCGAATGGATACCTCCCCCAACCGGCACCAGGATGTGGTTTACCTCATCCAGCCCGCGGTCCAGAAGAACCGCCACGTTGGTGTGCGCTTTTTGAATCGCGGCTTTGACCGGATTCTGTGCCATAGTTTTGGCATCCAACACTCCCGGCCAACCGGTCAACAACAAGCGGACGCTGCGACGATCCTCAATCTCTTCCAGGATGCCTTCGGACACACTCCTGGCCGCTCGAACCTTGGAGTACATCGCCACGTTTTTCATTGCCATTTCGGTGGCAAGCTGGCTGAAGAAACTCTGTTGCTGTGGCTTGAGCTGGCGCGCCACTCGCTGCGCCGCCTCCAATGGCATCTGGGGGCTGGCGGCCAGCACACTCATCATACATACATAGGTATCTTCACTCGCCTCAGCGATAATCGCCGCCAGATGAACCAGGCTCTTAACAGTCATCGGATTGGCCGCCGCGACCAAGATCAGGTTCTGTTCCAGGGCAGATTCCTCGGCGCGCTCTTTGAGCCACCGGCCAACCACCGGGCCAGTGTAGTGGGCAATCGCTAACACGCCCATCAGCGCCGCGCCAAACAGCATCGCGCGAAGCTCGGTAAAGGCCACGATAAACAACCCCATGCCCGCTGCGATGTACGCGGTCAACGGGAAGAAGGGGGCTTTGAAGGGACGGCGCAGATTCGGGTATTTCTTGCGCAACCGGATCATGGACAGACTGGCCCAGAAGAGCACAAACATATAGCCGGAGCTAGAGATGTAGCTCAGGAAGTCCACCAGCCCGGTGGCCGCCACAAAGACGCTGGAAAGGCCCACCACGATGATGGCAGCGTAGGGCGTGCGCCGACGGCTCAGGCGCGTAAGCGCCTTGGGCCACGCTCCATCCCGGCCCAAGGTAAAGGCTTCACGGGTAGCGCTGAGCATCGCGGCATTGATCGTGGTAAGCATCGTCTCTACCCCGCAGAGCGCCATCAGGGTGATGCCCCAGCCGGGGATAGTGCGCGCCACTGTATCGGTCAACACGGTTTTGGAGCCGGCCAGTTCGCGCCAGGGTATCGTACCCAGGGCTGCCGAGACCATAACGATGTTGACAACTAATACCACGGTCACGCTAATAATAAGCGCCCGGGGTAGCATACGGTCGGGGTTCTTCGCTTCCTCGGCGTCGTCGGCGATGACTTCAAAGCCGACGTAGGCGATGTAGATCAGGGCAATGGTGCGCAGCAGCTTGGCGAAATTGGTCCATGCATCTGGGTAAACGAAGAACTTCCCGTCGGGGATCAAGGTGTTCCAGTGAAAGCCGTTCGGGCTGATGAACGCCGCCGCCACGTAGATGCCAAAAAACGTCAACTGGATGACGCCGAGTGCTACCTGCACATTGCCCACCATACTCACACCAAAGATATTCAGCAACGAAAAAATCACAATGATGAGAATGGCAGCCGGCACGATGGGGATAGCTGGGAACAGGATATTCAGCGAATAACCAAAGCCCACGGCCGAAAGCGCCGCAAAGAACGTGCTGGAGAGGCAATCCATCGAACCGACCAGGAATGACAATAAGCCGGCGCCGTAAGCCTCGCGCACGTAAGTCATCGCTCCGCCGGTTTCCGGGAAAGACGTCCCCATTTCGGCATAATTGATGGCGATGACGTAGGTCACCAATCCTGCAAGAAACAGGGCCAATAAGGTCGCCGGGCCGGAAAGCGCCGCAGCCTCGCCGGTCAATACAAAAATTTGCGCGCCAAGTGTGCCAATCGTCCCCAGCATGACTAACTGGACCAGGCTCAATTGACGTTTTAGTTTACGTTTACTCATTATGTTCTCCCTCCTCTTGAAAGTATAAGATCACCCTTCACCATACGCCAGAGTTTTCTTCGAAGCTCAATTGAGCTTCCAGGAGAGTCGTGTAAGTTCGGATTTACTGAGAGCTGTCCGTTGTCATACTGGCGGTCGATCAGTTTACGTTTACTCGTATTCTCTCCATTTCTCTAAAACGGCTGGGCGATAATCCAACCGGGTATTTTACCACTTTTTGAGATATAGAGGGTGATTGTAAAACGACATCATATTGCCTGACCCGCCGCAATTCCATGTTGCAAGAGCTAGGGAAGAGGCTCCATTCAAACTAATGCTGCCTGCCGCGTCCGCGAATCAAGATGCTAGCGGCCACGGCGCCGATGAATGCGCCGGTTGTGTTCAACAGCCAATCGTCGAGATCGGCAAACCGGCTTGGAATGGCGAGTTGCAGCAGCTCGATCGTGGCGCTCAACCCCGCGCCGGCGGCGGTCGCTGCCAGCACGCGCGTCCGGCGTGGCTTGTTCGCCAACGCCAGCGCCGTTGCCGCGCCAAACGGCGCAAAGACGGCGATGTTGCCTAGAAAACCAATCAGGAACGGGATCGAGATGCCCTGCACCGCAGCAGGAGCCGTGATGTAAGCCAGGTCCGAAGAGACCTGCTCCTGTGGGCGTAACGTCATCCACAGCAGCCAGGCCGCCGCAACCGCCGCCGCAAGCCACCACCACGCATCGCGCGTCACATTGGGTTTCTTATTATCAGCCATTGCTTGTTATTGGGAATTGGGAACTGGTAATCGGGAATTGGTAATCGGGGATTAGTAATCGGGAATTGGTAATCGGTAAAGAGTTACCTGCTACTCCCTACTCCCTACTCCCTACTCCCTACTCCCTCCCCATCACCGCTTTCACCGCCTCCAAATTCGGCGCGACAATGGGGGGCTGCACGACGGTCTTCATCGCGCTGCCAACGTCCTTGAGGCCGGAGCCGGTAAGCAGGACGACGATGCACTCTTCAGGGGCCGCCAGCCCTTTCTCCACGGCTTTGACCAACCCGGCGTAAGCTGCCGCTGCTGCCGGTTCACTGAAGACGCCGGTGTTGCGGGCGATGACGGGGATCGCGTCGAGAATCTCCTGGTCGGAGACGCGCAGGTACGCCCCGCCGCTCTCACGGACGGCAGTGAGCGCCTTGTTGCGGTCGCGCGGCAGGCCGGCGCTGATGCTGTCCGCAATCGTGTTGGCGGGTTGCAGCGTCATCTCCCAACCTTGCAGGCCGCGTTCCCAGGCGTCCACCAGCGCGGACGAGCCGGCGGCCTGGACGCCCATAATCTTCGGCATCGCGTCGATCCAACCGAGCGCCAGCAGGTCGCGGAAACCCTTGTAGATGCCGCCGATGATGCAGCCGTCGCCCACGGGGACGAAGACGCGATCCGGCGCAGCCCACTTTCCCTCACCCTGGTAGAGAGAATGGCCCGGTGTGAACGTCAACTGCTCGCAGATTTCGTAGGCGGCGGTTTTCTTGCCCTCGGACGTGTAGGGGTTGTAGGCGGTGTTGCGGTTGTACCAACCGAACTCGCGGGCAACTTTGAGCGTCAGCTCGAAGGCGTCGTCATACGTGCCGTCCACCAGCAACATGCGCGCGCCGTAGGTGAGGTGTTGCGCGATTTTAGCCTGCGGCGCGGTCTTTGGCACGAAGATGACCGATTGCAGCCCCGCGCTCGCCGCCAGCCCGGCCAGGGCCGCCGCCGCGTTGCCGGTGCTCGCCGTGGTGACGGTTTGCGCGCCCGCTTCCCGCGCTTTGACGACGGCCAGCGCCGAAGCGCGATCCTTGAACGACGCCGTCGGGTTCATACCGTCGTCCTTTAGCCAGACGTGCTTCAGCCCCAGCGGCTCGGCCAGGCGCGGCGCGGCGTAGAGCGGCGTCCATCCCACCCGCAGCGGCGGGACGGGCGAATCCGGCTCGACGGGCAACAGCGGTTTGTAGCGCCAGATGCCCGTATCGGCAGGGCTGTGCGCAAGCTGTATAGGAGAAACCCTTCCCTTGATCGTCGCGTAATCGTATACCACGTCCAGAATGCCGTCGTCGCCGTGTTTGGGACAAACGTAAGCCACGTCGTCCACGGCGTATTCCGCGCCGCAGATCGTGCATTTGAGTCCAAGAATGTGGTCCATTGCTAATGCCTTTAGCCCTGAATAACCCGCGTTCCCGTCTCGCCGCGCAGCGCCGGGATGATGTGCGCCGGGTCGGTGATGAGCGCTTCTTTGCCGCCCGCGTCGAGATACCAGAGGATTGCCTGGATTTTCGGCAGCATACTGCCTTTGGCAAACTGCCCCTCGGCGATGTACTGGCGGGCTTCGGAAGCCGTCATCACGTCGATGGCCCGCTGGTCGGGTTTGTTGTAGTTGATGAAGACCTTTTCGACGGCGGTGGAAATGAGGAACAAGTCCGCGTCGATCTTCTGCGCCAGCAGCGACGAAGCGTAGTCCTTGTCGATAACGGCAGCCGTGCCCAGGTAGTTGCCGTGTTCGTCCTCGATGACGGGGATGCCGCCGCCGCCCACGGTGATCGCGCAGATGCCCTGGTTGAGCAGCGCCTGCACCACGTCGATTTCGATGATCTCCTTCGGCAGCGGGGAGGCCACCACGCGCCGCCAGCCGCGTCCGGCGTCCTCGACCACCGCCCAATTTTCCTCGGCCTTACGGCGTTGCGCTTCGGCCTCGTCCATAAAACCGCCAATCGGCTTGGTGGGGTTCTGGAACGAGGGGTCGGCTTTATCCACCAACACCTGCGTAATTACCGTCGCCACGCCCTTTTTGATTTTGCGATGATAGAACTCGTTGTTGAGGTTTTGCTGCAATGCGTAGCCAATCTCGCCTTGCGTATTCGCGCCGCACACATCCAGCGGGACTTCGTGCATTCCGGCAACTTTCGCCGCAATCTCCGAGCGGCGCAGGGTGAAGCCGACCTGCGGTCCGTTCCCGTGCCCAATTGCCACGTCCCATCCCATCTCGATCATATCGGCGATGTGATGAGTGGTCTCTTTCGCCGCCTGGTATTGATCCTCGACGCTCTGGTGGTTCTTGTCCTTGATCAGGGAATTGCCCCCAATCGCAATCACGGCCCATTTTCGTTCGCTCATAGGAAGACTCCTTAGTTGAAAGTTGAAAGTTGGAAGGTTGAAAGTTGAAAGTTGGAAGGTTGAAAGTCAGGTTGCTGCCAAGACAACTTTTAACTTTTAACTTTCAACCTTCAACTTGTAACCGAGTTACCACATCGTCAGCGCCATCACGGCCTTCTGTGCGTGAAGGCGGTTTTCGGCCTGGTCGAAGATGACCGAATTGGGGCCGTCCATCACTTCGTTGGTCACTTCGATTTCGCGGTCGGCGGGCAGCGGGTGCATGTAGATCGCGTCCGGTTTAGCGGCGGCCATCTTGGCGGCGTCGGTGATCCAGTCCTTGTACTGGTCCTGGATGCGCTTGCCCTCGACAGGGTCGGCGGTGGTCAGCAGCGGTCCCCACGACTTGGCGTAGACCACGTCCGCGTCTTCGAAGCCCTGCTTCATATCGTGAACGATGTCGAAAGCGGTCCCGTACTTGCGCGCCTGCGCCTGCGCCTGCTCCACGATCTCCGGCATCAGCTCGAATTCCGGCGGGTAGGACAGCGTCACGTCCATACCGAAGCGCGGCATTTGCAGGATGAGCGACTGCGGCACGGAAATCGGCTTGAGGTAGGAGGCCGCGTATGCCCACGACACGGCAATGCGCTTCTTGCGCAGGTCGCGGCCCTTCTTTTCCATAATCGTCATCAGGTCGGCGAGGCATTGGAAGGGGTGGTAGATGTCGCACTGCATGTTCAGCACCGGGCAACGCGCGGCTTCTGCCACCTCGTTGAGGTAAGCGTTGCCGACAGCCCAATCGCAGTGGCGAATGGCGATGCCGTCGAAATACCGCCCATAAATCTCCCCAATCTCTTTGGGTGTGTCTCCGTGCGCGATTTGGGTCGTCTTGGAGTCGATGAACGCGCCATGCCCGCCCAACTGCGCCATCCCGGCCTCGAACGAGCTGCGGGTGCGCGTGCTGCTGAAGAAGAACAACAGCGCCAGCACCTTGTCGCGCAGATAAGGGTGCGGTTCGCCCAACGCCCGCTTGCGCTTCAGGTCCCAGGCGACGTCCAATACGGTTTCGACTTCCTCTTTCGTGAAGTCCAAATCCCCAATCAAATTTCGACCACGTAAAAATGTTTTCATCGTACGAGCTCCTTTGTAGTTTTTATTATGGGTCTGAAAATGTAACAGGACTTACCTGGCGAGTGACGCCACTAGAGCAAAGCCGGGAGAAGGGCATAAAATTCGGTGGATTTCACCACGTCCTCCAGACTCACGCTGTCCAACACGGTATGCGCCGTCTTCTCGTCGCCGGGCGCAAAGCCAATCGAGGGGATGCCGGCCTTTCCCATCCAGTAGATGCCGTTCGTGCTGAAGTCCCACTTGCCCGGCGCGTGCTCCGGCAGTCCGATGCGGCGGCACGTCTCCAATCCGGCTTGCACCAGTGGATGCGACGCTTCCAATGCCCAGGCCGGGAAAATTTTATGGACAGGGAAGACGAAGCCGGTGTAGCTCGGTTCATCGTAATGCAAAACCTCGACCGTGATGTCGCCGCGCGCGCGGTTTTCTGCCGGAATCAAATTGCGGATACGCTCCACCTCTGCCGTATAATCCTCCCCGAAGGTCAGGCGGCGGTCGATGAAGATCGTGGCGGCGTTGGGGACCGCGTTGATGCTCGGCGTCGCCACGTGCATATCGCTGACGGTGATCTTCCCGTGCCCCAGGAACGGGTCATCGCCCAGCTCCGGCTCCAGGTCGCGGATGCGTTCCAGGATTGGCAGCAGTTTGTAGATGGCGTTGTCTCCCAGCTCGTTGCTCGCGGCGTGCGCGCTCTTCCCTCTGGCGACCACCTGCATCTCCACCCGCCCCTTATGGCCGCGATACACCTGCATCTTTGTCGGCTCGCCAATGACGACGAAATCGGGCCGCACTTTGGGGTCCACTTCTACGAAGGTGTTGGGCGCGATGCCGTCACACCACTCCTCCATGTTGCCGAAGTAGTAGACGGTGTAGCCTTCTAGCAACCCCAAATCGCGGGCAATCGCCAGCCCGTAGACCATGCCCGGTGTGCTGCCCTTCTCGTCGGATGCGCCGCGCGCATAGAGGACGCCATCTTCCACCTTCCCCTCGAACGGGTCCCAGTCCCATTCGGCGGGGTCGCCGATGCCGACCGTGTCGATGTGGGAATCGTAGACCAGCACCTTCGGCCCGTCGCCGATGCGCCCGATGGTGTTGCCCATTTTGTCGAAGCGCACTTCGTCGTAGCCGAGTTTGCGCAGCTCGGCCTGGACGCGCTCGCCTACCGGCCCAATCTGGGATTCCATACTCGGAATCGCGCAAATGTCGCGCAAAAACTGGATGATGTCATCCTGCTGTTGCTGCATTTTTTGTCTGATTTTAGCAATGTGCTCCATTGTTTCCTCCCTGATTATGCTAGTTTTCCGAACGGTTTACGGCCCTTGGACCCGGCGCATCACGTGGAATTTGTAATAGCCGGGGACAAAGTAACTGGTGGAATAATCCACCACTTTCTCGTCGTAAGTGTAAAGCTGCGCGGTGAACTTGAGAAGCGCCGCGCCGCGCTTGACGTTGAGCCGGGCGGCGTGGTACGCCTCGGCCCCTTCGGCGGCGATCTCGGTGCGCGAGGTCGATAACATCAGATGGTTGCGCTCGAGCAGCAGTTCAAGCACCGACCCGTTGAACGCCTCACCCAGGTCCGCTTGGCGCAGGTAGGCCAGCGGGACGACGTCGCGCAGGTCGGCCACGGGCACACCCTCCACGGTGATCACGCGATCCACAGCCAGGACTTCCACGGTTTGCGTTTCGAGAAACCCCAACCCGGCCAGTTCAGCCGGCGCGGCCTGCCTCTCGATGCTCTCCAAATGGGTGACTTCGGTGGTCAATCCGAGCCGCTGCGTTATACGCTCCAGGCTTTCCAGGACTTCGAGGCCGGCTTCGAGGGTGGGGATGCGCGAAGCAACGAACGTGCCGACCCCCTGCCGTCGCACGAGGGCGCCGCGTTCGACAAACGTGCGCAACACTTCGCGCAGCGTGGCGCGAGAAACCCCCAAGCGTTTCGCCAGCGCCGGCTCGGTCGGCAACTGATCGCCGGGCTGTAATGGTGCAATCATCGCGGCGATGGCCTCTGCGACTTGTACGTAAGGGAGCCGAATGTTTAGGGATGTGGGTTCGGGTACTGTCATAGTCGGCTCTTATTATATGTCAGTTGTCTGACAATTATCCAGGATGATTTTCGTATCTAGGGATGATGTTTGTCATATGCAGGGCAAGATACATTTGCATCTCTCTCTCTTCGTGGTACAACAACGAATACGTTGAAGCATAACGATAGAGGTAATTATTCAGGCACGTAGGCCGACCACGAATTCTTAACGAATAAACGAATGGACACCTGGCTAACGCGCGCTTTTGGTTTAGTATGGGGCTGAATTCGTTTATTCGTTTCCTGATTCGTGGCCGGCAAGCCCTACACCTGCATAGTTACCGAGAGGATACACGCGTGAAAGAACCTGCCACGATGCCAGAATTAGAGCTATCCGTCGTTTTACCGGTCTACAACGAGTCCGGCAATCTCGAAACGTTCATCCCAGAACTGTCCGGCGTACTGCGTGACCTGGGTCGCTCCTACGAGATCATCGCCGTGGACGATGGCAGCACCGATCCCAGCGTGGCGACGCTGCGCCGCCTGAAAGAGCAGGAGCCGCACCTGCGCATCGTCCGCTTCCGGCGCAACTTCGGGCAAACTGCCGCCTTTACCGCCGGATTCGATCTCGCGCGCGGCGAGGTCGTCATCACTATGGACGCCGATGGGCAGAACGACCCCGCCGACATTCCCCGACTGCTCGAAATTATGGAGGAGGGCGAGTACGACATCGTCAGCGGGTGGCGGCAGCAGCGCAAAGAGCCGTTCTTCTCACGCCGCCTGCCGTCGATGATCGCCAACCGCATCATCGCCAAATCGACCGGCGTGGTGTTGCACGACTACGGTTGCTCGCTCAAAATCTACCACTGGAAAGTTGCTAAAAATATCAACCTCTACGGCGAACTGCACCGCTTTATCCCGGCGCTGGCCTCGGAAATGGGCGTGCGCGTCGCCGAAGCGCCAGTGAACGACCGCCCGCGCCGTTATGGGAAATCCAAGTACAACCTTAGCAAAACGGTGCGCGTGATCCTGGATTTGCTCACCATTACTTTCCTGTTGAATTACATGGCCAAACCGATGCAATTTTTTGGACTGGCGGGATTGGCCAGCAGCGGTGTTGGCTTTCTGCTGGGCCTTTATCTGACGCTTCTGAAATTGTTGACCGGCGCAGATATCGGAACCCGGCCCTTATTGCTGCTAGCAATCCTCTTGATGATCATGGGCGTGCAGTTCGTGATGATGGGCCTGCTCGGCGAGCTGCTGTCGCGCACCTACTTCGAAGTCCAGGGCAAGACGATCTACATGATCCGCGCCGAAGAATAGCGCGCGGCGGTAACGGCAAAGGTCGCGTATGTCTTCACGGGTTGCCGGAGCGCGATTTGGGAATTGCGGCTACACGCGAACGGTTGCGCGTATGCTGGCGATCTTCGCCCTGGTGTTGCTGGTACGCCTCGCGCCGCTCAACCGCTACGTGACCCCCGATGAGCCAATCTGGGTGCAGCGCAGCGTGGCCTTTGTCGATGCCGTCGCCGCGCGTGACTGGGCCGCGATCCCTCAAACCGGCCACCCCGGCCTGACGACGATGGCGCTCGGCGCCCTCGGCGTCCGCGTGACAAGTTGGCTGTACCCAACGGAGTCCGCCACACACCTCGCGTGGATTCGCAATATTGCTTGGCTTTCTCCGGAGAACGACGCTGCTTTCGCGCATCTGGCGTTCTTCCTGCCCGCCGCGCGGTTGCTGGTGAGGCTATTCACGGCGGCGGGTGTGGCGCTCGTCTATGGGATCGGACGCCGCCACCTCGGCGAGCGGACCGCGCGCTGGTTGGCGTGCTTTCTCGCGCTCGATCCGTTCTTAGGTGGCCTCTCCGGACTGTTGCACACCGACGCGTTACAAGCCACGTTTGTTGTGCTCGCTGTGTTGTTTGTGCTTCCTCGGCGTGACGATGTGCATATACCGTGGGGCGGCCTGATATTATCCGCGCTGTGCCTGGCATTAGCCGGGATGACGAAGACGTTGGGCCTGCTGGTCGCGCCGGGTGCGGCGTTGGCGTTGCTGCTCCTGCCGCGCGAACCATGGACGCGGCGCGTGGCGCGCGTCGTCGCGCTGACCGTTCTGACGACGGCGCTGTACCTGCTGCTCTACCCGCCTTTCTGGGTGAATCCGCGCGCCGCACTCGAAGCCTTGATCGGCGCGGCGACGTACCACGAAGGCATCGGCCTGCGCAACATTTTCTTCGCCGGACAACTCACTGCCGATCCGGGACCGCTGTTTTACCCCGCCGTGTTGCTCTTCCGGCTTACGCCGCCGGTGTTGATTGGACTGGCGTTGGCGACATACGACGGCATCAAAGTGCGCCGTTTGCAGCAGGGGGGCATATCATCAGCATGGTTGGTCCTCCCGGCGCTCATTTATTTCGTTGCAATCACCTTCGCGACGAAAAAATTCGACCGTTACGCGCTCACGGCGATGGTGTTGCTGTCCGGCGTCGCGGCGCTGGCGTGGGCACGCCGTTCTGCACGCTGGAGGTGGGTCTTGCTGGCGTCGCTCCTGCTACCGTGGGCGCTGGTTGCGCCGCTGCCGCTCTATTACGCCGACCCGCTTGTGGGCGGGCCGTGGCTGGCGCGGCAGATCATCCCGCTGGGGTGGGCCGAGCACGACAGTATCGCCACGACGGTTCTCGCTCGACAATGGCCTGACCCGGCGACGAAGACGCTGCTCACGGCCAACGTGCCCGGCGCGGCGTCGTATTTCCCCGGTGCGACGCGGCGTGTACAAGCTTTCACGATGGCGGCGCTGCTGCCGTGTGGGGATGCGCTTATCACAACCGGCGAGAGCGATGCGCAACCCGGCTACGCAGTCGCCGCGACACTGCGTTTGGCCGGCCTCCCATTGGTGACGCTGTACACGCAAACACTGACCTTTCCACCGGGCTTATCGCTCGTGCTGCCTGGCCCGCTGCCCGGCACGCCTGCTGACGCCGTGGCCCCGTCCGCCGATGCCACAGTGCTTCGCGCGTGGCTGGAGGCGCGCTTTGCGCTTGGTGACGTCTTTATGTGGGTCCACGCACCGGTCTGCTATCCGTTGAACGAAGCCCAACTCACGGCGCTACTCGATGCCGTGCCGTGCCAACCGGCGGGTGAGATCGCCGGGTTGACGATGGAACGCTGTGCGATGCCCGCGGCCTTGCCCGACGCCGCCCCGTTTCGCGCGCGTTTCGGCGGGATGCTGGATTTAGTCGCGGCAACGTGGCCGCCCACCGCGCAGGCCACAGATGCGCTGGCTGTGAAGGTGCGTTGGCAGGCGCAGGCTCCGTTGGATGGGTACAGCCTCTACCTGACGCTGCGCGATCCTGAAAGTGGCCTCGTGTATGCAGAAGGCGGCGACACGCTGGTGGACGACCGCGCGTGGCGCACGACAGCCTGGGAACCCGGCGCGTTTGTCGAAGGGACGGCCTATGTTCCGATTGACCTCACGCTGCCGCCGGGCGTCTACACGCTGACGACGAGCATCTCCGGCAGCAGTGGATGGCTGGGACTGAATCTGCCGGACGAGAGGTTCGGCGGGACGCGGATTGAATTAGGACAGGTGGAGGTGGTCGCGCCGCGCTATCCGGTGACAGATTTGCCGGGGATCAGCGTGCTCGCTGCGCCGGTGGGCGACTTCGCGGGATTGCGTCTACTTGGCGCGGGGACGCTTCCGGCGGACGTGCGGGCTGGGGGACAACTGCCTTTCCGCCTGGCGTGGGAACGGCTGCCCGGCACTCCGCCGGACACGCTGCGCTGGAAACTGACGTGCGCGGGTGACGTCAGCGCCGAGGGCGAGCTACCGATAGCGCCTTCCACTCCGGCGACGTGGCGTGAAGGCCACCGCTACATCACACGGTACGCGCCGCGCATTGATCCGCGGTTGCCCGAAGGAACTTGCACGCTCGCCATGGCGCTTGAGCCAGGGGAGGAGTTCATCCTCGGCGAGGTAACGATCCGCCAGCGCGAACGGCGTTTTGCGTTGCCGCAACAACCACAAATACCCCTGTATGTGGCTGTAGGCGATTTCGCACGTCTGGTCGGGGCCAGCCTAGTTAAGCCAGATATCAGCCGCAGCACGCTCGCGCCGGGCGAGACCTTCGCGGTGACACTGTACACGCAGGCCACGGGAACCGCCGACCGCGACTACACTGCGTTCGTTCATGTCGTCGGGCCGGATGGGCGAACCTGGGCGCAGTCCGACAGTTGGCCGGAGGCGGGCGGCGCGCCGACAACGTCGTGGGTGGCGGGGCAGATTATCGTGGATGCGCACACGTTAACCCTGTCTCCCGACGCGCCTGCCGGGGAGTACACCATATTCGTGGGGCTGTACGATGCGGAGCGCGGACCGCGCGTCCCGCTCTATGACACGAACGGCGCGCTAATCCCGGATGGGCGCGCGCCGGTTCAAATGCTTAGTGTTAGCTATTAGCTTTCAGCCTTCAGCTTCTGCTATAACGGACCACGCCAACGCTACATGGGTCATCTCTGCAAACGTGGGGGCCTCTTGGGTAGTTTCGCTGACTGCTGATGGCTGAAAGCTGACCGCTGAAAGCTGACCGCTAACATCACTGCTGCGTCATACGCCGGGCCTGGGCATAGCTGGCAGCGGCTCTTTCGGCGTCGCCCTGTTGCTCGTAGAGGTTCCCCAACGTTTTTAGCAGGGGCGCGGCCTTGCGCGGGCTGACACGATAACACATCTCAACCGCTTTGAGTGAGGCCTCGATGGCCTCATTCAGCCGCCCACTGTCGCGGTAGACGGCGCTCATTTCCCGCAGTGCGTCGACCGCCATCACCTCGTCGCCCATCGTGTGGGCGATATCGAAACTCTGCTGCCAACAGTCGAGGGCGCTGTCGAGGTGGTTGATGTGCTTGAGAACCAGCGCCTGCTCATAGAGCGCTGCCGCAGCGCCAGCAAGATTGCCAAGCTTGCGCTGTAATTGGGCTGTCGCCTGGCTGCACGCCAGGGCGCGCTGGTAATCGCCCAACTGACGATGAATGGTGGAGAGTTGGTGCAGGCACGCGCTTTGCCCGTTTTCGTCCTCAATTTCGCGCATGATTTGCAGTGCCGCTTCATACGTTTCGATTGCCTGGCGATGGTTGCTCAATTGCTGGTGGGCGCGGGCGATACGGCGCAGGATGTGGGCCATTTGCTCCCTGGCGCCCTGGGCGGCGAACATCTGGTAGACTTCCTCGTACACTTCCAACGCTTCGTTGAGATGTCCGCGATCCAGATATAGCGTGGCCAGATCGTCCATGCTGGGGGCGCGCTCCGGCCCAGCCGCCACGGAGATGCTGCGCTGGAGCAGTGCCTCGGACAGGTCGTGCTGGCTCCAGCGGTTGAGTACCGGCACGATGGTGCGGATGACGTGGGCGGCGGCTTCAGTATCCCCGGCTTTGAACAGGTGGTATTGCCAGGCCAGCGCCTCCTCCATGGTGCGCCGGGCTTGTTCAGGGTCTTGCGTCTGGCGTGTCCACATGCCGAGGATGCCGTTGCTATCGCGGGCCAGCCACGCGACGCGTTCCGGTGGCCAGGTGTCCAGGTTGCGCGCGACCACCCGGCGACGGGCTTCGTCCATAAAAGGCGTACCGTAATAGGTGGCGATGCGCGCGTGCAGGGCCGCGCGATCCGCGTCTCCTGCTACGCGCTCCAGGATATGGCGGCGCACGATCGGATGGAAAGTATACATCCGCTTGCCCTGTTCGATATGGTGTGGCTGCAAGAGGGCTAACTTTTCCCACCGTTCGAGCAAGGGAGCAGCGTATTTCTCTGTGATGCGGGTCAGTCTGGTGAGTAACTCAGCGCCAAAGGGCGCATTGAACACCGTGAGGGCTGTCAGCGCATCCTCTTCACCGGGATCGAGGCCGCGCACAATCTCATCCAGGAAGTAGTGCTGCCACGCTTCGGTAGCCTGCGGCGGTTCAGGTGGATGATCCAACAGCGCCTGCAGTTCGTGATCGGCGGCCAGCCACCCGTCGAGCAGACGCAGCGTGTGGGGATGCCCACCCAAGAGCCGGTAGACGTCCACTTTAGCGGCCAACGCCGCCTGGCCGATGTGTGGCAACATATTCATCAACAGGACGGCGTACCGCTGGGTCAGCGGATCTAGGTGAATTTCGCGCTTATAGTCGAGGGGCAGGGCGGCGACATCGGCCCAACGCTGCTGCGCGGTGAACAGGTACGTGAGGGATGCACGGGTGAACAATAGTCCGCGCATGACCGCTGCCAGCGTCTTGTCGGCGATGACGCCGGGCGCGGCGGCAGGGTCGGCGGAAGGAGCAGCGAACCAGGCGTCCAGGCCGTCGAAGACCAGGATGTGGGGATAGGCGCTCAACGACTGGACTGCCAGGTGCGCGCGTTCAGCCGGATCGCGACGTTTGTCGAGCAGTAGCATCGCGGCTTCTGTGTGTTGCCGTTTGCGCCAGAAGTCGGCGATTTTCCCCAGCGCGACGACCGGTTCGAGCAATTCCCGGCAGTCGATGACGAACACGTCCTCTGCACCGGTGCCGGAATAGGCGATGCTTTGGGCAACCAGGGTACTTTTTCCGCTACCAGAACTTCCCCAGACATACAGGGCGCGGCCGGTTCCCCTGGCGCTCTCTTGATATACGCTGCGCAGCGTGTGCAGAGCCTGCTGGCGATCCACAAAGCGGTGTGGCAGCGTCAATCCGGCGACGTTGCGCACGAGCGGTGGGGTTGGAGCCGCGCTGGCGGTATCTTCCGCCAAATCGTGATCCACCAACTGCATGGCGGGCGCGCGCAAGTAGAGTGCCGGAACGCCCCAATCGAAGCGGCGGCGCTCGGCGGGCCGGTCGGCGTCAAGTTGCCTGAGCGCCAGCCGGGCGTGATAGAGACTTTCGATGGGCCGCTCGCCGGCGGCCAGGTGCCCGTAGAAGGTGTGCGCCAGTTCGATGGCGGAATCGTCGGTGAGGCTGGTGGGCACGGTGAGTACGGCCGGGGCGCCGAATTGCAGCAGGCCGGTGGCGACGTTATCGAAGGCGTCCAATACGCCGATTTGCGCGCTCTGGCACGCCGAAATCACCCACAAGCGCGGGGCGCTGCTATCCAGGATGGGCTTGAGGTGCAGCGCTTCGAGCAGGTCTGTCTCACCAGTGGGCTTTTCGAAGCAGAGGAAACCCCGCTGCTGTTTGTGGCTGTAGTTGCCGTGGCCGATGTAGTGAATCACGTGCCAGTCGCCGATCCCGGGCTGCTGACGGCTACAGGCACTCTGCAAGGCGGGCAGTGTTGCTTCGTCGAGGACATCCATCACCAGATTTCCCGCGCGGACGTGATCCGCAAGGGCATCTTGCAGCACCGTCAACTCGCGTTCTACATCCAGCGCCTTCTGGTCGTTGGGCGCCGCGAGGACAAACAACACGCACAACGGCGACCGTGTTGCGCTTGGTGAAAGTTCGAGCAGGTCTGCGGGCAGACGGCTCAAGCGCATGTCGCCCTCCAGACAGACGAATTTATCGCCATCGTGGAGGTATTCCCACGGCAAGCGCCACAGGGACGCCACGTCGGGATGGAGCGACAGGACGAGGTGAGCTTGCCGGTATTCGGGATTGGACTTCAAAAAGGCGCGCAGGGGTTTACCCTTGCCAAAGAGGTAGCCGTACAGGCGTTGACCATACTGGGCCGCATGTTCCTCGGCAGCTTTGCCGCCGGCCGCACGGCGCTCGTCGGGGGGTAGTACGCCACGTTCCAGCAGCCACAGCGGCCCCAGGTGAGTCGTTCCGGTGGGGTCGTGTTGAAATTCGTTGGTGAAGATCTCCCGCCCATTGTCCTGTTTGGCAATGGCGAAGAACTTATTCCCCAACTTGCGAATTTCAACGCGCAACTGTGGGTACGCCGAGGACATGCCGTGCGCCTCCTCAAAAAACAACCACTAATTTTCACGAATCTTCACGAAAGGAGAGAAAATTAGTGTAAATTCGTGAAGATTCGTGGTTAGAATGTTAACTCTCGTCGGTATGGAATCCCCCATAGAGACTCCTTCGAGAATAGTCCAGTAGTTCTACAGTCATTTTTTATTTTCTGCTGTCTTTTTGCGTTTCGTCGGTGCGCCGCTTCGCTCGCGATGTTGCAGGAATGTCATACGGATCGGCGTGCCGGGGAAGGGATAGGTTTCACGGATGCAGTTTTCCAGGAATCGCTCGTAGGAAAAATGCAGCAGTTCCGGGTCGTTGACGAAGAAAATAAAGGTCGGCGGCGCGATTTCCGGCTGCGTGACATAATGGATATGCAGGCGCTTGCCGCGCTTGCTGGGTGGCGGATGTGCCGCCATCGCTTCGCGGATGAGATCGTTGAGCGGGCCAGAGGGCAGCCGCTGGTAGCGTGCATCCACGATGTCGAGCACTGCCGGGATTACCTGATTGACGTGCAGGCCGGTCAACGCTGAAATGAAGAGCAGCGGCACGTAACTGAGGAACTTCAACCCTTCGCGGACCTGGTCTTCGAACTGCTGGCGGTTTGCCCGCGTCTCTGCGTCGACCGCATCCCATTTGTTGACCACGACGACGACGCTGACACCTTCCTCGGCGATGATGCCGGCGATGTGCGTGTCCTGTGCAGTGATCCCCTCAGTGGCGTCGATCAACAGCAACGCGACATCGGTGCGCTGCAACGCCCGCGCTGCACGCAGGACGCTGTACTTCTCAACGCCCGGTTCGATTTTCCCACGCCGCCGGATGCCGGCCGTGTCGATGAGGACGATCTTCTGTCCTTCCCATTCCATGGCGGTGTCCAGCGCATCACGTGTTGTCCCGGCGACAGGGCTGACGATAGCGCGTTCCTCGCCGAGCAGTTTGTTCAACAGCGAGGACTTGCCCACATTAGGCCGTCCGAGGATGGCGATATGTACGGCTTCGTCGTCCTCCGGTTCTGGCGACTGCGGCGGCAGCAGATCCACCACCACATCCAGCAGATCGGCCACGCCTGAACCGTGAATGGCGGAGACGGTGTAGACTTCGCCCATGCCCAGTTCGTAAAATTCCAGGGCCTGCATCTCGCGGGACTCACTCTCGGCCTTGTTGGCGACGAGTAAAACGGGTTTCTCTGTCCGGCGCAGCAGGTCAGCAATCTCACGGTCTGCGCCGGTCAAGCCGGTTTGCGCGTCGGTGAGGAAGAGGATCAGGTCGGCTTCCTGGATGGCGGCCTCAGCTTGCGCGCGAATCAGTGGAATGTAGGGAATGGAATCCTCCGCGAGTGGCGCCTGCAGAATCGGGCGCAGACCCTTTTCGACGTTGGGCGGCAGAACCTCGATGCCACCGGTATCGACAACGAGAAAGGGGGAGCCATTCCATTCCGCCGTGGCAAAGATGCGGTCGCGGGTGGTGCCGGGGATGTCGCTGACCACGGCCCGGCGCTCGCCGACCACGCGATTGAAAAAGGTGGACTTTCCCACGTTGGGGCGTCCCACAATGGCGACCAAAGGTTTTGACATCAATCTCCTGATAAAAGTTATAAGTTGAAAGTTGGGTAGTTAGGCATTCGCGTCTTCGGAAGGGGGCGGGCACAAGGAGAGAATGAAGGCGAACGTGCTCCCTTTCCCTGGATAGCTGCGCACCCAGACGCGGCCTTTGTGCTTCTCGATGACGGACTTCACAATCGAAAGCCCCAGGCCGGTCCCATAAATATCTTCGACTTCTGGGGTATGCACGCGATAGAAACGCTCGAACAACTTGGGCTGCTCTTCCAGCGGGATGCCGATGCCTTGATCTTCGATACTGACGATGACGTAGTCGGTGCCCGGCTGCGCGGTCACTTTGACCGCACCACCAGGGCGGCTGTACTTGATCGCGTTGTTGATCAGGTTGTCCAGCACCTGCCGGATCCGGCGCGCGTTGCCGCGAATCCACAGCGGCTCGTCAGGGATGTCGAGCACGGTAAAGAGTTCGGCTTGTTCGACGAGCACTGCGTGCGCGTCCACAGATCGCTGGATCACGTCGTTGATGCAGAAGGGACACATCTCCAGATCGTACCCGGCCTCGATGCGGCCAATATCAAGGAGATCGCTGATCAAATCTGTGATGTGGTTCAGACTGTGCAGTGCCTTGCTGATAAAATCCCGCTGCACCTCGTTGAGCGGGCCGGCTCGTTCCAAAAGCTCAACGTAACCCTGAATGGTAGTGAGTGGCGTGCGCAGGTCATGGGAGACGGTGGAGACAAACTCCGACTTCAGCCGATCCAGTTCCTTGAGATGGCTGATGTCTTGCATCACCACCACGCGCCCGATGTGATCGATGGAGCTGAGCTGCGCATTGAAGACGCGCCCATCCTCCAGATCGACTTCGTTGTGGATGAGTGTCTGGTCTTTGCCAAGCCGTGCAAAAAGCTCGCGCACGCCGATATTTTCGATGTAATCTACGACCTTTTGACCACGTGCATCGGGTTTGATGGCGAAATTCTCCGCCGCACTATCGCTCCATAGCCATAAGCGGTTGTCTAGATCCGTGACGAGGATCGCTTCGGCGGCGTGCTCCAAAATCGCACTCAGGCGCGAGCGCTCGGCCTCCACGGCGGCGAAGAGCTGCGCATTTTCCAGTGCGATGGCGGCAAAATCGGCGATGGCCGAGAGGGTGAAGAGCTGATTCTCGGTGAAGGCTCGTTCTTGCTCCAGATTGACCACGCTCAGCACGCCGATCGTGCCACGTTCCGGCGACTGAATCGGCACGTAGAGCAGCGCGCGCACCAGATAGCCGGTGGCGATTTTGGTGCTGCGTTGCAACATCGTCGGCCGGCCAGAATGAATCACCTGCCGGGCGATGGGATCAGATGCTTCGACGCAGAGGCGTTGGGCCAACTCGGCGTTCATATTCTTCGAGACGCGCAGGTAGAGCTTGCCGTTATTCTTCAGTAGGATAAAGCCCTCTTCGGCTTGCGTGAGGTTAACCGAGGCTTCGACGATGCGCGCCAGAATTTCTTCCACATCGAGTGACGAGGTGACCGATTTGCCGACGGTGTAGATGGCGTTGATCTCTTGCAGACGCTGATTGAGCTGCCGGTTGACACGGGTCAGATTGTCTTTGAGGTAGCGCTGCGAGGCCTGGCGCGCGGCACGCTCCAAAGCGCGTGTGAGGGTTGCCCGTACTTGCTCTGTCTGAAACGGGTACGCAATGAGCGCCTGCACGTCGTGTTCCAGCAGCATATTGAACTGTGCTACCGTCGGCGTTTCTGAGGCGATGACCACCAGCGACGCATCGGCGGCTCGTTCGTCGATCAACGTGAGCGCCTCGGCCTCGTTCGCGGCGGAAAGGTGCAACAGCACCAACGCTGCTTCAGGCGCGGGCAATGCATTCCGCAATGCCGTCAGTGTGGCAAGATGCACCGTGACGGTTTCGGCCGGCAATATCTGCCCCAATTCCTGATAGACTGTGGCTTTTTCGCTGAAGACCAATATATGCGGTGAACTCATCCCTGTCCCCTAAAATTCCCACAAACTCACAATAAAGTGTATCCCTTGTGTCCAAATTTCCTATTCTTTGGATATTCCCCCGACCTTACACTTTGATTATAGCCCGTAAACGGTTTGAAGCAAGTTAACATACATGAACTGGAATTCCTAACTTGCAGCCATTCCAGCTCATGCATCCCACAAAATCGCCATGCGCTAACCACTTATGCACTCATTGACGCAGCACCAGCGGCAGATAGACCGCGTCGCCAGCGACGGTACGCTGGGGAGAGGCAGCATAGCGACTCGGACTGTAGACCGAGGTCGCGGTCAGTGTCACTTCGTCGAAGTCTCGCATCGTGGCTGTTAGCGGGATGGTGACGTGCAGCGCGAGTGGCAAGCGTTCGCGCGGCATCAATACCGGCGTGCGTGTAATCGGCAGCAACGCCGTGTCGAAGGGCAGTCCCACAGTCGTCGTCCAGACAAAGGGGCCAAGCGTCAGGTCGTAAGCATCGGACAACATACCCGTGTTAACGAGGTCCATGTGATGCGTCACCGTCTGTCCGGGGAGGCCGACGTGCAGGGTAGCACCCTGAAGTTCGACGGCATACGGCGCTGGCAGCGCGCAGGGTTGCAGGTAGTTCAGCACGTAGGCCATCACCTTTCGACGGTCGTTTGCGGTATTGATACCTTCGAAGCCGAAGGCGAAGTAGACCACGCGATAGGTGTCATTCGCATACGCTGTGGCGGCCCAGTTGCCATCATCGGTGTAACGGAAAACGCCCGCAGCATTTCCCACCACAGTGATTTCACTTGGATCTGCCTGGTTGTTCGCCCCATCGCCACCCTCGATGGTCGCGGTGATGCCGTTGAGGAAATCTGCCCCGGCTAATTCACGGAAGCCACTGTCATCTGCCAGGTAACCGGCGTGCAGGTAATCGCGGTAGAACGGAGGCGCAACCGTGCGGGCGATGTCCCACCCGATGTCCTGCCCGCTGACGAAGAGCCGCCCCCCGCCGTCGAGGTAGGCGGTGAGCGCGGCCTGATCCGCCGCCGTGAGCGTGTAATCCCAATCTTTGCCGGTGAGCCAGATGACGCCGCGATACTGGCGCAGCTTGTCCAGTGGCGGGCCGTCGGCGTCGTCGGGCACGGACCACACGTTGTAACTGACGTTCAGACTTTCCAACGTTTGGGTGTAGTAGATTTGGTCATCATAGGGATTGCCCAGGTTGTCGAAGTCATCGTCCACCACGAGCAGGCAGGGCGTCGGGTCCAACCAGAAATCCCGACACTGGTCGTGATCGACGTCGACCTCGATGGCTAGCGGCCAGTGGAACGAGGCGCGGGCGGTGAGCACGTAGCGGCCTTCATATAGCGTGGTGCTGTAGTAGCCGTCCGGTGCGGGGATGATAGCGCCGTCGTCGATTTGCAGCGTGGCGCTCAATAACTCGCCACTTGTCGCGTCAGTGATCTGTCCTTCGACGGTGAATTTGGGTTTGGGGATGAGGACGAAGTCCAGCCGCACGCCCGTCCCCGTCAAGATGGCGACGTCGGTGATGGTCTGTGGAGAGTAGCCGGTTAGCGCGGCGGTGACGGTACTGCCCGCCGGGTACGTGTAGGGCGTAAGCGCCGGAGATGGAGGCTGTGGCGCTAAACACGCCGGGCTGCCCCACCGCCGTCACCGTCGCGGGCAGCGGCAGCATCACCGTTTCCTGTGACATCACCGTACCGCTGATCTCGCGCAGCGGTTCGGCGAGATGGACGAATGCGGCAAGCGCGGCGCGCGCGTACTCGCGGAAGTACGTGAGGTTGAGCGTGCTGAGCCGGTCGTTGACTGAGTGATAGTTGGTGTTCCAGTCGCGCGGTTCGGCGGTGGCTTCGGCGGCGTTGAAGTAGTCTTCGATGCCCAAGATGGCGGCGTATCCACGATCCCAGAAACGGGAGTGATCGGAGAAGCGCGTGCCGTTTTTCACGATCTGCGGGATCAGGTCGAGGTCATACACGTCGATGACGGCAGCGACCAGCTCCGCCAGCGCGTCGGAATCATCGGCGATAGCAGGGTTGTTGGAGTGCAGGTCGATATCTGGGCCGCCCTTGGCATCCCAGGCGATCATGTCGAAGTTGAGCACGCCGAGGATGTCTTCACCGGCATTGTACGCTTCGGCGGCGTAGTAGTAGCTGCCCCACATCCCTTGTTCCTCGCCGGTGAAGAAGGCCAGGCGGATGGTGTAGTCGAAATCCAGGCCGGCCAGCAAGTCCGCCGCGATGAGCAACGCTGCTGAACCGCTGGCGTTGTCGTCGGCGCCGGGCGCGGGGTTGTGGGGCGCGGCGGCGGCCCGTGAATCCAGATGGGCGGTGAGCAGCACGATTTTTTCGGGGTGGACTAACCCTTGCTTCTCGCCGATGACGTTGCGCAGGTTATAGCTGTCGTATGTGTAGTTGTGATAGCGCACGGCGTAGCCCAGGGATTGCATGTGCTCGTAAACGTACTGCGTAGCTCTGGCGATGGGGACGCCGCTGTAGCTGTAACGTGTGCGCAGGGTGTAAGGCGCGCCGCCAACCTGGATTGCCCACTCACCGCTCAAGCCGCCTGTATAATTGGCGACGGTTTCGGTGGTGATGCGGGTGAGCAGACCGGCGACGAGCGGATCGTAGAGCGGGTCGGTGGGAATCGCGCCAGCTACCGGCGCGGCAAGGACGATGGGGTCGGAAAGTGGTATGAAGTGCACCGGCAGCGCATCCAGGCTGGCGAGGGCGACGCCGGAGCGCAAGCGTCCCACGGCGTGGCGCCCGTCGTCGCCCAGGATGGTAAAGCGCGAGGCGGCGGTCGCAATGGATGCTCCGCTCCGGCCTCCGTCACTTTCGAGAAGGTAGTAGGAAGCGCCCGTAGCATCCGGGTCGAGGGTGGTGAGAGGCAGGCCGAGCAGCGCGATACGTTTCTGTTGGTTGGGCGTGAGGATCGCCAGGAGATAATCGGCATCCGGTGTGGTGAGATGCGCGTAGACAAGGACATCGAACGCTGCGACTCGCGTGAGGTCATCGACACCGGCGAGGTCGATCCGCACCAGAGCCGGCGTCGCTGGAATCTGCGCCGCGCCCGGCGCTGCCAAAAACCCGAGCACGCCGCTCAATCCAAGCACAATGGCAAACAACAGCACTTTGATTTTCATAGATTCACCTTTTCACTACACTTCGCATGAGGGGGCGGGGGGGCGCAGCCCGCCCCCAACCCCCTCCCCATTTTCATTGAGATGATACAAAATCTCAATTGGATGTTGTGAACCGGGTCAGGGCGTCGTATAGCAGGGTAATGAAGACGTTCAGGTGGTTGTCGATTCTACCGGGGAACGTGGCGTCGATATAGTCGAGCGTGTCATATTCGGTATGCCGGATTTTGCCATCCTCGCCCAAATTCGGGTCAACCTGGGTCATCGCATCGGGGTCGAGGTCCCAGTTCGTCGCCTCGAAAAAGGCAAAGGGGATGCCGGCTTCCTGGAACGCGTCGTAATCCGCACAATCGCAGGGCGTCCCATCTGGTTGATCTAACTGTCGAGCCGTTCGTGCCTCCAGAGCGAATCCCGCTTCCGCCGCTGTGTTTATAATCCAATCCCGCAGACTGCCCCGGCCCGCGCCGCCATACACATAGGTAATGTCGCCGGCGATCAGGCTGTCCAGGTTGATCATCGCCACGGTGTTTTCGATGGCCGCTTTATCCATCTGTTCGACGTAGTAGTGCGAACCATCCATATCCGCTTCCTCAGCGCCAAAGGCGATAAAGCGAATGGTGTAGGGCGTTTGCACGTCCTGGAGCAGCTTGGCGACCTCCAACAACACCGCCACCCCTGAGGCGTTGTCGTCCGCGCCATCCGCGTCGTCAACCGAATCGTAATGCGCGCCGACGACGATTTCCTCAGGCGATGCCCCACGCTTGACGGCGATCACATTGGCGGATTCCAGCTCTTCATCGTCATCGTTGGTGAAGGCAAAACGCTGCACTTGTGGGTCGTAGCCGTAGGCCTCGAACGCCGCCTGGATATACTCCGCTGCTTCGGCTTCTTCCTGTGAGCCAGGCAGCCGGGGGCCGATGTCCTCGCACAGCGCCACGAGGTGCTGGCGGGCGATCGCTCCATACGTCACCCCGGACGGCGTCGTGATGGCTGGCCTGATCGCGGTTGGCGGGGCAGTCTCTTCTTCAGGCTCTTCGGCGGAGGGCCGGCCGACAAAGTCGCAGGCAAGCAAGCTGAAAAGACAGAGCAAAAGCAAAGGCAGGAGCTTAAGGTTGTTTTTCATCGTTTTCCTTCTGGCCGGTCGTTAACCCGCACTCCGGTGAAATTCTTGTGAGACTCGCAAGATAGTATAATGGGAAAGCTGGCAGCGGCAAGTTCACAGGACGGCAATACAGGTGAAGAAATGGCTGTCGTACACGCGCGAGGAATTGCATGAGCGATAGCTTTGTTTTCATCGATACGAACATATTCGTCTACGCCAAACTCCAAACGCCGCAAACCTTGGCCAAACACCACCGTGCAATGCAGCTATCAAGAACGCTTTCGACGCCCGTCATCGTGAGTGTTCAGGTGCTCAACGAGTTTTCGAGCGTTTTGTCAAAGCATAAAGTCTCCGATGCAACCATAGTGGAGGCAGTAAAGGCGATTGCAACAGATAGCATAGTAACGCCGCTTACTTGGATGACCATTGAACACGCTTGGGAGATTAAAGGTCGTTATCAACTGGCCTATTAGGATAGTTTGATTGTGAGCGCTGCGCTGGAAGCGGCATGTACTGTGCTTTGCTCGGAAGACTTGCAACACCAGCAAATCATTGAAGGGACGCTTCAAATTATTAACCCTTTTGTGACATAAATGCAGACTGGTTCTGGCCAGAAGTTACCATCAACAGGGCAGCAGTACAAGACCCAGAATTCAACATAGAACCCCCTTACGAGAGTATTCTCAGAAGGGGGCTCTATGCACTAACACGCGTTCTATTCCAGTGCCCGCTCGGCGATTGCCTTCTCCGCGTGGGCGATGAAGTCCGCCACCGGCAGCGCACCCAGATCGTTGCCGCTGCGCAACCGCACGGCGACCGCGCCTGCTTCGACTTCCTTATCCCCGATGACGAGCATATACGGCACCTTCATCAACTGCGCCTCGCGGATCTTGGCGTTCATCCGCGCTGACGAGGCATCCGTGCTCACGCGCAGGTGGGCCTGGCGCAGCGCGTCTTCCACCTGTTTGGCATACTCGATGTGCCGGTCGGCGATGGGGATGACGCGCGCCTGCTCCGGCGCGAGCCACACCGGGAACGCGCCGGCGTAGTGCTCCACCAGGATGCCGAAGAAGCGTTCCAGCGAACCGAGCAGCGCCCGGTGCACCATATAGGGCCGGTGTTCGTTGCCGTCCTCGCCCACGTAGGTCATATCGAAGCGCTCCGGCTCGTTGAAGTCGAACTGGATCGTCGTCAACTGCCACTCGCGGCCCAGCGCATCCTTGATCTTGAGGTCGATCTTCGGGCCGTAGAACGCGCCGCCGCCCTCGTCCACCTGGTAAACCAGCCCCTCGGCGTTGATGGCGCGCAGCAGCGATTCCTGCGCCTGTTCCCAGCGTGCCGGTTCGCCCACGGCTTTCTCCGGGCGCGTGGAGAGGTACGCTTCGATCTGCTCGAACCCGAACGCGCGCAGCATCGCCAGCGAGAAGCGCAGCACGCGCAGCGCCTCGCCCTCGATCTGCTCCGGCGTGCAGATGATGTGCGCATCGTCCTGCGTGAAGCCGCGCACGCGCATCAGCCCGTGGAGCACGCCGCTCTTCTCGTAGCGGTAGACCGTGCCAAGTTCCGCCCAACGCAGCGGCAGCTCGCGGTAGGAGCGCAGGCTCGTCTTGTAGATCAGGATGTGGAAGGGGCAGTTCATCGGCTTGATGTAGTAATCCTGCCCGTCCACGTCCATCGGCGAGTACATGCTCTCTTTGTAGAAATCGAGGTGGCCCGACGTCTCCCATAGCCACGCCTTGCCGATGTGCGGCGTGTAGACGAAGTCGTAGCCGCCCTCGATGTGCCGGTCCCGCCAGAAATCCTCGATGATCTTGCGCATCATCGCGCCGCGCGGATGCCAGTACGCCAGCCCCGGCCCGGCTTCCTCGTGGAAGGAGACCAGGTCCAGTTCGCGGATCAGCCGCCGGTGATCGCGCTTCTTGACTTCTTCGAGCCAGTCCAGGTGTTCCTTGAGCGCCTTGGGCGACTCGAACGCCGTCCCGTAGATGCGTTGCAGCATCGGGCGCTTTTCGTCGCCGCGCCAGTACGCTCCGGCGACGTTGAGCAGCTTGACGGCTTGTGGGTTGATCTCCCGCGAATTCTGCACGTGCGGCCCGCGACACAGGTCGGTGAAGATGCCGCTCTTGTAGATCGAGAGCGTGGGCGCTTCACTGACCGGATTGCCGTCCTCGTCTACGCCGCCGCTGAGGATGCCGTCGATCAATTCCAGCTTGTAGGGCTGGTCGGCGAAGAGCGCCCGGCCTTCCTCCGGGGTGATCTCCTGATAGACAAAATCGCAGCGCGAAGCGATTAGCGCCCGCATCCGCGACTCGATCTTCGCCAGATCCTCCGGCGTGAGTGCGCGGGGCAGGTCGAAGTCGTAGTAGAAGCCGGTTTCGATGGGCGGACCGATGGCGACTTTGCCTTCGGGGAATAGTTCCAGCACTGCCGCCGCCATCAGGTGCGCGGTGGAGTGCCGGATCCGGTACAATTGACTTTCTTGATAGGCTTGGGAACTCATTGTGAACCTCCTGATCATGAAATAGCGCCCCGCATCTTTTGGGACGCGGGGCGCCACGTGGTTCCACCCAAATTCCGATTGCACAACAACCGGCGCTTTATTAGCTGTAACGGGCCTACCCGGAAGTCTATACTTGTTCGCCGTCTAGCAACGACGCTTTCCAGACCTCGCTCGCGGGGGGTTTTCACCGGGTTCGGGAATCTTGCTACTGATTCCACGGAGGAGGCTCTCAGTCGGTGGCCTCCATTCTCTGGCGCTGTCCGCCGGATACTCGTCCCGCTCAACGCTTTTGCGACTATGCTGTTATTATACCCGCGTTCCCCGAAATTCGCAAACCTATTATAATGGGACTGTATGTCATGTTTTACCGGTCGGTTACAACTGGAGGGCTAAACCGATCTGACCTTGAGACCGTTCGGGCACGACTTCTCGAACCAACTGAGAAAGGTTGACCATCGCTATGACAAATTCCGAACAAACGCTACAATCCATCCCATACCGGCGTGATGACGAACTCCCGACGGCGACCGCCACACTGGGCTGGCGCTATCATCACATTGGCATCCCCACCGACATCCCGCGTGATGATGAGGTATACATTGCCCAGTATGGGATGTACGTTTCGGGGTTCAGCAGCAGCCCGTATGGCGTCGAATGGATGCGCTTCGAATCCTGGAGTCCTTTGCCGGAGATCATCCGTACGGTGGCGCACGTCGCCTTCGAAGTGGACGATCTCGATGCAGCGCTGCAAGGCCAGGAGATTGTCTTTCCGCCGGGGACGCCTTCAGAAGGGGTCCGTGCCGCGATGATCCTGCACAATGGCGCGCCAGTCGAATTGATCACGTTTGGAAAATGAGTAAGGCAACACAATTCTGGGCATAACTTTCGGAGGTGCGGCGGCGCGTCTACATCATCCGTGATATGCAGGCGTTGGGCATTGCCAGCCTGTTCGCCTGCGTGCTGTGCATGTTCCTGCTGTTCGCCGGGCAGATGCTCGCCGGTGAAGTGGTGTTCGGCGCGGCGCTGGCGCTGATGCTGCTCTCGCTGGCATTGTCGTTTTGGGAGATCCTGATCTCCGTGGACGCGCTGAAGCTGCACTTGCAGGATATGGAGCCGCCGCGATGAACGCCGATTCCGCACATAAAAGTCGTTGGGAGATCGGAGAAGTCGTTTTTGGCATCCCATTTCTGCTGGGCATCGCTCTACACGTCCTGCTACCATTTTCCTTGCCGCAGGGAATCCTCAGGCAAGTCCTCATCCCTGTAGGCGTCACGCTGATCTTTATCGGCATGAGCTTTATCGTTTCGGCGCGCCGCGCGTTTGCGCGTTTCCGGCAGCCCACGGATCCCGGCCAGCCGACCAGCCAGGTGGTGACGACCGGTGTGTTCGCCATATCGAGAAATCCGCTCTATCTTGGCGCGGCGCTCCTGTTTGGCGGCGTCGCGTTGATGATGAATGTGCTGTGGACATTGGCGGCGCTGGGCGTTTCGATTGTCCTTTGTCATTACGTTCTGATTGCGCCTGAGGAGAAGTATCTCACGGCGAAATTCGGCGAAACGTACACAGCATACACCGCCACCGTGTGGCGGTGGCTGGGTCGAAAATGAACTGCGGAACGCTAATTCGAATTTACCGACCCGGACAAGGGGTTATTTTATACGAGGAAATGACACTATGTCCATATCATTCGATGAATTGTATGTCCAGGCGAAGGCCGTTCTGAATCCACGCCGGCTGTCGAGCCACGCGGAAGCGGGCGGTGTGGGGGCCGCGCTCCTCGCGGCGAACGGCAAGGTCTACACCGGCGTTTGCATCGACACAGGCAGTTCGATGGGCTTCTGCGCGGAACACGCCGCCGCCGGAAGCATGGTCACAGATGGAGAGAGCCGGGTGTTGAAGATGGTGGCGGTCCTTTGGGATGGCAGCGTCATCCCGCCATGCGGGCGCTGCCGGGAATTTATCAGCCAGTTGCACGACGAAAACGATGCCGCAGAGGTGATGGTGCGGGAGGGTGTGATCGTCCCCCTGCGCGACCTGCTGCCGTACAATTCGCCAGATCGATAGCAGTGAAAAGGCTTGAGGACTGATTACGCTCTGGAGGAAACGACCAAGTTTGGAAAACCCGGCGACAGGAGCAAAACACAATCCGGCGATGTCCACGCCAAACAAGGGCTGGATGCCCTCGACCGGCTGGATTATCATCTGGCCGCCAGGGAACTGACGCAAGCCATAGAAAAAGGCGTGGCAAAATACAACCTGGCGGAGCTTTGTACGATTCTAGGCAAGACCTACAAGAACCTCGGCCAATTCGATCAAGCGATTGCCGCCCACGAACAAGCCATCAAAATCGACCCCAACTGCTATCGAGCGTGGAATAACCTGGGCATTGTGCATTTCTCCCGCAACAACTACGCCGAGGCGGAGCGATGTTACCAGAAAGCTCTCTCCATCGACCCCCAATACGCGTTCGCCATTGCCAGTTTGGGCGCGCTGTACATCAACAGAAACCGCCCCGAACGGGCGATAGAGGTAGCGGAGCAGGCGATTGCCCTGGTTCCGACCATGGCCGTGGCGCATTCCAACCTTGCCCAGGCCTATGCTATGGTAGGCAGATTTGCAGAGGCGGAAAGTTCACTCAAACAGGCCGTGCTCCTGGGATACAAGGATTGGCAAACCATCCAGGAGAAAATCGACAATCTGAAGCAGATGGCAGAAAAAACCACCAAAGCGCACCGGACGGAATGGCTCCCGGCCACCTGCCCGCGCTGCGGCGCGCCGGTGAGCGCCACGACGGTGCCGTGGACCGGCCGCAATACAGCCGATTGCGCCTATTGCGGGACGAATATCGAGAGGAAACCACGAGCACAGGTTCCGAAGAGAAAGGAGCTGATGACCGACGTCTATTGGGCGCTCGGCGACAAGAAGTACCCGGCTTACCAGGCTTTCGTCGATGCCGTAACAGAGTACAACAATGCGATGACGCCGGGCAAGTACGGCTGCGACCCCGACCAGGTTGTTTCACTCGCTCCCATCAAGGTGGTGTACGAAGCCATGTGGAAAGACGAGGACGATACCATCAACCTCGATGTTGGCCTTGCCGGTATCCCTGTGACCATGGGACAGCTTCTTTATTGCCTTGAACAACGCCACGTGCGATTTCTTTATGGACGCCGACAGCCATTTCTTTGAGGGCCTGGACTGGGTCAGCGGGACGACATACCAGTTGCGGATTGGGAGTTAGGGATAGATGAACATCCTCATTACCGGCGGCTATGGCAATATCGGCGTTATGGTGGTCAGGGAAAGCCTGAAGCGAGGCCATCGCGTCACCGTGTTCGAGGTCCGGAATCAAGCCACCGAAAAGAAGGCGCGCACCTACGAGAAACGCGGTGTGACCACCCGGTTCGGCGATATTCGAAACTTCGACGATGTCAAAACCGCTTTAGGCGGTCAGGACGCCGTGATCCACATGGCGGCGATTCTGCCCCCGGTCAGCGATCGACGCCCTGAGCTGTGCCATCAGGTCAACGTCGGGGGGACGCAGAACATCATCGAGGCCATTCACGGTATGGCCGAACAGCCCGCCTTGGTTTTTGTCTCGTCGGCCAGTGTGATGGGGCCGACGCAGGATCAACAACCGCCGGTCAAGACGGACGACCCGTTGAATCCGACCGACGCCTATTCGAGCAGTAAGGCCGCCGCCGAGACGCTCGTGTGTTCCTCAAACACAACGTTTTGTATCGTGCGTCTCGCCGCGGTGATGCCGACGATACTGATCCTCAATAGCAT
>MTKY01051998.1_pt1 | contig 33837 bp, 30 predicted proteins | sample 1042731 | NCBI WGS metagenome assembly MTKY01 (sample SAMN06212206, study PRJNA360538) | anaerobic digester metagenome | biome: Wastewater treatment plant; material: sludge; isolation source: anaerobic digester fed with sludge from wastewater treatment plant | place: Denmark: WWTP Soeholt ...
ATGGGGGTAGAGGGCGAGTTCAAAAGTCGATTTTTGCGCGAAACGTGATTGACAGGAAATTGCCTTCTACGTTGTATAATTAAATTACAATATTATGTTTATATCATGGAAGGTCAATACTATTGATAGGCATCATATCGCGCCCGGTGTTCAGCCGCAGCTTGACCGGGTAATCCGCAATCGGAATAATCTCAGCGCATCGATGTCCGCCGCCTCGCCCCGGAAAGTGGATCCGGGCGCGGATAAGCGGGGGCGAGACGATATACTACACGATATTCGAGGAGGGTTACATGGCGCTCAACAAGCTGGTGGATTCGAGGGACGTGCGCTTCGTCCTGTTCGAGATGCTTAAAGTCGACGAGCTTGCCAAATTCGAGAAATACTCCGGGTTTGACAAAGACATGCTGGAGGACACGCTCGGTCTCGCCGAAAAAATGGCCATAGAGCAGATCTATCCGACCTGCGGCGATGGCGATAAAACCGGGGCCCGTTATGACCCCGAAACAAAGCAGGTTAAGGCTCCGGAATCCTTTCGCGCGCCGCTTAAGGCCTTCAACGAGGCCGGCTTTGTAGGCGTTTTCGACGATCCGGAGGTCGGCGGGATGGGCATACCGCATTCGGTGGGTTTCTCTTGCTACGAGTACTTCTGTACGGCGAACGTTTCATTCGTAAGCTATCCGGCCCTCGCTCATGGCGCGGCGGCGCTTTTCATGAATTACGCGAGCGAAGAGCTTAAGGGAATCTATCTCGAAAAGATGCTAAACGGAACCTGGGGCGGCACCATGTGCCTCACCGAGCCCGACGCCGGTTCCGACGTGGGGGCGCTCAAGGCCAGGGCGTTCCGTCAGGACGACGGCACGTATAAAATCGTCGGGCAGAAGATATTCATTACCGCCGGCGAGAACGATCTCTACGAAAACATCATCCACCCCGTGCTCGCGCGCATAGAGGGCGACCCCCCGGGCACCAAAGGCATTTCGATTTTCCTGGTCCCCAAGTATCTGGTAAATCCCGACGGCTCGTTAGGGGCAGCCAACGACGTGGTGTGCACGGGAATCGAGCACAAATGCGGATTTCACGGCTCGGCCACCTGTACGCTCTCGTTCGGCGACAACGGCAATTGCAGGGGCTGGCTCCTCGGACAGGAACGGCAGGGCATGAAGATAATGTTCCAATTGATGAACGAGGCGCGCACCGACGTGGCCATACAGGGGCTGTCCGTGTCCAGCACCGCCTACATGCACGCGCTGACCTACGCTAAGAACCGGAAGCAGGGCGTGCATGTGACGAAGATGATGGAGCCGGCGGCGCCGTCGGTCGCCATAATCGAGCATCCGGACGTAAAGCGCATGCTGCTGTGGATGAAGTCCTATGTCGAGGGAATGCGCATGCTCACCTATTACCTGTCGCACCATCTGGACCTCGAGCACGTGTACGATGGCGAGGAAAAGAGGGAGGCCACGGCCCTGGTCGAGCTCCTCATCCCCATATGCAAGGCCGGGAACACCGACACGGGCGTGCTGGTAGCCTCCGAGGCCATGCAGGTTTTCGGCGGCTACGGATATTGCGCCGATTACCCGGTGGAGCAGTTCTACCGGGATTCCAAGCTGTTCGCCATCTACGAGGGCACAAACGGCATCCAGTCCATGGACCTCACCATGCGCAAAATCCTCATGAACAAGGACCAGTACAACTACAAGGTCTGGCGGAAGCGCGTGGACGATGTAATAGCGGCGGCGAAAGGCGTCGTCGAAGACAAGTACATCGACCTGGTTGTAAAGGGCATGGCGAGGCTCGACGAAACAATCGAGTTTTTAAAAGGCCAGATGGCCAAGGGCGCATTTCTGAATCTCTTTATGAACGCATCGCAGCTCCGCAAGGCCATGTTTATGGCCTGCCTCGCGTGGCTGCACCTGTGGAGCATGACGCTCTGCGCGCCAAGGATGAAACAGCTCATCGGCGAGGCGAAGGGCGAGGAGCGCGAGAAGATCCTTGCCGACAACGCGGAGGCGGCCTTCTACGCCGGCAAGGTTCTGTCGGGACAGTTTTTTATCGGCTACGAGTTCCCCGAGTACTTCGGCAAGCTCGACACCATCATGGGCGGGGAGTCCGCGGTCATCAAGGCGAGCCGCTCCATCTTTACCGGGGCGCCGGAGGAGTAGGCCGGACGGTCGAAGTCCCGCCGGTAAATTTGAACTTAAAGGGCGCGGGAAACCGCGCCCTTCACTATTTTGTTCTTGCCCGCGGATTGCGCGCGCGATAGAAGCCTTGTAACGTGCGCCCATGCGCGAAAATCGAGGGGGTGTAAACCATGAAGGTCGTCGCGTTTAACGGCAGCCCGCGAAAAGACGGCAATACCTCGCTGTTGATTCGGAAGGTTTTCGATGGGCTCGAAGCCGCCGGGGTCGAATGCGAACTGGTGCATATAGGCGGAAAGCCCATACGGGGTTGCCGGGCCTGCGGCAAATGCAGGGAGCGCAGGGACAGGCGATGTTCGATCGATTCGGACATTGTGAACGAATGCATAGAAAAAATGATTCAGGCGGACGGCATCATCATAGGTTCGCCAACCTATTTTGCCGGCGTGACCTCCGAGACCAAGGCGCTTTTGGACCGTTCGGGTTATGTGGCGCGCGGCAACGACAACATGTTCCGCCGAAAATTGGGCGCCTCGGTAAGCGCCGTCCGCCGTGCCGGTTCGCTCCATGTGTTCGACACCATCAACGCCTTCTTCCTGATTAACGAGATGATAGTGCCGGGTTCGTCCTACTGGAACATGGGCCAGGGGCGCGAGATCGGCGACGTGCTTTCCGACGAGGAGGGAATGCGCACCATGGAGACTCTTGGGGTAAACATGGCCTGGCTCCTACAAAAAATTCATCGTTAAGTTCGGGGGTGATGTAAACGCTCGCCGGAGCGCACCGTGTTGGGACCGGAGGGCCGCAACCCGTCGCCGGGCTTAATGGGACCGCTGAGACCTCCGAGTACCGAGGCGCAGAAGACGTGGCTTGCACGCACCGCCCGTTCGACCCGAACGTTTTATTGGGGAGCGAAGCTCGTGCCCGGGCCCCGGATGCAGGGCCTGGAGATTTAAGGCTTTTCGGCCGATGATTTGCGTAAAGGGCGGGAGTGACTCCAGCCCTTTTTTCGTAAGGGGAGGAAAAAAGTGGGACAATACGTGCGTGTTGCGGGTCTAATCGTTAGTATGGAGGCTGGGTCAGGCCGTGGATTTGCGGGCTCCACCCGATTTAAGCTTAAGGGGTAAATGGAGGACCTTGATGAAAGCGATGTCGAAATACAGGCTTCTGGCGGTTTTGTTGTCGGTTTTCATGTTAGGCGTATTCCTGGGGGCCGGCGCGTACCGCTGGTATATTAAACGTAACTTCGAGGAATTCGCGCGTTCCCATTTAAAGGATGAGGCCGAGCGCCGCGGCGTGCTCTCCGGCGGGAAGCTTAAGTGAAGACGAAGGCGGCGGTCATTATTCTCGCGATAGCCTTTTCAGGTGCGGCCGCCCGCGGGGCCGGGGAGACGCTTGGATGGGAGGAGTGCGCCGCCCTTGCCATGGCTCGCCATCCCGACATCGTTTCGTCCAGGGAAAAGATCCAGCAGGCAAGGGACGCAAAGGGAATTACCCGAAGCTCGATGCTGCCGCAGGTGGACGCCTCGCTCGACATAAACAAATCGCGCTGGGACGCTCCTGCCCCTTCCCAAGGAAAGGTGGACACCACCACCTACTCGTACGGGCTCAGCGCACGGCAATTGCTTTTTGACGGCGGAAAAGCGCTGTACGACACCAAAGGGGCCGACGCCCAGGTGCGGCTGGCCGTATATGGCGCCATGGAGGTTTCGTCCACGGTGCGCTATAATCTGCGAAGCGCATTCGTCGAGATGCTCAAGGCGCAGGAGCTTCTGGGCATCTCCGGCGAAATAGTGGACAGGCGAAGAAAGAGCCTCAACCTCGTCCGGATGAGATACAATGCCGGGAAGGAGCACCGCGGCTCCCTTCTTACGGCGGAGGTAAACCTGGCCCAGGCCGAGTCGGACCGCGGGCAGGCGGACCGGGCCGTTTCGCTGTCGCGGCACAGGCTTGCGCGCGAGATGGGCCTTAAGGAGTGGAAGGAGTTCACCGTAAAGGGCGAGCTTTCCATCCCCGATGCCGGGCCTCGTAAGCCCGATTTCGTCTCTCTGGCGGGCCTTACGCCTGCCGTGCGCCAGGCGGATATGAGAAAGGAGCAGGCGGACTACGCGCGTAAATCGGCCGATGCCGGATATCTCCCCGAGGTGTTCGGTACGGCGAGCGCTGGAAGGTCCGACAACTCCTGGCCCCCGGGTGAGGGCCGGCTCTCCGCCGGTGTCGGGATTAGCATTCCCATTTTCGAGGGGGGAAAGCGCGTGTATCGGAGCTCGAAGGAAAATGCCGCGTACCGCCAGGCGGCGGCCGATCTGGAAAGCATAAGGGGATCGTTGTCGGTGACCCTGGAGCAGCGATGGACCGCATTTATGAACGCGATAGATAACGCCCGGCTAAGGGAAAAATACCTGAGCGCGTACGAAGAGCGCGCCCGTATTGCCGCCGCGCAGTACAATATCGGCCAGGTGGGCTTCGACAACTGGATCATCATAGAAAACGAGCTTGTCGAGGCCAAGAAGAACTATCTGAACGCCCGTTCGATGGTGCTCGAAGCGGAGGCCTCGTGGAAAAACGCGCAGGGGGTGAGGCTCGATGACGATATATAGGTTTCGATGTTTTACGACCGGCGCCCTCGCCGCGATCGCCCTGTTGGGTATCCTAACAGGGGCGGCGTGTTCGAAGAAGCAGGCCGTTTCGTACAGGGAGGTCCTTCCGGAACGCGGCGATATTAGAAAGTTCATTGGCACGACCGGTACGGTCGAGCCGCGCAACAGGCTCGAGATAAAGCCCACCATCGCCGGGCGGGTGGAGAGCGTCCTCGTGACCGAGGGGCAGACGGTGCGAAAGGGACAGCTTTTAGCGTGGATGAGCTCGACCGAAAGAGCGGCCCTTATAGACGCGGCGCGCATGCAGGGGGACGCCGAGCTGGGCTACTGGGAGAACGCCTACAAGCCCACGCCGATTATCGCCCCCATCACCGGCACGGTCATCGTTCGCGACGTCGAGCCGGGGCAGACCGTGGCCGTCACTAACGCTGTTCTTGTACTCGCCGACAGGCTGGTGGTTACGGCGGATGTGGACGAGACGGACATAGGCAACGTCAGGCTGGGCATGGAGGCCGAGCTCGGTCTGGATTCCTACCCCGACGTTAAGGTGAACGGGAGGATACACCACATATCCTACGAGTCGACCGTGGTAAACAACGTGACTATGTATAAGGTGCAGATCATCCCGGACCGCGTGCCTGCCGTATTCAGGTCCGGGATGAGCGCAAGCATCAACATAATACAGGCGGTGCATAGAGACGTGCTCCTTCTCCCGATCGAGGCCGTGACCCTCGATGGGGGTATCAATTACGTGCTACTGGACCGGGGTGGCAAAAGTCCCCCGGTGCGCCGGGCGGTGAAGACCGGGCTTACCGACGAAACGCGCATAGAGATCGTAGAGGGACTTTCCGGAGACGAGCGGGTATTGGTGGCGAATGGAGGGCAGGCGGAGCTTTCCGGCGCGCCGACAGAAAAGAAGAACCCATTTGTGCCTACCCCGATGGGGCGGCAGCGGGCCAGATAGGAAGCTCGCATGATAGAGCTTAGAAACGTCTCCAGGTTGTACGAAACCGGAAAGCTGAGCGTCGCCGCGCTCAAAGACGTTAGCCTTCGCATCGACGAGGGCGAGTTCGTGGCCATAATGGGTCCTTCGGGCTCGGGGAAGTCGACCCTGCTCAATATCCTCGGATTTCTGGATAGGCCGGACAGGGGCGACTACCTTCTATACGGAAACGACATAGGGCGGCTCGATGACGATCGCCTGTCGGCTTTAAGAAACAGCATGGCGGGCTTTGTCTTCCAGCAGTTCCACCTGCTGCCCCGACTGACGGCGTTAAAAAACGCGGAGCTTCCCCTGGTGTATGCCGGAAGAAGGGAGCTTAACGAGGCCGCAAGAAAGCGCCTTACGGACGTGGGCCTCGCGGAACGCGTTGAACATCTGCCCGGCGAGCTTTCGGGCGGGGAGCAGCAGCGAGTCGCGATAGCCCGCTCGCTTGTCAACGATCCCCGCATCATCTTCGCCGACGAGCCAACCGGAAACCTCGACACCAAAAGCGAGGGCGAGATAATGTCGATCCTCGAGGAGCTTAACGTCCGCGGTAAGACCATAATAATGGTCACCCACGAGGATGAGGTGGCGGCACGTGCAAAGCGAATAATAAGAATGCGCGACGGGGAGGTGGTGTCGGACGAGCGGAGAAAAACCCGACGCCCGGCGAATACCACCCTCCAGGTGGCGCCGCCGGAAGAGCTGTTTCGAAACGGTCGCCAGGGCCCGGGCAGGGCGCAGTTTGTAGACTATCTGCGCCAGGCGGTGGGCTCCATACTCTCCCACAAGCTGCGCTCGCTCCTGTCCATAACGGGCATACTCATTGGAGTGGCGGCAGTGATTTCTATGATGGCGCTTGGAGAAGGGGCAAAGGCCTCCATCTCGCAGCGCCTGAGCTCCCTCGGATCGAACGTCCTCATGGTGATACCGGGGGCGCGCCGCGCGGGGGGCGTCGCCGTGCAGACGGGCACGGTCACGAGGCTAAGCCTGGGAGACGCCGAGGAGCTCTCTCGCATCGCGGCCGTGGCGGCGGTCTCGCCCTCGGTGCGCTCGCGCGTTCAACTGGTGCATGGTAATAAAAACTGGAACTCTTCAATAGAAGGGGTCGGCGTAAATTACGCCTCCATACGTTCGGCAACGCCCGTAATGGGAAGGTTTTTTTCGAGCGAGGAATTGCGCACAAGGGCAAAAGTGGCGCTTGTGGGACAGACGGTGGTGCGCGAGCTATTCGGAACCGGCCCGCCGCTGGGCAGAACGATCAAGGTAAACAGGATAAATTTTACGGTAATCGGCGTGTTGCCCGCGAAAGGGATGTCGCACAGGGCCGACCAGGACGACGTGGTCGTTGTGCCGGTAACCACGGCCATGTACCGCCTGTTAGGCAAAACCTATGTGGACAGCATAGACATCCAGGCTGCGGGGCAGGAGCGTATAGAGGAGGTCAAGAGGTCGGCAAGGCTTTTGCTTAACGAGCGGCACAGACTCGCGCCTGACAATACGGAATCCTTCGAGATAATGGACCTTTCGGAAATCCGCGAGATGATCTCCAGCACGACGCGCACCATGAGCCTTTTGTTGGGAATAGTCGCGGCCATATCGCTAATGGTGGGGGGGATCGGCATAATGAACATCATGCTGGTGTCGGTGAAGGAGCGCGTTAAGGAGATTGGACTTCGGAAGGCCATAGGCGCGAGGCGTAAGGACATAAGGCTCCAGTTTTTAATCGAGTCGGCGCTCCTCACATTTTCGGGCGGGCTTGCGGGCATCGTTATCGGCTCCGGCGTGTCGGTCCTCATTACGGTGTTCGCGGACTGGTCGGCAGTGCTGTCGGGCTGGTCGATCGCGCTCTCCTCGTCTGTCTCCATAGTAATTGGCATTGCCTTCGGCCTGTGGCCGGCGGTGCAGGCCTCGAAAATGCATCCTGTCGAGGCGCTGCGGTCCGAGTGAGGGGGCTAGCCCCCCTCTCCCATCTCACCTGGCCTTGAACGAAACCGTCACCTTTTTTGCCGGTTCTATCACCAGTCCGGGCACGTCTTTAAGCAGCGCCTTCGTCTCCTCCATCGTCGCGGGCTTCTTCGCGTTGAGCTCCTTGAGCTTCTCGGTGTTGTCCAGGAATTTGGAGAATTCGATATCGTAAAGCGTTATCGCGTTCCCGTTGACGTTGGCTGCGTTCGTTTTCGTTATTTCACCGTTAATCTGCACCACCAGCGCGAAGCGCATGCCGTCGAATAACAGCCTCATCTGCTTGAGCTGCTGCTCCATCTGCGCGTCATCGACGGGTTTGGTCTCCGCCTTCTTTTCGGCGGGGCCTTTCTTCTCTGGCATTATCATGGTGAGGGTCGGCGATGGTTTTTTCGCAAAACGGAAGATGATGTTCTCGGCCAAAGCGGGCTTACCCGCGTTCTGACCGCTCTTCGCCTTCATGTTCTGGTTGATGGTGATCTTCGTGACGTCCCCGAACGAGTAGATCGTCCGGTATCCCTGGTGCGTGGCGTTCGCGATGTCTTCGACCGAAACGAAGCTGACTCCCCGGCCAAAGCTCGCGGCCTTGTCCCTAAGCTCCTGCTCCTTGTATATTTTCGCGTCGGGTTTCGCTTCCTCTCCGGCGCCCATTCCCTTTTTCATGCCCTCGGCCATTTCACTTTTCATGAGGAAGGTCTCCTGGATCGTCCCGGTGCCGTCGGCGTTCACGGTGATGCGCGTTTCCACGTCCATACAGCCGACCACAAGCGCCAGCGCCGACGCCGCCATTATGATATTTTTTTTCATGAGCGTACCCCTCGAGCGTGATTTTTCCGCCTGATGAAAATACGCCCGTCAATTCCGTGATTTCCATGCAGGAGGTGAGTGGAAAGTAACACCGCTCCCGGAGAAAGGCAAATAAGGAAAATTTTTTTATCGGGCTCCGGATCACCCACCGATCGGGTATTCTTCTTTACAGCCGCCAGGCCAGTGCTACAATTCTGGCGCCTGTTCCGGAGACAGCCGGGACGGTTTCGGGGGAGAAACCGCCATGATCGCATTCATAATACCCGCCGCGCTTTTAGTCATCATCTACGGAGCCCTCCGCCGGCCATGCCCCTCCGCCCGGAAGTTCCCCGACGGTTTCCTCTGGGCCACAGGTGAGGACGCCTGCCAGCACGAAGGCTGGAGCCTCAATAACGACTGGGCGCGCTGGGAGGCGCAGGAGCCGCCGCCCAGCGAGAGCGGCGAGCGCTGCGGCATCGCGGCCGATTTCTACAACCGCTACGAGTCGGACTTCTACCTTGCCGCGCGCGATGGACAGAACGCCTACCGCTTCGGGATCGAATGGAGCCGGAGAAGGGACGCTACGACGAGGGCGCCTTCCTGCATTACGACAAAATGATCGACGCCATGCGGAGGCGCGGCTTCACCGTCTTCCTGAACCTGTGGCACTTCACCCTGCCCCTGTGTGCGGCGGACGAAGGGGGATGATGATAAACTGTGCCACGCGTACAGAATTCAGGATATTATGGGCAGGCAACCGATGAACACCAGGGCTCCCCAAAAACTTGAAGGCTGGATCATGGCGCAGTGTTACCGCCTGAGAACGGGAGGACCGGCTCCGCCCGGATGGATCGAACCGCGCGGCAAGCGGGAGTGGGAGTGGCCCGGCGAAGACCGGCCCGTGGGAACGCCGCGCCCGCTCGTCATATCCGAAATCTTGCTGAATTATTTCAAACTCGAACCCTCGCGGACCTTTCATTCGGGCGGCCCCACCAACGAGTGCTTTCCGGATACGCCCCGTTTCCGCGAAGCCATTGCCCTATGTAACGATACAATTGCCGCGCTCCTCGCCGAAGGCGTTCTGGTCCGCGCCCCTTCGGGCGGGCACCGCCTTGCCGACTCCTGGGTCGAGCGGATGTCCGGACGTTAACAGGGGGCTTTCCGGCATCCTTTGCCGCCATCGTCATCATTTCACAGGAGCCTGAAGGCTTAATCGAGGGGTATGGCGATAACTTCCCTTAAAACCTGAAATCGCATCATGGTTTGGGTCCGGAATCTTTCCGGTTCTCCCTGCGGTATCGGGCGGGCGACAGGCCGGTATTTTTTAGAAAGGCGTTATAGAAAACGGAGATGGAGTTAAAGCCCAGATCGAACGCAATGGCCGTTATGGGCTTGTCGGGATCGTCAACGAGGACACGCATGGCCTCCTCGACTCGGTACCGGTTGACATAGGTGTTGAAGTTCATGCCGAGCCGGTTGTTTATGAATTCCGATAGTTGATGAGGGCTGACCGACAGCTCCTCGGCGACCATCATCAGCGTGAGGTCCTCGGTCTTATAGGCCTTGTGTATTTCCATCATCTCCGCAAGCCGGGCCGAAAGGGCCTCGGTGTCGACGTTCTTAAGCTGGGAGCGCGCTCCAGCCGATCTGTCGGTGCCGGCCTGATCAGTGAGCCCCTCCATTGCCGGTCCGGCCTTTGTGGATAGCATGGTCAGGAGATGGAGGGCGGATGGGTCAATCGGATTGATGTGAGGATCGGTATCGCAATAAATTGCCCCCGCGCTTGTGTCCCCGATAATCACCGGAACGCAGATGGCAAATATGGGGTGTTCACCGCCTTGCGGGTTATAGGCTTCCCCGGCGGAAGGATGTACCTGGGTGCGCAAGATTTCCGGCCTTGCTTGGTTTATCGTGAGCATGGCAATTTCGCCGGCCGTCGGGTCATCCCACCCGATTGCATCGTATTCGGTGGCGGTCGAGGTGTGGAGCGCGCGGACGTTTTCGCCTTCAAAGCGGTACAGCACCGCACGCCGGGCTCCCGTGCCCCGCAAGGCCAGCAGGGTGACAAGCGAGGCTATCCTCTTAGGGTCGGTTTCGGAGGAAATTGCGGCGAGCTCCCGATGAAAATCCGATATTATGCGAGCTTCGTCGGTCCGGTGGGATGCTATAATATTTTCGAAGGCGCCATTGTCGTCTATGTCCGGCAAATCGTAAAGGATGTCCGCGTAGCGCTCGTCCATCATCCTGACTTTTGCGAGCGCGCCCCATTCATTGAATATATGGCGGGCGGCGGCTAAATGAATCCTGGCGTATGAGTTAAGCCCGCGCGCAAGGTGAAATTTTCCGGCAAGCTCGTTCGCTATGGCGGCGTTCTGCATGTATCCGTTCGATGCGGCGGATTCTATCGCCTCATTGTACAGCCGCACGGCATCCTGGTGGTTATGTACTATACGATTGATCTCCGCCTCCAGCAGGAGGTATTTATGCTGGAAGTTTTCCGGGGCGTTGTCGGCCCAGCGCTTCATCTTTCGTTGATTTACGCGGAGTATCCGCATAAAGCGGCGCCGGTCTTTCACTTCGGATTCATCATAAAGGGCGGCTATGATGAGAGAATGGACAAACAGGTGCTCGGCGAATATCATGGTGGAAAAATGCCACTCCCTGGTCTCCGCGTATCTTTCGAGCAGGTCGAGCGCTTTGCGAAAATGGCCGAATATATATAAATTTTTGGGTTTGAATACGCAATACCAGTGAAGCGGTTGCGATATCTCGCTTTCTATAAGCTCGTCCAGAAATTCCATTTCATCGAACGAGGCGTCGCCAAGGTCCAACGAGTCGATGGTCCTGCCCTGCAGTTGAAGCGCCGTCCGGATTACCACCTGCAGGGCCTGCCGAACGTGATGGTTTTTTCCTCTGGTGCTGTAGTCCAGGTATTCGCCGGCGGTTTTGAGGACCTCGTCCAGCCTGTCGCCCTTCATCGACATGTTTCCGGCGTGGAAGATGCACGTAAGCCTCGAGAAGTAGAGCTCGCCGGTGCCCGCTCCACAGTTATACGCTCTTCGGAGGTAGTCTATTCCGTTGCGGGCATGCTCCCTCCAGTGTATCAGAAAGGCCCCCAGAATGAAGCTAAGGGCGCATTCAAGCCCATCCGACGGGTAGCGCGTACCCAACTCTCTGGATACCAGCCCAAAACGATATCCGTTGGCGAAATCCCCTATCCCCGAGGTAAGTATCATGCCGAACAAGGCGTATCCGAGCGCCGAGTAGTTGCAATTGCCGTGCCGTAGCGATGTGTGAATCATGGTAATGGGGATGAGGTGCATCAGTCCGTGGTTGGTGGTATAGGCCGGTGTCCACATATTGACGAGTATGGACATGACAATCGAACGGGCTTCGTTGTTCATTACAGGAAGCTTCAGGACCGATTCGATGCCATGGCTGCGGAAGTACAGCCAGAGCCTTCCCATCTCCCATAGCAGGCGAAATCGCGAAGGTTTGGGATTCAGATGGACCCCAAGCAGGCTAAGGCCATCGAGTCCTGTCCGTATGGCCTCCTTTGCCCGGCTGCTGTTCATGAGCAGCATCACCTTGAGGTCGTGGATCTGGGCCTTTTCCAGGACAGTGCGTGCGTTTTTTACGATTAGACCGAAAAGGCGGTCCGCCTCTTCATTGTTGCCGATAAAGTACTCGCACTCGAAAAGGCCCCTGTAAATATCCATGGTAAGATCGTAGTCGCTTTTCCATGCGTCCCTGTCCAGAAGGGCCTCGCCAAGCCTGTAATAACGCGCCGCGGATTGATACGCGATGGAAAGCCTCGCTCTTTTTCCGGCTTTCATGTTGAGTTCGGCGAGCGCGCGTTTTTCGTCGCCGTCGTCGGCAAGGGCGGAGGCCATGTTGAACTGGTTGACCACGTCGAAGATGTTTTCCTGCAGTTCGCCCTTCCTTTCATACTCCAGCAACAAAGCCCTGCCGATCCTTTCGTGGATTCGAAGGCGCTTTTTTTCGGGCGTCAGGGAATAGGCAGTCTCGTAATAGCGGTCGTGTGAGAACCGGTACTGCGTACCCTGGCCCGATACGTAGCCGTGCTCTACGAGGACCCGTATATCGTTCATGATTCCCGCCGGGGTTTCCCCCAGGGCGTGGATGAGGGTTTCGAGATCGAACCTGTTGCCGATACAGGAGGCGTGCTTGAGGATTCGAAGCGCCCCTTCCGGCAGGGCCTTTATCCTGTTCGCCATTACCGTGATGATGGTGTCGGTTTCGTACATCTTTCTGATGGTCTCGATGTCCCATGTCCAGCCGGATGTCTCGCGAACCAGGTGATTCTCCTCATACAGGGACTTGAGGAATTGGACCACCAGGAGGGGATTGCCGCCGGTGTGCTGGTAGGCAAGGGCGGCGAGCTGCCAGGCCTTTTCCTCGCCGCAGCGAATGGTGTCGGTAATAAGCTCGGTCACCTCCACCACGTCGAGGGGGTTAAGCCTTAGCGTGCGCATCGCGATGCCGGCTTTCTGGATGTCGCGGCGTACGGCCTCGATGCTGTGGTATTCGCTGATCTCGTTGTCGCGATATGCCCCTATAAGCAGGATATTTTGAACGGTGTGGTCGCTCATTATATATTTGAATAGCATTACGGTAGCGGAATCCACCCACTGGAGGTCGTCCATAAAAATGGTCAGTGGACGCTGACGCGAGGCGAATACTCCGATAAACCTGGTAAAAACCATGTTAAACCTGTTTCTCGCCTCCTCCGCGCCGAGCTCCGGTACCGGCGGCTGGGCACCTGTGATAAGTTCGACCTCTGGAATCACATCGGCTATGACGCGGCTGTTGGCCCCGACGGCGTCGAGTATGGCCTCGCGCCATATCTCGATCACCTCCTCTCTCTCGGAAAGTATCTGCCGGATAAGCCCCCTGAACGCCTCGATCATCGGGGCATAGGGCGTGGCGGAAGAGAGCTGGTCACATTTTCCTTCGATATATAGTCCTCTTATCCCTGCAAGCGGCCGGATTATGCTATGAACGAAGGTGGTTTTCCCGATTCCGGACGGGCCGGTTATGTTGATTATCTCCTTGCCGCCCCGGCGGATACCGTCGAATACAATGGCGATGGAATCCGTTTCCTTCCTTCTGCCGTAGAGTTTGCCGGATATCGAGAAGATCTCCGGGATATCGCCCTCGCCAAGCGTAAAGACCGTTTCCGCCGCGCCTTTCTCGTAAAGCGTATAACACCGGCCCAGGTCGGCCGCGAGTCCGGGCGTGCCCTGGTAGCGGTTTTCGGGGTCTTTTTCGAGGAGTTTCATCACCATGTTCGAGAGCATGGAGGGGATGTCCCTCCTCAGGGCGGAGGGGTGTATAGGGGGCCTCATGGCGTGCGAGTAGACGAGCTCGAGCGGGTCCTCCGACTGGAATGGGGTGATGCCCGTCAGCATCCGGTAGAGTATGGCGCCCAGCGAATACTGGTCCGAGCGGCGGTCTGTCTGGCGTCCGCTCCCGCCCGTCCGTTCCGGGGATAGATAGGGCAGTATTCTTTCGATGAACTCCGGATGATGAAGAAGGCCGCTTCTGCCCATAAGCTCATGGGGGCACAGGAAGGGGAGTATTCTTATCTCTCCATTTGCGTCTAAAAGTATTGAGTGAGGGCTTAAAGCCGAGTGAACGGCCCCGTGGCCATGTAGCGCTAATAGGGCGGTTGCAAGGTTTTTTGCGATTATGAAGAATTCGTCGATTTTTATCCTGCGCTGCCCCAGCACTTCGGCGAGCATTGCGCCCGGCCAGTCCTCGAAAACGACAACGAAATGTCCATCGGAATCGAAGGATTCCAGGGCGGGGAGCATCCCTCCATGCATGCCGGATGTCGATTCCAGAAGATAACGGAATTCCTGAATGGCCGAGGCCGGATAGTGGTCCTCGGGGAACGCCAGGAACAGCTTGGTTTTCTGCCCCCTGTGCCTTCGTCCCCGGTATATGGACCACAGTTCGCACTCATCGAGGGTCTCCTGCAGGATGAAACCGGTAGGCGCAGGCATACAAATATCCTCACGGGTTTTCATAGGAGTCCCAATACATATCCCAAGTATAGTATAGCCTTCCGCGTTTTCAAAAAATTATAAGCATAATGGAGTGAATAGAGAGCGGGCTTAGCAGATTGGAATTCGAAAATTCCGAAATTATAAATCCAGAAGAAAAAACAATCCCCTTTAGATAGCTTATCTACACCTAAGGCAGGCGCCGGGGAGGCCCTTCAATCCGCCCGAAGAGCCGATCGGTCGTGCCGGCGCCTGCCGTGCCATTCAAGGGAGGAAGCCGGGTGAAAATCCCGCACTGGCCCGCAACTGTGATTCCTCATGAGTGATGCCGCTCATTGAGGATAAGTCAGGAACTCCTCTTCTGGCCCCCTCGCGGATCGTGGACCAGTGGTTTTTTGGATGGAACTCCGCCGATTGGCCCGGCGGTTTCATACGAAAAACAGGGGGTGCGGTATGAGTACAGGATTGGGAAAGTGGTTTCGGGAGGAGACGCTTCAGAAGGTGCTTCTCGTCGTAATCGTGCTGGTCGCCTCGATGCTTATCTTATCTTCTTTTTTCGGCCGCTCCTTGAAGCGTGAATATCACTGGACCAGAAACGGGGAGGGGCAGTCCGATCTTTCGGGCCCCCGGGCGGCCGCGCCGAGCGCTTCGGACCTCATGTCGAGGCTCGCGCTGGTCACCGATCCGGAACTGGACATAGACATAGTCAGTCTCGGCCTGATCGATGATGTTGCGGTGGATGGCGATTCGGTCAGAATAATCATGACGCTTACGACGCCAGCCTGTCCGTACGTATCCAATATTCTCGAAAACGTCAGAAAGGCGATCTTCTCCAACCAGGGGGTGGAATCGGTCGATTTGCGCATATCCCTCGATCCTCCGTGGACGATCGATCGAGTCTCTCCCGAGGCCCGGGCGCGTCTGCTCGCCATGATGGGGCAAACCGGCCTCCACGACCATGTACATAAGGAGGCCGACAATGAATAGCATGTTCGAGCCGCTGGCCAATGGCTTCATGTTGGGCCTGGCGACCGGACCGCTGTGTCTGGGGAGCTGCTTTCCGGTGCTCATATCGCTCGCGCTTGGAGAAGTAGATGGCAAAACTCCACGGGCCGTATGGGGGTTTTTAGGGAAATTCATTACAGGGCGCTTTTTCGCATATACGGCCATGGGCTTTCTGGTTGGACTGCTCGGCAGCAGCCTCGGGGCGTCATGGCGCTTTATAGGCATGCTGGCCTGGATTGTCATGGCCGTCATCCTGATAGCATACGGGATGGGGGTGGGGTTCTCCCACTTCGGCCTCTGCTCCATGGCCGGCAGGTTTGCCGGCACCAGGGGTTTCCCATTTCTTATGGGCGGCCTTACGGGTCTTAACGTCTGTCCACCATTTCTGCTCGCCATCACATTCACTCTGGAACGTTCGATTGAACCGGCGTACGGGGCCGTGTTTTTTATGGCCTTTTTTGTGGCCACCAGCCTGTTCATTCTGCCGGCCGGCATGGCGGGTTATCTCCCGCGGCACGATCTGATGGCGCGCTTCGGCAAGATCGCGTCCGTGGTGGTGGGGATGGTCTTTTTATACCAGGGGGTCAGCACAATCATAATGGGGTGAGGTCAATGAAGCCCGAAACGTACAGAATAACGAACGCGAGCGGCGTCTATCGCGATGCCGCCGGGGAGAAGGCCATGGATATCGCTCTCTTCTATATAATCGCCTGTATTTTCATGGGGGTTTCCGCCTTCCTTTCGGGGCTGCAATGGAGCGAGGCAAACGGGGTCTTCGATTATCTGAAGCTGGTGCTTTTAAGAAAGCCGTTCATCCCGGTTGTTACAGTGCTGATTTTCATCCTGAGCGGCGTAATGACCCAGGTCGGGAAGCACGCCTTTTCTTTGAGTTATTATGAGATATCGATTATCTGGCTGGCGACCTCGTGGATCGCGATTGCCGTACTGTGGATCGTAAACGGCATCAAACCGTCCACGGCGGAGCTTGTGGGGATCGTATTCTGCCATGCGGGGCTTGCCGTTTCGACTATTGCCCGAATGGCTGAACGCGTATAGAGATGTTAAAACAATTCATAGAGGAGGGCGTATTACCCGGAGGGCCTGGTAAGCCGAGGCTGCAAAAAAAGTATTTTCATTACATTCAGGGAGGAGTCACCGGTTATGAAAAAGAGTGACAAGTATATCCTCATCGGGCTCTGGGGGGCGGTCGGCCTTTGTTTTGTGCTGTTCTTCGCCCTGGGGCTCAACATCTACGCCTTCCTGTGGTTCTTCGTTTTATCGGCGGCTGCCATCGCCTGGTGGGGCTTACGCTTTCCCATCACGGAAAAGATGCGCGCCCGGGCGATAATCGGGATAAGCGGCTGGTGGATGGTCATCGGCTTCCTCATGCTTTTCCCGTTTCCGCCGCCCGAAAGACCACAATATGTGGTAGGGGAAGTCCACCGATTCAGCGAGCTGGACCATGGATGGTCGAGGGTGCTTCTGGGGGCCCTGGGGCCCAACATCGCGCATCACGGGATGGTTTACACGGATCCAAAGGAGATCGAGGGGCTGGGCCAGTGGGGCTCTCTCCCGACCTTCGTTACGACCTTCCCGCTAACCAGGGCGCTTTTTGGCGGGACCACGCTTCTGGACCCGTATCGCTCTCCCGTACCCGAGGGAGGGGACCCGGTCCACGTGGCGCCGTATGCCTGGACCACATGGAAGGGCAAGGCCAGGGATAGAAAGCTCGGCTGGAACAAGGGCGATCTTCTCCTGGGCAACGTGGCGAAGAAGCTCGGCTACGAGAAGGCCAAGTACACCCCGAAGGAAAACGCCATGATGATGAAGGAGATCGCGCTGTGGCTCGGTTCCGACGAGGTGGGTATCCTCAAGATGGACCCGCGCTTTTTCTATTCGCACGATTTCCTTTCCATGGGTACTCCGTTGCCCTATGACGAGGTCAAGGAGTACAAGTACGCCATACAGATCTATGTGGACCAAAGGTGGCGCAGGGTGCATAACGATCCTGGCGAGTCCTGGTGGAGCATAACCAAGAGCGGCCAGTCGTACAGCACAGGCGCATGGATAGTTGTCCGTTTGGCCCACATGCTGCGCGACATGGGCTACAAGGCGAGCGTGGGCTTCGGCGGCATCAACTACCACAACCACGAGACATCGTTGTCGGTTTACAGCGGGCTTGGCGAATTCGCCAGACTCAGCAATGCGGTTGTGCCGACAGCCGGCGGACTTCGCTTCAAGTCGGCGAGTATTCTTACCGATTTCCCGATGGAACCCGACGAGCCGTACACCTCGCTCGGGGTAACGCGCTTCTGCAGCCACTGCGACCGCTGCGCCCGCGCCTGTCCTGTCAACGCCATCCCGATGGGAGAGCCGACGGTCGAAAACGGAGTCCTGATGTGGCATGTCGACAAGGACAAGTGCGCCCGTTTCAGGGCTGGAAACCTCAACGGCAACTGCTGTAACGAGTGCCTCAGGGTGTGTCCGTACAATAAGCCCAGCACCCTCTTCCATAAGTTCGGCATGTACATGGTCAAGCATTCGCCATTGGCGCCGAGACTGTTTGGCAACATAAATGGCGTAGGTCTGGACGACTGGCTGGAGTTCGATTACTCCTCCGACGCCGGGAAGTTCGGCGAGAACAGGCCTGCGCGCTGGATCACCGAGGAGAAGGGCTTCAAGATGCAGTTCCCTTACTATATGGGCAGGTACATCTTTACCGAAGACGAACGCTCTCCAGACGAAGAGTGGTCGACGGGCGAAGGGGCCGAGATGGGCAAGGTGGGTCTATCCTACAAGGGCATCAAGTGGGGCAAGATTCCCGAGCGCTTCTTCGACGCCAATGGCCGTCATCGCAACGTCCACTGGGATTGGGAGGGAGGAGAACTTCCTAAAACCCTTAAAGGCCCGGGCAAGTCCATATCCAAGGAAGAGGCCATGGCCCTGTTGAAATCCGGCAAAGCCTTCGCCGGAGGGTTCCATAAAAAGGACGAGGACGTCTATCCGCGAAACGTCCGGGATCCCAAGTACGAAAAGGGCGTCGTGACCTACGAGCAGGCCGTTAAAATGTGGGAAAAGGAGTGAAGACCATGAAGGATATTAAAATAGCGTTTCAATTCAAATGGTATGAGTTCCTCCTTCTCGCAATCGAAGCCGGATTGCTGTTCCTGGCGTTCTGGGCCCTGATCGATTCGCTGTTGATCGCGACACCCATAGCGGCCTGGCGCTTTTTTCAGTTTTTCATAATACTGGCGCTTCCAGGTGCGGCGATTTTCGTTTTCTTCAAGCCCAAGAAGAAGGAGGCGTGAGCGTGCGGCGGGCGCTCACGCATGTTGGGGTCTGTCTATAAAGCCCCGACGGGTCTAAATGCCGCCCGGCGGGCAAACGCCGGGCGGCGCCGCCAAACCTTCGTTTGGCGGGCCGCTGACTCCGATTTGTTTGATGAAGGACGGGATATTTTGTTACAGGGGTTTTTGGGATAAGTTGAGTGCCGTAATTCCCCGACGGAGGTACGTATGAAGACCGGGATAAGATGGAGATGGAGCGAGCTGTTCGTTCTGGTAGCGGGCTTGCTGGTGGGGGCCTTCCTGTTTTACTATTCCGGCATATCGCTCGCCGAGCACGAGACGCGCGCGGTGACTTTCCTTTTTGGACTATTCCTGTTGTGGAGTGTGGGGCTTTTTATATTTATAAAGTCCAAACGAAAGGGACGTTTCGAGGGGACGAAGGCGCAAAGAATCCTGGCAGCCGTTCCGGTATGCTGCGGGCTCTTTGCTGCCCTTTTGCTTCTGCCAACCGCCTCGAAGCCGGTTGTCGACGATCCCAAGGAACAAAAAGCAAGGCACGCCCGCTATGACGCCCGAAAGCAGCCGGGCGGCGGTTTTTTCGTCAAGCCCATTCAGGACAAAGCGGGCGATGTGCTTACCCTCACTATATATGACATCTGTGTCGGCCGCATCTCCCATCGAATTCACCGCGACGGCCCCGTAAACCCGAAGCGGGTGGAGGTGATAGACCCAGCGGTGCTCACCCAACAAATAAAGGATGACGCCCGTTCCCTGGGCGCCCACGTTGTCGGTATTGCCAGACTAAATCCGGATTACGTGTTCAGCCATGACAATTACGGAAAGCCTGTGAACATCTCCCACAAATTCGCGATTGTAATAGGCGTCGGGATGAACTACAGGCTGGCCTCCCCCTCGGCCCCGCTTCCCTATGAGGATTATTATTCGGCGCTCCCCGAGGATATAGCGGCGGAGCTCTCGGGAATAATGAAGAAGAGCAGCCTGAAGGTCCCGGAGCATGTTGTCCGGGAAGTGCGGGAGACAATGGAGTTTTTCAGCGAGGGCGGTTCGGCCGCGGTGCAGCTTGCCCAGTATATCCGTAAGCTTGGATATCCGGCCCGTGCGCATCTGCACAACCGGGCCGGCGAGGTGCAGATCATCCCCATAGCCATCGACGCCGGGCTGGGACAGATGGGCAAAAACGGAATGCTCATAAACAAGAAAATCGGTCCGAGAGGAAGCTTCTGCGTCGTTACGACCGATCTGCCGTTGGTCCCTGATGTGCCGGTCGATATGGGAATCATAGAATTCTGTTCGGCGTGCAACAAGTGCGCCATAAGCTGTCCCGTGCAGGCGATCCCCTATGGAGAACCGACTTCGGTCAACGGTGTGCTTAAGTGGCCCCTGGACGGCGAAAAATGCTTTGAGTTTCTCGTTTCTAATCCGAAGTGCATGGCCTGCATGGGTTCGTGTCCGTATAACAAACAGGACTATTTCGTCCATCGGGCCGCCACGTGGCTGATCGCGCGCCGCTCGGCGGTCAGCAACCGGCTTCTGATATGGCTCGATGATATTTTGGGATATGGGAAAAGCTCGATGGTATACATGAAGAGTGACGAGCACACTAAACGGCCCGACTCCGATTCCGCACAGGCATTGGGGAGGTGAATATATGTCGGAAGTCAAACAGGGCAGTGCGAAAGCCGATCGCGGTTCCGAACTTGTATCCAACATGTTCTGGAAAGAAATTGCGGCGGTTGTCTCCTGTGGCGCGGCTGCCGGCGCCCTGTTCAATGCCGCGTTCTCCATTCAGCCCTGGAGTATCGGGGGCCTGCTCGGCGGGGTGTTGAGCGCCATCATGGTCTGGTGGATGTCGTAGGTGGGGACAATGATTGCGGTATTATATAAAATTTCTTCTCTCTTGTTGCTTGCGGTGCTCATTTATGCTCTTTTTCGCAGCTACAGGCAGAGGGAGAAATCCGACGGAGGATTTGAATCCTGCGGAGACTGCACGCGGCGGGACTGTGCACTGAACGGATCGGCTGATAACGGCGGAGGCGAAACCCAATGAATTTGATCGGCGCCATAGCTCTTGGCATATTTCTTCTAACGCTCGTCGCGTCGATCCGGGGATGGATACCGCAGCGCGTCCTGCCGATACAGAGCGCCCTTCTGGCGGCGTCCGCGCTTATAGCTCTTGTTGGGATACTGTCGGGTGCCCCGCTGAATTGGGGCGATCTGATTTCATATACGAGCATCCATCCGGTTACGGCGACCATAGCCGGATTCGTATTCGCGGGAGCCCTGAGGGCGGCCGGCGGTTTCGAGGCCGCCGCGAGCCTCGTCTCGCGCGTTATGCGCCTAAAATACGGATCCCCCTTCGCGGTAATGCTTCTGGTGAACCTGCCCACAATTTTCGCCATGCCCTGCGGCCGTATCTGGGTGGCCCCGCTCCTGCCGGTGACGATACTTTTGGGCGAGGAGATCGCCCGCAAAAACAAGGACAGGGCCGTGCCGGCCATGCTGGTGTTCGGCCTGGTGATAAACGCGGCGGCCTCCTGCGGGCCTTCGTTGATCGGCGGCATAGGGGCGCTCGGCGAGGGGATGGGGCGCTATCCGGCCGGGTCCTTTTCGAACCCCCAGTCGATCGCTATAGTCATTATAAGCGCGCTCGTCATGCTGTTCGTAAAATATTTTTATCGCGAAAAGGCCCCATTGCCCGTGCGGGTGTCCGCTGACGCGGAAAACAGGCCCGTGCCCGAACATGGATTTTTTTCACTCATCATATTTATTATCGTTCTCGGAGCCACTGTGGCCTTCGAACCTCCGGTGCCCCTGCAGACCATTCTGGTGGGGCTGACCATCGTGGTGATGTTGGTGGAGGGAGTCTCTATTAACGATCTGGTGGGCGGGATAATGCTTCATCCGCTTACCGCCATGCTTTCGGGTTTTATTGCGGCCGGGGTTTTAGGCGCCTTCGGCGGCTTTACGGTGCTGGTTGGCCTTCTCGACTTTGCCGCCTCCTCCACGCCTCTGGGCTATGCCGGGGTGGCGGTTTTGCTTGCATACCTTCCCATCATCTTCCCGATGCCCTGCGGAAGGATATTGGCAGTCAGTCTGATACCCGCGGTCCTTATGTTCGGCGAGCGCCTGGCGGAGGCTACCGCGGTTCCGTCCGTTCAACCGGCGCTGTTGATCGCGTTTATACTGTGCGCGGCGGCCTCCTGCGGCCCGTCTCCGCTGGGCGGCATAGGCTCCCTCGGCCGGGGGGGGCTTAGGCTCAAGAATTTCAACGACGGCCTTCCCCAGGTGCTGGCCATACTGATCGGCGTACCGGTCGCGGCCCTCATAGTTGTCGGTGTCGGTGTGCACGCGACCGGCGTGAGCCTGCGGATGGGCTTGATGGCCCTGGCCGCCGGCGTGTGCTCGGCTGCGGCAATAAACGCGGTGCTCGGGTTCAGGTTTTACAATCCCGGCGGGATCGCCGCAGGGGCGGCGGTCGCGGCGCTTTTAATGGTGTTTTGAAATGAAAAGAAAGCTCGTCATAATAAATTCCGTGGGGGCCATAATCATTCTCGCGTATCTGGCCCTTCTCGGTGTGAATGCCTTCAAGTCCGGTTATCCGTGGTCGGTACTGTGCTATAATTGCAAACGATGCAACCCCGTCTGCGTTCTTGGAATAGACCCTCAGGGGTTCATAGCCGCGGCCTATTCGTCCGATCCGAACGTGTATATTTATACGACCAACGTGAGGTTAAAGCTGCACGATGCCATGGATATCGACCCGGGGATGGAGATAATCGCAAACGGCGAGAAGACGACTCCCGCCGCGGCCCTGGGAAAGATAGGGCTCGATCCGGACATGGAAGTGATAAGTTATAGGGTAAGGGCGCGCGACGCCGCGGTATTCTGCCTCGATTGCGGAGCTTGCGAAAAGGCATGCCCGCTATCTCTCCCAATTTCGACGATTGCGCGTGACTTGAAAAAAGACGGAGTGTTCAGGGGGAAGTGATGACCGGAAGGCCGCTGACCATCTTGCTTGCCATTATACTCGCGGTGCTGATAGTTGCCCTTGTAAGCCATCACCGGGTCATCCCGGTGTATCCCGGGGAGTATCCGGTCATCGCGCCGCCAATGCATTGCGACATCGAGTATCATGACGACAGGGTGGAGCTGGCGCTGCGGGAGGACCCGCTTCTTGGGCGCGTCATTGTGTATGCACACGCCGAGGGCGGTGTGTATTTAGGCATACTAAAACCGGTCTACGATCGGAGGGTGGTGGTCCGCCGCGGTGATTATGCGGATTTCAGGGCGGTCATAAAGGGCTCGAGCGTGGAAGCGGCGGAATTTTTAAAGAAGATGGACCGATATGAACCGAAGATCGATATGTTCGATTCGATCGTTGCTGCCCACGATGCCGACCGGGCCTTCGGGGTGCAGAAGTGCCTGTACCCGCTATGCACGCGCTGTGTCGAGGCGTGCAAAAGCGTCATCCAGGGCGATAATATACCCATTACCCTCGAGGTTAAACCGGATGGCCATATAATGCCCGTGTTCAGGAGGGGCAAGTGCCCGCGCTGTGGACGGTGCTTTGTGAACTGTCCCACCGGATCGATTTTACCCCCCGACAAGGGACGGAAATAGGAAGGCGCTGATGTTCGAGCTGATTGTATATTCTTTCTACATAGCCTGTTCGGTGGTGCCGTTCATCATCGTTCTGGCCGCGGCGTTTCGCATAGCGCGCACCGGGGGCGCACAGGTTCTGTTGTGCATGGAGTGCGGCCAGTGCAATGCCGTCTGCCCGGTAGTGCGCAAATACGGCCCGGACTTTGCGGGGCCCGCGGGTGTCATGGCGGCGGTAAAAGCCGGTACCGAGGCCGATATAGAGGGGATACTCGCGCTATGCACCGGGTGCACCCTGTGCGAGCGGGCATGCCCGCGAGGGCTTTCTCCGCTGCGCGAGATACGGCGTCTTGGTGGAGACAGGGGGGAGCCTGCGGCTGCGGCCCGGCCCACCGGGGAGATGGCCGTGGAAACAGGCAAAATAGGAGCTGGGGGAAAGACATGAAACGAATGATATTGGTCGCAATACTCGCCGCAGGCCTATACGGCTGTACGGACCGTACCGTCGCACTGGTTGAAGGGGAGGCGATTCTCGAGTCCGAGGTAAAGAAACACCTTTCGGGAATCAACCCCGATCTCTTGAAGCGAGTGGGCGAGGAAAAGCTGAAACAAAGCATGCTGGAGGGTATGATCGAACAGCGGCTGGTCCTCTTGAAGGTGCGGGATGAAAAGTTCGACACCCGCGCCGATGTCCTGAAGCGGTGGGCCCCCGTTGAGCGTGACCTCTCCCTTCGGTATTTTCTAAACGAATACCTTCCGAGGCGTTATCCGGTTTCGGAAAACGCCCTGCTTGCGGATTACGGCCTAAAACGGGAAACATTTAAAATAGACGGAGAGGTTCGCGCCCGCCACATCCTGGTGCGTACAGGGTCGGGTGGACATTCGGACTTGGAGGCGCTACGAATGATAAATGATGTGGCGCGGCAGTTGAAGCCCGACGGGAGTAATTTCGGCGAGCTGGCCCGCGAACATTCGGAGTGTCCGTCCTCGGCCGATGACGGCGACCTCGGTTTTTTCGGCAGGGACAGGATGGTAAAACCCTTCGAGGAGGCGGCCTATGCGCTTGCCCCCGGCAAATTTACCAGACAACCCATAAGGACCATGCACGGTTACCATCTTATAATGGTGGAAGAAAAAAGGGACGATGAATACGCCCCTTTCGAACAGGTGCGCCCCGAGCTCGAACGCGATAGGAACCTGAACCAGATGGCCGCCGCCTACAGGGTTGTGACCCATGAAAAGGGGATAAACTCGGCGTCCCCGGAAGCCATAGTGGGAAGCATCGAAAAAATCGGTTTCAAGTACCGTGCGGCCGATTTCTACCGAGATCTCGATGAGCTTATAGGCATAGGGACCTCGTTGCGCGTCCGTAAGGGAGGCGCGACGGAAAGGGAAAAGGCCGTACACGAGATGCTGATGGCCAGGGTCTTCGAAGACCGGATTGACGCGCTCGAGATGCGGAAGGATTCCGAATATATGAGTTTCATCAAGAGGGTGCATGGTGAATTTATCGCGCGGGAGTATCTCGAAAAGGACGTCTTTGGACCCATAGCGCTTGCCCCTGCGGACCTCGCCGGAATGCCGGGAGGCGGCGGTGCGGAGGCCGCAGCGTTCAGGGAGCGTGCGCTCGAGGAAAAAAAGAACTCTGCGTACGGCAGGCTGATAGAGGAGCTTAAGTCCAGGTATTCCGTAATAATCAAGTGAGGCTTCTGTCGCGGAAGGGCCGTAACGGCCGCCTCTCAGGAGGGGCCGGAACCTGGCGCAGGATAAGGCCTTTGCGGGGAAAGACGACCTCCCCGGCGCCATTTTCCCGCTCTTCTCCGTACCCGCGAATTATGCGCGCCCCATTCGGACCGAATAAACCGGAATCGCACCCTGCCGCGTAATTTTCTTGAAACGCGAGGGCATGGGTGTACAGTATGGTGTTCCGTGCGTCCGACCAGTGCCGAACGTAAAAACCAGCCAGCGGCGGGAGCCATGAGAAAGACGGGATTCGACAACGAGAAATATCTCCGCGAGCAGAAAGAGGCCATCCTGGAGCGGGCGCGCACCTTCGGCAACAAGCTCTACTTGGAGTTCGGGGGGAAGCTATTATACGATTATCACGCCGCGAGGGTGCTCCCCGGCTTCGATCCGAACGTAAAGATGCGCCTTCTGCGCGAGCTCAGCGACCACGCCGACATCATCCTGTGCATCTACGCCGGCGACATCGAGCGCAAAAAGGTGCGCGCGGACTTCGGAATCACCTACGACGCCGACGCGCTCAAGCTTATAGACGACCTCAGGGCCTGGAGCATCGATATATGCGCGGTGGTCATCACCCGCTACGAAGACCAGCCCTCGGCCGCGATCTTCAGAAGGAAACTGGAGCGGCAGAACGTGCGGGTGTACGCCCACCGATTTACGCGAGGCTACCCGACCGACGTGGACCTTGTGGTAAGCGACGAGGGCTACGGCGCGAACGAGTATATAGAAACAAACAGCCCGCTCGTGGTGGTGACGGGTCCCGGCCCGGGAAGCGGCAAGATGGCGACATGTCTCTCGCAGGTCTATCACGACCATAAGCGCGGGCGAAGCAGCGGCTACGCCAAGTTCGAGACCTTCCCGATATGGAATCTCCCGCTAAAGCACCCGGTAAACCTGGCCTATGAGGCGGCCACAGCCGACATCGCCGATTATAATCTAATCGATCCCTTTCATCTCGAGGCCTACGGAGAGATCGCCATCAACTACAACCGCGACGTGGAATCCTTTCCGGTGCTAAGGCGCATTCTCGAGAAGATAGGCGGCGCGAAAACCGCGTACAAATCGCCCACCGACATGGGGGTCAACCGGGCGGGCTTCGGCATTGTGGATGACCGGGTGGTCCAGGAGGCCGCGCGCCAGGAGATCATACGCCGCTATTTTCGATACTCGTGCGAGTACGTCATGGGTTTTGCGGAGCGTGACACGGTACAACGGGTGGAGCTCCTCATGAAGGAGCTGGAGATAGCCCCCGAGAACAGGCCCGTGTACATCCCCGCGCGCGAGGCCGCGCAGGAGGCCATGGAGAAGGGCAAGGGGAACGAGGGCATCTACTGCGGCGCCGCGATAGAGCTGGAGGACGGGTCGATCATCACCGGCAAGAATTCGCAGCTCCTGCACGCCGCGCCGAGCCTGGTGCTTAACGCCGTAAAGAGGCTTGCCGGCATACCGGACCGAATCCATCTGCTATCCCCGCACATCATCGATTCCATCATGCGCCTTAAGGGCGACATCCTTGGCTCGAAGACCCTTAGCCTCGATTTGGAGGAGACGCTCATAGCGCTTAGCATAAGCGCCGAGACCAACCCGACGGCGCTGGTCGCCATGGAGAAGCTCACCGAGCTAAAGGGATGCGAGATGCACATGACGCATATCCCGTCGCCCGGCGACGACGCGGGGCTTCGCAAGCTCGGCATCAACTGCACGTCCGAGCCCAATTTCTCGACCAAAAACCTCCTCGATATCTGAGGGGTGGCCGCGCCGCCGATATAAAACACCGGGAGGGCACGGATGGGCTTCCCTGATCCGACGCGGCCGCTACTTCATGACCAGCAAAACGAGGCACGATGGATGGGCGCGGTCGTGGTACACCGTCTGATGCGCCTTCTCGGTTTTCAAGGTCGTGCCGTTATCCGCGCCGGTCTGTAAATTGCGCCCGTATTCCGGGAAGTTAGACCCGGCGATCTGCAGCCGTATACGGTGACCCTTCTTAAACAGCATGCTGGTGTTTCCTACCGGTATCTCGAATCTGTACACCCTGCCCTTTCCCAGAAACGCCGGCTTTATAAACGACTCACGGTTGCTTGCGCGATACACAGCGGACTGTACGTTCACGGATATGCCGTCGGGGCGCACCTCCGCAAGTTTCACGGCGAAGTCGGTGTCGGGCGCCGAGGAGGAGGCGTAGAGTACGAGCCTGACGGGGCCCGTAACCTCTATCTCCGACTCGAGCGGCGCCGTGGTGTAGACGAGTACGTCTCCACGCGACTCCACCTCGCGTTGATTGAAGGGGCCGGCCTTAAGCCTTCCGAATATGGAGGTCCCTCCAACGCTCGGAACAGGGTTGTCGGGGTCGGCGAGGTAGGTGTCGGGCCTTTCGGTTTCCGGGGCCGCCAACGAGAGAAGGCCGTCGCCATTCGCCGAGTTGGCCCGGCCGCCGCCGTGCAGGTAGTACGTCGTATACTTAGCGCCGGCGGGGGGCCATTCGTCCGCGGTTCGCCATTCGTTGACGCCCATGGTGAAGTAGCGCACGCTTCCGTCCTCGAGTATGCCGTTGTCGACGCCCTTAAGCCAGTGGTCGAACCAGGCCAGGATGGTGCGCACCTGCCGCATGAACGGGGCCTGTTTGCCGAAGTCCGCGTCATTGAATTTGGATTTGGAGTCGTGCGTCCATGGCCCCATTAGGAGCATGCTTTGCCGTGCCTCGGCGCTTCCGCCCGCGGCCTTCATGCGTTTGAAGTCTTCCACGGCCAGATCCAGGTAGTAGTCGTACCATCCTTCGATGATAAGGGCGGGAGCCCTAATCGCGGATACTTTATCGTCCACGCGCACGCGGTCCCAGTAGGGTCCCGGACGCGGATGGGTGATCCAGTCGTCGTATGCCGGAATGTCGGCCCCGAGAGAGTCGTCCGCTTTTATTAGAGGGAGGGTGCGTACAGCCTTGTCCCAGTCTACGCCCCCGGCGCTACGCGCGCGTTTTGGAGCGTTCTCGTAATGCCACACCAACACGTCGTTAAGCCTGAATATGCCGTTGTAGATCCACCTCGGATAGACATCCTGGCTCGTAACTATGGGAACCATGGCCTTGAGGTGCGGACTTTGCATCGGAGCGGGGAGCCACTGAGTGGAGCCCCAGTACGAAAAGCCGTAGGTGCCGACCTTCCCGGTGCTCCATTCGCGTGTACCCGCCCATTCAATTGTGTCGTGGCCGTCCATGGCTTCGTAGATATAGGGGTAGAACTCGCCCTCGGAGTCGAATTTGCCGCGCACGTCCTGGACCACGAACACATAGCCCTGTGAGGCGAAAAGGCACCCGGTAAAGGAGTATTTATGGTCCGGATTGCGCTTTCCGTACATGGTGCGCAACAGGACCACCGGGTACTTTCCCTCTTTTGCGGGGCGGTAGATGTCGGCGGAAAGGTGCACGCCGTCGCGCATGGGCACCATTACGTCCTTCCACACCGTGACCGAATATGCGGGCGATGGTAGATCCAGATACATGGCGATAAGGCGCCAGCGAGCGCACCAGCCGAGGGCGGCGAGAAGCGCGAGCATTACGAAGATGGAAGCGGCCGTTTTGAAAGCCCGCAAACGCCGTGGATTCATGATGTCCTCCTTTAGTGTGCGGCTGGAGTAGAGAGCATAAGCTATGTTTGCACCCGCGCCGCCGATAAATCAAGAAGAATAGGGGGATGTGCCCCGCCGAGACGACATCCGGATTCCATGGGCGTATATCCGCACGAGTGAATTTTTGGCCGCAAGGCGCAAACATCCGTTGACAGGCCGGGGGCCGTCGTGTATCTTTTGCGGAACACTATGCCAAACGCGAGGTGAATACCATGCCTAAAGCGGGTGAGATCAAGAAGGAAGCGAAGAAGAAACCGCAGAAGAGCGCCAAGGAAAAGAAGCTTGCGAAGAAGGAGAAGAAGCAGAACCGGGAGCGCGAGTAAGCGCTCCCCGAAGGCCCGGCGCTCCCGTGCGCGCCCGCGCGCGGGGCCGGGCGGACAGCTCATGCGGTAATCGCCTCCTTTTTTCCCAGCAGCCGTAAAAGCAGTTCGCGGCGCCGCTCCTTATTCTCCTCGCAGTCGCGCCTAATCGCCATAAAATGCTCCATGATGCTTTCGGGGCTTTCGTCGATCATACGGATGCCGCGCTCTACCGGCACCGCGCTACCGGCAATAAGGCAGCACTCCTCCTCGCCGGGTTCCACCACGATCTCGCCTTGCCCGTCGACCCAGAAGGGGTAGATTTTGCATACGCGCGGGCGCCGTTCGCCCAGCACGCAGCCCCGGCCCTCGCGGAGAAAGACGCACTGCGCGCGCTCGTTCTTGCGCGTGGTGAGGCGGAAAAGCCGCCCGTCGATTTCGGTGATGCCGGCGCGCCACCAGGGCTCGGCGTCGTCCAGGTATTCCTCGTAGTATTCGCCGGCCTCGGCGGCCTCCTCGAGCGTGTAGCCCAGATCGAGAATGGCGTTTAGGTCGGCCATGGTAAGCGGCACGTAGCTTTCGGCGCAGCAGCTCTCCCGGATCCCGGCGCACTGGAGGCATCCGGAGGCGATGAAGGGCCCGTGTTCTTTGAGGCAGGGGTTATCGGCGGCCATGTGGCGGTCCTTTTACGCGTTAGCGAGAATGCGGCGCCGGGCTTTCCGGCCGCCGTTGACGCAAGCGACGAACATTGAGAAACAGAGTGGCGTAAAAAACGCAAGACATTTTGCGCACGAACGCGCAGAACGCATAATTTTTTTTGAGGGGGTGATGGGAAGGAATGCGCGGGCCGTTTTTCCATTGACAAAACGGGCTTCGGCCCGATGGTTCAGCGTCATGGCCCGGCCCGGCCTTATGCGAGCGGGCCGGGGGCCGATTCCGCGCGGCTGCGGGGTGTATGGATATGGATGGAATAAAAAGGCGCCTGTCGAAGCATTCGGGCCAGTTCGCGCTCTTCTTCGCGGCCGTGGCCGTTGCGGGCTTCTCACAGAGCGTGGTGGACGCCACGCTCAATAACTTCCTGGCCGAGTCGTTCAGCATAAGCGAGTTCCAGCGGGGCTTCATGGAGCTCCCGCGCGAGATGCCGGGCTTTTTGGTCATCTTCTTTTCGGCGCTCTTCTTCTTCATGGGAAGCCGCCGTCTGGCGGCCCTGGCAAACGCGCTCATGGCGCTCGGCATCATCCTGCTTGGCTTCCGTTCGGTGAGCTTTCCGGCAATGCTCATGTGGCTTTTCATCTTCAGCTCGGGCCAGCACCTGTTTCTCCCCTTGATCTCGAGCATAGGCATGGAGTTCGCGGCCGACGGAAAGGCGGGGAGCCGCCTAGGCCAGTTAAGCGGCTCGGCGAATCTTGCGGGTATAGTGGGGGGCGTGGCGGTCTTCGTTGGCTTCAACTACCTGGGTTTTACCTTCGTCTCCTCGTTTACGCTTGCGGCTGCGGGTTTTTTCGCCGCCTCGGTCCTCATCTTCTTCATGACACCCGACGAACCGCGCCCGGCGAAGACGCGCTTTCTGCTTAGAAGGGAGTACGGCCTCTTCTACTGGCTCAACATCCTCTACGGCACGCGCAAGCAGCTCTTCATAACCTTCGCCCCATGGGTGCTCGTTACGGTCTTCCACCAGAAGACGCAGGTGGTGGCCACGCTTCTGGCCACGGGCGGGGTGATAGGAATCTTCTTCAAGCCGCTCGTGGGACGGGCCATCGACCGGCTCGGCGAGCGCCGCATCCTGATGGCCGAGGCCGCAGCGCTCATTGTCGTGTGCCTTCTGTACGGCTTTGCGGGCGACGCCTTCGAGGAAACGGCCGCTCTTTACATAATCTGCGCCTGCTACGTGGTGGACCAGCTCCTCATGTCGGTCGGCATGGCCCGCGCCACCTATATAAAGAAGATCGCCCTGGACCCGGCGGACGTTTCGCAAACGCTCACCATGGGGGTCAGCATAGACCACTTCTTCTCCATAGCGATCGCGCTCGTCAGCGGATGGATTTGGCTTGCGCTCGGCTACCAGTACGTATTTCTGCTGGGGGCCGGTATCGCGCTCGTCAATTTTTTCTCGGCATCGAGGGTGCGGACCCCGGGCGGTTGATCCAGTGGCGATTCCCGCCCGCCTTTTCGGGCTCTTGGGGAGGCGAGGCTATGGCCTTTTTGCCGATGTCATAGTGTCTGCGCGCCCCGCCGCTCTCTGTACGCTTTTCGGAAACGATTAAGACCTCATCACTTTCGCTTTTTCATTCCGCCTCCCGATGTATTCGCCCGGCCTTAGGGCCGGGGCCGAGTGGATGGCCGTACATTCCCGGGGGGAAAGAGGGCGGCGCCCCGGTACGAAGCCGGAAACACGCAGGGCGCCGCAAACGGCTGTCTGTATGGGTTCAATATGGGCGCATCCGGGCCGTAAACCTATACCCCGGCGGTCTATCTTGGGGAAACCCGCAAGTAACGGCCTTTTCGGGCCTGCCGGGCCTTGCGTAAGAGGCTGTGCTCGGAATTTCGTTAAGCCGCAAAATGTATTGCGTTTGGCAAGCCGGCCGGTTATCCTGTAAAACAGGAGGCCCGAATGAAAAAAGCCATCATCCCCAACCCCGAAACCAGGCTGGGCGTCATAAAGCGCTGCCTGCACGTGCTCGCCCTTCTACAAAAATCCGACGACACCGAGCACTGGAACGCATGGAGCCTTGCGGATCTCCTCTCCATGGACGAGCCGAAAGACCCCATCTCCGACAAGGCGGTGCGGGACTATATTCAGAAGTATCTGGTTAACGAGTTCGGAATAAAGGTAAGGACCGAAAAGGGAAAGCGGCACACCGGGCTTAGCCTTCCGCTCGACGGGGACTTTCAGCTTCGCATGGCGGCCGTCTATTCGAGTTTCGTGACGAGAGACACCGGCCGGGACATCATACTTAAAAAGCTCATAGCGCGCCACCCGGAGGACGGCCTGTGGATGATGGCGCGGGTATATTTTGCGGCATTGCTGAAGAGGAAGATCGAATTCGATTATACCCCCGCCTTCGCAAACCAGTCCAAGCGATACAGGGTGCATCCCTATCATCTCGTCTTCAGAAACAATAATCTGTACCTCGTATGCAAGAGCCTGTCGCATGACATAACGGCCCTCTTCATTTTCAACCGCATTAACGCTCTATCCGTCCTCGATGAAGAGTTTGAGGAGGAGGCCCCGCCGGTCGAGGAGATCTTTCGCGATTCGCTGGGTTCGTTTATCGGTCCGAAATACGCGGTGGTCCTCCGCTTCCACGAAAAGCTCCTCGAAATCATGGAGGAGAACCTCTCCATACTGGAGCCGGAAATATGTCCGGACGGGGGAAACCACTATCGCGCATCCTTTACCGTTTCCGATGACCGCTTTCTCTGTAAGCAGCTATTTATGTATGGAAGCGGCGTGGAGATTGTATCGCCTCCGGAGCTTAGAGAGACGATGATTCGGATGCTGGAAGAGAGCATGTCTGCGTATCGTTTCGAGCGCTGATCCGTCATCACGTATTTTTATAAACCTCGAATTTTTCGAACATCGACCTTCGAAGTGTACCATTTCGCAGGCACCCTTCGTAATTTAGAATCGATCATCTCATCGAACTAAAGCGGCCGCCGTTATGGGCGGGAACTTTTTGCGCCTGCACGGCCGAAATCCCGTTAGGGGTGCTTCTGTCCCCTGACGGCCCCAAATGCTGGACCAGGCCGGCCCTTTGTGGAGTGGCGGCCGGCCCAAGGCCGCTCCTATGTTTGATGAGGTGCGCTCGGTTTGTCGCGCGGCGCGCCGGACGAAAAAAACCGATAATTCGCGCCCCGCGTCCGTCTATATTTTCACCAACATCGGGATTCCCCAGTGAGGGGCTCAAATCACGGAGGATGAAGGATGAACGAGACGCGCAACGACATTGTACTTACCGGCGTTACCGACATTCATATTTTAAAAAAGGATTACGGGTACAGTTTTCGCGCCGGGATGGGACGGTCCATTCCGCTTTCGGACGTAACGAATTTCGAGTGGCGCATAGAGCCCGGGTTTGCGGCCCCCATCACGCATCTCTATATGGGGACGGAGAGCGGCGATATGGATGAATACGCACTGCACGCCCGATTCGGCGCTCCATGCACGGTGAGGATATCCAATCCAGATGCGCGCTGTTATCTTTATATAGGGCCGGATGAGGACTGATGGTCCGCAATCCCGGGGAGGGTGTATGAAAAGGGGACACTGGCTTCTTGCGGGATTTATGGTATTCAATATCGCCTGCGTCGTCGAAAACGCGTTTCCGGGCTGGAGCTCGATCTATGCCTCCGCGCAAGGGGCGGCGGAAGGCGGGCTCGACCTCGTAGCCTCGGTGACGGACCACTGGATCAACCGGTATGGAATATACCTTCCCACCTATCCGAATTTCGATTTTATCGCCTGGAGCGAGCTTGCCCTGTACATCACGCTGGGCCTCCTTGTGCGCCTGCTGATAAAAAGCGAGCTCGCACTCCGCTCGCTGAGGCGCGAGCGCCTGGAGCGCGAGAAGAGGGAAAAGGCGGCAGCGGAGCGTGTTTCAGAGTCCGCCAGGCCGGCAGCGAATTCGCCTGCGAAGGAGAGGAGCCGCAGGGCGCCCGCTTCTTCGGCCGGCTCCGTCCCGCGAGCCCCCGCGGCCGTTACGGGCAGGGGGGGGCCTGGTTCGCGCCCATCGAAACCAGCATCGGTCATAGA
>MTKY01051268.1_pt1 | contig 33244 bp, 28 predicted proteins | sample 1042731 | NCBI WGS metagenome assembly MTKY01 (sample SAMN06212206, study PRJNA360538) | anaerobic digester metagenome | biome: Wastewater treatment plant; material: sludge; isolation source: anaerobic digester fed with sludge from wastewater treatment plant | place: Denmark: WWTP Soeholt ...
CTGGAATCCCAAAATGCGTGGTGGTCTCTGGAAATGATATGGGCGGAACCGATTTTGGGTCTCCGAGGATAGCCTGCACCTGTTGGCCGATCCTGTGGAGTGGGTGGTCCTGGAGCGGCGCGCGGTTTGGACGCGGGCGCTGTTGTCCTTGTACGTATTGTTGCTGATCGTACTTTCGATAGAAGTGATTCTGATCTCTTTTGCCGATCGTCCACTGCCGCCTCTGTGGGTTTTTGTCGCGTTGGGCGCAGCGACCCTGACGAGCCTGGTCTGGGCGTGGATGTTTGCGGAAGATCAACGCCGGATCGCGGGCTGGCGTTTGTTGGGGCGAGCATTTGTTGAGGTGGCAGAGAGTCAACATGCTGATGAATAATATGTTGAAATGGATTTGCCCACTTGGTCATATTGGGATAAACTAGAAGTGATCTGATAAGCTGTTTTTTACGGTAAAGCCCAGTGAGTAAAGGTGATGTGAAGAACAACAACTTCCGGGTGGCCGCGCTGCAGAAACAAAACGCTGCGTTGACCTTCACGATGCCCGGCGCCAATATCCGCTGGGGTGGGTATCCTACCGTGCGCGAGAGCTTTCGCGCCTGGCTCGATCAGCAATTCTACAATCCGCGTACGCGATTCAGCGAGGCCGATCCAACTACCAGTTTGCGTTCGACGCTTTTTCACCTGGCTGCGTTGCGCCCGAGTGAGTTGGGTACCGGCGATCCTCACCGCTTACGACTTCACAAGGACCGCACGGTGATGTACGACATCAAGACGCACGACGCCGACTACGTGCGCGCCAACCTCGAATTGTACGAGCAGCAGCTTAATGTCTACGCCCACATCTGGCAGGCGCTGCGTCAGCAGCCGTTGGACGAGATGGCGATCATCGCCACGGACTATCCGGAGGCCGTGCAGGTTGCCTTGACATCCGGCGATCCCGAACACCTGGCTTACGCGCTGGAGCGGTGGGATCCGGTAGTGCCGATCCTGTTTGACGCGCGGCGCGTGGAGATGACGATCCGTGAGTTCAGTACAGTGGTCGATGCTATCGAGGAGAACCACTTTGCGCCGCGCACTGTGGATGACTTGAATGCGATATTGCCCGGCACGCGCGCGATGCGTTTTGCCACCCGTGTGTGCCGCAACTGCGACGCACGTTTCTCATGTAGCGCCTACCGCGAGTATGCCTGGCGGCCGGGCCAGCGCGGCGTGGCCGAAGAACGTTTCCGCCAGTATTACGAGGAGACGCTGCCGGATGCTGAACAGGAACAGTGGCGCGCCGCCGGATTGGAAGCTGCGTTGGACGCGGGGGATGCACGGGCGGATTATGCCTGATAAACAGCTTTGGAGTCATTGAATAACGTGTCAGCATGAGTTACGCTCTGGGGTGCAATTTGCTAATTTGAAAGGACCACACCATGCCCATTGAAAAACTCCGCCCGACCTTCACCTTCACGGAAGACCGCGTTGCTGCGCTTACAGCGCAATTGCGCGCCGTCGTCCCGGAAGCCTTCGCCGACGGCAAGCTCAACTGGGAGACGCTGCGCGCCGCTTTGACCGAGCACCTGGAACCGGACGACGAGGGTGCGGACACCCTTGGCGAAGAACCCGTCGAACACTTCGGCCTCTTCTGGCCTGGCAAGCGGGCGGCGAGGCGGCTGGCGATGACGCCGGGCGCGGGCGCGCTCGTCCCACAGCCCGGCCTGGGCGTGAACGAGGCCACGACGCGCAACCTCTTCATCGAGGGCGACAACCTGGAAGTGCTCAAACTGCTGCACAAGAGCTACGCCGGGCGCGTCAAACTCATCTACATCGACCCGCCCTACAACACCGGCAACGACTTCATCTACTCCGACGACTACGCCGAGCCGCTGAACGCCTACCTGCGTCGCACCGGGCAGATGGACGAAGAAGGGCAGCTTTTGACGACGAACACCAAAGCCTCCGGGCGCTTCCATTCCAACTGGCTCAACATGATGTATCCTCGCTTGCTCCTGGCCCGGCAACTCTTGCGGGAGGACGGCGCGATCTTTGTGAGCATCGACGACAACGAGGTGCACAATCTGCGGCAGGTGATGAGTGAAATCTTTGGTGAAGAGAAGTTTATAGGAGCTTTTGTATGGAAGAGCCGTCACAATGTTGATAGTCGCAACAAAACTGGCTTTTCTAAAGATCACGAATATGTGTTGGTTTATGGTGAAAGTATTCAAGGACGTCCTATCGATGAAAGCAAATATGCTAATCCTGATAATGATCCGCGTGGCCCTTGGATGAGCGACAACTTGGTTGGCTTGGCTTCCATAGAGAAACGTCCTAACTTGCATTATGACCTTGTCAATCCTGATACGGGGATCAACTATGGATGTCCGGAAAAGGGGTGGCGATACAACCGGGAATCGATGAATGCTTTAGTTGCAGAGGGTAAGATTATCTGGCCTTCAAACCCAGATGGACGCCCACGTCGAAAGAAATTTATATCTGAATTACAGAGTCAGTTTACGGGAGCATCATCCTTGTTGCTTGAAGTGCCCACTACCAGTGTGGGTACGCAGGAAGTCAGAGAGATTTTCGGTGCTGATATATTTGACTTTCCAAAACCGCTTGGGTTGATAGAGACTCTGATTAGACAATCTTCGTCCGAGGATGATCTTATCCTAGATTTCTTTGCTGGTTCTTGCCCCACTGCTGAGACTGTGTTCGAGTTGAATCGTGAAGATGGTAACAACCGTCATTTCATCTTGGTGCAATTACCTGAGCCTACGCATCAGGGCTCTCCTGCACGCCAGGCTGGTTATTCTACTATCGCTGACATTGGGCGCGAGCGCATCCGCCGCGTTATCGCCCGGATGGAGGCCGGGGACGAAGGTAAACTCGATCTCCATCCTGACGAAGACCTCGGCTTCAAATGCTACCGCCTCACGCGCTCGCATTTCAAGCCCTGGCAGCCGTACACCGGCGCGGACGTGGCCGAACTGGAGTCGCTCTTCACGCGCTTCGAGTCGCCCCTCGTCGAAGGCTGGCAGCCGGATGATTTGCTGGTCGAAATCCTGCTCCTACAGGGCTTTCCGCTCGACAGCCGCGTCGTCCCGTTGGAGACGTTCGCGGAGAACCGCGTCCTGCGCGTCACCTCGGAGGCCTGCGCCCACGACCTCGTCGTCTGCCTCGACGCGCGGCTGCATCCCGCCACCGTCGCGGCGCTCGACCTGCGGACGAACGACGTGCTGGTGTGTCTCGACAGCGCCCTCACGGACGAGGACAAGCTGCGCCTGGCGGACAAGGGCCAGGTAAGGGTAATTTGAGAGGGGGAGGAGAGAATGCAGTCTTTTCGCAATGAGCGCCTGCTCGAACCGGTTGACATCTCTGTCGCCAATCTGATGGCGGCGTTGGGACGCTATCAGGGCCGGCAGGAGCTTTACCGTCACCAGGCGCCGCAAATCCTGGACGCGCTGCGCCGTACTGCTATCGTAGAATCTACCGAAGCCTCCAATCGTATCGAGGGCATCGTTGTGCCGCCGCACCGTCTGCAAGCATTGATGTCCCAGGAAGCGCCGCAGACCCGTTCAGAAAGCGAGATCGCCGGCTACCGCGACCTGCTTGCCCGTATCCATACCGGGCAAATCGGACTGCCTCTCACGCCGGAGAGCATCTGCGCCTTGCACGCTGACCTGTATGCATACCTGCCGGGTGAAGGTGGGCGCTGGAAAGCGCGCGACAACGTCATCCGCCAGCGGCTTCCCGATGGGCGGGACGTCGTGCGGTTTGTGCCCTTGTCTGCCGATGAGACGCCGGGGGCGATGTCTGAACTCTGCTCAGACTTGGCCGCTGTCTGGGATAGCGAAGCAGCGGACCGGCTGTTGGCGCTCAATGCGTTCATCCTGGATTTTCTCTGTATCCACCCCTTTCGTGACGGGAATGGACGTGTGGCGCGGCTGTTGACCCTTTTGTTGCTCTATGCAGCGGGATATGAGGTCGGGCGCTACATCAGTCTGGAACGCATCGTCGAACAGACCAAAGAGACTTACTACGAGGCGCTCTGGCGTTCCAGCCAATGCTGGGAGACCGGGCAGCACGATCTCACGCCGTGGTATCAATACAGCCTGAGCGTGCTCATCTACGCCTATCGTGAGTTCGAGGCGCGGGTGGGGGAACTGCTCACCTCGCGCGGCGCTAAAAGCGATGCTGTGCGCGCGGCCATTGCGGCTTTTGCGCCGGGGTATATTTTCACTACGGCAGAATTGGAGCGCCTGTGCCCCACCGTCAGCTACGCTACCATCCGCCGGATTTTGGATGCGTTACGCGCTGAGGGGGTGGTTGATTGTCTGGGACGCGGGCGTTACGCGCAATGGCTAAAGCGATGAGGTTCTTTCAATGCGCTCATGAGCGCGTTTAATGCGCTCATTTGGCCTTTGATGAGCACATTGACGGGGGAAATTGAACGAACAATCGGGACTGAGGACTCATTGTCCTGCGCGTCACCTCGGAAGCCTGCGCCCACGACCTCGTCGTCTGCCTCGACGCGCGGCTGCATCCCGCCACCGTCGCGGCGCTCGACCTGCGGACGAACGACGTGCTGGTGTGTCTCGACAGCGCCCTCACGGATGAGGACAAGCTGCGTCTGGCGGACAAGGGCCAGGTAAGGGTGATTTGAGAGGGGAAGCTACCAACTTCCTTGTGTCTTCGATCTCTTGAATGAGAAACGGCAATGAGTTGTCCACGCTGGATACTCACTACCGTAGAGCGTAGGACAGCCGGGTAGGTTTCTTGCAGCGTGTAGATGAAGTGTTCGTATTCAGCCAGGGACGAAAACGGCTTCACGGCGCGCCGTCCGGGTCATAACATTGTTGATGGATTGGTGTTCGGCTTGCAAACGGGCTATAGCGGAGCGATATTGGGCGCGGAATTCTTGCAGTACTTCGTACCCACTGGCCCACGCCGTCCAATCGCGCACCCAGGTATCATCTGGTGGTTCTTCGCCATTGCGATAGGCTTCATAGAAAACGTCGGATAGCATCGCATATTTGCGTTCATACGTGCGAATTTCGTCTTCCAAGATGTGAATATCGTGTAACAGATCGTTAAGATTCATTTCGGGCCTCCACTGCTCTTATTATAACGCAGATGGGCCGGACAATCAACCAAAAGGGACTCATATTATGCCGCAAGAACTGCGTTTACAATTCGATCCCAACCAACCGCACCAACTGAATGCGGTGGAGAGCGTGGCGCGGCTTTTCGAAGGGTTGCCGCGCTTCACCGCCGCCGTCCCCGGCGCGTTTGCTTTGGGGGACGACGTTGTCCCCAACCTGCCGCGCTTCGAGACGCTTAACGAAACCTGGCTCTACGACAACCTGCGCGCTGTACAACAGGAGAACGCTATCGGCACGGAACTGGTGAGCACGCTGGCCGTGGACGAGGGCCTGGCGCTGGAAGGCGCGGGCGACGAATCGTGGCGTTACCCGGCCTTCACCGTGGAGATGGAAACCGGCACGGGCAAAACCTACGTCTACCTGCGCACGATCTACGAGCTGCGCCAACGCTACGGCTTCAGCAAATTCATCATCGTCACGCCAAGCATCGCCATCTACGAGGGCGTCATCAAAAACGTCAAGATCACGCGCGCCCACTTCCGCGCTCTCTTCGGCAACGAGACGGTCAACCTGATCGAGTACGACGGCAGCCGCCTGAGCCAACTGCGCGCCTTCGCGGCGTCCACAGCGGTGGAGATACTGGTTATCACACTGGATTCGTTCAACAAAGCGTCCAACGTCATCTTCAAACCCTCGGAGAAACTGCCCGGCGAGCGGCTGCCCTACCAGTTCCTCCAGGAGACGCGCCCCATCCTCATCCTGGATGAACCGCAGAATATGGAATCGGAAAAGGCCTACGCCGCGCTGCGGACCTTGCATCCGCTGTTCGCCCTGCGCTACTCGGCCACGCACCGCACCAGCCCCAACCTCGTCTACCGCCTCACCCCTTTCGACGCTTACCGCCTCAGCCTGGTGAAGAAAATCCAGGTCTACGGCGTCACCGAGCGCGACAACTTCAACCAGCCGTTCCTGGCGCTCCAGGCCATCGTCCGCGCGGGCGGATTGAGGGCGCAGGTGCTGGCCTACGTGGAAGAACACGGCCGGCTGCGCGAGACCACCCTCACCCTCAAGCACGGCGACGACCTGTACGCCCGCACGCGCCGCGATGAGCATCAAGGCGGCTACATCGTGGCGGACATCAACGCGGCCGGCGGCTTCGTCGAGTTCGAGAACGGCCTGCGGCTCAACCTCAAAGAGACCATCGGTCCCTCGCGCCCCGAAATCTTCCGCGCTCAGATCCGCAAGACGCTGGAACAGCATATGGAGATGCAGGCGCGGCTGGTCGGGAAGGGCCTCAAAGTGCTCTCGCTCTTTTTCATCGACCGCGTCGCCAACTACACCGCGCGGGACGGCCTGATTCGCCGCATCTTCGACGAGGAGTACGAGAGATTGCGGGGGCGCTTCCCGTTCTACGCCGGCTTGCGGGCCGACCAGGTGCGCAGCGCCTACTTCGCCCAAAGCAAGCCGAAGAAGGGCGAAACTGAGGGTGAGGCGCTGGATACCGAGAGCCGCAACCAGGCCGAGCGCGACGCCGAAAAGGCTGCCTTCGCCCTGATTATGCGCGACAAGGAACGCCTGCTGTCCTTTGCGGAACCGGTGTGCTTCATCTTCGCGCACTCCGCGCTCAAAGAGGGGTGGGACAACCCCAACGTCTTCCAGATTTGCACCCTCAACCAGACCGTCTCGGAGATCAAGAAGCGCCAGGAAATCGGGCGCGGCCTGCGGCTGGCGGTGAACCAGGCCGGCGAGCGCGTCTTCGACGACGACGTGAACGTGCTCTCCGTCATCGCCAACGAGAGTTACCAGTCCTATGCCGCGCGGCTGCAAGCGGAATACGTCGAGGCCGGTCAGGCTCCGCCGCCCAAACCGACGAACGCCGCTCGCGTCAAGGCGCAGCGCAACGACGCCATCTTCGCCGGCCAGCAGGCGTTCCGCGACTTCTGGGCCAAACTGCAACGGCGCACCACCTACCGCATTGCCGTGGATACTTCCGCGTTAGTCGTTGAGTGTGTCGAGCGCATCAACGCCAAGGCCATCCCGCAGGCTGTCATCGTCATCGAACGCGGCGGGTTCGTCGTCACCGAGTACACGCTGGCCCTGCTGAGCGTGGGCAGTGAGATCTGTAAGTTGCGCTTCGCCAAGAAGGATACACTCGGCGACGAAAGCGTCATCACCCAGACCTGCGCCCTCCACGCCGACCTGGCGAAAACGCTCAAAGACGAGCGGCTGCGCGGCTACAAAATCGTGGAGATCGTGGAGGACGGCGACAACTCGCGCGTCGTCTTCGGCAACGGGCAGAAGCTCTACAAATATGCGCCGCTTCAATTCCAGAGCGAGCAGGGTCAGAAGCCCAAGGAGCGCGCCCTGCTGACGCCCCACGAGCGTTATCCGGTCTTCAACCTGCTGGAGCGCGTCGCCGCGGCCACGGGCCTCACGCGGCCCACGGTCAACGCCATCTTCCAGGGCTTGAGCGCGCGCAAGAAGGAGGCGTTCTTCGCCAACCCGGAGGGCTTCGCCGGGCTGTTCATCGCCGAAGTGACCAATGCGCTGGCGGATCACGTCGCCGCGCGCATCCAATTCACCGTGGACCGCGCGCCTTCGGAGTGGGGCTACGACCTGGAAGACCTCTTCCCGCCGGAGCGCGAGTTCCCACAGCGGGAACTGGTTCCGGCGTCGGCGGCGGGCCTGTACGATCAGGTGCAGGTGGATTCGGAGGTCGAGGAGCGGTTTGTGCGTTATCGCCTCAACGACGACGGCGAGGTGCTGTTCTACTTCAAATTCCCGCCGCGCTTCAGCATCGAATTCCCGCGCATCATCGGCAACTACAACCCCGACTGGGGCATCGCGCGCTACAGCCCCGACCGGCGTGTGATCCTGGAACTGGTGCGCGAGACGAAAGGCGCAGAGGAACTGGACACCCTGCAATTCCCGCACGAAAAGCGCAAGATCGACTGCGCGCGCAGACACTTCGCGGCGGTCGGCGTGGACTTCCGCGTCGTCACAGACCAGGCCGTAGAGTGGTGGCGACCGGAGATCGCAGCGGAGCAGGGGGGGCCGAGGGAGTGAGGCGTTGAATGGACGACACGCTCCCAGCCCCGTCTCTGGGGACTAGAAATCCGGTTTTTAGGGAAAAACCGGATTTCTTCCGAGGCAGTATATGCGGGCGGGCGCTAAAGCGCCTCGCCAAACCCACAAAGCCCTCCGGTCTCGATGCCCGCTTGGGCTGGATCACAATCCAGCCCCGTGCGTTGCTTGAGGTAGCAAGGACGCGATAGTGGGCAATGTGGTATAATTGATGTAAATGGAAAGGAGAGGGATGATGACGACAGTACAGGTTTCGTTGAAATTCCCGCGAAGTGTGCTTTCGGCTTTGCGTGAAGATCCAGAAAGCTTCGTCTCTGAGATGCGTCTTGCCGCAGCGGTCAAATGGTACGAAATGCGCACGCTCTCGCAGGCTAAAGCTGCCGAAGTCGCTGGATTGTCACGCGGGGAATTCCTCACCGCGTTGGCGCGTTTTGGCGTGTCTCCCTTTCAGTACGATGCGGACGAGATTATAGCGGAGGTTATAAGTGACTGAAAGGTGGGTATTGAATGCCTCGCCGCTAATTGCTCTGGGGAGAATTGGGTATACCCATCTATTTAGCGAATTGGCTACAGATATAGCCATACCTCGTGCGGTAGCTGAGGAGATCGAAACTGGTTCCACCAACGACCGCGCTTACCTCACGTTGAAAGACAATGCTCAGTACATTGTAGAGACGCACTTCGTTCCAGAGGTTCTCGCCTGGGATCTGGGGGCTGGTGAAACTGCGGTCATTTCGTATGCATTGTTACAGCCTGGGTGGAAAGTTGTTTTGGATGATGCTATGGCCCGGAAATGCGCGCGCAGCTTTGACCTGCAAACCAAAGGTACGCTCGCTGTAGTCATCCTGGCGAAACAGCGCGGGTTGGTTACCTCGGCAGCCGCCGTATTACGTCAGTTACTGAAAGCTGAATTTCGCTTGGATGAAAAAGTAATTCGTGAAGCATTGATACACACCGTAGGCGAAATGTGGGATTAATACTGCACCCCTGACACAACTGCATCTCAGGGCCTGACAAGTTCGATAGACTTGCCAGGCCTTTTTGTTCTGCTGTTCGGTTGCTATAGTCTCCAATTATCCACCGGATCGGCCTTCTCGTGTTCGCGGGCGCAATCGGCAGAGATGATCTTGGCGTAGCGCTGCACCATCTCCAACGATGTGTGACCGAGGAGCGCCTGGAGGGTGAACAAATCGCCGCCATTGCGCAGGTAGTGGGTAGCAAAGGTGTGGCGGAACTTGTGCGGATTGGCCTCCACGCTGGCGCGCTCGCCGATGCGATGAACCAGCTTCCACAACACATCCCGCGTCAGCGGGCGTGGCGCATCTTCTGGCCCTACCGTGAAGATGGTGTCATCTTGTTTGAGGGTTTTCATCTGCGGGGTGAGGTAGCGCCACAGGGCCCGCCCGGTGGACTTCCCGAAATGCACGACGCGCTGCTTCTTACCCTGTCCACGTCCCTTGCCGGCGACCGTGATGCTGCGCTGCGTCATATCGATGTCACGCAGGCGAATATCACACAGTTCGCTGGCGCGGATGCCGGTGGACAGCAAGAGCAAGATGATAGCCTGATCCCGGTCTGCCGTGCTGCGCTCGTTGGTCTTGTCCTCACGATTGTGCCAGGCGCGGGACTCTTTGCGCGCTTTCAGCATATCGTGTATCTGCTCACGGGTGAACGTCTCGATGATCGGGGCATCGGCCTCCGGGCGTTCGATGGTGTGAAAGATGTGTGTGGAAGCCAACTCGATGCCGGGCGAGATTGCCCAGGTGTAGAGGGCGCAGAGATCGGTGTGGATGTTGAGCAACGACTTCTGCGAGAGGGGCCGTGGCTCGCGCCGGGCGACGCCCTCACAGGCGCTGATGTAGTCGTCGCGCAACCAGGCCATGAAGGCCACCCAATCCCGGCGCGTGAGATCGGCGAAGTAGGGATCGGAATCATCTGGGCGAGTGGTCTTCAGCCACAGCGTAACTTTGCTGAAGGTGACGCGGTAGTTGCGAATCATGTTCGCGCTCTTGCTGGCGGCTTGCTTGTCGAGGATAAAGCCGTCGAAGGCTTGGGACAGCGTGATCTTTTTCATCCGCGTGGTCTTCTTTCTGAATAAGGGTTCCGCGAATTCCAGGAACAGTTTCCGAGAATAGACGCGGGGCTTTTTTTACTCAGAAAGAGGGCCGAGCCGTGAGGTCAGCAATTTTACACAATGCGCGAAAATCGCCTACCGGAGTCCTCACGGCTACCCCAAAATGCCGAGCCGTGAGGACGGAGGTCGGGGCGTAGGGATTTGAACCCTAGACCTCACGGACCCGAACCGTGCGCGCTACCAAACTGCGCTACGCCCCGAACACTAGGGATTATACCGCAGTTCAGCCTTTTGACAAGCGCCCCGTGGTTCTTGCCCTTTTTTTCGATGCTGTTATGATAGCCCCATCTACGACTGGAGGTGGACGTGTGACACTGTGGCAAGCCATTCTCTTGGGCATCTTGCAAGGCGCGACAGAGTTTTTACCGGTGAGTAGTTCTGGACATCTGGTGATTGTACCGTATCTGTTGGGATGGCCTGATCCTGGTCTGGCGTTGGATACGATCCTACATCTGGGGACGCTGGTAGCGATTCTCGTCTACTTTTGGGGCGACCTGTGGCGCTTGCTGCGCGCGGCGTTGACGAGCCTGCGCAAACGCCGGTTGGATGACCCGGATGCGCGCCTGGCCTGGGCGCTTGTCGTGGCGACGATCCCCGGCGCGGTACTCGGCGTGCTGTTGGAGGACTTTTTTGAGCAGCTTTTTGGTATGCCCAAAGCTGCTGCCGGTTTTCTGCTGGTGACGGCGGCATTGTTGCTCATTTCGGGGTATTTTGCCAAGCGCGAATTGCCCCTCACGGCGATGTCCTGGTGGCACGCCTTGTGGATTGGCCTGGCACAGGCGCTGGCGATTGTACCCGGTCTCAGCCGTTCCGGTTCGACGATTGCCGCCGGGCTGCTGCTCGGTTACCGCCGCGAAGACGCGACGCGTTTCAGTTTCCTCCTCGCCGTGCCGATCGTGCTCGGTAGCGGGCTGTATCAAGTCTACAAGCTGCTGCGCGCCGGTATGGGTGTGGTGCAGCTCCAAATTTTCGGTGTTGGCTTTATTGCGGCAGCCATCACTGGCTACATAGCCATCGCCGGTTTGTTGATGTTGGTGCGGCGGCGCAGTCTGTGGCCGTTTGCCCTCTACTGCGCTGTGTTCGGCATGCTGGTGTTGACCGGAGTGCTCGCGTGAAGCGTCGGATCGCCGTGTTGCTGGCGTTGACCGTTGTGTTAGCGGCGTGTATGTCACCTGCCGCTCTGGTCCCCACACCAGCATTGCAGCCTGCCCCGGTCACGCCCCAGATCATCCAGATCGCGTGCCCGGAGAGTCTTGTGCCCATAGTGATGGCGCTGGGGACTGCTTATCAACGTGAGGAGCTGGCGGCACAGATTGTGGTCGTCGAACGCGCCGATGAACTGGCCCTGCACGCTCTCACGAACGGCGACGCCGATATCGCGGCGCTCACCTGGCTGCCCACGACCGCACCGGAGAACGCGTGGCGCGCCACTTTCGCCCGGGATGGGCTGGCGGTGATTGTCAACACGGGCAACGGGCTTCCAGGTTTGACGCTGGAACAACTGCGGCAGCTTTTTGGCGGGCGTGTCGAGGATTGGGCCTCGTGGGAAGGCTTGCCCGGGCCGCCCCAGATCATCAGTCGGGAAGAAGCCTCCGGTGACTTCGACTTCTTTCAGGCCCGCGTGATGCACGATGCGCGTGTCACCTTGACGGCGCTGCTGGCTCCCACCAGCCTGGCAGCACGTGAGTCGGTCGGCCAGGAGCCACTGGCTGTGGGATACTTGTCGACGGCCTGGTTAGAGGGACAGGTACGCGCGCTGGCGATAGAGGGCGTGCCGCCCGCGCCGGAGACGATCAGCGCTGGACTCTATCCGCTCTCGCGCGAACTCTCTTGGGTGACGTTGGGCGAACCGCAGGGCTTGGCGCGCGCCTTCATCCAATGGACGCTCACCCCGCCAGGCCAATCCATCGTCTCTGCCCAAAGTTTCGTTCCTATCCTGCAGTGATCTTCTCTCCGTAATTCATAACTCGTAATTCGCAACTCGCAACTCGCTCATTCGTCCCCATTGTAGAACCGGTACACCAATTGCCCGATCGTGGCAAACGTCGGCGCGCTCTCATCCCAGACCAGCCAGGCCGGTTGGTACAGGTAGACCGTCAGCACGAAGTCGGCCTGCGGACCGTAGACGAGTGCGACGTTGGCGTGGGTGGCGCCGGACCAGCCGTGTTTGTGCGCGATGCGCGTCCCCACGGGCATCCCCGCCGCCAACAACGGATTGATCGAATTCCGCGTCAATTCTGTGAGGATGTCCTGACATTCCATTGCCGTGATCTTCTGCGGATAGACGGCACGCAGGAGTCCGCCGTCCTGTGCGCCATAATACAGCCCCTCTAACAGCAATCCCATTTCGATCGGCGTGGTTTGCATGGCTGGATCGGGATTTGTGTTGATCGCGCTGCGCGGCGCCACCAGGTTGGCGATGTCCGGCGGGATGGTTGTCAGCGGCACGTCGTAGGGTGTGGCGATGAAGGTATTGCCCAGGCCCAGACTCCACAAAAGATCGGTCACGCGCAGCGCGCCACTGTAAGCATCCCCGCTGCCAATCTGCGCCAGCAGCAGATTCGCGGCAGCGTTGTCGCCCTCGGCGAACAGTGTGTTGAGGCGCCCCGTCATTGCGGTGTCTGGCGCTTCGTCGAGCGTGGCGTATAGCGTCATGGCGATAGGGATTTTGAGCGTGCCCGCAGCAGAAAAAGACACTTCGCAGTTGTAGCAGAACTCCTGCCCGCGCCGTAAGTTTTTCGCAAAGATACCTGCCACGCCGGTGAAGTCGCCCAGTGCGGCATTGAGCGCCTCACGCAGGATGTCGATGGAGGTTTCCGGCGCGGGTTCGACCTCAACGACCAGATGGACCTCACGCTCCTGCGGCGCAGCAGCAAGGATTGCTTTGATCAGCCGCGGCAGCGAGGCCTCGACATCCAGTTTGGTCCCGTCTTGCGGGGGACGGAACGTTCCCGCTTCCGACAGCAGCACCGCTTTTTGTGGTGGATGGTCATATTTTTGCGCTGTCCGCGCCAGGAACGCATTCACCCGCTCGCGCGAGTAATTGACCACAGCGGTAACTGCCTGCACTTCCGGTTCGCGTTGCAGCAAACGGTCCGCCAGATAGGTGATGAACCCCTGGACCCCACCACGCGAGGCGAGAACGGCATCCAGATTTTGGGTGGTCGTCTCCATATCGACCGACAATTCCACCATCTCCGGCAGCAAAAGCGGAGTGAGTTTGCTGCCGTAGTAGACCGTGATGGGACGAGTATAGGCCTGGTCGATGGCGTCCAGCGCTTGCTCGCGCGTCATCCCCCCCATCGGCAGTCCGTTGATCACGAGTCCGGGCGGCAGCATCGTCTGACTCGATTTCCAGGTGGTGTATACCCACGCACCACCGAGGATGAGCACGGTCAGCAGGATGAACAGCAGCCATAAAATCCCGTAGCGCCTTTGTCTCAAAGCAGCCTCATTTCGATTCCTGATGTTCTCTCTCGGGGATAACGCAAGTATAATGGAGTTGGCAGAGACGTCAAACTCCTTGTTTTCGACAATAAAAAGAACCGGACTATAATTGTCTGTATCAGAGTAACTTGCCTGGCATAGCATTCTCGTTCAAGCCAGAAATGTTGTACCATTCATATCCTCCGCAAGGCTGGTCACAGAAAAGGAGCTCGTTATGGAGTCGATCGAAAACTTGTCTTTTGAAGCGGCTATGGCTGAGTTGGAGTCCGTTGTCGAAAAGCTGGAGGACGGGACGCTCGATCTTCAACAGACAGTGCTTCTCTACCAGCGCGGACGCGCGTTGGCGGCGCATTGTCAGAGCCTCCTGGATACAACCGAATTGCGTATCCAACAACTGGTTCCCGATGACGCTGGTGGTCACACGCCCGCCCCCTTTGACGCAGGAGTGTAGCATGGGATTTGAATTCTTGCCCTATCTCTTGACCGCGATTCCCGGCACGGTGGTCTACCACCTGTTGGTGCTGCTTGGCCTGTTGCCGGCAGCGGGCATCGTGCTGACCGAATGGCGGCACACGCACAACGTCGAATTGAAGCCCTATCTCACGGCGTTAGGCGGCGTGATGGCGATTCACCTGCTGTCGGCGATGCTGGCTCCCTTCCATGTGCATACCGAATCCGTCATCACCATTGCCAGCGCGCCTTTTCTGTATGCTGGCGGACTGCTGTCGATCTTGCTGTTGGTGTGGGCCTTTGGGTGGCGGATCTGGGAACGACGGAAACGTGATTTTCTGAGTGTGTTGTTGGTGGGCTGGGGGGCGCTTTTGGTGATTGCCTCAGTGCTGTGGTGGGCTGACGCCTTCAGAATGCCCCTGACCTACAATACACATTCGTGGCAGGTTCCCATGTGGTATGCGCTTTCGGCTGTGGCGGCTTTTGGGGGAGCGGTGATTTTCTTCCGCGCCAAGAGCCGGGGTGCTGAGATGCAAGCGGCGTTCATTTTGCTGTTGCTGGGTCTGGGGGCCGTGCTGGGACTGTTGGGATCGCTGGTACTGGGCCCACCGTTGGCCCTCGGCGAGGGCCTGGGCCGGTTGTGCGCGTTGGTGGGGTATCCTCTCTTTTCCCTGTTACTCTACCGTTCGGTGCTGCTGGATCTGGCCTCCTACCGGCAAGACTTGCACGATCTGAGTGAAGAGGCGCTGCGCCAAAGCCAGGAGTTGTTGTTTCTCATCGAAGCCACGCGTTCCATCGGCGAGCAACTCGACCTGCGCGGCATGTTGGAGCGGGTGGTCGACAGCGTGGCGATGGCATTGCGCGCCGATGCGGTCGCCATTTTGCTGACCGACGAATATGACCCGGATATCCTGCACCTGGTGGCGCTCTATCGCGTCCTCGGCGCCAAGACTGAAGTCCCGCAGGAGATCGCACTGGGCGACTACCCGAACCTCAAATTCGCTTTGCGCAAACAGCCGTTGCTTTTTGGCCCGGAAGAGGAAATCGTGCAATTGCGTTCGCTCTTCGAGTTGCTCGGCGTCGCGGAACGAGGCCCGCTGCTGATTCAACCGTTGACGCGCCAGGAGCGGGTGACGGGTGTCCTCGTTGCCTATAACGCACCGTCGAAGCCTCAATTCACGTCAGAGCAGGAGTTGCTGGCGACGACGATTGCCGTGCAAATTGCCGGCGCGGTGGAGAACCATCGCCTGTACGGCGCGCTGGCGGCCAAGGCGCAGGAGTTGAGCCAGTTGCTCAAAGTGCGTGAAGCCGAACTGCGCCGCGAAGAAGCCATTCTGGAAAGCATGGCCGAGGGCATTCTCGTCTCCGACGCTGAAGGGCGATTCATCCTCCTCAATCGGGCGGCCGAGCGGATTCTGGAGGTGCGGCGTGAGGATGTGCTCAACAAACCGGTGCGGGATGTCCTGTCCTCACCGACCCTGAAAAGCGAACTTGATCCTGAGGCGCTCGTGAGTCTGAACCAGCTTTTTGAGACTATGTTTGCACTGGGTGACCGGCATATCCGCGTCAGCGCTGCGCCCGTGCTTTTGAACAATGTCGAGCGCCTGGGTGTTGTCGCCATCCTGCAGGATATCACGCGCGAGTACCTGGCCGAACGCGCGAAACGCGAGTTTGTCGACAGCATCTCGCACGAACTGCGCACCCCGCTCACTGCGATCAAGGGATACACCGAGGTGATGCTCTCTGGTATGGTGGGGGAACTGCCATTGGCGTACCAACAATTCATGGGCGTCATCCGTGAGAATACCACCCGCATGGCTTCGCTAACCGACAACATTATCTCCGTGGCGGAGATCGAAAAAGGGCGCGTGGGCTTGCATTATCAGAAAGTGGACGTCCCTGCACTGGTCCATGAAGTCATCAACCGCTACCGCGAGCGGATCGAAGAGCGCTTGCTCACTGTGAACATGGATTTGCCCGATGATCTGCCACTCGTCGAAGCGGATCCCAACCGGCTGCGGCTCATTCTTGACAACCTGTTGAGCAACGCGATCAAATTCACCTATCCAGATGGACAGATTACCGTCGGCGCGCGGGCGATTTACGGCACGCTCGGCCAACCGACCTATTACTCGATTTGGGTCTCCGACACCAGCATTGGCATCCCACTGAGTGAGCAGGCGTTGATCTGGCAGCGCTTCTACCGGGCCGACAATCCGCTAAGTCTGGAAGCTGGTGGCCTGGGCATTGGACTGACCATCGTCAAAGCCCTGGTTGAGGCGCACGGCGGGCGGGTCTGGGTTGACAGTGCTCCCGAAATGGGCAGTACCTTTACCGTGCTGTTGCCGATCGTCCGCAGCCAGGGCTTCGAGGTGACCGCGTGAGCGCGCGCGCGGCTTACGTGCGTTTGTGGCGCCAGGAAGGAACGGCGCTGCCATTGCGTGCGCGGCGTTGTGACACCTTCCTCTGCCGTCTGCGCGGTCTCACCTTTCGGCGCTCGTTAGCCGACGATGAGGGGCTGCTGTTCGTCGAAAGTGCGGAGAGCCGTGTGGCGACGTCGATCCACATGTTCTTCGTTTTCTTTTCCATCGGCGTGATATGGATGGCGGCGGATGGCACTGTGGTGGATGCGCAGCTAGCCAAGCCATTTCGTCCCTACTACGCGCCACGCGCGCCCGCCAAGTATTACCTGGAAGGGGTGCCCGCGTTGCTGTCGTGGGTACAGATCGGGGAGCGGCTCACGATTGAAGCGGAGTGAGGTTATCTTCGCGATGATTCGACGCTTTCCTCGCTGCGTTGTGACGTTCTCCAGGGCGGCCTGTTGCGTGTTGCTGCTGTCGCTGCTTCTCTGTGCGAGCGGTTCGCCATCCCAGATTGCGTCGGCGCAAAAGATGTCGCCCACCTATCTCGTACAGCCTGGTGACACGTTGGCCTCCATTGCAGCGCGTTTCGGCGCCGACGTACTCACCTTGCAACACCTCAACGAACTTCAGGACCCACGTCACATCTACCCTGGGCAAACGTTGCTGCTCCCGGCGCTGCCGGGGAATAGTGTGCGCCCCTGGATACTCTATTCCGCAATGCTAGGCGATACGTTGGATGCGCTGGCGCAACCGGCGGGGTTGACGTGGGAAGAGGCTGCGCGCAGCAATCGTCTGCTCAATCCCGGCCTGCTGCGGGCGGGGCAGGAGCTCTATCTCCCGGATACCGAGCCTGCGCGCGTCATCGCTGCCGCGTCCCCAGACGACACCCGGCTGGCATTGGCGCTGCGTTACGATGTGCCTTACGGAGCGGCGTTGCGCTTGCACCCACAACCCTTATACGCCGGTGCGCTTTTCTTGCGTCCGGGAGATGGCGCCACGCCGCGCCTACCCTATCCCATTGTTGCCTTGACGATGACGCCGCAGCCTGTCGCGCGCGGACAGACGGCAGTGCTGACCCTCGAAACCGCGATGCCTGTGGCGTGCACGGTGACCTTCCAGGAAGTGACCGAATCGTGCTACGCGCAGAATGGTAGCCGCCTGTCCGCCTTTATCGGCGTGCCGGCGCTGCTGGCTCCTGGCGCTTATGATGTTGCCGTCCATGTTCAAGCGCTAGATAGAGTGGTGGACGTGACATTACCCTTTGTCGTCGCGCCGGGACGTTACGATTACGAACGCCTCGACCTGCCTGCGGACCGGCAATCGTTGCTTGACCCGACACTCTCGCAACAAGAGCGTGTCAAAGTCGCTGCACTGCGCAAGTTACGTTCGCCGGAGCGGTTTTGGGAGTTCCCTTTCCGGTATCCTGTGCAGGGGCCTGTGACTTCTTACTACGGCTCGCGGCGGTCGTATGGCTACGGCTTTGGCAGCTACCACGAAGGCACAGACTTCCGCGTCGAAATCGGCGATCCGGTCTATGCGCCCGCTTCTGGCGTCGTGATCCTGGCGGAGCCGCTGGTGGTGCGCGGCAGAGCGATCCTGATCGATCACGGGTGGGGCATCGTCACCGGCTACTGGCACCTCTCGCGCATCGACGTGACGGTGGGGCAATCTGTGACGCAGGGCGAGATCATTGGCGCGGTCGGCAATACCGGCCTCTCCACCGGCCCGCACCTGCACTGGGAGTTGTGGGTCAACGGCGTGTCGGTCAGTCCCTTGCAGTGGGTGTATGGCTTTTCGGAAGCGGGTTTGTCAACGGATTGAACGGATGGAACGGATTTTTCGATTGCGTGATTATCACCGTGAAGGCTGGGACATCCGCTATTTCGAGCGCGTGGATTCGACGAACACCGCGCTGCTGGAGGCGGGTCGGCAAGGCGCGGCTGCGGGGCTGGTGTACGTCACCGATGAGCAGAAGGCAGGCCGGGGGCGTCTGGATCGTCGTTGGATCGCCCCACCGGGAACGTGCCTGCTGCTATCGCTGCTCTTTCGCCCGCCGGAGCCGTTTACGTATCACGCGCCGCGCCTCACGATGCTCTGTGGGATGGCGATGGCCGACGCGGTGGAGACCGTGTCCGGCATCGCTGTACAACTCAAATGGCCCAATGACCTCATCATCACGCGCGATGAAGAGTGGCGCAAAGTCGCCGGAATGTTGAGCGAAATCGGCAGCGGTGCGGATAACCGGCCTTTCCTGGTCGTTGGCATCGGCCTGAACGTGAACGTGCCTGTCGAACTGCTGCCTGACCTGGCCCCTAACGCGACGAGTCTGTTGGTCGAGGGTAAGCAACCGGTCGAGCGGACAGCCCTGTTGGATGCTTTCCTGGCTTGCGTAGAAGCCTATCGTGCTGTGTTACGAGCTGGAGACGATGTGCTTCCCTTATGGCGAGAGCGCCTGGCGTGGATAGGTCGCGCCGTCCAGGTCCACACCCCCACCGGCAGCGTGACCGGCATCGCCGAGGACGTGGACGAGACGGGCGCGCTGTGGCTGCGGCTGCCCGACGGCAGCCGCCAGACCTTCTCCGTCGGCGATGTGAGTTTGCGCGTTTGATTTCTACCTGGGTGGGCTATAATTAACGTGCTAACGTTCCAACCAGTTTCTTCGAGGAGTATAGAATGCGTTATGTAGTGATTTCCGATATTCATGGCAATTCTCCCGCGCTCGAGACGGTGTTGGCGGACGCGCAACCCTTCGATGCGATTCTCTGTCTTGGCGATGTGGTGGGCTATGGGCCGAATCCCAATGAATGTGTGGAGCGCCTGGAGGACTTTCCCTTCACATGCATTGTCGGCAATCACGACTGGGGGGCGATTGGTCGGGCGGATTTGCTCATCTTCAACAATGATGCGCGCCAGGCGCTTTATTGGACGCAGCAGGAATTATCTTTGGAAAATCGAGACTTCCTCTCGAATTTGCCGCCGACTGTGCCAATGGACAATTTTATGCTGGCGCACGGCAGTCCTCGCGAACCAATTTGGGAATACCTGGTGGATGCGCGTTCAGCCAGGGACAATTTCATGATGTTCGATTTCCAGGTGGCATTGGTCGGCCATACCCACCTGCCCTTGGCGCTCGAATGGGCGGAGGGTCCTAAACAAGCGCGGATTCTCCTGCCCGACTGGGAGACCCCGCTATCCTTGACCGGGCGGCGGCTGATTCTCAACCCGGGCAGCGTGGGCCAGCCGCGTGACGGCGATCCGCGCGCCAGTTACGCCATCCTCGACGCCGAGGCGATGACGTGGGAATTCCGGCGCGTCCCCTACGCGGTCGAAATCACGCAGGAGCGCATGCGCGCCCGTGGCCTTCCGCAGCGTCTTATCGACCGTTTGCAGATGGGACGTTGAACGCCGCTTTGGAACTTTACTGCGCGGCCCGCCGTCTTGATTGTAGATTGAACTGAGGAGGAAATCTATGAAATACAAAGTGATAGCTCTATTTTTGATCCTGATGCTGATGGCTACAGGGTGCGCAACACCTTCTAAATATGTGGCTGCGCCGACGTCCGCGCCGTCGATGGAAGAACATCGGGCCTATGGTGAGGCTGCTGGCAGCGTTGCAAACAGCGCTACGGGTGGCAATTCTGCTGCGTGGGCCGGTGAAACACAAGCCAAGATGATCGTTTACACTGCCGAAATGTCGCTCGTGGTCAAAGATTCTGACGTCGCCCAGGAAGACATCACCAAAATGGTCGAAGGAATTGGCGGCTACATCAGCAACTCCAGCAGCTACAATTACAGCGGCGGTCTGCGGCGCATCACGCTCACGCTGCGCCTGCCCGCCGACAAGTTCAACGAGACGATGTCCAATCTGCGGGCGCTGGCGATGGAAGTCACGCAGGAGACCATCGGCTCGCAGGACGTGACCCAGGAGTACGTCGATCTAGGCTCCCGCCTGCGCGCGTTGGAAGCCAAAGCCGAACGCCTGGAAGAGTTGATGGAACAGGCCGAGGATACCGAAGCCGTGCTGGCGGTCTACGAGCAGTTGAGCCAGACGCAGATCGAGATCGAGCAGACGAAGGGCCGCATGCAATACCTGGAACGTTCCGCTGCGATGGCGACGATCACTGTCTCCCTCACGCCCGACGCGCTCTCGCAACCCATCGAGGTAGCCGGATGGCGGCCCGGCGGCGTGGCGAAGGAATCCTTCCAGGCGCTGATCAAGGCCTTCCAATGGTTGATCAACGCGTTGATCCGCATCGTCATTCTCGTATTCCCGATCGCGCTTTTCCTCGGCGGATTGCTCTACCTGTTCATCAAGGGCCTGCGGTTGATCTTCGGCGGTCGCAAACGCGCGCCCAAGACGCCGCCCACTCCGCCTGTCGCAGGCGCGTAATCGCATCAAAAGAAAACCCGATTTTTGTAAAAAATCGGGTTTTTCGTTTTTTATCCCACTTGATAGTTCGGTGGTTCCTTGGTGATGATCACGTCATGCGGGTGGCTTTCGATCAGCCCGGCGTTGGTGATGCGCGTGAACTGCGCCTTTTCGCGCAATTCTTCCAGACTGGCTGCGCCTGCGTATCCCAATCCGCTGCGCAACCCGCCGACCAGTTGGTAGACGTAATCGTGCAGCGGCCCCTTGTACGGCACGCGCCCTTCGACGCCCTCCGGGACGAGCTTGCCGCTGCCGCCCTGCCCCGTGCCGTAACGGTCGCGCCCGTAACCGCGCATCGCGCCCAGGCTGCCCATCCCGCGATACTCCTTGAAGCGTCGCCCGTCGTAATAGACCACCTCGCCCGGCGCTTCTTCCAGCCCGGCGAGCATACTGCCCAGCATCACCACGTTCGCGCCCGCCGCCAGCGCCTTGACGACATCCCCACTGTACTTGATGCCGCCATCCGCGACGATGGACACGCCGTAAGGTTTCGCCGCCGTCGCGCACTTGTGGATGGCGCTGAGCTGCGGCATCCCGGCGCCGGCGACGATGCGTGTGGTGCAGATCGACCCCGCGCCCACGCCCACCTTGATTGCGCTGGCCCCGGCCTTGATGAGCATCTCCGTGCCTTCTGCCGTCACCACGTTCCCGGCGACGATAGGCAGGTCGGGCCACCTATGCCGGATGCGCTCGATAGTATGGATCACGCCCGCGGAGTGCCCGTGCGCCGTGTCGATCACGACGACGTCCAGCCCCATTGGAACCATCAGACTTAGCCGCTCCTCCACGTCCGCCCCGACGCCCACAGCCGCCCCCACCAGCAGGCGCCCTTTGGCATCCTTGGCTGCATTGGGGAAATCTTGCGCCTTCTGGATATCCTTGACGGTAATCAGCCCTTTAAGGACGCCGTCTTCGTCGACCAGCGGCAGCTTTTCGATGCGATGTTTGTGCAGGATGCGCTTGGCTTCGTCCAGTGTGATGCCGATGGGCGCGGTGATGATGTCCTCCGCCGTCATAAACGCCGTCACCGGCTGGTTGAAGTCCTTCTCATCCACAAAACGGAAGTCGCGGTTGGTGATGATGCCGACTAGATGGTTGTTCTCGTCCATAATCGGCACGCCGCTGATGTGATACGTGGACATAATCTGCTCGGCATCGCCCAGCAGCGCCGTCGTCGGCAGGGTGATCGGATCGACGATCATCCCCGATTGCGACCGTTTGACCTTGGCGACTTCAGCGGCCTGCTCTTCCGGCGAAAGGTTGCGATGGATGATCCCCAAGCCGCCTTCCCGCGCAATCGCAATCGCCAGCGGCGCTTCGGTGACGGTGTCCATCGCCGCCGAGAGGATGGGAATATTCAGCGTGATGTTCGGTGTCAGCGCGGCGCTGACGCCGGTTTGATCGGGCAGAACTTCGGTGTAACCCGGTACGATGAGGACATCATCAAAAGTCAACGCTTCGAATTTCTTGAAAATTGTTTCATTCATAATGCCCGCCTCCTTGATTTGCTGGTTGCCTGATGCCCGGGGACCCCCATATAGACTGGGCCGGACAAGTATAAATTCGATCTATGATACCAGAAGCGCGATGAAGTGCAACTTGAACAAACTCATTGCACCATCTTGACGAATTCAACACTTACGATTATCGTAACTATTCAGCCTTGAGGTGGGACGCACTTAGCTGAACCCAAAACGGCAATTTTTGCGCTGCCTACTGTGATTGCAGGCGTAAAAGTGCGTCCCACCTGAATAGTTACCGATTATCATAATTTTAAGGAGGAACACAATGACCAATACACCTTATCGCGTTGCACCCAATCCAAACGTGGCTCGTTGGATTGAACGTTGTGCGCCACGCCTGGCCGAATTGTCGGAAGAAGATTGGCCGCTGGTGCTGGATTTTGTGGAATATCTGAAACGGCGGCGGAAAACCTTGCGGCAAAAGAACCGTGTCGCAGAAATTCGGGCCGCGGCGCGACGGCGTGCTAAGGAACTTGAATCTATACCGCGTGAGCAAATTGCGGCGCATTTTGACCAAATCGTCGAAGAAATTCGCCAATCTGTGATTGCCAAAGATACTGCCATCGAAGGGGATTGGCAGAGTGACTGAACGCGAACGGTTGCGTGCGGTATTGGATACGAATGTCTTTTACCTTTCTTATGGGCTGTGCGTGGGGATCATCCTTCGGAGTAACCAGCAGATTCAACTTGGCTTACCTGGGCTTTGGCGTACAATGTGAAAATCATATCAGCAATTCAGACTTGACCATCACTTACACAGGAAGGAACTCACATGGACTCAATTCTTGGACACATCGTATACACCGGGACGGACGTGTTGGAAAACGTCTACGTCAACGTTGACGGCAACACCATCGTCAGCCTCACCCCCGAACCGGCGGGGACGCCGGCGGGTGAGTACGCCGTCATCACGCCAGCGTTCATCGACGCGCACAGCCACATCGGGATGATCCGAGCGGGCGAGCCGGGAGCGGAGTCGGAGGCGAACGAGCGTATGGACGCGATGCTGGCCCACGCCGACGCGCTGGATTCCGTGCAGATGGATGACAGCGGCTTCACGGATTCGCTCGAGTCGGGCGTGCTGTACTCGTGTGTGGTGCCGGGCAGCGGCAACATCATCGGCGGCAATTCTGCCGTCATCCGCAACTACGGCAAGAACACCAACGCCGCGCTCATCCGCCGCGCGGGCATCAAGGCCGCCTTTGGCTACAACCCGATGTCCACTCGTGAGTGGAAGGGCACGCGTCCTTTCACCCGTATGGGCGCGCTCGCTATCCTGCGCGCCAAGCTGCACGACGTGCGCCAGAAAATGGCGAAAGAAAAGGCGAAAGAAGACGCCGACGTCACTTATACCGCGGAAGAGATCGTTCTCAAATCGTTGCTCACAGGCGCGGACCGGTTGCGGGTTCACGTCCACAAGAGCGACGATATCGCGGCCTTGCTGCGCTTTGTGGACGAGTTTGGGCTGAGAGTCACCATCGAGCATACCTGCGACGTGCACGAAGTCGAGATCTACCGCGAGCTCAAGGCGCGCGGCATCCCCGTCATCTACGGGCCGATGGACACCCTGGCCTACAAAGTCGAACTCAAACACGAAAACTGGCGCAACATCAAGTACCTGATCGAATCCGGCGTGAAGTTCGGCCTGATGACCGACCATCCGATGGTTTTGCAGAAGATGCTGCTGCACCAGTTGCGCTGGTTCCTGCGAATGGGCTTGAGCAAACAACAGGCGTTGGAGGTCATCACCCGCGTGAACGCGGAAATCCTCGGCATCGACGACATCCTCGGCGCGCTCGAACCGGGCAAGTGGGCGTCGTTCGTCGGCTGGAACGGCGATCCCTTCTCCCTGGAAAGCTATCCGCTCGCTGCTTATGGGGAAGGCAAACTCGTCTACCAGGAAGCGTGAGTGTGAATGATGAATCATGAATCATGATTCATGATTCTCACCGGACCATCTTTGCACACGAGCCACCCGGCAGGAATCTTCGCCGCCTGCCGGGTGGCTGCATCCAACTCGCAACTACCGCAGACGCCCAACCCGCAGCGCAGGTGCGCTTCCCACGAGAACTGGTGCGGCAGATCGTGTCTCTGGCACAGCCGGGCCAACGCCGTCAGCATTGGAACCGGCCCGCACGCATAGACGCAGTCCGGGCGGCGCTCGGCAATCGTCGCCTCGACCGCCTGCGTGACCAATCCCCGCTCGCCGAGCGCGCCGTCCTCTGTTGTAATATGGACTTTCTCAACGGACTGAACGGATTTCAACGGATTATCTGTTTGATCCGTTGAATCCGTTGAGGTAAACGCCTCCGCCAACAGCACATCCTCCGCCGTTCGCGCGCCGATGCAGACCTCTACAGTGTGTCCGGCAGCGAGGCTTGTCCGCGCCAGGAAGAGCAGCGGCGCGACGCCGTAGCCGCCGCCCACGAGCAGGTGATGCTGTCCGCGCAGCGCGAAGCCCTGTCCAAGTGGGCCGCGCACCCACACGCGGTCGCCCACGTTGAGCCGGTGCAGCGCCTCGCTGAACGGCCCCACCGCGACGACCATCAGCGTCAGCGGATCGCCGCCCGCGATACTGAACGGCTTCTCGCCCACATCAGGTAGCCACGCCATCACGTATTGACCCGGCTGTGCGCCGGGCAACGACTTATCGAAGATGAATGTCTTCGTGCGGTAATTTTCTGTGCGGATTTCGGTAATCGTAAAAGTCTGGTGCATAACACCTCGTCAGAATGAACTACGAATCTCCACGAATCAAGAGAAAATTAGCGTAGATTCGTGGTAACTATTCAGCCTTGAGGTGGGACGCACTTAACTGAATCCAAAACGGCAATTTTTGCGCTTCCTACTGTCATTGCAGGCGTAAAAGTGCGTCCCACCTGAATAGTTACGATTCGTGAAGATTCGTGATAGAAAACTACAACGCCAAGCCACGCATCGCGTCCAGTGTCCGGTACCCTTCCTGCGCCATGAACGCCGCCAACTCCGCCGCGATCTCACCCAATGCCTCGACGCCGCGTGTCCACACTGCCGACCCGACGCCGACGGCGGTCGCGCCTGCCATCAGCATCTCCGCCGCATCGCGCCCGGTCGTAATGCCGCCCGTTCCGATGATGGGGACGCGCACCGCCCGCGCGATTTCGTAGACGCAACGCAACGCGACCGGCTTGAGCGCCGGCCCGGAGACGCCGCCCATACGATTGGAGAGCACTGACCGGCCGGCCTCGGCATCGATGAGCATCCCCGGCATGGTGTTGATAGCGGTGATGGCGTCGGCGCCGGCTTCGACAACGGCGGCGGCGATCCGCCCAATATTCGGCACGTTCGGCGCGAGCTTGACGCTGATGGGAATGTCGCCCGCTGCGCGCTTCACTGCCTCTGTGACCGCCGCCGCGCTCTCGCAGGTCGCCGCGAACGGCGTCCCGAACTCGTCGGCGACGTTGGGGCACGAGATGTTGACCTCGATGCAATGCGGGCGCGCTGCCGCGATGCTACGCGCCACGTCGCCGAACTCCGCTGCCGTCCCGGCGAAAATACTGGCGATGAGCGGCACGCCGAGTGGGTCCAGCCGCGCGCGGGCTTCTGCCAACATCTGCGCTTCCTCTTCTGCGCCGGGATTCGTCAAGCCGATGGCGTTGAGCAGGCCGTGATCCCAATCCACAGTGACGGGGTTGGGATGTCCAGCGCGCGGCGTCGGGCCGCAGCTCTTCGCCGTGACCGCCCCCGCACCTGCCCGCGCCACGCGCTCCAACACATCCGCGCTCGTGCCGAGGATGCCGGAGGCGAGCACGGTGGGGTTGCGCAGTTTGAGATTGAGAAACTCACATGTCAAATCGGGCATCTCGTGTCACGCATCAATTTGCATCCACATTCGCATGTTGAACATGGAAAAGCCCTGGTTGGCAAAAAACGTTTGTGCTTTCTCGTTGAAAAACCACGTGTCGATGGCGACGGTCGCGATGCCTTGTTCTCTGGCGAGATCGCGCACGGCCTGGATGAGCGCCGCGCCGTAACCCTGACCCTGGCACGCCGGTTTGACGGAGATTTGATTGATGTAGACGAAGTTCCACGGGTGCATATAGGCGCTATCGGGCCGCCGGGTGACGTGCGCGAAGATGTACCCCACATCTTTGCCGTCGATGCTGGCGATAAAAAAGTAGTTGTTAGGATCGTTCAATTGCTCGGTGACGTAGGGCACGGCAAAGCCTGGATTCGAGACGTGCTTGAAGATGTGCGGCAACGCCGCCGCGTGGACGTTCTGCACATCCATATTGAGCGCCGAGATGCTTTCGACATCGGCCATCGTTGCTAGACGGATTTCCATGTGGCTTATCTCCCCAGCGAATCATGATTCGTGATTCACGCCGCTAAATAGCGTTTTACTGATTCGTATATTGTATCAGAGATGCATTTTTCAGCTCGTAGCGTGTCGAGTATCTGGTCGATGGTGAGGACGGCGTGCATGCGCACTCCTTGTTTCGCCAGCACAGCTTGTCCGCCCATGTTGCGGTCCACGAGCACAACCACATCCTCTATCTTGAGTCCTGCATCTTGCATCGTTCGAATGGCTGTGACGATGCTGCTCCCGGTGCTGATCACATCTTCGATGGCGACGGCCGTTTGCCCTGGCTCGAACGCGCCTTCGATGGCTTGCCCGGTCCCGTGTGCCTTGACCTCCTTGCGCGGGTAGATCATCGATTGGCCCAGGTGCAGCGCGACACCTGCTGCGGTGGGCAGCGCGCCGTAGGGCACGGCGGCGACGTGGTCGAAGGTAAGCTCGCGCACCACATCGGCGTAGGCCGCGACGACGCACCGGAACACGCCTGGGTACGATATCACGCGCCGCAAGTCCACGTAAATGGGCGACGTCTTGCCCGACGCCAGCGTAAACTCGCCGAACCTGACGCAGCCGGCCTCGTATAACGACAAAATTAGGTCAACAGATTTGGCGGATGAAACGGATTTTTTCTCTGTCATCCGTTCGAATCCGTTCGATCCCTTGAGGATGTTCGCCCGTTGCTGGTTGATCGCGTCGCGCAGTTCTTGCGCTGCTGCGCGTGGGTTTCCCGCGTACAGGATGGCGCGCGAAACCGGCACGATGACGCCGCTGCCTTGCGCATCCAACCCGGCGCTTAGGGACGCTTCCACATCGCCCCCCTGTGCGCCGACGCCGGGCGCGAGAATCCAGCGGTCCGGCGCCAGCGCGCGCACGACGGCCAGCGCCTCCGGCTGCGTCGCGCCGACGACGAACCCAAGCTGCGTCTCGTCGCCCCACGTTTGCGCCTGCACAGCGATCCGCTCGAATAGCGGCGGTGCGCCGTGCTGTTGCACTTCCGCCGCCGACGGGTTGGACGTGAAGCACAGGACGAAAACCGCTTTGCTCGAATACGCGAGGAACGGCGCGATGCTGTCTTTTCCCAGATACGGGCTGACGGTGACGGCGTCGGCGTTCAGCCCCTCGAAGACGGCGCGCGCATAGGCTTTGGCCGTGCTGCCGATGTCGCCGCGTTTGGCGTCAAGCAGCACCGGCGCGTCCGCAGCATGGCACGCGGCGATCACCTCACGCAGCGCATCCCATCCTTCCGCGCCATACTGCTCGAAGAAGGCGCTGTTGGGTTTGTAACAGCACACCAGGTCAGCCGTCTGCGCGATGATGTCCAGACAAAACGCCTTCACACGTTTCACCGTCGGTGTGCCCGGTAGAAAATCCGCTGGAAACTTCTCCGCCTCCGGGTCCAACCCCACACACAACAGCGAATCATTCCGCGTGATCGCATCGGTCAACTTGTCTACAAAACACTCGGTCATGTTTAGCTCCTTGATGAGAATGGGTAATGGGTAATGGGTAATGAGTAATGAGTAATGAGTAATGAGTAATGGGTAATGAGTAATGAGTAACCAGTAACGAGTAGCGAGTAACCAGTAACCAGTAACGAGTAACCAGTAACCAGTAACCAGTCACCAGTAACGAGTAACCAGCAACCAGCAACCAGTTACCAATCCCCCCGCGCACCTTGCTACGCCTTCCCCAGAACCGCCGCCAGCAGCGCCATACGCACGTACATCCCGTTTCTCACCTGGCGGAAGTAGGCGGCGCGCGGATCGTCGTCTACGCGATAGTGAATTTCGCCGACGCGCGGCAGCGGGTGCATGACGATCATATTCGGCTTTGCGCGGGTCATCAGTTCGGTGGTGATTTCGTAACAGTCCTTCACTTCTTCATACTGTTTGGGATCGGCGAAACGCTCTTTCTGGATGCGGGTGACGTAGAGGACGTCGGCGTGCTCGATCACGTCGGCGACGTCGTGGGTTTCGCGCACTTTGACGCCCCGATCGATCAACTGGTTCATCAGCGCCATCGGCAGGCGTAGAATGTCCGGTGAGACAAAGCGCAGGCTGATGTCCTCGTATTGCATCAGTAACCGGGTGAGGGAGTGGACGGTGCGCCCGTAACGCAGGTCGCCGAGCATCGCCACCTTCAGCCCGTCGATGTGGCCCAACTCCTGGCGGATGGTGAACAGGTCGAGCAGCGCCTGGGTGGGATGCTCGCCCGCGCCGTCGCCCGCATTGATGATTGGGACGGCGGCGTAGTCCGCCGCCAGCTTTGCCGCCCCAATCTCCGGATGGCGCAGCACGATAAGGTCGGCGTACTGTTCGAGCGTGCGAATGGTGTCCGGCAGGCTTTCCCCCTTGCTGACGCTGCTGAACTGCACACCCTGGGTGATCGGGATGATGCCGCCGCCCAACCGTTCCATCGCCGCGATGAACGAGGCGCTGGTGCGCGTGCTGGGTTCGTAGAAGAGACAGGCCAGCACGTATCCCTTGAGCAGGTCGCAGCCCCCCGCGCGCTCGACCAACTCGCGCATCTCCTGCGAGCGGGTGAAGATGTACGACAACGCGTCGCGGTCGAACTGATCCACCGACAGGATGTCGTGACCGGTCAGGCTGTTGCCGTTGCCCTTTTTCAACGTCATCTGATCATAGTCGAATAACCTGGGTAATGTTTGAAGCTGTTCCATCGCTATTTCCTCCTCTGGCTAAAAAATGATTGTTCGGATATTTCCCCCTGGCGCTTCCACAAAAAAGAACCCGCTTATGAGCGGGTTCTCTTTGTCGAATGAATAAATGCGCCGTTCTCGAAAATGAGCGCGCCATGTAGTTTTACACGTTCTACTTCTCCTCGAACGGCCATACCAGAAAAAGGACTCCACCCACATTTGGTATGGAGTCCTTCATCGGATAAGGTATACGCTGCGTCGAGATCGACCTCGACCCACGTCTCCGGTTGTTCCGGCAAGCCGAAGATCCTCCGTGGATTGTGCGCCATCAGCGCGATCAGACGTTCCAGCGTCAGCCGCCCCTCGGCGACGGCGGTGAGCAGCAGCGGCAACGCGGTTTCCAGGCCGGGGATGCCGGGCGGCGCGTCGGGGCCGAGTTTCTCCGCGCGCGTGTGCGGCGCATGGTCGGTGGCGATGCAGTCGATGGTGGTGTCGATGTGGGCCCAGAGCGCATCTACGTCGGCTGACGTGGCCAGACGGGGGCGCATGTCGCCGAATGGGCCGAGGCGTGCAGCGTCGGCTTCGGTGAGGAACAAATGATGCGGTGTGACCTCGCAGGTGACGGGCAGCCCGCGCGCCTTCGCCGCTGCGATCAGCGCGATCTCGTCCGCGCGGCTGACGTGGCAAAGGTGTACGCGCTGTTCGAACGCCGCTGCCAGCCCGATGCCTATGGCGACTGCGCGGCCTTCGGCGTGCATCGCAATCGGTTTGCCGCGCGGCCACGTCTGGAAGCAGCGTAACAGGGTCGCCAGGTTGCCAATCCGCAGTGGGCCGTAGGTCTGGTCGGCGTAAATCTTGAGGCCGACAGTTTCTTGCGCCAGTACGGGCAGTTCATCCAGGTGATCGGGCGATGCGCCGGCGTAGAAATGCACGTCGCACAGAGCTGCGGCTTGGGCTTGTTGCTGGATGGCTTGGAGCGTCTCACGGGTGGCGAGGGGTGGGCTGGTGTTGGGCATCGCCAAAACGGTGGTGAATCCCCCGGCGATGGCGGCGGCTGTGCCGGTAGAAAAATCTTCCTTGTGCTCACCGCCGGGAACGCGGAGGTGAACATGGATGTCGGCCAGGCCGGGAAGACGTGTCAGTTTTCCGTTTGGCATTGTTTCTTAACCCGATGAATGATACCAGAGATTGGGATTTTAGCAAACCGCAGAAATGAAGAAGCGCGGGGTCGAAAGACCCCGCGCCTTTGGTAACGCTACGCTTGTCGGGAGCTATTTGACCGCCAGGCGCTCGATCAAGGCTTGCAAGTCCGCGGCGGCCTTGTCGACGGTGGACTGTCCATACGCCACCTGTTGGCCGATCAACCGCAGCTCGTTCACGAACTCCTGGTCGTTCGGCAGGTTCGGTCCTTGGGGGATCGTGCGGTCAGCGACCACGTTGTAAATCCGGTAAACCTCTGCATCTGTCTTGGTGGCTCCGGCGGCGATTTTTTCACGCACAACCGGCGAGGAGGGGATACCGCGATTGGTTTGGAGTACTGCGCCAGCCGCGGGACTGGTCACGAAGAAGTTGATGAACAGCGCCGCCGCTTCCTTGTTTTTGCTGCCGTTGTACATCCCCAGGTACTGGCTCATCTGGATGACGTAGGAGTCCTCGCCGCCCACGGGCAGCGTCGTCGCGCCGAGCTTGTCGGTCATGGCCGCCTGATAGCCCGCCAACTGGTTGCTCCAAATCAGCCCGATCGCCGCCTTGCCCGCTACCAGCGCCGAGTTATCCGTCCCGGTCTCGCCGTAGGCTGCGGTGGTGTCCGCGTCGGGGATCAGGTCTGCCGCGCGCATGTCGGCCCACATTTGCAGCCATTTCCGGGCTGATTCAACCGTCGCGTAGGATTTGCCGCCATCATCGAGTGTCCAGATCGAGGTGCCTTGTTGGGTGTAGAAGTAGCTCATGTAGTTCGCTGTGTTGGTGCTGTTGTCCACGAAGGGCCACACACCCTCGGGGAGTTTCGCCTTGAGTTCCTTGCCGTAGGCAATCATCTCGTCCCAGGTCATATTGTCCTTGGGGAGCGCGACTCCCGCCGCCTCGATCATCGTCTTGTTGTAGGCGAGGATGAGCGTGTTCGTGCCGAGGCTGATGCAGAAGAGGTCGCCGGCGGCGTCCGTGGCAGGAATCAACGCGGTCTGGTCGAACCGCTCGGGCGTGTCGATCAGAAGCTGTTTGCCGAGATAGCCATTGAGCGGTTCGAGATACTTTTTGTAATCGGGCCAGTTGCCGCCGAACTGGATGATGTCAGGGGCGTTGTTGCCCGCCAGTTGCGTATCGATGATCTGGAAGTGATCGGCCGTGCCGCCGTTGGGCTCGCCGATGACTTTGATCTCGGGATAGGCATCCTGGAACAACTGGATCACCTGCAACGTTCTGGCGGCGCGGTCGTCGTTACCCCACCAACCCATGCGGATCTCGGCGGGACCGCCGGTGTATTCTGGCAGTCCATCGGCGCGGACCGGGACCTCGACTTCTACCGTAACTTCCTTCACAACTTCTTTTTCTACGGTTTTGACGACTTCTACCGTTTTGACAACTTCAACTTCCTTCTCCACAACCTGGGTCTCGATAACGACCTGGGGTGTCGGGGTGGTACATGCCGCGAGCATCACCACGAGCAGTGTTACAAGTGTGAGTGCACGAAATCGTTTCATCTTGGAATCCTCCTGTTTCTGTATAGGTTCAGCTTTTTGTATAGGTTCAACGGACAAGTTCGAGAAACGTCACTGATCATCGTCTTATATTCAAGTCCTCCCTGTGATTTATCAACCCTTTAAGCCCGTGGTTGTGATTCCCTGTACAAAGTATTTTTGCAGGGAGAAGAACAGGATAAAGGCCGGAATCATCGACAACGTCGACATCGCCAGCGCGCCGCCCCAGTTGGACACTGCGCCGGCGTCGCCGATGAAGGTGCGTAGCGCCCGCGACACGCTGAACGTCTCCGGCTTGGTGAGGTACAGCAGGTGGTTGAAAAAGTCGTCCCACGTCCACAAAAATGTGAACAGCGCGGTGGTCACCAACGCGGGACTCGCCAGCGGCACGATGATCCGCAGGAAAACCCCGATTGGCGAGCATCCGTCGATGGTCGCCGCCTCATCCAGCTCTTTCGGCAGACTGCGGATGAACTGCACGAGCAAGAACACGAAGAATGCATCCGTCGCGAGGAATTTCGGCACGAGGATCGGGAGGTACGTCCCTACCCATCCAAAGGTGTTGAACATAATATAGCGCGGCACGAGCGTGACATGCCCTGGGAGCATCAGGGTGATCATCATCACGGCGAACCACAAGCCTCTACCCACGAATTTGAGCCGCGCGAACGCATACGCCGCCATGGTGCAGGAGAGCAGGTTCCCGATGATCGCCACCACACACATAAAGAGCGAGTTCAGGAAAAACCGCCCAAAGGTTGTACCCGCATAGCCTTTCCAGCCGGTGACATAGTTCTCCAGGGTCACGGCTTTCGGTATCAGCCCTGGATCGCTGAAGATCATCGTGTTGGGTTTGAACGAACTGACAATCATCCAGAGTATGGGGTAGACCATCAATACCCCCAAGGTAATGATGAAGAGATGGGTCAAAGTGTGGCGTATCACCGTGTTGGTTTTCATCTTATTCCCCTGTGCCATACGACACCCACAAGTTCGATGTTCTCAGGACAATCGCCGTGAGCACGCCAATCACGAG